>FTCT01004450.1_pt1 | contig 20419 bp, 18 predicted proteins | sample 1658881 | NCBI WGS metagenome assembly FTCT01 (sample SAMEA3914864, study PRJEB12502) | metagenome | biome: forest; material: soil | place: USA | collected 2012-03-12 | depth 0.3 m | reverse complement strand
TCGAGATCGCGCTCGACGCGCCTGTGGGCGGACACGGGATATCGGGCGCATCGCCCATCGGGACATCAGGCGCAGGGGTATCGGGAGATCAGGCGCATACGGCGGCCCCAAACCCTTTTGGAGCAAGGCTTTCCGCCGCGCCTAACTTGGACTCTAACCTCGACTCTAACTTCTTGGCGGCCGCCGTTCTTGGCGTGGACGCGCCGGACGCGGAGGCGGACCGGTGATCCTGGCCCTCCTCAACCAGAAGGGCGGGGTCGGCAAGACCACCCTGGCCTTGAACCTTGCCGCCTGCTGGGCCGCCCAGGGCCGGCGCGTGACCGTCGTCGACGCCGATCCGCAAGGCTCGGCCTTGGACTGGGCGCAGGCCCGCAGCCACGCCGGCCTTGCCCGCGCGTTCGGGGTGGTGGGCCTGCCGCGCGACACCCTCCACCACGAGGCGCCCGTGCTGGCGCGCGCCGCCGACCACGTGATCATCGATGGCCCGCCGCGCGTGGCGGCCCTGCTGCGTTCGGCGCTGCTGGCCGCCGACCTGGTGGTCATCCCGGTCCAGCCCTCGCCGCTCGACGGCTGGGCGTCGGCCGAGATGCTGCGCCTGCTCGACGAGGCCCGCGTCTACCGGCCCGGCCTGCGCGCCCGGTTCCTGCTCAACCGGTGCGCCGCGCGCACGGTGATCGCCCGCGAGACCAAGGACGCCCTGGCCCTTCAGGACACCGGCGCCCTGCGACGCACGATCGGCCAGCGGGTGCTGTTCGCCCAGGCGATGGCCGCTGGCCGCGTCGCTGGCGAGCTTGAGCCCGACGGTCGGGCTGCCGCCGAGATCGCCGCCGTCGCGGCCGAGATCGAGGCGCTGGGGCGATGAGCGGTAAGCCATTCGCCGCCCGTCCGCCGCGCGCCGAGGCCTGGGTCCAGGACCAGGGCGACCGGCCCGGCGCCCGGCCAAGCCCGTTCACCGCCCGCCTGACCATCGACGTCACGCCCGCCTGTCGGGGGCGGATCAAGATCGCCGCGTTCGCGCGCGGCCAGACCGTCGCCGACATGGTGCGCGCGCTGCTCGATCGGGAATTCCCGGAGGAGCGGGCATGAGCGCGATCGCTGAAACCGAGGTCGACCTCAGCTGGTGGCGCGGACAGGTCGAGGAGTGGCTGCGCTTTGGCCGGCCGCGCGAGGAGATCCTGCACGATCGCCGCCGCCGGACGCTCGTCTTCCGCCCCGGCGCGGTCTTTGCCCGCGTACGCTGGACGGGCGGCGCCTATGGCACGACCGCCTCGGCGCTGGAGGTGCTGCGGGCGCCGGAGGCAGGCGAGGCCTTCATCACCTTGCCGGGCATGAGGCCCGGCGCGCAGGCCCTGGTGTGGCTCGAAGGCTGGACGCGGGTGCAGCGGGGTCTGGCGGTCATCGACGCCATCGAGGCCGCCGGCTTTGCGCCCCACGCCATCGCGCCCGACCACTGGCGACATGTGCACAACCGGCTTTGCGCCGGACTTGCGCCGCGCGCCTACGATGCGCGGCGTCATCGGGCCTGGCGGCTGCGCCAGCGGGTGTCGTCATGAGGCGCTGGATCCTGGCGGCGGGCGGCCTGGCTTGTCTGGCGCTCGCCGTCGCCCCGGCGCCGCGCCTGCTGCTCAACACGACCGCCAGCGTCCCCATCGGCCTCTACGGGCTGTCGCCGTCCGGCCCCGCCAGGCAAGGGGAGCTCCTTGTCGTGCGGCCGAACCCGGCGCTGGCGGCTTTCCTCGACGAGGGCGGCTGGTTGCCGCGCGGGGTGCCGCTGGTCAAACCGGTGGGCGCGGTCGCCGGCCAGTCCGTCTGCCGCCTTGGCCGCGACCTCTTCATCGACGGTCGCCTGGCGGCGCGCGCCCTGGAGGTCGACGGACAGGGGCGGCCCCTTCCGGCCTGGAGCGGCTGCCAGGTCCTGGGACCCGGCGAGGTCCTGCTGCTCGCGCCGGCGTTCGGCAGTCTCGACGGGCGCTACTTCGGGCCGACCTCTGAGGGCGAGATCCTGGCCCGCGCCCGACCGCTCCTCGTCGCGCAGCCGGAGGCGGCGCGGTGAGGCTGCTTGCACTGGCGCTGGCGCTCCTCCTTCTTGCGACGGGACCGGCGCGCGCGCAGGACGCCGTGCGGTCCCACGTCGAGGCCGCGGCTGCGCGTTTCGACCTGCCGTCCGACCTGATCGAGGCCGTCATCGCCGTTGAGAGCGGGGGGCGGGTCCGGGCGGTCTCGCCGACGGGCGCCATGGGCTTGATGCAGCTGATGCCGGGCACTTGGTCGGACCTGCGCGCGCGCCTGGGGCTCGGCGCCGATCCCTTCGATCCGGCCGACAACATCCTGGCCGGCGCGGCCTATTTGCGCGACCTCCTCGACCGCTACGGCGCGCCGGGCTTCCTGGCCGCCTACAACGCCGGACCCGGGCGGTATGAAGCCAGCCTCGCGGGCCGGCCCCTGCCGTTGGAGACACGCCTCTATGTCGCCCGGCTCTCTGGCCTGCGAGGAGCGGCGACCCCGGCGCGCCCCGACTGGCGCGCCGTCGGGCTCTTTCCACCCGCCTGGTCCGAAGGCCTGGGCGTGACCGGCGCGCCGCTCGTCGGAGCGCCTGACAGCGGCGGCGCGGGCCTTTTCAGCCAGCGGCGGGAAGCTGGACGATGAGCGCCATGGCGGATGGGGGCGGGGTCCAGCGTGGGTGGCGGGGATGGCCAGATAAAAGCCGCGCCGTCGGTCGGGCGGCAAGGGCTTGGTCGGATTGGGGTTTTTCCGCCGTCGCCGTCCGGGTGCGGCTGGCGGTGGCCGCACCTTTCCTTGCGTTTTCAGTCGCCGCAGCGCCGTCGGTCCGGCCATGAGCGAGTTCGACGACGAATTCCTGCTGCGCCCGGGCCGGGTCGGCTTCGACCGCTCGGCAAGGCCGGTCCGCTTCCTGGGCCAGGTGCGTCGCGCCGTCCAGGCGGCCTCGGATCCGGGGCCGGGGCATCGCGGCGGCAACCGGGCGCGCTCGGGCGGTCGCCTCGCTCGCGGCGCCGGCAAGGCCAGGTCTGGCGCGGAGGCCGGCCGCCGGGTGGTGGTCAAGTCGCGCATCGTGCGCCAGTCCGGCAGCCGCTACCGGGCCGCGCCCTTGGCCCGCCACATCGCCTACCTGCAGCGCGAGGGCGTGACCCGCGACGACACCGCCGCCCGCATGTTCGACGCCCGCGGAGAGAACGCCGATGTCGCCGCCTTCGCCGAGCGCTGCGAGGGGGACCGCCACCACTTCCGCTTCATCGTCTCGCCCGAGGACGCCGTCGAGCTGGCCGACCTGCGCGCCTACTGCCGCGACCTCATGGGGCGCGCCGAGCAGGACCTCGGTACCCGCCTGGATTGGGTGGCCATCGACCATTGGAACACCGACAACCCCCACCTCCACGTCCTGGTCCGCGGCCGCGCTGACGACGGCAAGGACCTGGTGATCGCCGGCGACTACGTCGCCCGCGGCCTGCGCCAGCGGGCCCAGGACTTGGCCACCCTGGAACTGGGGCCCCGGACCCAGCGCGAGATCGACCTTGCCCGTGACGCCGACGTCGTCGCCGACCGCTGGACGCGCCTCGACCGGACCCTGGTCGCGGCGGCCGACCCCGGCGACGGCGTGGTTGATCTGCGCCGCCGCGCCAACTTTGGCCGGGACGAGGCGCGGCTCCTGGGGCGCGCGGCCCATCTCGAAAAGCTGGGGCTCGCCGAGGCCAGAGGGCCCGGCCGCTGGTGGATCGCCCAGGATGTCCAGCCTCGCCTGCGGGACCTGGCCATGCGCGGCGACATCATCAAGACCTATCACCAGGCCATGGCGCGCGGTGGCCGCCAACCCACGCCCGAGCGCCTAGTCATTCATCGCCAGGACGCGGCTGTCCCGGTCACGGGGCGGCTGGTCGAGCGCGGCTTGCAGGATGAGCTGGCCGGCTCGGCCTATGTCCTGGTCGATGGCCTCGACGGGCGCCAGCACCACATCACCGTCCCCGATCTCGCCGCGGCCACCGACGCGCCGATGGGGGCGATCGTCGAGCTGCGCGCCTACACCGACCGCGACGGCGTCGCGCGCCAGGCCCTGGCGGTCCGCAGCGACCTTGGGCTCGAAGCCCAGGTCGAGGCGCACGGTGCGACCTGGCTCGACCGACAGCTTCTCAAGCGGGTGCCCGACGACGGCGCGGGCGGCTTTGCCAGCGAAGCAGCCGAGGCCATGGCCAGGCGGGCCGGCGTCCTGGTGCGCCGGGGCCTGGCGTCGGTCCGCGAGGGCCGCGTGGTCCCGGCTCCAGCCCTTCTGGCAAACCTGCAGGCCGAGGACCTGGAGCTGGCCGCCACAAAGCTGGCGCGCCAGACCGGTCGGCCAGTCCGCTCGGCCGCTCCCGGCGAGGCGGTGGACGGCGTCTACCAGCGCCGCGTCGATCTGGCTTCGGGGCGTTTCGCCGTCCTGGACGACGGTCTCGGCTTCCAGTTGGCGCCGTGGCGGCCTGCCCTGGAGGGCCATCTGGGACGACGGGTCAGCGGGGTCCTGGAGCCCGGCGGCATGCGCTGGTCCTTGGGGCGCTCGCTCGGACCGGGTCTATGACCCTCCGCCTGGAGGATCTGGGTCGTCGTTCCCTTTGTCCTCGCCGCTGTCGTCGCCTTCGCCGGCCGCCTCATCGCCCTCGGACCTGCCGGAGGACGGGAGCGCTCGGCCCAGGCCCAAGCGCGGGGCGTTCTCGGCCAGCCAGGCTTCATCCTTGGCCTGGGCTGCAAGGGCTTTTTCCGACAAGCCCTTGAACATCTCGCGATAGGCCGACACCCAGGTCGTCGTCTCCAGCCGGACCATGGCTTCGCCCGTGTTGTCGACGAACTCCTCCAGGGTGATCATGAAGGCGATCATCGCCTTGTTCTGGGCCACCCAGGCGGCGAACTCGGGCTTGCCGATCTCGACGGCCGCCAGGATGCCGAACGGATCGGCGTCGTTGGCCTGGGCGAAGGCCTTGACGTGGTCGATGTTGACCTGGCCGCCGCCGGCCTCGAAATTCTGGTAGCCGCGCAACGACAGGCCGAGGGCCGCGGCCAGCGCCCGGGGTTTGACCTTGCGGATGGCGCGGACCGCCCGCAGGGCGCGCGACAGGAGGGTCGAGCGCTGCTTGTCGTCGGGATCCTTACCGCTCATCCAATCCACGCATACTGATCTACCCTAGGTGTAACAAGGCTTGGCGGTGTAGCGGAAGCAACAAGCGCCAAGGTTGCCGCCCGACCACCGGACAGGTTGAGCGCGCCATAGGGGCAGTTTATCGAAGCTGCGCCTAGTAAATATTCGCAGAACAATATGACGCAGAAAAATTGCGCAAGTGCGCAAAACTTCTGCGCTATTCTGTAGAGTGATAAATAAGTAGCCTAGAGTTGCATTATGTGTGTTTTGTGACTATTTGTGTATTGGTGGAGAGGCGTAGCGAAATCTGGCGTGCGATCTCCTTGTCGGGAGGTCCGCGTGAGAGTTGGCGCGTCTGGGAAGCCCAAGGATCCATTCAGCGCGGCCTTGGACGCCCTGCGTGACCAATTGCGGAGCGGCAGCCTCGTCTCGGGCGAGCCCCTAACCATCACCGACCTAGCCCATGACCTGGGCCTCAGCGCCACGCCCGTGCGCGAAGCGCTGTCGCGACTGGCCGGCGAGCGCCTGATCGAGGACCGACGCGGTCGCGGCTATTTCGCGCCGCGGCTGGATATCTCCGACCTTGTCGAGCTCTACGGATTGCGCCGGCTCTACCTGGCCGAGGCGCTTGCGGCCAGCGCCGACGCCGCGCCATTTCCGGAAGCCGAGGTCGCTGCGCCGTCCCCGACGCCCGCCGTGCAACTGACCCAGGTGCTTGACCGGGTCGTAGCCCGGGCCGGCAACCGCGCCCTGTTCGACGCCTATCGCCAAGTCGGCGAGCGCTTGGCGCCGTGCGTCCGCGTCGAGCCCCAGGTCTTCGCCGTGAGCGAGGAGATCGAAGACCTGCGCGACGCTTCGGCTGATCGCGACCGGATGGTCGCGCGGCTCGATCACCTTCACGGCGAGCGTCGCCGGCACGCGCCGGATCTCGTTCGCGCTTTGCGCGCGGGCGCAAATATAGCGTCCTTATAGATGCAATATACTGCCAATGCCGGTTGAGCGGTGCGCTTCATAAGAGGCCGCAATCACGCGGCTTCTTCTCCTGAAGGAGCGTGTCATGACCAAGACCCGCAAGTTCCGTCTCGTTCGCCTGGGCGACGCCAAGGTTCTCACCCGTGGCGAAGTCGGCTCCGGCGACGAGCTGGTGACCATGCACCGGCCCCAGCCCTGACCTAGGGCCGTCGGCTGTCGCCGGCGGTTCAGGGCGGCCGAGAGGCCGCCCGTTCCTCCAGGACCTTCCGTCAAGGAGACGACGATGACCAAGAAGCAAGCCAAGACCCGCCTCGTCCGCCTGGGCGACGCCAAGCGCCTGACCAAGGGCGAGTTCGGCCAGGGCGACGAGCTGATCACCAGCAAGCTCCGGGTCGCCTGACTCGAGCTCGCGGCGCCGGCGCCCGGAGCGTCGGCGCCGCGCCTTTCTGCGGGGGGACCATGTCCAGACACCTTTCGCCCACGGTCCATCTGGTCAAGATCGGCGATGACGTCGTGGTGCTCGACACGCGCAACAAGGCCTATTTCTGCCTCGCCGCAGCGGCGCGCGATGTCCGCGTGGAACCCGATGGCGTCGTGTTCGAAGACGCCGCGCTCGCCGAGGAGTTCGAACAGGCCGGCCTGCTGGCGGGCGCGGCGCCGGGTCCGGCTTCGCCCATGGTCCCGCGGCCCGAGCGCGACCTCGGGCTCCAGGTGGCCTCGCGCGTACGTCTGCGCGACGCCGCGGTGATCCTGGGGGCCTGGGCCACCATGGTCTTGAGCTACCACCTCGTGCGCTTTGACCGGGTGGTCGCCACGGCTCGCAAGGGCCGTCGCGCCGAAGCCGCCGCTGTCCTGGACGAGGAGGTCAAGGCCCTGGTCGCGGCCTTCGAGCGTGTGCTCCCTTGGCTACCGTTCCAGGGTGTCTGCCTCTACCGATCCTTCCTGCTCCTGCGCGTCTTGCGGTGGAGAGGTCACGATGCCCGATGGGTGTTCGGCGTCCGCACCTGGCCCTTCCATGCCCACTGCTGGCTGCAGATCGGCGACGCCGCGCTCGACGACACGGCCGATCGCCTGCAGGGCCTTACGCCGATCATGGTGATTTGATGGACGGCTTCCTGCTCGAAGCCCGTTTCGGCTTCTTAGGCGCAACGCCCGCCGACGACGACCAGGCCCTGCAGGCCGCTGGATGGCGCAGGACGCGCTCAATCGAGACGATGACCCTCTGGACCCGTGGCGACATGCCCGTGCGCGACATGGCCAAGGGCTGGATTGTGGGGGAACTCTTCGAGCGCGGCTCGAGCCGGCAGGCTGACCTGGCGCCGGAAGTTCTCCAGGCGCCAAACCTTGGCGTGGATGGGCTGTGCGATCGGCTGATCCGCGCGTTTTGGGGTCGCTACGTTGCCATCTTTCCCGCCGATCGCGCGGTGCTCCGCGACCCTTCCGGGCATGTCGAGGCCCTGGTCTGGCACTCACGGACAGCATGGATCGCGGCATCGGACCTGCCGAGCGACCTGCCTCCCAGCGTCCTGCCCAGGAGCCTTGAACTGGATTGGACGGCGATCGCCGCGATGCTGCGCGATGAGAACGCCATGGGCGACCGGTTGGCTCTCAGGGGCGTGGAAGCGGTCCGGCCTGGCGCGCTGCGGACCTTCACCAACGCCGCGGTCGATCGCGTGGTCTGGGACCCGTCGGCTTTCGCGGCGGACCCATTTGCGTCCTATGAAGCTTCCCGACGCGCGGTGGCCGAGGCCGTGGAGGCGAGCTTGGCGGCCGAAGCCGGCTCCGGCGATCTGCTCCTGGCCGAAATCTCTGGCGGGTTGGACTCGGCGATCGTCGCCAGCACCCTGGTCAAGGTCGGCGCCGGACCGCGCACCCGGTTCGTCCACTACCATGTCGACGAGCCCGGAGCCGACGAGCGGCGGTTCGCGCGGGCGGTGGCCCAATTCATCGACGTGCCGCTGATGGAAGTCGCAAAGCCGGAACTGCGGATCGACGACGAGAACCTGCTTGAGATGCCGATCGGCCCGCGGGCCTCGAACAACGCCCTTGATCGGCACTATGACCAGAGCCAGGCGGACCTGGCGCGCCGTCTGGGCGCGCGCCGTATGCTGACCGGGCAAGGTGGCGATCTGGTCTTCTACGAATCCCCATCTGAGAAGATGGGGACGGAACTCTGGGGCCGATGGGCCCGCCGACCGGGCACCGACCCGGCCTTGCGCCAGCTCGAGGAGGCCGCGCGCTGGAACCGTCGATCGACCTGGTCGCTGATCGGCGAGGCGGCCCGGGATTTCTTCTCGCGCGGTGATCGAGATCCTGGCGACCATCCGTGGCTTGCCCGGCCGGTGGCGCCGGCCAAGGAAAGGCAGATCGAGAACCTGATCCACCTGCAGGCGCTGTTCAACGGCGCCAGCCGGCGCGGGCGGCAGGCCCAGTTGATCCATCCGCTGCTGAACCAGCCGGTGCTTGAAGCCACGCTGGCCGCGCCGGTGATCGACCTGGCGCGCGGCGGCCGCGGCCGCAGCCTGGCGCGGGACGCCTTCGGGAGCCAGATCCCACAACTGGTTCGGGATCGCCGGTCGAAGGGCGACCTGACCGCCTACTATGGCCGAATGATCCTCCGCAGCTTGCCGACCCTGCGCCCCTACTTGCTGGAGGGCCGCCTCGCCGCGGAGGGCGTGCTGGACGTCAAGGGATTGGAGGAAGGCCTCGATCCCGATCGGATGATCCATGCCGGCAACTACCCGCGCCTCTACCAGATCATCGGGCTCGAGGCCTTCGTCCGTCACTGGGAAGGCCGATTTGCCTCTACGCTGGCCGACACCGCAGGCGAGCCCAGGCGATCGGCGAGCCAGGGCAGCACCTCGCCGTAGATCGCCCGGACGTTGGCGGGACTGGCCGGAAGATGGCGCTCGCCGAACAAGGTGAGCAAGGTGGCGTCCTTGTCCTGGCGATAGAGGGCGTTGAACATCGCCTGGCCTTGCGACAGCGCCACGAAGTCCTGGTCGCCATAGATCAGCATCAGCGGGGTGCGCACCTTGTCGGCGTGGAGAAGCGGGCTGTTGCGCTGATAGCGCTCGACCTCACGCCAGGGCGGGCCGAGTAACGCCCCCTGTCCGGTTTCGTTGAAGCCCAGGGAAATCGGGCTGGGGCCACCGTCCTCGGGGGCGGTCACGAAATACGGGTCCGTGCCCGCCCAGTTGGAGACGAAGTCGGCTGGTCCGGCCTGGGCGATGATCGCCTTGAAGCGGTCGGTCTGGGTCGCGGTCGCCAAGGCCGCGAAGCCGCCGAAGCTGTGGCCCCAGAGCGCCAGGCGGTCGCCGTCGGCCAGGCCTTCGGCGACCACGGCGTCCACGACCGACAGGATGTCCTTCGCCAGGTCCTGCGCCGGTTCGCCCAGCGCGCGGTCGTGCGGCAGGGCCGGGACCAGCACCGCATAGCCCTGGGCGGCGAGCAACTGGGGGTTGGGCGTAAGGTTCTCGGCGTTCACGGTGAAGTTCCACGGGAGCGTCTGGGGCACCGATCCGGGGTAGGGCACGACGATCAGCGGAGGCTTCGTCCCCGCCCGCCAGCCAGGCGGCAGGTAAACCCAACTCTTCAACATCTGGCCGGTCGAGGCGCGGGTTTCGACGCTGCGCACCTTGCCCAAGTCGAGCCCCGCCAGGTCGGCGTTGAGTGTCACGAGATCACGGCGGCGGCCATGCTCGCCCAGGACGGCGACCGTACGCACGCCGTTCAGCGGCTCGATCGCCACGACCATCGCATGGCCCGCCTTTGCCAGGAGCCTGGCGTTGGCCGGTGCCGTCGTGGCGTGGCCTTGCAGGTCCGACATGCCGGTGGCGGTGCGCAGCGCCGGCTCGTCGGTGCGCCACGGCGCCGATCGCGGCCGATAGCCGACCCCGAACTCCTGCGGCCTGAGCCAGCTCGAGCCCGACGGTGGCAAGGCGGTCACCCGCCCGGCCGCATCGATGCGCCAAGTCTTCCCGTCGACCAGCGCGACGAGCTGATTGCCATGCTCGATGACGACGCTCGACGGTGTGTCGGGCAGGGCCTTCGTCAGGTTGACAGCCGCCTCATCGGCGACGTCGAACCAGTCTTGCCGCCCGCCCGCCTTCGGCCTCGCCAGGAGGATCGGCCGCTCGCCAAGCCAATCGGCCCGCACCCGCGCCGCGCCCTCGCCGCCATAATCGAAGTCGATCGTCAGATCCCCGCCCACCGCCTGGGTCGCGCCGGTCGCCGCGTCGATCACGGACAGCCGGCCGGAGGTTTCCAACCGGTCCGCCGCGTGCTGGAAGACGAGCAGCCTATCGGCCGCCGGCGACCAGACCATCGGCTCGATGAGGGTCGTGCAGCCCCGGCACTGCTGGGCCATCGCGCCGGTCTTCAGGTCAACGATCGACAGGGCGCGCCGACGGCTCGGGGCCATCATCCGGACGGCCGGTGTTTCGGCCAGGCCCACGCGCTCGGCCTCCTCGAGCAGGGCGACATAGCGACCGCTCGGCGACAGCTCCATGTCGAAGAACCCGCCCTTGGCCAGCTCGACCTGGGTCCCGGCCGCGAGATCGACGCGCACCAGTCGCCGGTCTTGCATCGGCTCGGGGCGGCGCGCGCGGCCACTGCCGACCACCCCGACGGTGGCGACCTTACCGGCCGCCTGCTGCGCCCAGAGCGCGGTCAGGCGCTTTTCGTTCTGCCACACCAGCTTCAGCTTGAGCGTCGGGTCAGCCGGGTCGCGGGCCAGGGTCACGAAGACGGTGTCCGACAACCACTGCAGGCTCCGGCCGAAATTGGCCTGCTCGAGGCCGAACCCCAGCCAGCGCACCACGCCGGTCCCAAGGTCGACGACGCCAGCCTCCCAGCGATAGTCCTGCCAGCGCGACACGATCATCCGCCGGCCATCCGGCGAGAACGGTCCGGCGGTGTAGCCGGCCCCCGGGTCGGCGGGGAACAGCGGCTTGGCCGCGGTCGTCGCCGCGAGGTCGGCGACCAGGAGCCGCCCGAGGCGTGGCGCGGGGTTGTCGAAGTCGAAGGTGGCCGCCTGTTCGAGCGGGGCGCGGGTTTCGATCACCAGGTGGCGGCCATCGGGCGACAGGGCCGTCGCGCCGAGGTCTTCCAGCTTCAGGAGCCGGTCGAGGGTCATGGGCTGAGCCCCGGCCGGCGGCGCGGCCAGCACCAGCCAGGCCGCCGTGAGGCGGCCCAGCAACAAACATCGGAAGGTCATGGCGAGCTCCCGACCTACCAGCGCTTGGTCAGCTGCAGCGAGACGAAGCGGCCCAGCGGATCGGCATTGGCCGTGTCGTAGCCAACCCCCTGGGGGTCGTCGTAGAACGGCGGGTCGGTGTCGAACAGGTTCTGCACCGAGAGGGCCGCCGACAGGCCCTTGGTCCAGCCGGTCCCCTCGGCGCGCCAAGCCAGTTGCGCGTCGATCGTCGTCCAGCTGTCGATCGCCTTGCCCTGGGCGGTCTTGTAGCCGTCGACATAGTTGAGACCGCCGGTTAGCGACCAGGCGCCCCGGGTCCAGGCCGCGCCGAGCTTGCCGCGCAGGTCGACCGGTTGCCGGGCGAGATTGAGCAGCGGCAGCCAGTCCGAGCCCGGCGTCACCTTGCGCTCGTAATCCAGCAGGTAGCTGACATTGCCCGACAGATCGAGCCGGCCGGCGGCCAGCGGCAGACCATAGCGGGTCGTCAGGTCGAAGCCCTGGACGTGCAGTCCGCCGGTGTTGACGTTGCGACCGTCGACGATCGCGGTGTAGGCGGTCGTCGGGTAGAGCCCGGCGCTGGTCGTCCCGGCCAACAACGCCGCGACCTTGGCCTGATCGGCGGCGTTGGTCGGATCGAGCGTCTGTACGAACGGGGCATAGGCCGGGTTGCCCAGCACGTTGGCGATGTTCTCGTAGACCGGCGTGCCGATCTGGCCCTCGAAGGTGGTGTCGAACCAGGTCAAGGACAGCTTCAGGCCGGGGATCGCCCGGCTGGCATAGTCGATGCCCGCCGTCCACGACTTGGCGTGCTCGGGCTGCAGGCCGAGATTGCCGCCGAAGCGGATAAAGACCAGCTTGGTCACGCCGCCGCCGGCCTGCAGGAAGCTTGGGCCGCCGTCCTGGGTCTGAAAGACCTCGGGCAGCGACGGAGCCCGGAACGAGGTGCCGTAGCTGGCTCGCACGTTCAGGCTCTCGACCGGGGTCCAGACAACCCCGATCTTCGGGTTCTTCGTCGTGCCGACGTCGTCATAGTGCTCGACGCGGCCGGCCAGCGACAGCTCAAGACGCTGCAGGCCCGGGCGGGCGTTTTCGGAGCCCACCAGCGGCACGCGGAGTTCGGCGAACCCAGCCAGGATCTTGCGGTCGAAAGGGCCGGTCAACGTCGTGGTCGGGGTGGCCCGCGAGGTCATCGAGATCGTGCGGGTCTCGAACCGCTCCTCGCGATATTGACCGCCGAGCGCCAGCTTTACCGGCCCGCCGGGCAGGGTCAGCAGCGTGCCGTCCGCCTGGCCGTTCAGGGTCTTCACCGTGCTGGCATAGCGCGTGAGGGTGTAGCCGCTGCCGATGAAGTCGAGCACGGCCTTGCTGTTGGTCCCGTCGTCGCCATACGGATTGAAGTAGCCGTCGCGGGCGGGGCTATAGGTCGTGGCCGGGTCGTCCGGAATCGCGCCGAGCGCCTCGTTCAGGAAGCGCGAATTGAGGCGCCGCCTGCCGTCGCGCCGCGTCACGTCCTGAGCGTAGGCGCCGTAGACCGTGGCCTTCCAGGTTCTCCCCAGGTCGACGTCCGCGCCCAGCGAGCCGGCCACGCTGGTCGCGTTCCCGGTCGAACGGATCGGGCCCAGCTCGTCGGTGAAGGCATAGCCGATATTGTTCGAGGTCGCGCCGTTGGGAGAGACGAAGTACGGGTTGGCGTTGGTGACCGTGAAGATGGTGACCGTGCCGGGAAGGGCGCTGGCGAACCTGCGCTTGGCCAGCCGAAGGTCGCCGTTCAACTCCACGCGCGGGTTCAGGTGCTGGCCGAACGCGAGAAAGACAGAGTCGCGGTTCTGCTCGGGCAGAATATCGGACTGGGTGCGCTGGTTCTCGTAGTTGACCGTGCCGGCCTTGAAGCTCGCCGGCGTCAGCCCTACGCCCAGTTGGCCGGCCGGCACCGCCCACGTCGGGACATAGGAGCTGCCGACCAGCGCCAGGATGTTGCCCGGGTGGCTGTAGAACAGCCGGTGGTCGGTCCCGCCCAGGGGACGTAGATCGGCGCTGGCCGTGTAGGGCCGGTCCTCGGCGGCGACATGGTCGCGCTGCCAGTGCTCGTAGCTGACTAGCGCATGTCCCGAGCGCCAGGTCTTGCCAAGAGTCTGGGCGAACTGACGCTCGAAGGCGCCGCCGCCCGTCGCCGCCCCGATCCGGGCGCGGGTCTCGGCCCCGGCGAAGTCCTTGCGCAGGATGACGTTGACCACGCCGCCGACGGCGTCCGAACCGTATAACGCCGAGGCGCCGTCCAGCAGGATCTCGACGCGATCGACCGCCGCCGTAGGCAGTGTGGAGACGTCCGCGAAGGCGCCGTTCAAGCCGCTGCCGGCCATGCGCCGGCCGTCGACCAGGACCAGGGTCGAGGAAGCGCCCAGGCCCCGCAAGTTGACCCCCGTCGACATCACCGGGTTTGCGCCGTTGCCATCGGTATTGGTCAGGCTGGTGTCGGCCGAGGCGTTCGTGCCGAAGGCCTGGGGCAGGTCGGTGAGCATGTCCGCCACCGTGGACTTGCCGGTGCGGTCCAGGTCCTCACGCGATACGGTCACCACCGGCGAGGCGCCTTGGGCCGGGCCGCGGATCAGCGAACCGGTCACCACGATCTCCGAAAGCTGGCTGGGCTCCTCGGCGGTGATGCCGTCGATCGGAGCAGGCGCCTCCAGGGCGGCGGTCGGCGCGATGCCCGCCCTTCGGGCCTTGAGCACGAAGCCCTTGTCGCCGCGGCGGTGGACGTCGATGGCGGCCCCGGCGATCAGGCGGTCGAGCGCCGCCTCGGGCGTGAAGCGTCCTTGCAGGCCGCTCGATTGCCGGCCAGCGACGAGCGTCGGCGAATAGGCCACTGTGCGGCCGCTCTGGGTGGCGAAGGCGACCAGGGCCGCGTCCAGCGTGCCCGCCTGGATGTCGAACACGGTGGTCTGGGCCGCCTCCTGGGGCGCGGCCGAGACGGGCGCGATCAGCGCCGGGGCGAGAAAGACAGTGGTGGCCAAGCCGACCAGCAGGCGGCGGCGAAGTGAAGACTGCAGCATGAAAGGGACCCCCTTTGACGCTGCGTCGGCGTCCGTCGCGGGACGGATCTTCTGTGCACGGCGCAAGACGTCGGGGCATTGACGCGCCACCCCGTCCGCTTCCCTGGCGGTATGGAGAAAAAACCTACCGAGCGCCGTCGCCGTCTCCAGCGCGCGTAAGGCGGATGGTCCCGTCCTTGTTGGACCGCACGACGGCGAGATCGTGCAGGTCGGCCATGGAGCCTACGAAGGTCTCGCTGTCACCCACCGCGAACACCCCGGAGACGAGCTCGTCGCCCACCGGGCCGTCCGCCACCTCGATCTTCTGGCGCTCATAGCGGTTGAACTCGGCCACGGCCGCCCGCAGCGGCACCGCATGGAACACCAGCCGGCCCGACGCCCAGCTGGTGGCGGTGTCGACATCCACCCGGCTGGGCCGCGGGGCGGCGGCCCGGGTCGCCACGCGCTGGCCCGGCGTCAGGCGCCAGACCTGCGGCGCTTCCGCCGCCGAGCCCTGCCGGACCTCCACCGCCCCGCGGACCAGGGTGACGGTGGCGCCGCTGGCCTCGCGGCGGACGTCGAAGCGTGTGCCCAGGGCCGTCACCGAGGTCGCGCCAGCGGTGACGACGAAGGGGCGGCGGCCGTCGTGGGCGACGTCGAAAAGGGCCTGGCCGCGGCCAAGGCGGATGTCGCGTCGTGCGCCCGTCAGACGGACAGCGACCTGGCTGTCGGTGTCGAGCACGACAGTTGAGCCGTCGGCCAGCTGGATCGTGCGCTGCTCGCCCACGCCGGTCGAATAGACTTTCGGGGCCCAGAGCGCGTAGCTGCCCGCAATGGCCGCGACCACGCCTACGGCGAGCGCGGCGGCGAGGCCCCGCCGGCGCGGCTTGGCTGCAGGCGCGGTCGGCGTGGCGCGGCCAAGGGCGCTGGCCACGGCGGCTTTGATGTCGGGATCGTCCTTGAGCGCCTCGCTCTTGCGCCAGAACGAGTCGACCTCGTCATAGGCCGCCTTGTTGCCTGGCGCGTCCAGCCAGAGCTTCCAGGCCTGCATCTCGGCGAGCGGGACGTCGAGCTTGTTCAGGCGGGCGAACCACTCGGTCGCCTCCCGCCTGGCCTGGTCCGTCGGGACAGTCGAAAGACTCATTTGTCGCTTCTTCCGCTCAGTCCTGCCTGCGCCGCGAGGGCGTATTCTACCGCCCGCGCCAGACGCCATTCTACGCTCTTTACAGTTAAACCGCAGCGTGTAGCGATCTGTTCATAGGTCAATCCATGGAAGCGCCTCAAGACGAAGACGTCCAGATAGGGCTCGGGGATCAGCAGGATCGCCTCCTTGGCCAGGAGGATGTCGAGGGCGCTGGCCGCGGCTTGGGTCGTATCCGGCTCTCGCTGCACCTGCTGGGCGTGCCGGGTGCGGACCGCCCGCCGGCGCAAGAGGTCCGTGGCGAGGTTGGACGCTACTCGCATCAGCAACGCCTGTGGGCGTTCGATCTTGGCGGCGTCATGCGGTGCGAGCCGGGCGTAGGTCTCCTGCACCAGGTCGTCGGCGTCGGCCTCGATCCCGCGACCGAACCGCCGGCGCAGCATTGCCCCCAGCCAGGGCGCATAGCGCCGATAGAGCCGATCCAGGTCGTCGCGTTCGTCCCAGCTGCCCTCGGGCTGGGTCGCGACGCGGGGAAGCTTGGGGTCCATCGCCTACTCCGTCGGTTCGACGGGGCGCTCGGAAACGCAGGGGCGGACAAGGGCGCGTGGCCACAAATCGCGGACACGGGGGCGCAACCCGGGGGCATGGGCGCTATCGCCGAGCCGCTATGATCGGCCCGCCGCTATGGCTCTTAGACATCGCACGGGGTTTCCACGCCCCACCCGCGCGCATCGGCGCCGGCGCTGGAAACCTGAATCATTCAGGCCAGCGGCGCAAGGCGCAGATCGCTGTTAGGCGAAAAAGCCATCGATGGAGAAAGGGGCGGGCGTTGGAAACCTTGCGATGGCGAAGGCCCGCCGACTTCAGCGCCGACCGCCGCCGATGACCCCCGGCTCCAGGTCGGCGCCTATAGGGCGGCGCCCGCGGATGGAAAGCTACGTTGAAGATATGAGGAAGAAAAGCGCTGAGCGGCGCTGATCGACCCAGTCTCCGATGGTCTTCGGTCCCCGCGTCGGAAATAACCTTTTCAACATGAGCCTGCTGAAGGTAGCCAGAAGTATATGACGATCACCACAAAGGCCGTCGCGCTGTTCGTAAAACCCGGCTGAAGGTCAGGCCCGGCATATGCTGATAGGGCGGCTGCCGCCAGGGTGCAAGAACGGTGCGCGGCGTTCGTCGAACTCCTCGCGCGGCGTCTGGCCGACCGACGGCTGTTGCGTGCCGAAGTCCTGTCGGGTCTTGATGCGACGACAGACCGGACCTGAACAGAGCAGGGGCGAGCGATCCGAATGCAGCCGTTGGACACTGATGGCAGCGAGCTGCGTGCGACGTTCGACGTCGAAGGAAGCTGGCCGAACTTTTCGGTCACGTTCGCCTCGGGTGACGGGCGGGGACGTAACAGCAACTACCGGGACGGCGTGCGGGTCGTGCTCGAGCGACTCGGAAGCCTGGACGCCGCATTGACGCAAGCCGCGATCACCAGCGAAGACGTCGAGAAGGCCGTTGTCGCCGAGGGTCTCGATCCGACCTTTGTTCCGAAGGGATTTCAGATTCCCATGCGGCTCGCAGGCGTTGACGCGCAACGCCTGCGCCGGAGCCTTGGAACGAGCGGCGCTCTGGTGAACAGCAAGCCGGGCAGCAGCGGCAGCACGACCAGGCGCATGACGCTTCGGCTCGTCCTGGAGGAGTGGAGGCGTACGGCCGGCGAGCTGGAGCAGGTCCTGGCCGGAAGGTCGCCGGCGATCGCTTCGGCGATGCCTGCCCGGAGCGAGGCGGCGTCTGCCGGGAGCGGCGCGGCGGCGGTCGACCCTTCCTACGAGATCGCGGGCGAGGCGGGAGGGGCATTCCTTCGCGGTCCGCAGGACGCGCGTGAGGCCATGCAGATCCATCGTATCCAGGGTGAGGTCTGGGTCGCTCTGAACCGGGCGGCGTCGATGGCGGATATGACCCTCAGGAAATTGAGACATCCCAACGGCTACGAAGTCGACGGCGTGCTGGAAAGGGACGGCCAGCAGCTGCTCGTCGAGATCAAGACGACGGCTTGCGCCGCAGACATCCACCAGGGGGTTGGCCAGCTTCTCGTCTATGAGGCGCTCCTGGCGCTGAAGCCCGATGCCCGGGTGCTCATGCTGCCCCAGGTCCCCTCCGGCGACGTGCTGCGCGCGGTCGAAGCCTGCGGCGTTCGCGTCTGCAGCTACGACCTCGTTCAGAGCGCCGCCGGAGTGCAGGCCGGTATCGGCAGCGAAGCGATTTCGATGCTTGCTGGCCTCTTCGCCGCACGGCCCCGGAACGAGTAGGCGTCGCACGTCATCGGCGTCCTGCGCTTGCCTACAACCTTTGCCGGTGTAACTTCACTGCAAGTGGAGGGGCACAGCTTGGACGGGACACAAGCGCCGGCTGCGGGCGGGGCTGCGAAGCAGGATTCGGGGACAGACGTGCTGTACGGGCAGTCCGCGGTGCTCGATGCGCCCGCGAATGCGCGCCTGCTCGTCGATGCAGGTCCTGGGACCGGCAAGACCTATGTCGCCTGTCATCGCGTCGCCGACCTCATCTCTCAGGGGGTGGCGCCCTCGCGGATCTGGATGGTCAGCTTCACCCGGACCGCCGTGGCCGAAATCAGGTCACGTATCGGCGGCGCGCTCGAGAATCCCGACGACGCCATGGGCGTCCGGATCGCGACGCTCGATTCCCATGCCTGGTCGCTCCAGTCCGGCTTCGACGCGAATGCAAGGCTCACCGGATCCTATGAGGACAACATCGCCGCGACGCTGGAGCGCGTTCGGCAGGATGACCTTCTCCGCGAGGAGCTGGAAGGTCTGCGCCATCTGGTCGTCGACGAAGCGCAGGATATTCTCGCCGTCCGGGCAGACCTCGCCCTGGCGCTCATCGAAGCGCTGGATCCCGGCTGCGGGGTGACCGTCTTCGCCGACGAGGCCCAGTCGATCTACGGTTTTTCCGAAGAGCCTGAACCTGGGCAGGTCCGCGGGCAGACACTGGCGCGGCGTCTGCGCGGCAAAGATTTCGAGGCCGTCAGGCTCGACCATATTCATCGGACGGACTGCCCGCGCCTGCAGACCATATTCAGGGACGTGCGCGGCGCGTTGCTGGAATGGTCGGGCAGCATCGAGGACCTGGACACGCACGTCCGGGAAGAACTGCACCGTCTCGCCCATGGGCAGACGGGCGCGCCGCATGAACTCGACCTGGCGGCGCTCGGTGACAACGCGCTGATCCTGCTCCGGCGGCGGGTCGACGTGCTGTCCCTTTCCAACCTCAACGGCAAGGTGCCGCATCGACTTCGCATGTCCGGAATGCCGGCGAGCGTGGCGCCATGGCTTGCGCGGCTGCTCTGGGATTACGTCCAGCCGCGCCTGTCCCGGACGACGTTCGATGCCCTCTGGGCCGAACGGGTACGGACCGGCGATCCGCATGGCGCCTGGTCGCTCCTGGTGGAGATCGCCAGCGGGCCAGGCGGCGTGATCGATCTGAAACGGCTTCGCGAGGTGCTAGGGCGGGCAAGCCCGCCTGCGATATTCTGCGAACCCGAGTTCGGCCACGAGGGGCCCGTGCTCGGGACCATTCACGCCAGCAAGGGCAGGGAGGCGGACGAGGTCTACCTCTTCCTGCCACACTCGTCGCACGACGAACACGGCCATGAGGAAGCGGGCATCGACGAGGCCGAGGAAGTGCGTGTCCTCTTCGTCGGAGCCACGCGGGCGCGTCGGCATCTGACGATCGGCCATGGGTCCGGGCGACGCAGCTCGGCCTTCCAGAACCGGGCATGGCGGTTCAGCAAGGCCGGTGTCCAGATCGAGGTGGGGCGGGTTCACGACCTCGAGGCCGAAGGGCTCGTGGGGCAGGCCTCGTTCGAGACCGCCGACCAGGCCAGAGAGGCGCAGAACGGTCTGTGGGACCAACCCGTCATGAGCGCCATGAAGGCCATGACCACGAAGAGCCTCGGCTGGCGTTTCGAGCTGCAGACCGAGCACAACGACAGGGTCGGGGTGCTCTCGGAGTCGTTCAAGGACGAGGTCGCGGGGATAACCAAGCGCGCCAAACGCTGGCCGCCACCTCGCTTCCTGCCTCACCTGAGGTCCATAGGCGTGCGCAGCCTGGTTCTCCGTCCGGACGATCCTCAGCTCGACAGCCTGCACGAACCGTGGCGATCGAGCGGATTCGTCCTTGCTCCGCTGCTGACCGGCTTTTCCAGCGCCACCTTTCCCAAGAAGTGACCTCCATGGCCCGTCCACCGACCGTGCGGCCGCGCGAGTTGATCGCCGAACGGCTTGCAGAAGATCTCGTCGGCCCTCATGCCCCGGACGAGCTCCTGAGCGACAGACCGTCGGACATCTACCTGACCGGCATTCTCTGGCCCCGGAACACCGAGATCGCTCCGGAAGAAGACGAACGGCTCGCGATCGCCGGCGGTGACGAGGACGGCGACGATGGTGGAGACGCCGCGACGCCTGCCTCCGTGTCCATGCGCCGTCCGTCCACGGCAGGACTGTCGTTTGCCGCGCGAGACGAGGCCGGCGGCTTTCCACGTGTCGTGGCCGAGGTCGGCTTCGCGCGCTACGAGCTGCAGATGGTCGACGGCCGCAAGCGCTGGCGACGCGCGCCATCGCAGATCAAGCCGGTGGAGCTGGTCCTCGACCCTTCTGCTCCCGCAGACATCCCGCTCGTCGGCGACCTTGCGGGACTTCGGCTCAATCGCCGGGTAGCTAGGTTCAGCGACGGCTGGCTCGCCACCGTCACGCTCGTCAACGACGCGTTGCCCAAGGAGCTTGGCAGAGACGCCCTCGAACACGTCACACTGTTCCAGGTCAGTCTCGCGATCCGGCCGGCCAAGGGCAGCGAACTGATCGCGCGCCCCAGCCGTCGGGCGCCGATCGACGAAGAAGATTTCTCGTCCGCCCTTCTTTTCCGTCACGCCAGGGAATTTGCGGTCGGCCACACAT
>FTCT01004851.1_pt1 | contig 20522 bp, 12 predicted proteins | sample 1658881 | NCBI WGS metagenome assembly FTCT01 (sample SAMEA3914864, study PRJEB12502) | metagenome | biome: forest; material: soil | place: USA | collected 2012-03-12 | depth 0.3 m | reverse complement strand
TGATGGCCCCGGTCCTGGAGCCGTTCGCGGACCTGGCCCGCACCGTCGACTACCAGCGCCCTCACACCCGGCTGATCCGCGACCTGGACGGGACCCTGGCCGATGGCCCGCCGGACGCCGACTACTGGACCGCCCACCTGCGCCAGCCGGTGCGCTTCCACGACGCGCTGCAGACCCTAAAGGCCCAGGACTGCGCCCTGGTCCTGGAGATCGGTCCGCATCCCACCCTGACGGCCATGGCCAAGCCCGTCGAGGGCGAGGGCCAGGCCCGCTGGCTGGCCTCGCTGCGTCGCAAGCGAAGCGATCTGGCCACCCTGCGCGAGACCCTGGCCGGGCTCTATGTCGCCGGCGTCCCCATCGACTGGGCCGCCGTCCACAGACACCAGCCCCACGCCCCCATCCACCTGCCCACCTATCCCTTCCAGCGCAAACCCTACTGGATGGCCCAGACGCCCAAGGCGAACGCGGGAACGGGAGCTGACCTGTTCCACGAGATGCAATGGCGGGCCGCTCCCTTGGCCCCTGCGGCGCAGCCGCCCGCGCGGTCCGTGCTGGTCTTCGCCGATCGATCGGGCGTCGCCACGCGCCTGGTCGAAGCGTTGGAGGCCATGGGCCAGGCCTGCACCCTGGTTCGACGGGACGGCGATCCGGCGACGGCCGACTATCACCTCGGGTCGCTGAACGCCCTCGACCAGGACCTTCCGCGCATTCTCGGCGCGAGCGCGGCCGCCGCCGTCGCCTATCTGTGGAACCTCGACCTGGACGGCCTGCGCGACGAGGCCGACTCCTGCGGGGAATTGACCGCCCTGCACCTGATCCAGGGCGTGCTGCGCGAAGCGGCCGCGACGCCGCCCAAGCTGTGGTTCGTCAGCCGGGGCGGACAGCCGGTCGGCGACGCCGACGTCGCGCCGCACCAGGCGCCGCTGTGGGGCGTGGGCCGCGCGCTGTCGCTGGAGCATCCGGAGGTCTGGGGCGGTCTGGTCGACCTGGCGTCCGAGGCGCATGCCGACGAAGCGCGAGACCTCGCCCGCCAGCTCTGCGGCGACGACGGCGAGGACCTGGTCGCCTTCCGGGATGGCCGGCGCCTGGTCGCCCGCCTGGCCTCGGCGTCGCCGCCGAAGCCGGCCGCGCCGCCCGTACGGTCCGACGCCAGCTACCTGGTCACCGGCGGCCTGGGCAGCCTGGGCCGCGCCGTCGCCCGCTGGCTGGCCGAGGCCGGCGCCCGCAGCCTGGTGCTGGCCGGACGCAGCCAGCCCGGCGAAGCCGCCGCCGCCGACATCGCCGCCCTGGAGGCGACCGGAGTCCGCGTCACCCTGCTGTCGGTCGATGTCGGCGATCGCGCCAGCCTCGCGCCGGCCCTGGAGCGGATCGCCGGCGACTTGCCGCCCTTGCGCGGCATCGTGCACGCGGCCGGCGTGCTGGACGACGGCGCGCTGTTCGCCCAGACCGACGAGCGTTTCGTCAGGGTGATGGGGCCCAAGGCGCGCGGGGCCTGGAACCTGCACGCGCTGACCCGGGACCTGCCGCTGGACTTCTTCGTGATGTTCTCCTCGGCCGCGACCCTGTTCGGCTCGCCGGGCCAGGCGAACTACGCCGCCGCCAACGCCTTCCTCGACGGCCTGGCCCACCATCGCCGCGCGCAAGGCCTGCCCGCGCTCAGCGTCGGCTGGGGCCCTTGGCGCGACATCGGCATGGCCGCCGATCTGGCGCGCCGCACCGGCAAGGTCCACGCCCCGCGCGGCGTCGCGACCCTGGCTCCGGCCGAGGCCTTGCGGCGCCTGGGCGACCTGATGGGCGCGGCCTCGCCTCAGGTCGCGGTGATGCCGGTCGACTGGGCCGCCTTCATGGAGCAGTTCGCGCCGGGCGAGCGCCCCCGCGCCTTGGACGACCTGGCCCGCTTCCTGCCGACCGAGACGGCGAAGGACGACCGCGCCGTTCGCGGCCCGGCCGCCTTCCTGGTCGAACTGACCACCACGCCGGCCCGCGAGCGCCGATCGCGCCTGATCCGGTTCCTGCAGGCCGAGCTGGCCGCCATCACCGGCGATGACGAACTGGCCGATCCGACCGCCGGCTTCTTCGACATGGGCCTGGACTCCCTGATGGCGGTCGAGATGAAGAACCGGCTGGGCGCCCATCTCGACGTCGCCTTGCCCGCCACCGTGGTGTTCCGTTTCCCGAACATCACGGCCCTGACCGATCATCTGCTGACGGACGTGCTGGGCCTGCACGAGCCGCCGCGGGGGGATGATCCAAGCCAGAAGGACGAGTTCGAAGGCGCGTCCGAGGACGAACTGCTGGCTCTGCTGGCGGACGAACTGGAAGGAGCCGCGCCATGACCGCCGCATCGCCCGAGCTCGATCGCGAAGCCGTCGTCAAGCGGGCCCTGAACGAGATCCGCGACCTGCGCCAGAAGTTGGCCGAGGCCCAGCGGTGGCGGGCCGAACCGATCGCCGTGATCGGCCTGGGCTGCCGCTTCCCCGGCGGCGTCGACGGACCGGACGCGTTCTGGACCGCATTGATGGAAGGTCGCGACGCGACCGGCGAGGTTCCAGCCTCCCGCTGGAACATCGACGCCTTCTTCCATCCCGAACCCTCGACGCCGGGCAAGATGTACACCCGCCGGGGCGGTTTCCTGTCGGAGGACGTCGCCGGCTTCGATCCGGGCTTCTTCCGCCTGTCGCCCCGCGAGGCCACCACGCTGGACCCGCAGCAGCGCCTGCTGCTGGAGGTGGCCTGGGAGGCGTTCGAACACGCCGGCCGGCCGCCGCGGGCGGGCGACAAGACCGGGGTGTTCGTCGGCGTCAGCACCAACGACTACGCCCAGAACACCCTGTTCGGCGCGCCGGACCAGATCGAGCTCTACACCGCCACGGGCGCGGCGCTGAACGCCGCCGCCGGCCGGATCGCCTTCACCTTCGGCCTGCAGGGTCCGGCCATGGCGGTGGACACGGCCTGTTCGTCATCCCTGGTGGCCGTGCATCTGGCCTGCCGCAGCCTGAGGCTGGGCGAGTGTCGCGAAGCCCTGGCCGGCGGGGTCAGCCTGATCCTGTCGCCGGCCGGCACCATCGCCACCTGCCAGGCGCGGATGATGGCGCCGGACGGCCGCTGCAAGACCTTCGACGCCTCGGCCGACGGCTATGGACGGGGCGAGGGCTGCGGGCTGGTGGTGCTGAAACGCCTGTCGGACGCGGTGGCCGACGGCGACGACGTGCTGGCGGTGATCCACGGCTCGGCCGTCAACCAGGACGGCGCCAGCGGCGGCCTGACCGTGCCCAACGGGGCGGCCCAGCGCGATCTGTTCAAGGCGGCCCTGGCTGACGCCAATGTTCAGCCGGCGGATGTCGGCCTGGTCGAGGCCCACGGCACCGGCACGCCGCTGGGCGATCCGATCGAGTTGGAGTCGATCCAGGCCGTCTATGGCGAGGGCCGCGACGCCGCGCGGCCGTGCGCGGTCAGCTCGGTGAAGACCAATATCGGCCACCTGGAAGCGGCGGCCGGGGTGGCCGGGCTGATCAAGACGGTCCTGGCCCTGCGCCAAGAGACCATCCCGCGTCACCTGCACCTGAAGACCCTCAATCCGCAGATCGATCTGGCCTCGACCTTCGTGATCCCGACCTCGGACCAGGCCTGGCCGCGCGGGAAGACGCCGCGCGTGGCCGGGGTCAGCAGCTTCGGCTTCACCGGCACGAACGCGCACGTGATCGTGGGGGAGGGACCTTCGCGGACCGAGACTGCGGCGGCGGGCGTGGCCCCCGGTCCGCAGGTGGTGACCCTGTCGGGCCGCAGCGAGGCGGCGGTGCGGGCCCTGGCCGAGCGCTATGGCCCCTTCGCCGACGCGCCGGTGGCCGACGTGGCCTTCGCCGCCAGCGCCGGGCGGTCGCACTTCGAGCACCGCGCGGCCATCCTGGCCGAGAACGGCGACCAGCTGGCCCAGCGCCTGGCGGCCGTCGCGCAAGGCCGCGACGATCCCGGCGTGCTGCGCGGCCAGGTCTCCGGCGCCCAGCGGCCCAGGATCGCCTTCGTCTTCACCGGCCAGGGCTCGCAATACGCCGGCATGGGCCGTGAGCTCTACGATCGCGAGCCGGTGTTCAAGGCCGCCCTGGACCGCTGCGACGCCCTGCTGGACGGGGCCCTGCTGCCGGTGCTGTTCGAGGACGACACCGGCCTGATCGACCAGACCGGCTGGACCCAGCCGGCGCTGTTCGCCCTGGAATACGCCCTGTGCGCCCTGTGGCGCTCGTGGGGCGTGGAGCCCTCGGTGGTGCTGGGCCACAGCGTGGGGGAATATGTCGCCGCCTGCGTGGCCGGGGTGTTCAGCCTGGAAGAGGGCCTGCGGCTGGTGGCCCGCCGGGCCCAGCTGATGCAGGCCCTGCCGCCGGGCGGGGCCATGGCCGCGGTCTGGGCCGCCGAGAGCGATCTGGACCTTGCCCCCTATGGCGACCGCCTGTCGCTGGCCGCCGTCAACGGGCCCGGCGACCTGGTGGTCTCGGGCGAGGCCGACGCCCTGGACGCCCTGCGCGCCGACCTGGAGCGCCGGGGGATCGCCAGCCGGCCCCTGACCGTCTCCCACGCCTTCCATTCGCCGCTGATGGCCCCGGTCCTGGAGCCGTTCGCGGACCTGGCCCGCACCGTCGACTACCAGCGCCCCCACACCCGGCTGATCCGCGACCTGGACGGGGTCCTGGCCGATGGCCCGCCGGACGCCGACTACTGGGCCGCCCACCTGCGCCAGCCCGTGCGCTTCCACGACGCGCTGCAGACCCTGAAGGCCCAGGACTGCGCCCTGGTCCTGGAGATCGGTCCGCATCCCACCCTGACGGCCATGGCCAAGCCCGCCGAGGGCCAGGCCCGCTGGCTGGCCTCGCTGCGCCGCAAGCGGAGCGACCTGGCCACCCTGCGCGAGACCCTGGCCGGGCTCTATGTCGCCGGCGTCCTCATCGACTGGGCCGCCGTCCACAGACACCAGCCCCACGGCCCCATCCACCTGCCCACCTATCCCTTCCAGCGCAAATCCTACTGGATGGCCCAGACGCAGGCCGTCAGCGCCGGGGCGACGATCGGACCCGCGCCGCCCGAGCATCCCTTCCTTGGGGGCCGCGTGTCGTCGCCGCTGGACCACGCCCAGTTCGAGACCCAGTTCAATCTGAGCCGCCTGCCGATGGTGGGCGACCACCGCATCTTCGGCCTGCCGTGGGTCAATTTCGCCACCTATCTGGAACTGGCCTTCGCCGGCGCCCGGGAGGCGTACGGCGCGGCGCCGGCGGCGGTGAAGGCCGTGACGCTGCCTCGCGCCATGATCCTGCGGGACGCGGAGACCCGACGGGTCCAACTGGTGCTGGAGCGTTCGCCTGAACGGCGCTTCCAGGTCTTCGCCCATGGCGCGGCCAAGGGCGCAGACGCGCCCTGGGCGGTCCACGCCCTGGGCGAACTGGTGATGCCGGAAGACGAGGCCGTGACCCCGCCCGCCAAGATCGCGCTCGACGCCGTGCGGGACCGCTGCATCACCACGGTGGCGCCCGAGGTGTTCTATGCGGCGATGGAGAGCCATGGCGTCACCCTCGGTCCCGCCTGCCGCTGGCTGGAGGCCGTGTGGCGAGGCAAAGGCGAGGCGCTCGGCGAGATCCGCCCGCCGCGCGACGACGAGCAGGACTCCCGGATCGTGCTGGACCTCGGCGCGATGGATGCGGCCTTCCAGGTGCTGGGCGCGCTGTTGCCGCCGGGCGCCCCGCGGGACTTCGTGTTCTCCAGCCTGGACCGGATCGACTATTTCGGCGCCGGGCCGCGCGGCCGCCTCTGGGTCCACGCCGTTCGGGCGGACGGCGAGGTGGAACCCGACACGCTGGTCGGCGGCCTGACGATCTTCGACGACGACGGACGCGTGGTCGCCGCCGTCCAGCGGGCCCGCCTGCAACGCGTGCAGCTCGACGCGCCCCCGGCGAACGAGGCTTCATCCGAGCGGGAAACCTCGTCCAACGCCTTGGCCGACCTCTTGCTGGCGCCGGACCCCGAGGCGCACCTGCGCGACTTCCTCAAGGCCGAATTGGCCGCCTGCCTTCGCGTCGCCGAGGACGAGATCGATGTCGACGCCGAGCTTGCTCCGCAGATCGATTCCCTGATCGCGGCCGAGCTCAACGGCCAGGTCGAGCGCAGCCTGGGCGTCCGCCTGCCGGTGGCCGCCCTGTTCGACGGCAGCACCCTGCGCGACGTCACCACGCGCCTGCTGGCCGAGGTCAGCCCGCCGGACGACCTGTTGACCGAAATGCTGGACGCCTTGGAGCAGCTCACCGACGACGAGGCCGAAACCCGGGTGGCGGAGGCGTCGCTATGAACGGGCCGGGCGTGCGTCTCGCCGAGATTTCGCCGGCCAAGCGGGCGCTGCTGATGCGGATGCTCCGCGAACGCCGGCAACCCGTCGCCGCGCCGGCGGCCGAGGTCATGACCGTCACCGACATGCTGACGCAAGCCGTGCTTCCCCCCGATGTTGATCCGCGACGGGTCCGCCCCGCCGCGCCCAGGGCGTCCACCGTCCTGCTGACGGGCGCCACGGGCTTCATCGGGGCCTATCTGCTGGCGGCTCTGGTCGAAGCGGGAGTCGAGCGCGTGCTGTGCCTGGTTCGGGCCGGCGGCCCAACCGAGGCCGAAGCCCGGCTGGACGAGACGCTCGCCGCGTATGATCTCCCCGCCCGCGACGGAAGGACCGCCGTCGTGGTCGGCGACCTGGCCAGTCCCCGCCTGGGGCTGGACGACCCGACGTTCGCGCGCCTGGCGGACGAGGCCGACGCCATCGTCCACTGCGGAGCCCTGGTGAAGTGGACCTATCCCTATGCGGCGCTGAAGGCGGCGAATGTGGACGGCACGGTGGAGCTGCTGCGCCTGGCCACGACCGATCGGCTCAAGCCCTTCCACCTGATCTCCACCGTGGGCGTGTTCTCGTCCGCCGGGCGGGACGGCGGCGCGGTGCTGGAGACCGAACCGCTGGAAAACAGCGGCAGCCTGGCCGTCGGCTACGCCCAGAGCAAATGGGTGGCGGAAAAGCTGGCCCACCTGGCGGCGGCGCGCGGCGTGCCCGTCGGCATCTACCGGCCCAACACCCGGCCCGACAGCCGGACCGGCGCGTTCAACACCGCCGACTATATGAGCCAGATGCTGCGGGGCTGCATCGGCCTGGGCCAGGCGCCCGCCCTCGACTTCTCGATCGCCGGCGCGCCCATCGACTACGTCGCCCGGGCCATCGTGCACATCGCCCTCGAACGGCCGGCCGACGGTGGGGTCTTCCACCTGGTGGACCCGGTCGGCGCCGACTGGCGCCAGGTCATCGGCTGGACCAAGCGCGCCGGATATCCGCTGGAGGCCGTCGATTTCCTGTCCTGGAAACAGCGCGTCGACGCCGTGCCGGGCGGCTTCGCGCTGGGGCCGTTCTTCAGCGAAGGCAAGTTCGACCAGGTCGTCCTGCCGCGCTTCGACACTGGCCGACTCCAGCAGGCGCTGGCGGGCGCGGGCATCGCCTGTCCGTCGTATGGCTATGAAGAATTCCATCTATCGTTGCAGCACTTCGCGCGGCGCGGGTTCCTGCCGCCACCGAGGCCGACGATGGATGACCAAGACGTCGGTTGGGTCACGGCGGGTAGAGAAAGTTCTGAACCCAGGGGCGTAACACGCTAAGATAGTTATCACATTCAACAGCAACCAAGGGATGTTGAACATGGCTGAGCAAACCGAAACGGTCGACGACGAAGTCACCAAGCTGCGAGCGCGGGTCAAGCGTCTCGAAGCCGAGCGCGACCGGCTGAAGAAGAGCGATGACGGCGACGATGTGGAGCGTCGCGGTCGTCATGTGGCCGACTCGCTCAACGACGCGCGGCGGTCGAAGGGCGACACGGCCGTCCGGGTAGCGCGCGGCATGACGCTGGCGTCGTTCGAGTTCGTGCGCCTGTTCGCGGACTCGATCTCGGCCTTCAGCGAGGAGGTCATCGATCGCAACGAAAGCCGTTCGCGCAGCGGCCGCCGCTCCGTCACCTCGCTGGCCACCCGGCTGCCGGAAGACGTCGCGGACGGGTTCGCCAGCGCGCTGGATCGCTTCAGCGACATCCCGGCGCGGGCGGCCGATCGCTATTCCAAGGCCTATCGTCAAGGCGACAACAGCGATCGCAACGACGACAAGGACGAAGACTAGTTCCAGGTCGACTGGGCGGGCGCGGCGGGTCCTTGGCTCGTCGCGCCCGGCTAGTTTGAGGGAGAACGCGGATTGGTCGCCAGCAGGGACGACAGCCGCGTTCCGAGGACATCGACCAGCGACGTCGCTTCGCTGTTGACGAAGAAATGGCCGCCGGCGAAGTCGAGGTGCTCGAAGTCGCGGCGCGCATGGCCGCGCCAGGCCAGAAGATCGGTCGCCGTCGCCGCGTCGTCGTCGCGACCGCCCAAGACCCAGACGGGGCAGTCCAGCCCCGAGGCCGGGTCGCCCTCATAGGTCTCCAGCATGGTGATGTCGGCGCGCAGCACGCCCAGCACCATGGCGCGCAGGTCGGGATCGGCCAGCACCTCGGCCGGGATCGCGCCCAGCCGCTCCAGACGCCCCAGGAACGCGACGTCGTCCAGGCCATGGGTTCTGGGCCGTTCGGCCAGACGCGCGGGCGCCGCGCAGCCGGCCAGGAACACGGCCAGGGGCGGGCGGCCCAGGCGCTGTCTTCGCAACGCCAGCTCGAAGGCCAGGACCGCGCCCATGCTGTGACCGAAAATGGCCAGCGGCCGATCGTCCAGCGATACGAGATCGGCTTCGAGGCTGGCGACCACGGCGCGCACGTGGGTCGCCGGCGGCTCGCGCATGCGGGTGCCTCGGCCCGGCAATTCGACGGTCACCAGCTCGATCGACGCAGGCAGCAGGGCGGGCCAATGCCGATACTGGAACGCACCGCCGCCGGCGTGCGGCAGGCAGATCAGCCGAGCCTCGACGGGGACGTCTCGACGGTATCGCCACAAGGCGACGCCCTGGCGGACGGGCGTGCGTGAGACCGCCATCCGCCTCAGCAGATCTCGGCGATGTAGCGCAACGCCGTCAGGCTGGGCATGAACAGATAGGCCGCCGCGCGGGTGCGGACGAAACGCGGCATATGCGGAATGCGCCGGCGATAGGGCTCGTCCTGCAGGGTCATGTAGCCGGTCCCGTTGTTGTCGCCGACGAACGGGTCCTTGGTCGAGAACTCGGCGTTGAAGGTCGGGATGTTGAACCAGGTCTGCTGCACGAACTCGAACTGACGCTGGATGTCGGCGTTCAGGACGACGAACTGCAGGCCGCGCGGCACGCCGTCGTCCTCCACGTTCATCGGCGCCCTCGGCCACTCGGTTTCCTCGGCGGCGATCAGGGGCTCGCCGTACATCATCGCCCGGCGCAGCACCCGATGCCGACTGGAGGTGTTCAGCGAGGACTCGGGCGTGTCGTTGACCCGGGAGTCCCGGGGGTTCGCGCGCCGGATGTGCGAGCCGACCGGGCACCGGATGCCGTCCGGATCCAGCGGCATGAAGCGGAAATCGTTCTCGTCCGAATACCGAACCGGGTCGACGTCGGGCGAAAGCGTGATCGGGGTTCCGCTGGGCCAGCGGCCCAGGTATTTGGAGCTGACCTTCAGCATCTCGGTCTGGTCGCCGTCGGCCGTCTGCTGGATGGATTGCCAGAACTTGGCGACGTCCTGTTCGAGCTTGCGGTAGACCACATAGGTGCCGTGCTTGCCGAAATCCCGGCAGTCGGGCAGGGCGCCTTCCGGAAATTTCGGCAGGATGCCCCGGGGGTCCTGGGAGACCGGCACGATCGGGCTGGTGGGGTAGAGCCCGTAGGCGTTGAGATAGCCCAGGACGAACTCGCCCGTCTCGGTGACCAACTGGCCGTCGGCTTTCTGGATGCCGACCCCGGCGATGTTGGGCTGGGACAGGCCGTCGTGGAAACCGAAGTGCTCCTTGGCCTCTTCGCGCCGATAGCCGTACTCGGAGGCCAGGATGGTGACCGCGCCGCGGCTGGCGGTGACGAGGTCGTCGAGGACCTTCTCCAGGTCCTTCAGATGGCGCGGTCCCCGGCTCTGGACCATCAGCATGGCGTGGACCGGCGCCGTGTTGGGCCCGCCGAATTCCCAGTCTTCAGGCGCGCTCTCGCCCACGTCGCCGACGACATTGGCCCGGGCGGCCGCGCCCGAGGTGTAGGGCGGCAGGAAGCTGTCCAGCGTCTGATGGGACAGGCCCAGGGCGGCCAGCCCCGGATAGGTGAAGGCGATGTTGATGGACTCCTGCGGCTTGATCTTCTTGCCGTCGGGTCCGGTCGGCCACAGCGTCCCGTTGCTGATGGACGGCAGCAGTTCGGCCAGCCACTGCCGCGCGCCGACCGCGTCGTGAAACTGCAGGAAGATATAGGCCGAGCGCTTGAGGTGGCTGTAGGCGCTGACCAGCGGGCCCTGAACGTCGGAACGGTCGATTTCAACGGTTTGCATCGTGAGGCGCTCCTTCTTGGGGTCCGGTTCGAGATCCAGGGGGTCAGAGCGCCGTCAGCGTTTCGCGAACCTTGGCGCTCTCGATCGCCAGGCCCGCCTGCAGAGTCTCGGCGAGATTGCTGTTGCTGGCGCGGTCGCGGATCAGGTTGAGGACCGTCTCGTCGGGATAGGACTTGAAGAGCAGTTGCGGCTCGTACTGGTGGTTCAGGATCCACCGCTGGAACGGCAGCACGTCGGCCATGCCGCCCTTCGGATAGCCGAAGGTGTTGTTGTAGACGCCGTCCAGCGCCCAGATGATCTTGTCGATGAAGTCGCCCATGTAGTTCTGCCATGAGCCGTCGAACACGCTGAGGAAGATCAGGCGCTTGTCGTTGTCGATCAGCACCCAGCGGAACGAGTGCAGCGTGCCGACATCGGCGAACTGGCCGGGCGCCCAGCCGTACTTGCCCAGGAACTCGTTGACCCAGAACGCCAGGCGCACGCGCCAATAGAGCCAGGGCTTGATGGTGGTGATCGTCACCATCTGGCCATCGATCGCCGTCAGCTTCTGGGCCCTCGGCGTGAGCGGATTGTCCTCGAAGGAGGTGACCTTCGAATAGTTCTTGGTCTGGCCGATCTGGCTGATCGGCTTGACGATGGCCAGGGCGATCGACATCCACGCATTGTGGAAATCGGCCCGCGTCCGCGCCAGGAAGGCCGTCAGGTTCGCCCAGAATCCGGGAACGCGCGGCAGGCGCGACAGGACGGTCATCACGGCGCGCAGGGTGGGGCCGCCGGCGTCCAGCAGGTTCTCCAGCTGCTGGCGCACGGCGATCTTGCTCTTGATCGACGCCACCGTCTCGTCGCGGAAGGCGATGTAGAAGGCCTGGGTCGGGAAGGCGGTCTTGCGGATGTAGTCGATGAAGCCGTCGCGGCCCGGATAGCCCTCGCAATGGCTCCAAATCTTGTCCAGGCCCGGCGTGATCGCCATCTGGTGCTCGAGATAGTCGGTCAGGTCGCCATCGAATTCCGCCGCGAGCAGAAGTTTCGCCTCCGGCGTCACCTCGTCATCGACAATCACCCAGCGTGAGCAATGGGTCAGCTTGTCGTTCTTCAGCTGCAGATACTTGTTGTCGTGCTGATGGGAGTTGATGTCTTCCAGGATGGCGCGCAGGGACTCGACATGGCCCGGCTTGATTTTCACGTACACGGTCAGCGAGTTCATGTCCGTCCTCGAGTTGCGACAAACACCTGTACGCGGCGCGACACTCAGCTCTGTTCAAAAGCTTAACATCGCCAGAGCTGGCCTCAACCAAAAATTGACGTCGCAAATCACAATCTCAAAAGTTGTCCTTTTCGTAGGCGCCGTGGTGAGGAGTCGCCGCCGCCTAGGCCCGCGCGTAGGCCGCCTGCGATCGCAAATGCCCCCCGGCGGTCAGGGCCGAGCGGGATTGGAACGTGTCCGGCGCGCGCTTCCAGAACAGGTTCAAGGCCGACTCGATGCCCGCGCTGATCACCACGTCGGCGATCGCGCCCAGCAGTCCCCCCTCGACCGGGAAACCCAGTTCCTTCAACGCCGCTTTGACGACCTGGCTGGCGTAGAGCTTCTTTTCCGGCCCGCTGGCCGTTCGCAGGCGCTCGGTCATCGCCACCACCTCGAAGAAGGCCTTCACCGCGGCGGTCATCTGCTCGCCGTGCTGCCCTATGAACACGAGCACGTCGGTGGCCGGCCGGATGAGATCCTGCTTGTTGCGCACCAGACCGTCGGCCCTGACCTTCTCCACGGCCGCCTTCACCTCGGGCATCAACGGCTCGGCGTAGTGGAACTTGGCGTAGATCCAGTTGAGCAGGCGGAGGAAGGGCTGGAGCGCGTCGAACACGGCCGCCCAGGCCGCCCGCCAGGCTCCGCTCAGCGTCCAGTCGTCCGGCTGAGTGGAATCCCACAGGCCATAGGTCTGGACGCTGTCGACCAGGGCGTCGATCACCCAGTCGATCGTCACATTGATGACCAGGGGCGTGAGATCGCGCGGGACGCCGGGCAGGGTAATGCCGGCGTCGTTGTAGATGGCGTGGACCGCCGCGCGGACCTGACCTTTCTTGCGCGATCCGTGACCGTTCGGATAGCGCTGCTCGGCCGCCTGGACCAGGGTCTCCATCAGCCCGATCCAGGCCACGACGCCCTTTTCGATCTGCTTGCCGTTCGCGGAGAGGGCCTGCACCGCCGCGCCCAGCCCTTCGATGACGCCGCCGCCCGAGGCCTCGCGCAGCAGCTCGACCAGCCGATGCACCTCGGCGTCGGCGCGCTTCTGGGACTCGCTGGGCTGGCGTCGCTTGATCGTCGTGATCGCGTTGAAAACGAACTCCACCTTGTGCTCCTGCGTCTAGAGACGTCGCCAGAGGACGGCGCAGGCGAGATAGAGCCCGCCCAGGGCCGCGCCGAGCGGCCAGGCCAGCGGCACGCCGAACACCACGGGCAGGTTGGGAATAGTCAGCAGTACCGCCACGCTGACCGCCAGAATGGCCGCCGTCCAAAGGCGCGCGCGGCGGTTCTGGGCGCGAACCACGCGGGCGGCGTCGGTGGACTCCACCCGCAGGCGCACGCTGCCGTCGGCGGCGTCGGCCAGGATCTGGGCCAGTTGCGCGGGCCCGTCCTGGGTCAGGGTCAGGGTGTTGAGCAGCACCTGCTGCAGCCGGTCGCGGTCGAACAGCTGGTCGAACTTCTCGTCGCGGCGCAGCTCGGCGAAGAACCGGCCGCCCACGTCGCGCAGGCCGTTGGGCAGGCCGAGTTCCGTGGCCAGGGTCTCGACCGTGACCAGCGCCCGGTACAACGAGAGCACGTCGCTGGGGATCTGATAGCCGTTGCGGCGCGCCACCCGCAGCACGCCGATCAGGGCGTTGGCGGTGCTGGAGGCGCCGCCGTGCTCGTGGTCGCCGCCGCGCATCTCGGCATCGAAATCGCGGCGCAGGCCTTCGACGTCGCTTTCGGGGCGCGCGACCAGAACCTCGGTCAACGCCTTGAAGATGCGCGGCTGATTGCCGGCGTAGATGGCCGACACATAGCTCAGCTGGTTGGCCCGCACCGTCTCGTCCAGCTTGTCGCACAGGCCGAAGTCCACGAAGCCGACGCGCTTGTCGGGCAGCACCAGCAGGTTGCCGGGATGCAGGTCGGCGTGGAAGAACCGGTAGCGGAAGATCTGGATCAGGGTGGCCGTCACCAGCCGCTCGGCGAACGCTCGCCGCTCCTCGATGGTCAGCAGCGGACCGCTGGCGCGTTCGGGCGTCACGCCGCGCAATTCGGCCAGGACGCTGTTGACCCGCACACCCTCCAGATATTCGTAGGTCAGCACCCGGCTGGAGCTGAGGTGCAGATAGGTGCGCGGGATGCGCTGCAGCGTACTGCCGGCGGCCAGGGGCTGCAGCTTGCGGGCGTTGTCCAGCTCCCGTTCGAAGTCGATCTCCTGGCGCAGCCACTCGGCCAACTCATCGGCCAGCTCGCTCACGGAGACCGGCAGGCGGATGCCCAGCCGCTTGACCAACTGGCCGACCAGCCGCATGCGCCGGATGTCGCGCTCCACGCGGCGTTCGATCCCCGGCCGCAGGATCTTGACCGCCACGACGGTGCCGTCATGCAGGTGGGCGCGATGCACCTGGGCCAGCGAGCCGGCCCCGATCGGACGGCGCTGGAAGCTGTCGAACAGCTCCGGGAGCGGCGCGCCCAGCTCGGTCTCCACGATCCGCTGGGCGTCGGGCCATTCGAAGGGCTCGCTGCGGTCCACCAGGGTCAGCAGTTCGTCGCAATAGGCCTGCGGCAGGATGTCGGGCCGCAGCGCCAGGTACTGCCCGATCTTGATGAAGCTGGGTCCCAGCCGCGTCAGCAGGGCCGCCAGTTGGCGCGCGCCGTCGGCGGGCGCGAGTTTGGTCAACTTGTTCATCGCAGCCGCCATGAGGTGACCAGCGCCGTGACGACGAAGGTCGCGACCAGGGCCAGGACCAAGGCGGTCGGCAAGGCCGTCGCCCGTCCCAGCACCGCCGCCGACACGCCGGCGATCCCCAGCATGGCCCAGCCGGAAGCCCGGCCGCCGCGCCGCTCATCGCGATCGGACCGCGCCGTCGTGGCCCAGATGGTCGGCGCCTCGCCCTGGGCGTTCAGCCCTTGGACAAGCGAACCGCCCAGGTGGCGCAGGGACTCCTGCCAGGCCGGGTCCTGGACCATCGACCGGACCCGCTGGAGGGCGTTCGGCCGGGTCTTCTCGAAGAAGGCGCGCAGCTGGGCCAGCAGGTCGAACTCCGGGTCGATGTGCCAGAGCGTGGCGTTCAGATTGTTGATGGCCCGCCAGAACAGCAGATAGTTCAAATCGTAGATCAGGCCGTTGCGCCGCGAGACGTCGATCATCTCGCCGGTGTAGCGGGCCAGGTGCCGGTCCTCGATCGGGCCGGAGGGATTGAGCAGGGCGGCGTACCAGCGGGTCAGCACCTCGCGGCAGTCGTCGCGGAAGCGGTCCATGTCGGTCAGGTCGGTCTCGGTGACCTGCTGGCCGTAGGCGCGCATGCTGGCCCCGATGTTGCCGATCGCCAGGCTCTCGATCTGGGCGGTGATCACCGCGCGACGCTCGTCGGTGAGCGCGCCGAAGATGCCGAAATCCAGGAACACCACGCGGTTGTGCGGCAGGAACAGGATGTTCCCCGGATGCGGGTCGCCGTGGAAGAAGCCGTCGACGAACAGCTGCGACAGCGAGGCCTCGGTGAAGTTGTGCAGGGCCGTGGGCAGGTCGAAGCCCGGCAGCTTCTCGGCCAGCTCCTCCGGCGTGGCGGTCTGCACCAGGTCGCGGATGTGCGTGGCGCTGACCCCGGTGACGAAGTCCATGGTCAGCACGCGGGCCGTCGACAGGTCCCAATGGATCTTGGGGATGACCACGGCGGGGCCGGCCTTGCGGGCCACCCGCTCGGCCGTGACGCCCTCGGTGCGGAAGTCCATCTCGCGCAGCGTCCATTCCTCGAACTGGTCGACCATGCCGGTGGCCGACAGCCGCCCGAACACGCCCAGCGACTGAGCGAAGGCGGTCAGCTTGCGCAGGTTGCGGATGTCGGCCCGGAAGATCCGCATGATGCCGGCCCGCTGGACCTTCACGGCCACCCGCCGGCCGTCGGGCAGGCGCGCGTCGTGCACCTGGCCGATGGAGGCCGCCGCGATGGGTTCGGGGCTGAAGCTCGAGAACAGGGCCTCGACCGGCGCGCCCAACTCGCGCGCGACGATCCCCTGGGCGACGCCCGACGGCATCGGCTTGACGCTCTCGAACAGGTTGTTCAGCTCCAGGCAGACCTCGGCGGGGAGGATGTCGAAGCGCAACGCCAGGAACTGACCCAGCTTCAGATAGGTGAGGCCCAGCTCCTCCAGCGCCTTGCGGAACCGGACCGCGAAACTGAGGCGGCTCCAGGGGGCGAAGAAACGACCGAAGGGGAACAGGCGGTATTTGAGGATCTTCACCAGGACCAGCAGGCCCCGGGTGAGATCGATGAACCGATCGGCGGGCGGCGGCGGATCGAGCCGCGCCTCTCCCGTCGACGCGGCCTGGCCACGCTGGTCCATCGTGGTCTGATAAGACATCAGTCCCTCGGTCGCCCTCTTGTCATGCCCAAGCGGCGCGCTTTGCGCGCGCCACACGCCCCAGTTGGATTGTTGGGCGAAGCCCCGCCATGAGGGTACACTGCCCGCCATGGGGATGCACAACTTTTCCGCGTTGTCACAAAACGCTATCGTTTTGCTGCACATGGAGGCGCCGGAAGAGGCATGGGCGGAGCGCGCGGGGATCGAAGAGCAGCTTTCGCCCGAGGAACGCGATCGCGCGTCCCGATTCCGGTTCGAGCGTGATCGGAACAGTTTCGTCGCCGCCCACGGCTTGCTCCGCTTCGCCCTGCGTCGGTTCGCCGGACGCACGGACTGGGCGTTCGACACCGGGCCCAACGGCAAGCCGTTCCTGATTTCGCGCGAGGGCGTTGCGGCGCCGCACTTCAACATCACCCACACGCCGGGCCTGGCCGCCTGCGGCCTGACGCTGGCCGGTCCCATCGGCGTCGACGCCGAGCTTCGCGACCGGACGGCGGACATCGACGCCGTGGCCGAGCGCTGCTTCACGGTCGAGGAGCGTCGTGGCTTGGCCGGCCCGGAGCGCCAGCGGTGGTTCATCGAGCTCTGGACGTTGAAGGAGGCCGTCATCAAGGCCCTGGGTCACGGCCTGTCGATGGACCTGAAGAGCTTCTCGGTGACCACGCAGCCGTGCGCGGTTTCCTTCGACGGCGCGCCCGATCCGTCATGGCGGCTGGGCCTGACGGCCTTGCCGCGGCACCGCCTGGCCGTGGCGCTCCGGCCGGAGGAAACGACGGACACCCCGCTGGAATGGCGGGCGGTGTCCTGGGAAGAGGTTCTCATCTAGCGATCGCGGAGCCGCTCGGCCAGATCGTCGACGGGCTTGATCACCACGCGCTTGAGCCGGACGCCAAGCCCCGCCGGCGACGCCGGGGGCAGGGCGGCCAGGCGGGGAAACAGCGCCAAGGCGTGGTCGCGGTCCACGCCCGCCTTGGTCTCGGCGTCGAAGATCTTGAGCTCCTCCAGCGCCTTGACCTGCATGCCCACGGCGCGCGCCGGAGCGAACGGATAGTCGCTGCCGAACAGGATGTGGCTGGGATCGACCAGCTCGCGCAGGGCGGCCATGACGTAGGGCGAGGGCGACAGGGCGGTGTCGAAATAGAAGCTCCGAACGTGATGCAGCACGCCCTTGGGAATGGCCTTGGCCAGCTTGGGCTGGTCGTTGGCCAATGACAGGCGCCAGGCGATGTAGGGCAGGAAGCCGCCCGCGTGAGCCAGGATCCAGCGGATGCGCGGATGACGCTCCAGGGTTCCTGTGAGGATCAGATTGGTCGCCGCCCGCGTGGTGTCGCACAGGAACTCGACCAGGTAGCCGGGCGTGGCCAGGTCCAGCTCGGTGCTGGTCCTGTGCAGGTTGGGATGGACGAAGACCACGGCGGCGCGGCAATCCAGCTCGGCCATCAGCTCGTCCAGGCGCGGATCGCCCAGGAACACGCCCTCGGTGTTGCCCAGCAGGACGACGCCGTCGGCCTTGAGCACGTCCAGGGCGTGGATCGCTTCGGCGCAGGCCGCGTCCGTGAACGGCATGGGCAGCACGGCGAACCAACCGAAGCGGTCGGGATGGTCGGCGGCCATCCCGGCGGAGAACTCGTTGCTGGCCCGGGCCAGGTCGCGGGCTTCCCGCAGGTCGCCGAAATAGACGCCCGGCGCGGACAGCGAGGCGATGGCCGTCTGGATGTCGTAGAGGTCCATGGTCCGCAGCGAGGCCTGAACGGTCCAGCGGGGCAGGGGAGCGTCGCCCACCTTGGTCACGCCATGCCGGCGCAGGGCCCGCGCCATCACGGGAGGGATGAGGTGGTGATGGACGTCGATGCGGCGCGCTGGACGGGTCAAGCGTGGACTCCTGGCGAGGCGGTCCACTGCCCAACGCGTCAGCGGGCCGTCAGGCCTCGCGGAAAGCGCGCTTCCATCGCGACCAGCAAGTCTTCGCCCGACGCCTTGGGGTCGTCGTCGCCCGAACAGGCGAACCCCAGGGCCGAGAGCAGGCGCGACCACAGGCCCGAGCGCAGCAGCAGTTCGCCCTCCGGCAGGTCGTAGATCGACCCCAGCGCCTCGCGGGTGGTGCCGCCGTGGGAGAAGCGAATGACCGCCGCGGCGCCCGCCAGGTCCGACCGCCGGACGGCGGCCAGGAACAGCCGTCGACGCAACGGGCTGGCGGGCCGATCGCCGAGCACATGGACGCGCACGCCGTCGAACATCTTCGCGAGCGTGAAGGTCTCGTCGAAGGTCGGACCGCCGCCGGGCGCGGCGGACTCGCCGACCAGCGTCTGGACCTGCCCCCGGATGGCGCCGGTCACCAGGTTCTCGATCGTGCGGAAATGGTGGGTGACCGAGCCGGTGGTCACACCGGCCCGGGCGGCGACGGCGCGATGGGTCAGGCCGACGAAGCCGCTGGCCTCGACCACCTCGGCGGCGGCGACGGCGATGCGCATGGCGGCCGGCGGGATGGTCCTGGGCGATCGAGCCTCGGCGCTGTGCATCGCCTGGACCAGCGCGCCGCCGTCGACCCGACGCGCGACGCCCAGATAGGTCTCGCCGAACTGGTCGATCAGCTCGCGCAGCACCGCCCGCTCCAGGGCCGGCGACCAGGTCGACAGGTGGTACAGCGCCTCGCATTCGAAGAAGAGGTGCAGCAGCCGCCCTTCGATCGGCGACAGGCCGAACCTCGCGGCCGCGTCCAGCCAGAAGTCGCGCCACAGCCGCGTCCAGGCGGCGCAGACCGGCTCGCCGGCATGGGCGGCCAGGGCCTCCTGATAGAGCAGGGCCAGCGGCCGCGCCTCGACGGTCCAGCCCAGCAGCACGTGCTCCAGCGCCCGCAGCGCGCCGTCCGTCGTCGGCGGCAGATCCTGGATCGCGCGGGCCTGCGCCTCGAGCCAGGTCGCGGTCTGGTCCGCGCCCTGGGCGAAGGCCAGCGATAACAAGTGTTCTATACTGCCGAAGTTGTAATTGATGGCGCTGGGCGCGACTCCGGCGACGACCGCGATCGTCCGGGCCGAAGCGCCCGCGAGTCCTTCATTCGCCAGCACCTGCGCCGCCGCCATGACCAGGCGGTTGACTCGCCGATCCTGCTCCGGAGACGGCGTGGATTGCGAGAGTCGAGAGAGACCACCCAAGGGCGAGGACATGACCATGCCCTATCTTCCCCACCGCGCGGACGGGCGCAAGGGTCGCGCTCGGCGAACGGCAACCTTCACAAGTTCGATACATAACATTCGTTCTGACGTCACGCCTCGTCCGTAGCACCCCGACCGGCGCAGAGACGCCGCCGAGATCAAGAGGGGTATGAGATGGGACAACGAATGCAACGCGCCGTTCTGCGCGCGAGCCTGCTGGCCAGCGCCGCGGCGGTGACCCTGGCGGGCCAGGCCTGGGCCGCGGAAACGGCCGCGCCGGCCGCGCCGGCCGACGGCGGCGGCGTCAGCCTCGACGAGATCGTCGTGACCGCCCAGAAGCGCACGACCAACCTGCAGGACACCCCGATCGCCATCTCCGCGATGAGCGCCGACGACCTGAAGGCCCGTCACGTCCAGTCGCTGGAAGACCTCGGCGACGGCGCGATCCCCTCGCTGCGCGTGGCGCCGTTCTTCGCCCGCAAATCGGCCCTGACCATCGGCATGCGCGGCGTCGGCTCGTCGGGCGACGCCAACCAGCCGGCCCGCGACCAGGCCGTCGGCGTCTACATCAATGGCGTCTATCTGGGCCGCGCCCAGGGCCTGGGCTCGGCGCTGTACGACGTCGAGCGGATCGAGGTGCTGAAAGGCCCGCAGGGCACGCTGTTCGGCCGCAACACCGAGGGCGGCGCGATCAGCATCGTGACCAAGGCCCCGACCGGCGAGTTCGGCGCCAACACCACCCTGGGCTACGGCAACTACAATGCCTACAAGGCCGAAACCCACGTCGACCTGCCGGCCTACCACGACGTCAGCGTCAAGATTGACGCCCTGCTCAGCAAGCGCGACGGCACGGTGGCCAACCCGACCACCTCGGGCCAGCCGGACTTCAACAGCTACGACAAGCGCGGCTTCCAGATCGAAGCCCTGTGGAAGCCGGTCGACGGCTTCAGCGCCGACTACGCGTTCGACGACTCCTACGACGCCAGCACGCCCTATCTGGTCCAGATCCTGTCGAAGGGGACGTATCCCACGGCCCCGATCGCGCCGATCCAGCCGGACCGCGCCAAGACGGCCAATGTCGGCGTGCCGCTGCGCCCCAGCGAAGGTTTCACCTGGGGCCACCGCCTGAACCTGACCTGGAAGCTCAGCGACACGCTCGAGCTGAAGTCAATCAGCTCGTACCGCAAGCTCAAGCAGGGCCAGTACGACAACGGCGAAGCCATGCTGGGCGTGTTCGCGCCCAACGCGCCGTTCGCCCGCTACAGCATCGCCAACACCTGGCAGGACCAGTTCAGCCAGGAATTCCAGGCGGTC
>FTCT01000920.1_pt1 | contig 20640 bp, 11 predicted proteins | sample 1658881 | NCBI WGS metagenome assembly FTCT01 (sample SAMEA3914864, study PRJEB12502) | metagenome | biome: forest; material: soil | place: USA | collected 2012-03-12 | depth 0.3 m | reverse complement strand
GGCCTGGAGAGGTGGCAGAGTGGTCGAATGTACCGCACTCGAAATGCGGCGTGCCTGGAAGGGCACCGTGGGTTCGAATCCCACCCTCTCCGCCAGCCATCCCTGAAATCGCCAGACGCCTAGCTCGGTTTCTCGCCGCGCGGTAAGTCGCCCATCCCGCGCCCCGGAAGCTCTGATTGTTGCGGCTCGCGCAAGCCTGACTTGCGGCCAGCGGCCATTCGTTCGCCGGATGATCGGCGCTAGGAAGAGCTGCTAGTCTCCAGGAGGTGTGTCATGATCGGCTTTCTGCAACGGATCGGCGTGGAGCTGCCGATCATCCAGGCCCCGATGGCCGGGACCTCGACGCCCGCCATGGCCGCGGCCGTGACCAAGGCCGGCGGCCTGGGCTCGATTGGCGTGGGCGCGGTGAACGCGGCCAAGGCTGGAGAAATGATCGCCGCGATCCGCAGCCAGACCGACGGCCCTTTCAACGTCAACGTCTTCACCCATGAGCCCGCGACCGCCAATCCGGTGCGCGAACGCGCCTGGATCGAGGCCCTGCGGCCGGTCTTCGCCGAATTCGGCGCGGAACCGCCGACGGCGCTGCACGAGATCTACACCAGCTTCAACGCCGATCCGGACATGCTGGACCTGCTGGTCGACACCCAGCCGGCCGTGGTCAGCTTCCACTTCGGCCTGCCGCCCGAGGGCCATATCCGCCGGCTGAAGGATGCGGGGATCATCCTCCTGGCCTCCGCCACCAACCCCGACGAGGCGCGCCAGGTCGAGGCGGCGGGGATCGACGCCGTCGTCGCCCAGGGCTGGGAGGCCGGCGGCCATCGCGGCGTCTTCGACCCGGCCGCGCCGGACAGCCAGCTGGGGATTTCCGCCCTGACCCGGATCCTGGTTCGCGAAGTCTCGATCCCGGTGATCGCCGCCGGCGGGATCATGGACGGAGCCGGAATCGCCGCCGTCCTGGACCTGGGCGCGCAAGCCGCCCAGCTGGGCACGGCGTTCATTGCTTCACCCGAATCCAGCGCCGACGCCTTCCATCGGCAGGCCCTGATGGGTCCCGGCGCGATGGCCACCGAGATGACGGCCCTGATCTCCGGGCGCTTGGCCCGCGCTCTGCCCAACCGCTTCACGGCTTTGAAGAACGGGGCGCTGAAAGGCGTGGCCTCGCCTGACTATCCGATCGTCTACGACGCCGGCAAAGCGCTGGCGGCGGCGGCCAAGGCCAAGGGCGACGGCGGGTTCGGGGCTCAGTGGGCCGGCCAGGGCGCGCCCCTGGCGCGAAGCCTGCCCGCCGCCGACCTCGTCCGCACCTTGGCCGAGGAGCTGACAGCGGCGCGTAGAGGACGCTGACGCCGCCGCTTCAACACTCCGCGCGGCGCGGCTAGTCCAGCTCGACCGGCGGCCGATCGTCCTTGGCTGGCGCGGCGGCGCGGTGCTTTTCGGGATTGAGCAGGACGTCGATGCGCTTGAGCAGGTCCTGCGGCCCGAACGGCTTGACCAGATAGCCGTCGGCCCCGCCCTCCATCGCCTCGCGCACGGTGGCCAGATCGCCGCGCGAGGTCATCATCATCACCGACGCCTTGACCCGCTGGTACTTGCGCAGCAGGCGCAGCACTTCCAGCCCGGTCATGTCGGGCATGTTGATATCCAGCAGGACGAGGTCCCAGCGGGCGGACTGCAGCGCCTTGACGCCCAGCTCGGCGGTCGCGACCGAGGAGACGTTGTAGCCGGCCTGGGCCAGGACCAGTTCCACGAACTGGCGCACCACGGCGTCGTCATCGATCACCAGGACGGCGTGAGAGGCGGACACGTCTAACTCCTCGGGAAAATCTTCAAGCCACTTGCCGGGTCTGGGCGGCGGCGAGGTCCGCGGCCCAGAGTTCGGCGATCCCGATGGTTCGGCGGATCGCGCGCCGAGTCAAATCCAAGGTTGCGCGATGGTCCTGTCCGTCGTCGATGACGGCCTCCAGCGCACGGCACAGGCGCGACAGCTCCAGGAAGCCCATCATGCCCGAAGCGCCGGCCAGGGCGTGGGCCTCTTCGCGCACGGTGGCCGGCGGCGCCTGCTCGTCGGTCAGGCGCGTCTCCAGTTGCGTCCGTAGGATGGCCAGCAGCGAGGTGACAGAGGCCACGCCCAGCGACTGGACGAGCTCCTGCCGAGCGCGGGTCTCGTCGTCCTCAAGCGAGGCGGTCGGGGCTTGAACGCTGGGACCGCTGAGCATGAAGCCCAGCACGCGCTCCAGGGCCCCGGGAACCAGGGGCTTGGTCAGGTGATCGTTCATCCCTGCCGCCTCGCACCGCGCCAGATGCTCGGGCTGGGCGCTGGCGGTCAGGGCGATGATCGGAATCTCGGCCCAAGCCTCGCCTGAGGCGCGGATGGCGCGGGTGGCGGCGAAACCATCCATCACCGGCATTTGGCAGTCCATCAGGACGAGATCGAATGGAGAGGCCCGCAGCATGGCGATCGCCTCGGCCCCGTCACGGGCCATGCCGATCTCGCAGCCGTAGCGCGACAGCATGGCCAGCATCAGTTCGCGGTTCAGCTCGACATCGTCGACGACCAGGATCCGGCGGCCCGCAAGGCCCGCGTCCTCGGCGACGGCGATCGGCGCGCGCACCGCGCTCTCGGTCACCGGCAGGGCCAGTTCGAACCAGAAGGTCGAGCCCTTGCCCACCGTGCTGGAAACGCCGATCTCGCCGCCCATCAGGGCGATCAGCTGGCGCGAGATGGCCAGGCCCAGACCGGTGCCGCCGTAGTGGGCCGAGACCGACGAACCGGCCTGGACGAAGCGGTTGAACAGGTTGTGCAGCGCCTGCTCGGGAATGCCCGCGCCGGTGTCGGTGATCTCGATCCGCAGGCGCGGCGCGACCGGGTCGTCGTCCAGCGCCGTCAGGGTGGCCGTCACCCCGCCGCGCGAGGTGAACTTCACGGCGTTGGACAGCAGGTTCAGCAGCACCTGGCGCAGGCGGCCGGCGTCGCCATTCAGCTTGGCCGGCGCATCGCTGTCGATCATCACCTTCAGACGCAGGTCCTTGGCCGCCGCCTGCGGCTCCAGCATGGCCACGGTCTGGCGCAGCAGTTCGGCCGGGTCGAACGGGGCCAGATGCAGGTCCAGCGCCGAAGCCTCCAGCTTCGAGAAGTCCAGCACGTTGTCGATGACCGCGTGCAGCGCCTGGCCGGCGCTGTGCACCAGCTCGATCCGCCGCTGGTCCTCGGGACCCAGGCCCTGGCTCTCGGTCAGCAGGCGCGAGAAGCCGATGATGCTGTTCAGCGGCGTGCGCAGCTCGTGGGACATGTTGGCCAGGAAGTCGGCCTTGGAGCGGCTGGCGGCCTCGGCGTCGAGGCGGGCCTGGGCCAGGGCGTCTTCCTGGGCCTTCTGGGCGCGCACGTCGCGGATGACGTCGATGAAGCCGATCGGCTTGCCGGTGATCTCATCGCGCAGCAGGGCCGGCTGGGATTCTAGCCAGATCCAGGTCTCCGCCGTCTTGTGCCGGGCCCGCCAGCGCACGCGCCCGGCCGAGCCGCCGCTCACCAGGCTGGAGAAGACGCGCTGCACGTTGTCGATGTCGTCGGGATGGGTGTGGTCGATCGGTGCGCGGCCCAGCATCTCCTCGACCGCAAAGCCGGTCACCGCCTCGACGGCGGGCGAGACGAAGGTGGTCCGGCCGCGCAGGTCGCTGGTGACGATGATGTCGGTGGCGTTCTGGGCCATCAGCCGATAGCGGTTCTCGATCGCCCGGGTGGCCGTCAGGTCCTCGATCTGGCCGATGAAGTGCCTGGGCGCGCCGTCCGGGCTGCGCACCAGCGACACCGACAACCGCACCCAGATGACCTCGCCGTCCTTGCGGATGTAGCGCTTTTCCATCTGGTAGTTCGGGATCTCGCCAGCCAGCAGGCGCTCCAGGAACGCCAGGTCCGCCTGCAGGTCGTCCGGGTGGGTGATGGTCTGGAAGTCCAGCGTGTGGGCCTCGTCGGCCGGATAACCGACGATGTCGCAGAAGTTCTCGTTCAGCTTCACCAAGGCGCCGTCCAGGCCGACCAGGGCCATGCCGATCGGGGCGTGGTGGAAGGCGTTCTCGAACAGCTCTTCCTGGGCGCGCCGCTCGGAGATGTCGTGCATCAGGGCGGTGAACTGCCAGCCGGCGCTCGTGCGCGTAGCGCTGATCGCCAGCTCGATCGGGAAGACCTCGCCGTCGCGGCGCAGGGCCGGCACCTCGATCCGCTGGCCGATCACGCCGCCCTGGCCCGTCTCCAGGAAGCGGCGCAGGCCGGCGGTGTGGCCCGCCCGCAGCTCGGGCGGCACGATCACCTCGCCCATGGTCTTGGCGAAGACCTCGGTCATCTTCCAGCCGAAGATCTTCTCGGCGTGGCTGTTCCAGCCGGTGATGCCGCCGCTCTCGTCCATGGTGACGATCGCCTGATTGGCGTGAGCGATGATGTTTTCGAGGCGGGCCTCGTTGGCGCGCAGCGATTGCTCCAGCCACTCGCGCTGCTCGGCCTCGAAGGCGGCGCGCTCAAGGGCTTCGGTCTTCTCGGCCACCAGGGCCTCGGCGCGCTCATAGGCCAGCTGGCGCGACATCTGGGCGCCCAGCATCGTGGCCAGGGCGCGCAGGATGTCGATGTCGTCGTCGTCGAAGGCGGCCTTGTGCTCGGAGAACACCTTCAGCACGCCCAGGGCGGCGGCCGCGTGCATCAGCGGCGCGCAGACCATCGAGCCGACGCCCACCCGCACGCAGGCGTCGTGATCGACGCGCGTATCGGTCAGGGCGTCTTCGCAGATCAGAACCTCGGCGGTGGCGACGCACAGACCCGAGAAGCTGTTGTCACGCTTCAGACGCGTGCCGATCAGGCTGCGGTCCGAGGCGGCGCGGTAGACGAGGTCGCCGCCGTCGACCAGCTCGACGATCGCGCCCTTGGCGCCGGTCAGGTCGGCCAGGTGCTCGACGATGGCCTGCATGAAGGCGTCGATGTCGAGTTCGGATTCCAGCAGGGCCGTCTGGGCGACGGCGAGGCGCGTCATGCGGTCCAGGCGCGCCTTCAGCACGGCGACGTCGGTTTCAACGGGCTCGGCGGCCATCACGGACTTTCAGCTTCACCACAAAGCGGCAGGCTGGTTATCGGTGGCGCAAAAGCGTGAAGAGCGGGTTATCCATAAGGCGTACAACCTGGGGCCTCTGGACCGGCGCGCGCCTCACGGCAAGGCTGAGCCAGGCGCTTCGCAAGCCGCCGAACATAGGATGGACCGATGCAGTCAATCGCCGTCGCACCCTCGATCTACGTCGTCGACGACGACCCGCTGGTGCTGGCGTTCCTGCAGACAGCCCTTGCGCCACAAGGGTTTTCGGTCGAGCTGTTCGAGACCGGCGCCCGCATGCTGGGCAAGGCCAGCACCCAGGTCCCCAGCCTGTTCATCGTCGACGTCCGGCTGCCCACCACCGACGGAATCGAGCTCGTCAGGACCCTGCGGTCGATCGACGCATGCCGCGCCATTCCGATCCTGATGCTGACCGGCGAAGGCCGTCTGGACCGTATCGTCATGGCCATGCAGGCCGGCGCCAACGGCTACCTGATGAAGCCGTTCTCGCCCGAGCAGATCGTGGCGAAGGTGCGGGATCTGGTGGGGTAGGCGAAGCCGCCGAAAACCCCGCCCTTCGACAAGCTCAGGCTGAGGTTTTCGACTGAAGCTCGGAGCTGCAGCAGTCCTCACCCTGAGCTTGTCGAAGGGCGAGGACGGTCCCTCAGACTTAAGCCGGCAACTGGCACCGCACGGCCTCGCCGACCCGCTCGGCTTCCGGCCCCAGCACCACGTGCACGACCTTGTCGCCCACGCGCACCACGCCCCGCGCGCCGAGCGCCTTCAGCGCCGGCTCGCTGACCGCGCCCTGGTCGACGACGACGAGGCGCAGGCGGCTGGAGCAGGTGCCCACCGTCGTGAGATTGGCGATGCCGCCCAGGGCGCCCAGCAGCTTCTCGGCCCGGCGATCATCTTCGGCCGTCGGCAGCACCGACGGCGCGGCCTTGGCGGCGGGCTTGGCCGCGGCGACCGGGGCCGGCGCGCCCATCGCCGACCGGATCTCGCCCGCCACGGTATCGGCGATCGGACCCAGCACGACCTGCAGCGCCTTGTCGGACGGCCGCACGACGCCGCGCGCGCCCAGAGCTTTCAGCGCCGCCTCATTGGCCGCGCCCTGATCGACGACGATCAGGCGCAGGCGGGTGGTGCAGGCGTCGACGCTGGTCAGGTTGGCCGCGCCCCCCAGCGCCGCCAGGAAGTCGGCGCCGCGCCCGCCGCCGGTCGTGACGGTCTCGACGGCGACCGTCTCTTCGTCCTCGCGACCGGGGGTCTTGAGGTTGAATTTCAGGATGAAGAACCGGAACAGGCCGTAATAGACCGCGCCATAGACGGCCCCCACCGGGATCAGCCACAGCGGGTTGGTCGCCTTGCCGTAGTTCAGCACGTAGTCGAACAGGCCGGCCGAGAAGGTGAAGCCCAGCTTGATGTGCAGGGCGTTCATCAGGGCCATCGACACGCCGGTCAGCAGGGCGTGCACGGCGTAGAGCGCCGGGGCCAGGAACATGAAGCTGAACTCGATCGGCTCGGTCACGCCGGTCAGGAACGAGGTCAGGGCCAGCGAGAACAGCATGCCGCCGACGGCCTTCTTCTTCTCGGGCTTGGCGGTGTGGAACATGGCCAGGCACGCGGCCGGCAGGCCGAACATCATCACCGGGAAGAAGCCGCTCTGGAACGCCCCGGCGCTGGGATCGCCGGCGAAGAAGCGGCGGATGTCGCCCGTGGCGCCGTGATAGTCGCCGATCACGAACCAGGCGATGTTGTTGAGGATGTGGTGCAGGCCGGTGACGATCAGCACCCGATTGAGGAAGCCGTAGACCAAGAGGCCGACATCGCCCGAGGCGACGATGCCGCGGCTGGCGGTGTCCATGGCGCCGTTGATGCCGTCGTAGCCGACGCCGATCAGCAGGGCCATGACCAGACCGGCCACACCCGAGATGATCGGCACGAAGCGGCGGCCGCTGAAGAAGGCCAGGTATTCCGGCAGCTTGAAGCCCGAGAAGCGGTTGTAGAACAGCCCGCCGATCACGCCGGAGATGATGCCGATCGGCACGCTGACCTTGGCCAGCGCCTTGGCCTTGTAGGCCCCGACGGCCAACTCGGCATGGGCCTTGATCAGGCCCGCCGTCACGTCGGCCGGCGCGTGCAGCAGGGTCTTGGAGCCTTCGGTGGCGATCAGGAAGCAGACGACGCCGGCCAGACCCGCCGCGCCATTGTTCTCCTTGGCCAGGCCCACGGCCACGCCAATGGCGAACAGCAGGCCCAGATTGGCGAAGATCGCATCGCCCGCCGAGGCGATGAAGCCGATGTTCAGGAGATCGGGCTGGCCCAGGCGCAGCAGCAGGCCGGCCACAGGCAGCACCGCGATCGGCAGCATCAGGGCCCGGCCCAGCGGCTGGAGGATCTCGAGCGGAGACTTCATCTTCATGGTGCGGGTCCGGCCTTCTAGAGGGCCTTGGCGAGGTCGCGGACGGCCTCGGGCGTGGTCTGGTTCAGAGCTTTCTGCGCGAGATCGCGGCAGGCGTCGAGCGACAGGGCGCGCACGCGAGCCTTCACCTCGGGCGCGATCGACGCCGTGGTGGACAGCTCGGTGACGCCCAGGCCCAGCAGGATCGGCGTGGCGGCGACGTCGGAGGCCAGGCCCCCGCAGACGCCGACCCAGCGATGGTGCAGGGCCGCGCCCTTGCAGGTCTGGTCGATCATCCGCAGCACGGCCGGGTGCATGGCGTCGATCCGCGCGGCCAGCTCCGGATTGCCCCGGTCCATGGCCAGCACGTACTGGGTCAGGTCGTTGGTGCCGACCGACAGGAAGTCGGCCTCGGCGGCCAGCAGGTCGGCGGTCATGGCCGCGGCCGGCGTCTCGATCATCACGCCCAGTTCGATCTTCTCGACGATCCCCATCTCGCGCTTGGCTTCATCGAGCACCGCGCGGACGGCGCGCAGCTCGTCCAGGCTGGCGATCATCGGGACCATGATCTTGCACTGGCCCAGCGGCTTCACGCGCAGGATGGCGCGCAGCTGGGTCTTCAACAGGTGCGGCCGCCACAGGCTGACGCGGACGCCGCGCAGGCCCAGGGCCGGGTTCTCCTCGGTCGGGATCGGCAGGTAGGGCGCGGCCTTGTCGCCGCCGACATCCAGCGTGCGGATGATCAGCGGCTTGCCGTCCAGGGCCGAGGCGATGGCCTGGTACTGGCGGGCCTGCTCGTCCTCGTCCGGCGGGGTCTCGCGGTCCAGGAACAGGAACTCGGTGCGCAGCAGGCCCGAGCCCTCGGCCCCGTTGGCCACGGCGGCCAGGGCGTCGTTCAGCGAGCCGGTGTTGGCGAACACCTCGATGCGGTGGCCGTCCAGGGTCACGCAGGGCTGGTGCGCGGCGGCCTTGGCGGCGGCCTTGCGCTCCTGGCGCTGGGCCAGGGCGGTCTGGGCGGCTTCGAGGGCCGGCGCGTCGGGGGCCACGCGCAGGACGCCGGTGTCGGCGTCGAGGATCAGGGTCGCGCCGTCCTTGACCTTCAGCAGCGCCTCGCCGACGGCGACCAGGGCCGGAATGCCCATGGCGGCGGCCAGGATGGCGACGTGCGAGGTCGGACCGCCGCGGGCGGTGACGAAGCCGGCCACGGCGCTGGGGTCGACGCCCATCAGCTGCGAGGGCAGTAACTCGTCGGCCAGCAGGATCGAGCCGGGCGGCAGGATCGCGCCGTCCTCTTCTTCGCCGGCCAAGGCGCGAAGGACCTGGCGTTCCAGGTCGACCAGATCGTCGACCCGCTCGGCCAGGCGGCGGTCGCCCAGGCCACGCAGGGCCTCGACATAGCCGCCGACGGCCTTGCGCCAGGCGAAGCCCGCGCTCTTGCCCTCGGCGATCAGGCGGCGCGCGCCGGCGGCCAGTTCGGGGTCTTCCAGGAAGGCCAGGTGAGCGCCCAAGATGGCCTTGCGGGCCTTGTCCCCTTTGGCGGCGTTCTTCTCGATGCGGGCGCGGACGGCGTCGATGGCGGCCGCCAGGGCCGCTTCCTCGTGCGTCGAGCCCTCGCCCTGCTCGCGGACGATGATGTCGGCGGCGGCCAGGCGCACGGCCTTGCCGATCGCCAGGCCCGGCGCGGCCAGCACGCCCTTCAGCACGCCGTCGCGCGGCAGCTCGACCGGACCGGTCGGCGCGGCCTCGACGATCGGCGCGGCGGTCGCGGGCGCTTGAGCCGGAACCGGACCGCCCTCGCCCATGCCGCTGGCGATCAGCTCGGCCACGGCCTCGATGGCGGCCTCGGCGTCCATGCCCGACGCCACGACCTGGATGGTGTCGCCATGGCGGATGGCCAGGGACATGACCCCGACCGGGCTCTTGGCGCTGGCGCGGCGGTTGACGGCCACCAGCGCGACCTCGGCGACGAACTTACGGGCCGTCTCGGCGATGCGGGCGGCCGGGCGGGCGTGGATGCCGTGCACCAGCGGCACGACCAGCTCGCGCGCCACTTCCCCGGCGTCGACCAGGCTGGGCGCGGCTGCTCCGCCGATCGGCGACAGCTCCATCAGGAAGTCGCCGACCCCGATCTCGCGATCCTGGTCGCGGCGGACGATCTCGAAGGCGTCCAGGTTGGTGATCACCACCGGAGTGATCAGGCTGCGGGCCTTCTGGGCCAGCAAGTCGATGTCGAAGCCCAAGAGCTTGTCGCCGGCCTTCACGGCCTGGCCTTCCTTGACGAAGACGGTGAAGCCCTCGCCGTTCAGGGCCACGGTCTCCAGGCCCACGTGCATCAGGATCTCGGCCCCGTTGGCCGCGCGCAGGGTCACGGCGTGGCGGGCGCGATGCACGGTGGTGACCGTCGCGTCGCACGGCGCATGCAGCGTCGAGTCCAGCGGATCGATCGCCAGGCCGTCGCCCAGCATGCGCTCGGCGAACACGGCGTCGGGCGTCTCGTCGAGCGGCGCGATCCAGCCCTTCAGCGGCGCGGAGAGAACGAGGTTGGACACGGCGGAAACTCTTCTTCGAAAGTCAGGCTAGTTCGCGGGCTTCACGGTCACGCTGTCGATGACCCAGAAGGGATCGACCGACTTGGACGTGAAGCTGAGGCAAAGGTCCACCTTGCCCGGACGGGCCGGCAGGCGGCCGGCGACGGTGGAGACGCCGGGGTTTTTCGCGGCCTTGCCCAAAGGGATGGCGGCCAGACGCTCACCCGTGCATCCGGCGCGGATCTCCAGCTCGCCCTCGGGCGTGGCCGGCGCGCGCAGCGGGATCCGATCGCGGTCCTTGCCGACCTGGAAATTGAACGGGATCTGGCCGACGCGGGCGGTGATCAGCGCGCCCTTGTCCAGGCTGGCGCCTTCCCAGATCCAGCACGGATTGAGGATGTCGACCTGGAACCGGGCGCGCTTGTCGAAGGCCTGGGGCGCGTCGTCGATCATCTTGATCGGCACCTTCTCGGTGCAGCTCTTCAACTGGCCGCTGACACGGGTCTGCAAGGCGGCCGGATCGATCTTCACGGTCTGCTCGCGCCCCAGGGCCTTGCCGTCGACGAAGGTGCGGGCCTTGACCACCGCGCCCTTCGGCAGGCTTAGCGCGCCGGCATAGAGGCTCGAAGCGGCCGTCGGGGCCTTGCCGTCGGTGGTGTAGCGCACCTCGCCCACGCCCAGCGGATTGGGCAGGGCGGCCGTGATCGCGCCGCCATCGGCCGGCGACAGGGCCGGCAGGGGCTCGAACGGCACGGTGTCGGGGGTGACGCCCAGGATCTTCAGGCGCGCCATCTCGGCGGGCAGGCGGCGGGCGAAGTCGTCCCAGTTGGCGCCCGTGTCCGGCGTCCAGCCGCGCTCGGCCAGGGCGACGGCGCGCGGGAAGGCCATCTGCTCCATCCGCGTGTCGGTCTGCATGTGCTCGGTCCAGACATTGGCCTGGACGCCGAGGATGTGCTTGCGCTCGTCAGGGGTCAGCTGGGCCGGCGCGGGATCGAAGGCGTAGACGTCCTTCAGGCTGATCACCTTGCCGCGGCCGGTCGGCTCGTCGGGCGAGACGCTCTGGCGGTTGTCGAGATAGAGGGTCGGATGCGGCGACAGCACCGTGTCGTGGCCCTGCTTGGCCGCGGCGATCGCGCCGTCGATGCCCCGCCACGACATGACCGTGGCGTTGGGGCCCAGGCCCCCTTCCAGGATCTCGTCCCAGCCGATCAGACGGCGGCCGCGCTTGTCCAGGCTCTTGCCGACCCGCTGGATGAACCAGCTCTGCAGCTCGTGTTCGTCCTTGAGACCCAGTTCCTTGATCTTGGCCTGGATCTTGGGATTGGCCTGCCACTGCTCCTTGGTCGCCTCGTCGCCGCCCACGTGGATGAAGGTCGACGGGAAGATGTCCATCACCTCGTTCAGCACGTCGTCCAGGAAGGCGAAGGTGGCGTCATCGGTGTTGTAGAGCCAGGGGAAGACCCCCCAGTCGCCCATGTGCGAGGCGTCCGGCGCGGCCGAGCCCAGCTGCGGATAGGCCACGATCGGCGCCAGGGCGTGGCCGGGCGTCTCGATCTCGGGGACGATGGTGATGTTGCGGGCGGCGGCGTAGGCGACCAGTTCGCGCGCCTGGTCCTGGGTGTAGAAGCCGCCGTACTTGGGGTAGCTGCGCGCCGCGCCCGGATCGGTGCGCCAGGCCCCGACTTCCGTCAGCTTCGGATACTTCTTGATCTCAAGCCGCCAGCCCTGGTCGTCGACCAGATGCCAGTGGAAGGTGTTCAGCTTGTGGACCGCCATCGCGTCGATGACGGCCTTCAGCGTGTCCAGCGACTGATAGTGGCGGGCGCTGTCGACCATCAGGCCGCGCCAGGCGAAGCGGGGGGCGTCCTCGATCGTAGCGGCCGGCAGGGCGACCGCGCCCTTGGCCTCGTCGGGGGTCGCCAGCTGCCACACCGACATGGCGCCGTAGAAGAGACCCGCGCGCTTGGCCGCGGCGATGGTCACGCCGGTAGGCGCGATGTCCAGCTTGTAGGCCTCGCCGGCCGGTCCCTCGCGGGTGAAGACGATGGCGGCCTCGCCGGCGGCCGGCGCGCCCTCGACCACGGCGGGCTTGAAGCCGCGCGAGCGCTGGACCAGGTCGGCGAGTTGCAGCGCCACGCCCTTGGCCTCGACATCGCCCTTGGCGACGTGGATCCGGGTCGCGGCGGAGAATTGAAAGGAGCCCTCGGCGCGGATCGCCTTGGCGGGCGCGGGCGTCAGGGTGAGGCCGGCGGCGTCGCGGGCCTGGGCGATGGGCGCGGCGGCCAGGACGGCGGCCAGGGCGATCGCCGAGACGGCGGCGGTGCGGAGCGGGGTCATGGTCACGCGGCCTCGCGAGTAAACTTGGGTCGGACAGTTAGTCGGCAAAAAGCGGGCGGGACAGCCAAGCTGCCCCGCCCCAGCTCCATGCTTGCAGTCAGGAGGGGATCAATTGCGGTCGGCGCGGCCTGGTGGGTCATGAGGTTGATCCTGAACCAAGCCGCGCGCGATGCAAATTCTCGAGGCGGCGGACGCTCCGTCTGCTTCGGAGCGTCCGCCGCCCTTAGGCTTAGAAGCTGACGTTCAGCGTCGCCTGAGCCTTGCGGCCCGAACGGTAGACGCCACGCGGCAGCGCCGGGGTGTTGGCATAGGCGTAGTACTCGGCGTCCGTCAGGTTCTGGCCCGACAGCGAGAACGTGATGTTCTTGCTGACGGCGTAGCCGACGGTGGCGTCGATGTTCTTCGAGGCGCGGACGAACATGTTGTCGCCGCGGTCGATGCCGGTGAAGTAGCTCGAACGCCAGTTCAGCGTCACGCGGGCCGAGAACGGACCGTGCTCGTAGAAGGGGCTGACGTTGATCTGATTCTTCGAGCTGTAGGGCAGCGGCGCGCCGTCCTGGCCCTTGGCGTCAGAGTAGGTGTAGTTCGCCAGCAGGCCGAAGCCGAGGCCGAAGGTCTGCTGGTAAGCGATCGACACGCCCTTGACCGTGGCCGAACCCGCGTTGAACGGACGGCTGATCTGGTAGGTCGTGACCTTCTTCTGCGACTGGTTGTAGTACTGCTCGGGCTGCGTCTTCTGCAGGATGTAGTTCGAGATGTCCTTGTAGAAGACTTCCGCCGACAGGATCGATTGCGGCTTGAAGTACCATTCGGCCGAGGCGTCGAAGTTGTTAGACTTGTAGGGGTCCAGGTTCGGGTTGCCGCCGCCGCCGGTCAGGATGCCGTCCGACAGCCAGAAGTAGTTGGTCATGTCGGCGTAGTTCGGACGGGCGATCACTTCGGCCGCCGCGAAGCGCAGCACCAGGTCGTCGCGCGCGTCGACGATGATGTTCACGCTGGGTAGGACGTTGTCGTAGTGCTTCTTGGTCGTCGACCAGGTCCAGTCGGCTTGCGAGTTACAAGCCGCGCCGGGCTTACAGACGTAGCCCGCGCTGTCCGTCGAGGTGCGGACGTAGCGGACGCCGAAGTTACCGCGGACGTTCTCGGCCTTGAAGTTGGCCTGACCGTAGACCGCGTCGATGTTCTCCTGGATGTCCCAGTTGCCGGCCGTGAACTCGGCGGCGGCGAAGATCGACGGGGTCGGCATGGTCTGGCCGGCCGCCAGCCACTTGCCGCTCTGGACGTACGAGACCATCGAGTTGCCGTCGATACGGAAACGGTCCTGCATTTGCGAACCGACGCCGTCGAAGCCGCTCAGATAGTTGCTCGACACCTGCGAGGCGTTGAACAGCGAGGCCGGGGCCGAAACGCCGGTGATGGCGATACCGGCATATTGCTCGCCGGTTTCGTGCTCACGACGCTTGTAGCCGACCTGGACGCGCTGGATGACACCGTCGAAGTCCTTGCCCAGGTCGATCTGGGCGTACTTTTCCTGGTCGGTCGTCGGCTTGGTGACCAGGTTGCCGCTCCAGCCCGGATCGGTCGCGAAGGCCGCCGGATTGCCCAGCACGTTGGTCGTGTAGGTCAGGTTGCCCGGCTTGCTGGGCGCGCCGCTGATGTCGACGGTGTAGTTGGCCCAGTTCAGGAACTCGAGGAAGACCTGACGCTTGGTGCCGCCGTCGGCGGTGGACTTGCCGATCTCGCCGTTCACGTCCCAGCCGTCACCCTTGTAGCCACCCTTCAGGTGGTAGGTGTCGGACTTCATCTCGGCTTCGCGGTACTGCACGTCCATGACGCTGAGCGCGTTGGCGAACGAGGCCTTGGTCACGACGCCGTTGTTGACGGTCAGGTCGGTCAGGGCGCCCAGGCTGTTCCAGGTGTTGCCCTGGAAGGCGTACATCGACTGGTTGGTGTTGTCGTAGTCGGCCTTGATCTTCAGCCAGTTGAACTCGAACGCCAGGCGATCCGTCGGCTTCCACTGCAGGGCGGTGGTGTAGCTGGTGCGCGTGCGGTCCTGTTCGAAGTACGAGGTGCCGAACGCGTTCGGGCTGCGGGCCGTCAGGTTGTTGGTCAGGGTGGTGGCGCAGGTGCCGACGCAGCCCTTGGTGCGCGAGTCGACCGGGTTGTCGGCATTGCCGCCGGCCCACTGGTTGGCCGCCATGGTGCCGTAGCTTTCCAGGCCGTCACGACGCAGTTCGTCTTCAGCGTGCTGCACCGAGAAGCTGGCGCCGAAGGTTTGAGCTTCGTTCTTCCAGCTGACCAGCAGCGAACCTTGGGCGTCGCCCTTCTTGGAGCGGTCGTTGTACAGATAGCTCACCGCGCCGGCGACCAGACCCGACTTCAGGTCCAGGGGCTTGCGGGTGTTGACGATGACGGTGCCGCCGATGCTGCCTTCGTCGATGCGGGCTTCCGGCGACTTGTAGACGTCGACCTTGCCGACGATCTGCGGGGCCAGCAGGGCGTAGTTGAACGTGCGGCCCGGAGAATCCAGGATGAACCAGTCGGCCGAAGCGACGGTCTGGCCATTCAGCAGAGTGCGGTTCAGCGCCGGGTCGGTGCCCAGGATGCTGACCTTTTCACCTTGACCGAAGGCGCGGTCGACGGTGACGCCCGGGACGATGGTCAGCGCTTCGGCGACGTTGGTGCTCGGGAACTTGCCCACGTCTTCGGCGGTGACCACATCGACGATAGCGTCGGCGCGGCGCTTGGATTCGATCGATTGCAGCAACGAGGCGCGGATGCCGGTGACGACCACCTCTTCCACGCTGTTGTTGTCTTTAGTCTGCGCGAAAGCAGGCGCGGCGGCCATGACGGCCATCGCGCTGGCCGACGCGACCAATACGGATTTGTGGAAATACTTCATAACTCGGCTTCTCCCCATTTATACCGGGCCGATTAGACCCGGAGCCGAACCCCAAGCCCAATATGATACCAATCTTCTGGGAGGATCCGCAGAAAGTGGTACTTCTCAGGCCTCGGGACAGAACTGTGACGAAAATTTTGCGGATGACAAGGCCAAAAAGAAACCAATTGCAGACCACGTCTCTATTGGTATGAAAATGGTCATATGCTATCGACGACGGCGTGGGGCGCCGCCGATTTGCGCGGGGAGGGTCAAGCAGTGACGTTTGCTGAACGGATTGGGCGACTCGACGCCAATGGCGACCACGCCCCGCTGTACAAGCAGCTGCAGCGCGCCCTGCGCGAGGCCATCCAGAAGAAGGTGCTGTCGCCCGACGACGCCCTGCCCGCCGAGCGCGACCTTGCCGACGAATTCAGCATCTCGCGCATCACCGTGCGCAAGGCGCTGGACGGTCTGGTCAGCGAGGGCCTGCTGACGCGCCGCCAGGGCGCGGGCACCTTCGTCGCCGCGCGGGTGGAAAAGAGCTTCTCCAAGCTCTCGTCCTTCACCGAGGACATGATCTCGCGCGGTCGCGTGCCGCGCAGCGAATGGATCAGCCGCGCCGAGGGCCAGGTCACGCCGGAAGAATCGCTGACCCTGGGCCTGTCGCCTGGCACGCCAGTCTATCGCTTCGCCCGTATCCGCTATGCCGACGGCGCGCCGATGGCCGTGGAATACACCACCGTCGCCGCCTTCGCCCTGCCCTCCACCGAGGTGGTCGGCACGTCGCTGTACGAGGCGCTGGAGACCACTGGCCACCGTCCGGTGCGCGCCCTGCAGCGCCTGCGGGCGGTGCTGTTCGCCGCCGAACAAGCCGACCTTCTGGGCGTTCCGATCAAGGACGCCGGGCTGCTGATCGAGCGCCGCGGCTTCCTCAAGGACGGCCGGGCGGTGGAAGTCACACAATCCTACTATCGCGGCGATGCGTACGATTTCGTCGCCGAACTGAACTCACTGTCCTGAGCACGACCTGAAGTCCGAGGAGTAGAACTTGGAGGCGACTGTCTTGACCCGTCCTGAGACCCCCGCGCCCGCGCGGCTGTCGCCCGAGTCCACGCGCATGTTCCTGGAGGCTGGACAGGCCTCGGCCGTCGCGGCGACCCAGCTCAGCGCCAACGCCCGCAAGATCGAGGCCCTGGCGCAGCGTCTGCGGGACAACCCGCCACGCGTCGTCGTCACCTGCGCCCGCGGCAGCAGCGACCACGCCGCCACCTTCGGCCGCTACCTGATCGAGACCAAGGCCGGGGTGCTGACCTCGTCGGCCGGCCTGTCGGTCAGCTCGGTCTACGATGCCTCGCCCAACCTGGAGGGCGCGCTGTATCTGGCCATCTCGCAGTCGGGCAAGAGCCCGGACCTGCTGGCCGCCGTCCGCGCGGCCAAGGCCGCCGGCGCCTATACCGTGGCCCTGGTCAACGTGATCGACTCGCCGCTGGCCGAGCTGGCCGACGAAGTGATCCCGCTGCACGCCGGTCCCGAACTGTCGGTGGCCGCCACAAAGTCGTACATCGCCGCCCTGATCGCCATCATCCAGTTGATCGCCGCCTGGACCGAGGACGCCGAGCTGACCGCCGCCCTCTCCAGCCTGCCGGCCGCCCTGGCCGAGGCCTGGGCGCTGGACTGGACCCCGGCCGTCGAGCGCCTGAAGCTGGCGCGCAATCTCTACGTCCTGGGTCGCGGCGTCGGCTTCGGCGTCGCCCTGGAGGCCGCCCTGAAGTTCAAGGAGACCTGCGGCCTGCACGCCGAGGCCTTCAGCGCCGCCGAAGTGCTGCACGGCCCGATGGCCCTGGTGAAGGACGGCTTCCCGGCCCTGGTCTTCGCCCAGAACGACGAAAGCCGCGAAAGCGTCGACGACATGGCCAAGGGCCTGCGCGAACGCGGCGCGGATGTGCTATTGGCCGCGCCGGGCGAAAGCGGCGCGGGCGTGCTGCCCAGCCTGCCGCTCCACCCCGTCCTCGAGCCGGTGCTGATGATCCAGAGCTTCTACCGCATGGCCAATGCGCTGTCGGTCGCGCGCGGCTACGATCCCGACAGCCCGCCCCATCTCAACAAGGTGACCGAAACCGTCTGATGCAGGCTGCACTTTTCAATGGCCGTATCCTGACGGAAGCCGGCGTCGTCGATGGCAAGGCCGTCCTGGTCGAGAACGGCAAGATCGCCGGCGTCGTCGATGCGCGCGACATTCCCGCGAACGCCGAGCGCCGTGACCTGGCCGGCGACCTGCTGGTCCCGGGCTATATCGACACCCAGGTCAACGGCGGCGGCGGGGTGTTGTTCAACGACTCCCCGACCGTCGAGGCGATCGCCGCCATCGGCGTCGCGCACCGCGCCTATGGCACGACAGGTTTCCTGCCGACCTTGATCAGCGACGACCTGTCGGTGGTCGACAAGGCCATGCGCGCCACCGAACAGGCGATCGAGCAGGGCGTGCCCGGCGTGCTGGGGATCCATATCGAGGGCCCGTTCCTCAATCCCAAGCGCAAGGGCATCCACGACGCCGACAAGTTCCGCGTCATCGACGAGGACGCCCTGGCCCTGCTCTCTTCGCTGAAGCGCGGCGAGACCATGGTCACGCTGGCCCCGGAGCGGACCACGCCGGAGATGATCCAGCGCCTGGCCGACGCCGGCGTGCGGGTCGCCGCCGGCCACACCAACGCGCTCTACAAGACCATGCGTCAGGCGCTGGACCACGGCCTGACCGGCGTGACCCACCTGTTCAACGCCATGTCGCCGCTGGCCAGCCGCGAGCCCGGCGTCGTCGGGGCGGTTCTGGAGAATCAGGACGCCTGGGCCGGGATCATCGTCGACGGCCGCCACGTCGAGCCGGCGACCTTGAAGATCGCCCTGCGCACCCGACCGTTGGACCGCTTCATGCTGGTCACCGACGCCATGCCGACCGTCGGCATGAGCGACAAGAGCTTCAACCTGCAGGGCCGCCACATCCGCGTGGTCGACGGCGTCTGCGTCGACGACCACGGCACTCTGGCCGGCTCGGACCTCGACATGGCCGCCGCCGTCCGCAACGCGGTGCGGATGCTGGGCCTCTCGATCGACGACGCGGTGATGATGGCCTCGGCCGCGCCCGCCGCGTTCCTGGGCCTGTCAGCCCAGCGCGGCCGCATCGCCCAGGGCCTGGCGGCGGACTTCTGCCTGCTGGATGAGCAGATGAACGTCACGGCGACGTGGATCGACGGGGTTTCGAACTAATCCTCTCCCTAAGGGAGAGGTGTCGACGCAGTCGACGGAGAGGGAAGCCGCCGGATCGGCAGCACTTCCCCCTCCGGTCGCTGCGCGACCACCTCCCCCGCCAGGGGGAGGATTTCAAACAAAAGGGGCGCTGACCTCGCAGTCAGCGCCCTTTCCGTATTCAGGCTAGGCCCTGTGGAAGCTTAGAACTTCCACTTCGCGCCCAGATAGAACTGACGGCCGTAGTGGACGTACTCTTCCGACACTTCGCGGGTTGAGTCGTCGATCTTGCTGTCGGCCTGGTCGGTCAGGTTGATGGCCTCGAACGTGATCGTCCACTTGTTCCACTGGTAGCTGATCTGCGAGTCCAGGTTGAAGGTCTTCTGCTTGATCCGGACGTCGTTGTTGTTAGTGGCCGAGGGGGCCACCTGGATCAGGTACGGGTCGCGGTACGAGCCCGAGATACGCGCCTTGAACGGACCGTTTTCATAGTAGAGCGTCGCGTTGAAGGCGTTGGGCGACAGGTTGACCAGCGGCTGGATCAGCATGACGGCCGGAGCCGTCTGCACCCGCGGCGTGCCGGCGTACGTCGGGTTCTTGATGACGTACTGGATGTCGCTCTTGACGTGGGTGTAGTTCAGGATCGCGCCGAACTTGTCGAACGGAGCCGGCAGGAAGCTGAAGGGCTTCTGGGCGCTCAGTTCGAAGCCGCGCAGCTTGCCGCCTGGGGTGTTGACCTGGGTGGTGACCGTGAACAGCGTGTCGACCGTGTTGCCGTTGCTGAGCAGGCTGGTCGGCAGCTCCGTCTCCGAATACGGCATCGTGACGGCCGAGGTCTGGATGTAGGACTTGATGTCCTTCTGGAAGAAGCCCGCCGAGATCAGGGTTTCCTTGTCCGGATACCACTCGAAGCTCAGGTCCAGATTGTTGGACAGCATCGGGTTCAGGTCGGGATTGCCCCGCGTCAGCGTCTGGGCCGACTGGCTGACGGCGGTGTAGCCCGGCGTCAGGTTCGGCAGCTGCGGACGGGTCATCGTCTTGGCGGCCGCGAAGCGGACGTAGAAGTTGTCGAACGGCTGGGCCGAGACGTTCAGCGCCGGCAGCGTGTTGGTGTACTGGCGGCTGACGGTCTGCACGGCGTCGGTCGGCACCGTTTCCGAGATCGTGCCGAACGGCGTCGAGACGGCGGTCGTGACCGCGCCCGAGTTGTAGTGGCCCAGTGCGTCCTGCTGGGTCTTGATCCAGCGCACGCCGAGATTGCCGCGCACCGGGATGTTGAAGATGTCGTAGTCGAAGTCGCCTTGCAGGTAGAAGGCGGTGTCCTTCTCGGTGATCGCCCGCACCGCGCCCAGCTGGTTCAGGGTGCTGAGACGGAAGTCGCCGTAGTTGTTGATGCAGTTACAGTCGTAGTGGATCGCGTCCTTCAGCTTGCCGAGGTCCGGGGCCAGCCACGAGGTCGGCACGCCGGCCGGCAGGTCCAGGCCACGGCCGAAACCGGTGATCAGCTGCGAGACGCTGGCGATCGAGACGCCGGCGGGCAGGGCGAAGCCGGCTTCCGAGGTGAAGGTGGTGCCGGTGCTGGCCAGGTTGCGCGAATAGAGGCGCTGCTCCCACGAATTGAAGCCGTATTCCTTGTAGTCGCCGCCGTAGCGCAGCTTGAAGCCGTGCAGGATCTCGTAGTCGACGTCGGCGCGGAAGGTCTTGAAGGTGTTGGTCGCCTTGCTGGGACGCAGGCGCAGCAGCGAGGCGTCGCCCAGGGCGTTGCTGGCGCTGTAGGTCCAGTTGGCCGGATTGGTCGGGTCGAAGCCGTAGTTGAAGCTCGGCAGCTTGTCGTTGGCCGAGTAGTCGTAGCTGTAGCCGTCGGTGTCGTAACGATCGAACGAGAAGGTCGTCTGCACCGGGTTCGACTGGATCGAACGCGACTGGCCGTAGACGGCGTTGAAGTGGCCGCTTTCACCGAACCGGGTGTCGTAGGTCAGGGTGAACTGGTTGAACTCGGTCTTCAGGTCGTCGTGGCGATATTCGACGCGGGCGTCGACGTCGTCGAACGTGCCCTTGATCAGGTTGCCCTTGCTGTCAGCCGTGTAGTTCACGACGTCGGTCTGCGGCAGGCCGGCGCCCGAACGGCTGAACGAGATGACTTCCAGATAGGTCTCGTCGCGGTTGTTGGTGAAGTTG
>FTCT01001289.1_pt1 | contig 20697 bp, 19 predicted proteins | sample 1658881 | NCBI WGS metagenome assembly FTCT01 (sample SAMEA3914864, study PRJEB12502) | metagenome | biome: forest; material: soil | place: USA | collected 2012-03-12 | depth 0.3 m | reverse complement strand
GCGAAGCGCCTGGTTCTCGATCTGCTCTCCCAACGACGGGCGGATGCGACGGTCTGCCCGAGCGAAGTCGCTCGCGCCGTCGCGGCGCAGGAAGGGATTCCGTCGGCGTGGCGACAGGCCATGCCGGCCGTACATCATGCCGTCGACGACCTGATGGCGTCCGGTGAGATCGGACTGAGCTGGAAAGGGGAGTCCCTGCCCGTGCGCAGAGGACCTTATCGCATCGGTCGTTCAGGTGGAGTTGCTCCACCACCGCAAGTCAGCCGGGATAACCTTTGATCTCCGGCCGTAACCCGGTCGACGCCCTACGGAACGCCTGCGTCGGCTCCGCGGTCTATAGCGCCGAAGTCGACCGATCGCCGCCCTCTAGACGCGAGTGAAGCATGGCCCCTATCGCGCCCCAGAGCCAATCTCTTGAGCGGCGAGGCGGGACAGGCGCCGGCGGCTTGGCGGCACAATGCACCACGCCGCACCCCGATCTGCCGGAAGGTCAGAGAGCGCCGCCGTAGGTGCAGCCTGCGGCGCTTACAACCGCACGAACGGCTGCAGCCACCGTCCCAACCAACCGTCCAGATGGATCTGTCCATCAAGCGCGGCGACGCACAGACAGGGCTCGGCGGAAACGACACGCGGCTGGTGCGTCACGCTCTCGTCCGCCTCCTCCAGATCGCCCGCCTCGAAACGGGCGGTCTCTGTGGCGTAGGCGCCGGAAAGAACGCAGGTGAGCTCGACGCCACCGTGGGTATGACGAGGGGTTCGCTGTCCGCTGTCGATCTTGAGCAGGATCACCCGGCAATCCCCCTCACGCGGACCGAGGACGTCGCGAACCCGCACGCCCGGGCCGAGCCAACGCCAGGGACCCAGCGGATAGATGCGCAGGCAGTCCGGTAGTTCAGGCATCTCGTTGAGGGTCGGAGCGGATACCGCAGGCGGCCGGGTCTCGATCCTGGCCAAGGCGTGATCGAGGGCATCTGACGACATCGCCGCGGGAGGCTGGGCGTCCAGGACCTGTCCGCCCAGGATCTGCAAATCCCGGGCGAAGGCGGCCTCCTGCGGCTGAAACGAGAGCCAGGCGTTGACGACGACCGCCTCCGGCGGGCTCAGGGCACCGGCCGCGAAGGCCAGCAGGCGCTCTTGTGATAATCCTGTCCCGCCGCTCATGTCCTCACTCCATCACGCGACACCAGGAGCTTTCTCAAGCGGATCATTCCCTTACGGATCTTCGACTTCACCGTACCGAGCGGCATTCCAAGCTGGCGGGCGACCTCGGCATAGGGATGGTCCGAAAAATAGGCGAGTGTGAGCACCTCGCGCTGATCCTCCGGCAAACGCTCCATCGCACGGCGGACGCGATCGGCGTCCTGTTCAGCATTCAGGCGGGCGTCGGGCAAGGCGGGGGCCTCGCCCGCCAGCTCGACCTCCGGTGTCGGCATGGGCAGCCTTTCGCGTCTCAACGCGTCGAGGCGCCGGTTGCGGGCGATCACATAGACCCAGGTCGCAGCGCTGGCCTTGCCGGCATCGAACAACGCCGCCTTGCGCCAGACGGTCAGCAGCGCGTCCTGTGCAAAGTCTTCGGCGGCCCCCGGGGTCGCTCCTGCCCGCATAAGATAGGATTTGAGGCGAGGCGCATAGAAGGCGAAAAGGTTCGCGAAGGCCTCGCGGTCCCCGTGGGTCGCGACAGCCTCGATCCATCGGGCGTGCTCATCGCCTTTTGACATCGCTCGCGACGTCACCCGGACTTCAGGCCGTAGAATTTCGATCTGTCCATACATCGGCCTGCATACGCGATTCAGCGCGTTTCGGATGCGCCTGCGCGCACCTGCCTGAAGCGGGCCAGTCGACACCCCATGACGGCCGTGAGGCGCCGCGACATCGCGCCGCTGTTGAGGACGCCGCCGGGGACGGTAGGTCACCCGTTCCCTTGGCAAGAGAACCCTACCATGCGTGTGCCTCCCCTGCTCGCCGCCGGCCTCGTTGTCGCAACCGCCGCCTGCAAGACAGCCCCTGCTCCGCTGAGCGGCTATCTGACCGGCTACGAGGGTCTGGCGACCAAGCCGGGAACATTGCGGGTGTCTGTGCGCGAGCGCCGGGACGACGCTCGCGCCGCGACGGTGGAGACCCTGTACATCCAGCCCGCAGCCCTCCATCCCGGAGCCGCCGAGGGGTTGTCGCCGGCGGATGTGGCCCTGGTTCTCGGCGAGGTGGACCGTCAGGCCTGCTATGAGCTCAGCGAGCGTTTCACCCTCACAGAAGCCCTGGGACCAGACGTCGGGGTCGTGCGTTTTGCGATTACGCGCCTGCGCGGTAGCGAACCGGCCGCCGCCGGCGTCGCCGCGGTGGCCAACACCTTCATCCCCGGCCCGATCGGCGTGCGCGCGCCGGGCGCCACAGGCGCCCTGGCGGCGGAGGCGGAGCTCGTCGGCGCCGACGGGGTGCAGATCTCCGCCCTCGCCTTCGCGCGACAGGCCAATGTGGTCGGAACCGACACGCCGTCCCTGTCCCGGGTCGGCGACGCGCTCCAGTTCGCGGACGTGCTGGGCGACCAGGTCGGTGACAGCTTCGCCGCGCCCGGCCGAAAGGTGCGCGCCATTCCCACGCCTGATCCCTGCGAACGCTTCGGCCCGAGAGCTCAGCCTGCGGGCTTCCTCGCGCGACTGGTGACCGGCCTCTATGTGCCTCAGGCCCAAGGCGTCAGACCGCAACGACCGATGGAGCAGGATCCGACGGTCGCCCGGCAGGATCTCGGGACATCCGCCGAACCCCGAAAGCGCGCACCGGACTGACGAACCTTCGGAACGCGCGCCCTGCCCTGTCGTTGTCGCCTCAATGAAAAGAGCACTTCCCCTCCTGCTGGTGACCAGCGCGACCCTGGCGCTCAGCGCTTGTGCGACCCTCCAGCGAGGCCCCGTGGGAAACATCAGCGTGCCGCAGCCGGCCCGGCCCGTTGATCTGCAGCGCTACTCCGGCCTCTGGCATGAGATCGGTCGTTACGAGAACGGCTTCGAACGGGGCTGTGAGGGAGTGACGGCGGAATACACGCTCCGGAACGATGGGCTGGTGGGAGTCCGCAACCTGTGCCGCGAGGGGACGACCGGGCCGGAACGGCGCTCGGAGGGACGCGCCAAAATCACGCCGGGCAGCGGCAACGCCAAGCTCAAGGTTTCCTTCTGGGGCCCTCTGTTCCTCGGCGACTACTGGGTTCTTGACCGGGCCGAGGACTATTCCTGGGCGATCGTGGGCGAACCGTCGGGTCGCTACCTTTGGCTTCTCAGTCGGACGCCCCATCCCTCCGAAACGGTCTCCACGACGATCATGACCCGTGTTCGCAGCCTGGGCTACGACACCGACATGATCAGAGCCACCCGTCACGACAGGCCAGAGTAAGGTCGCTCAGGACGTCTGCCGTCCCTGGAGGGACGCGATGGGGCTTCAATCCGGACCCGATCAGCCGAAGAAGTGCCGCGCCCGCAGCGGGCGGCCCAGTCCGCCTTGACACGAACCAGACCGCCTTCACTGCCGTCGGGGACTGGAGCAGTGCGCCCGGCCTCGCGTGGGGGAGGCGGGATAGCCGAACAAGGGCCTCAGCCTTGACGCGCCTCGTCGCACGCGGTGGCAGGGTTTTACAATCTGCAAGGCCGCGACGGGTGCGCCCCTAGACCCCGATAACGGCTATTCGCGTTATACGGGCGGCGTCCTCGGGCGAAAGGCTCCGTCCCCGGGCAAAGGCGGCCCGCCCGGGCCCGCGCGATCCGTACTGTGAAAAGCGAACATCCTCGGGTTGCAGCATGGTGCGCGGATTGCCGTCCTTTCCGGTGTACCACATCTCGGTCCAGCCGGCTGAGGCGATGTGGTCGTCCATCCAGCAGTCGAGGAAGCTGGCGGCGGCGACGAAGCGCGGATCGCCGTAGCGGCCGTCCGGGAAGGCGCTTGAGGGCCGCCAGGGCCGGCCGAGATAGACCGATCCCCTCGCCGTTCCCGCTTCTTTCGTCAGGCGGCATCGATGGAAAACGAAGCCGTAGGGCTGATCGATCGGCGTGCTCGGCGCGACGATATAGCCGTCTACGGGATCGACCGGGCGCGGCCGGGACCGGATTTCGCAGGCCTCGAACCAGGCCCGTCCGGCGCCGAAGATGAAGTCATAGCTGCCCACGATCAGGCAGCGTTCGAACAGGGCGGTCCCGGCGTCCGGGAACAGTGTGTCCTGATAGCTGAGGATGTCGCAATCGCGGATCACGGCGCGGTCCGATCCCTTGTCCAGCATCAGGGCCACGGCCTGGGGGCCGGCGCCGTTGTGCGAATGCAGGCCGTCCCGCTTCGTCATCTCGGCCAGGCCGTCGAAGGCATTGTTGATCGTGAGATTGCGGGCCTGGAAGTCCGGAGCCCGCACGAATACAGTCGGGGTGCGGAAAGTCCCCCAATTGCGGCCGTCCGGCGCAGCCAGACCGGATGCGGCCAGGTGGTTGATCACCGACCCCGTCCGGCTTTCTCCGACAAGATGGATGAACGGCTTATCCACCACCACCTGTCCGTCATGGATGCCCCGCCCGATCAGGATGCGAAACGGCCGAACCCCATCCGCAGGGGCCGCCGCAATCGCTGCCGTCAGATCCGGGTAAGCGGCGACGCCGCGAAGGGAGGGCGTATCCGCCCCCGGCACCACAGCGTCATAGGCCACAGCCTCAGTCGCCATGGCGAGACTACCGCCGAAGGGAGCGGCGGCCGCAGCGGTCAGGACCAGACGGCGGGAGACGGACAACGACATTGAAGCCTCGAAAGAAAAGGCGGGCGCCGGCCGGCGAACCCGCCGACGCCCAAATCCTCGGGAGGAGGAACTCTAGAAGCTGTAGCGGACGCCAAAATTGTACTGGCGGCCGGTGTGGGAGTAGACGACCGTGCCGTCGCGACGGCTGTCGGTGTACTGTTCGTTGAAGGCGTCCGTCAGGTTCAGCCCCTCGAAGGTGAGCTTGACCTGGTCCGTCAGGGCCCAGGACGCCGAGGCGTCCACGGTCACGATGTCTCTTACACCGTCGATGTCGTTGGTGCTGGTGCCGCTGGGCACGGCGGTCAGATAGCGGTCGCGGTAGGCGGCCGAGACCCGGGCGCTGAAGCGGTCGTCCTCGTAGTAGAGGGTCGCATTGTAAGCCGTCTTCGACAGGCCGACGAGGTCGTTGTCCACAAAGCCGGTCGGCGATCGCGCCGAGATATAGCTGATCTCCGAGTCGACCAGGGTGACGTTGAAGATGGCGCCCAGATTATCGAACGGCCCGGGCAGGAAGTTGAACGGCTGCTGATAGCTGATCTCGATCCCCTTCAGCGGTCCGCCTTCGGTATTCACCGGCCGGCTGAACAGGAAGACGTCGCTGGAAGAGACGCCCAGACCGTTCAGAAGCTCGAGCGGCAGGCCCGACTGGTTGAACGGCATCGAGACCCGCGACGTCTGGATGTAGCTGTCGATGTCCTTGTAGAACAGGCCGACCGACAGCAGGGCGTCCGGTGCGAAATACCATTCGGCCGACAGGTCGTAGGTCGTGGCCCGGATTGGATCCAGCTCCGGATTGCCGGAGCTCACGCTGAAGACCCCGACAGTGCTGAGGCTGCCGCCCGGCGTCACGCTGCCCAGATTGGGCCGCGTCATCACCTTGGCCGCACCGAAACGCACAAGGAAGTCTGGCGTGATCTCGGCCGTGACGTTCAGCGCCGGCAGGACGTCATCGTAGTCACGCTCGACCGTCGTTTGCTGGGCGGCTCCCGCGACCAGTTGATAGCCGGTCGAGCTCTGGTTGGTCTTGACGTAGCGCACCCCGACATCCCCTCGGATCGGCACGGCGCCGACTTGGGTGTTGAAGTCCAGTTGCAGATAAGCGGCGGTGTCCTTCTCCGTCACGCTGCGGATATTGCCCCGCGCATTGGCGTTGGAGGCGCCGCTGAGCTCGAACAGGCCCGTGCCGCTGTAGATGTTGAACAGATCGGCGAAGGCGTTGAGGTCCGGCGCGATCCAGCTGGTCACCGTGCCGGACGGCGCGCCGAGATTGCGTCCGAAGCCACTGATCAGTTGGGTCAGGCTTGCGAGCGTCACGCCCGCGGGCAGCTGCGGCACGACGGATTCATTGACCCGCGCGAGCGCCCAGGAGTCGAACGCATATTCCTTGTAGTTGACGCCGCCCTTCAGGGTCAGGCTGTCGTTCAGGTCATAGGCGGCGTCGAACTGGCCGGTCTTGATCGTATTGGTCACGCCTTGAGGACGCAGGCGGATTTCCGATCGCGCGGCGCCGAAATTGTAGGCGGCCGGGCTGGTGACGTCGAAGCCGTAGTTGATCAGCGGCAGGTTGCGGTTGTCGCGGTAGTCGTAGGAATAGCCGTCCGTATTCTCGCGGTTGAGGATCACCGTGGTCTGGATCGGGTTGTCGAAGTCCGATTTCGACCAACCCACCAGTCCCTTGACCCGGAAGCGGTCGCTGAACTGATGCTCCAGAGTCAGGGTGCCTTGGGTGTATTTGGTGTCGAGCTCGTCGAAGCGGGTTTCGGTCTCGATATCGACGTCGTCGAACAGGCCGTAGACCATCTCGCCGTTGGAGTTGATCACGCCATCGCGGACGATGATCTCGGGTCGGCCGCCCTGGGAGGCGTTGCGGGCGAAGGACAGGGCCTCCAGCCAGTTCTCCTGACGCGTCGCCTTGAAGTCCGAGTAAAGGACGTCGAGGTTGATCAAGGTCGTGTCCTGCGGCCGGAACTGCAGCGATCCGGTCAGGCCCAGACGCTCCTGGTCATGGGTCAGCCGACCGTAGCGCGGGAAGCGCGGCGTATAGACGTCGGCGCGGCTTGCGGCGGTGTAGGGCGAGGCCGGGTTGAAGCCGCCGGCTTCGGTCCCGTTCAGCCAACCGCCAGAGCCATGCCCCTCTTCCAGCAGGCGGCGCTTGGTGTAGGCGACCGAGACCAGGGCGCCGAGACGGCCGTCGAGCCAGGTGTTGCTGGCCAATGCTGCGAAACGCGGGTCCCACTCCTGGGACAGATCGTTGTAACCGTACTGGGCCGACAGGGCGAGATTGGCGCCGCGATAGTCGAACGGGCGGCCGGTCTGGAGATCGACCGTGGCCCCCAGCGATCCCTCTTCGGTCTCGGCCGACGCCGTCTTGCGCACAGTGATGCTGTTGAAGAGTTCCGAGGCGAAGACGTTGAAGTCGAAGGCCCGGTTGCGGTTGGCGCCGCCAGAACTGTCGGTGCCCGAAGCCGTGCTCTGCCCCTCGACCCCGTTGATGCGGACGCGTGTGAACTGGGGTCCGAGCCCGCGCACGGTGATCTGTCTCCCCTCCCCGGCGTCACGAGCGATGGAGACGCCCGGAACCCGCTGAATGGACTCGGCGAGGTTGGCGTCCGGGAAGTCGGCCATATCCTCGGCCTTGATCACATCGACCACGCCGTTGGCGCGCCGCTTGGCGCTCAGGGCGCTGCCGAGCGACGCACGGAAACCGGTTACCACGACGGAGTCGACTTCAGTCGCCGTGTCGTCCTGGGCCTGCTCCGGAGCGGGCGCCGATTGGGAGGTCGCGGAGACCTGGACGACCGGGCTGGCCGCTGCGAGCACGGCTGTGCGGCTGTCATTGGAGGCCACGACCAGATTGCTGCCGACCAGAAGGCGCGACAGACCCTGATCCACGCCGAAGACGCCCTGCACGGCGGCGGTGCGCTGACCGGCGACGGCGGACGCCGGGGCGAGAATCTGCAGATTGGCCTGGCGGGCGAACTCCGGCACACCGGTCGCTGCGGCCTGGGCCGGAACGTTGAACTGTCTTGACTGGGCCAGAGCCCCTCCGGCGCTTGCGAGCGCCATGGTGCTGACGGCGACCATCAGGCTCGCCTTAACGACGGTATTGCACGTGAACGGCATGAGACTGCCTCCCCTTTTCTCGTTTCCATGTCCCGGCCCCTTCTGACGAGGGTTCCGTCTTGAGCGATGATCGACCGCGGATTTTCCGTCGGGATCCGACGAAAAAATGCGAGGCTTCAGCCGCCGAGCAGGATGACGTCGCCGCTGACATCGAGCTCGGCGGCTTCCGACGTCGCTACCGCGCGCGCGAAGCTTTCAGGCTCATTGGTATGGAACCAGCCGACGATCCGCCGGCCTTCGAGCTGGGGATCCGTCACGACGATCTTGCGGAGATTGTAGCGGTTGAACTCATGAACCGCCGCCGCGATGGTGTCGCCGTCGAGGACGATCTGACCGTCCCGCCAGGCGAGAGCCCGATCCATTTCCAGCGGCCGGTGCAACGGTTTGGCGGGGCCGGCGGTGTCGCTCACGAAGATCTGGTTGCCGGCGGAGACCCGACGCGCCGCACCGGATTTGCCGCTCCAGACCTCGACCACACCCTCGGTGACGAGGACCTCGATACCCATTGCACGGCGGCGCACGGAGAAGGCTGTGCCGACCGCGCGCACCCGCGCGTCTCCCGCTGTGACGACGAAGGGGCGCGACGGATCTTTCGCCACCTGGAACCAGGCCTCGCCACGCTCGAGGCGAACGGCGCGTTGCCGGGGCTGCAGATCGACGGCGATTTCGGTGTCGGTGTTGATCGCCGCCAGCGAACCATCGCCGAGCGGCACCCTCCGGATCTCGCCGATGTCGGTCCTGTAGCGCCGGTCGTTCAGGACCGGAATGAGCACCAGGGCCCCGAGCGCCGCAGCCGCAGCGCCAAGGCCGCCGAAGAGCGCTCGACGATCCAGACGCCGCGGAGAAGACATCGTGTCGCGAACCTCGCCCGGTTCGGGCTCCAGGATCAGCTCCAGACCCGCTCTCGCGCGCAACAGGGCGCCCCGGCGGCGCGGATCGCCGGCCAGCCAGGCGTCGAGGCGAGCCTGGCCTTCACCGTCGAGCTCGCCCGCGTCGAGCCGAACCGCCCAGTCTGCGGCCTCGTCCTGAACCTGCTGAACCGTCTGGATTCCGGTCATGCGCGGCGCCGTCCCGCTCGTCTGGCGTCGGGTTCGTCCGGCGTCGTTTGCAGAGCCGCCAGCACCACCTTCAGCGCGCGGGCGGCCTCGTTTTCGACCACGTTCTGGGACACCCCCAGCCTTTCGGCGATCTCCTTCTGGGAGAGGCCGAGAATCTTGCGCATCTCGAAAATCCGGCGCGCACGTTCCGGTAGGGTCGCGACGATATCCATGACGCGGGCAAGCTCCCTTCGCCCGCCGGCGATGCGTTCCGGCGAGGGTTCGTCCCATTCGATGCGCCGGGCGTCGATTTCCGTCACCGCCTCGATACGGACGATGCGAGCGCGGCGCATCTGTTCCAGGACGATGGAGCGCGCGGTCTGGAAGAAATACGCTCTGGGAGAGACGATGCGTTGGAAGTCGGCGACATCCGCCAGCCGGCAGTAAGCTTCCTGAATCACGTCGTCGACCTCACCGGAGAGTACAAGGGATCGCCGCAACCAGGCGCGCACGTCCGCTTCGTGCGGAAGGATTTCGCGCGCCAGCCAGCGGATCCTGTCCGCATCGTCCTGAGGTTTCCCGTCCGGGGTCATTCACTACCCGCTTTTCATTGCACGATGAGCGAGCGCGCGGTTTCCGTCAAAAAATCTGCAAGGCGCGATCAACGTCGGGCGATCCCGTCGATGGTCTCGCATGACGGATAGGTCGATGGTCTCGCATGACGGATAGACAGAGGCCCACAAAAGCCCTCCAGCAGAGGCGACGCTGCCTCCTGGCGCTGGCCGGGCCGGGCTGGCAAGTCGAACCTTGGCGAAACGCAACGCCCCACTCGACCCGCCGGGGCCACGACGGACTCTCGCCACGGCGTTTCACCGCCGGTGCAGCGCGACGCGCGCTGGCGCGTTGACGCTCAGCCCATGCCCCACCCGACCCTCCTGCCGCCTGTCGTCTACCACCCGGCCTACGGCGCGCCCATGCCGCCCGGTCATCGCTTCCCCATGCACAAATACGCCAGGCTGGCGCAGATGCTGGGGGAAGAGGATCTGATCGGCCCGGAAGGGCTGTACATCCCCGAGCCTGCCAGCTTCGAAATGCTGTCTGCAGTGCATGACCGCGCCTATGTCAGACAGGTTCTGGACGCGGCGGTTCCGGCGAGTCTGGAGAGGGTCATCGGCATGCCCGTGACGCCGGGTGTCGCCCGCCGCGCCCAGGCGGCCGTCGGCGGCACCCTCATGACGGCGCGTCTCGCCTTGCGACACGGGCTGGCGTGTAACACGGCAGGCGGCAGTCACCACGCGCGGCAGGAGGGTGGAGCGGGATACTGCGTCTTCAACGACGTGGGCGTCGTCGGCCATGCCCTGCTGGAGGCCGGCGAGATCAGGCAGGCGCTTGTCGTCGATCTGGACGTGCATCAGGGCGACGGAACGGCCTTTCTGTTCGAGAACGAGCCGCGTGTCTTCACGTTCTCCATGCATGGCGCGAAGAACTATCCCACCCGACGCGGCCCGAGCGATCTGGACATCGATCTTCCGGACGGAGCCGGCGACGAGGCCTATCTGGCTCAACTTCGCGCCGTCCTTCCCGCGCTTCTCGAGGGCGTGAATCCGGACCTGGTGTTCTACAATGCAGGTGTCGATCCACATGTCAGCGACCGTCTGGGCCGATTGGCCCTCAGCGACGAGGGCCTCGCGGCTCGGGACGCCTATGTTCTGGAGACCTGTCTGCCCGTGGCGCCCGTCGCGGGACTTATCGGCGGGGGTTACGATGACGACATCGACCGGCTGGCTGATCGTCACGCCATTCTCCATCGCGCAGCTGCCGACGCTTGGCGCCGAGGTCTCGCCCAAGCCGGGATCTGACCATCCTGGAGCGTTGATCCCAACTTCCGCCCTCGACGTCGGCGCCCTCGCCCGGTTTCAGGGGTTGCGTCAGCCCATCTCCCACGACACCGAAACCAGGGCCACGCTCACCTCCGTCTTCGATGCGCTTCCGCGCGCGCAAAGAGGTCGTCACCCACGCCGCGCCCCGGAGCGCCGCTTCTCAGGCGCGCAGGCATGCCGGAGCCTCACCCATGGAACACAGCGTCACTTTCAGGCTCACCCACTTCGAACTCGACGATTGTTCTGTCAGTTCACCCGACCTTTTCGAAGGGCCTGCAGTCAGGCCGTTCGCGCAAGGCGCAATCCGGGGTGAAGGCCGCATCAGGACTGGGCATGGCCGAAGTCCGAGCGTTGGCGCCCGGGTCCGGTTCTCGCCCCGTTGCGCAGCGCAGCCTGAACCCGGTCAATGAGTTCCTTCGGCTTGTACGGCTTGCCGAGGACATCCATGGCTTCCGCCTGAGGGCCCTCAAGCGCCATCTGATCGTTATACCCCGTGGTCATGAGGATCGGGGTCGCGGGACTGAGACGGTGAATCTCTTGCGCCAGCGCCACGCCGTTGACCGGACCGGGCATGACCACATCGGAGAAGACAAGATCGAAGGCGCCGGCCTCCTGGGACGCCTTGAAAATTTCCAGCGCCTTGTCGGCGTTGTGAGCGACAACCGTGCGGTAGCCGATTTCTTCCAAGATGTCCTTGGCCATCGCCGCGATTTCCGGCTCGTCCTCGACGATCAGTATGCGTGGCGGGGCTGTAAGATCGACAGGTCGGGGATTGAACTCCGACCGCGTCGACGGCGTATCGTCCCGATCGGCGATGGCGGGGAGAAGGATGCGGATCGTCGCGCCCTCGCCCTCCTCGCTTTCGATTTCAAGCCGACCGCCCGACTGCGAGGCGAACCCGTGGGCCATGGCAAGCCCCAGACCGGTCCCTTGCCCGGGAGGCTTGGTCGTGAAGAACGGCTCGGCGGCTCGGGTCTTCACATGAGGCGGCATGCCGGGACCGTTATCACTCACCTCGATCGAGAGGTAATCCCCGTCGGCCAGACGGGGTGCAACGCTGTCGCCCTCAAGGCGCGCCAACTTCACCGACAGGGTGATGTCGCCTTCGCCGCCCATCGCGTCGCGCGCATTGATGATCAGGTTCAGCAGGGCGGTCTCGAGCAGGATGGGATCGACCTTCACCGGCGGCAGACGACGCTGAAGATGGAACTGCAAGGTGCAACCGGCCCCAATCGTGCTGTCCAGCAGTTCGGCGACGGAGTTGACGAGAAGAGAAACGTCTGTTGCCCGAGGCTCGAGTCGGCTGCGGCGGGCGAAGGCCAGAAGTTGCTTGGTCAGCGCCGCCCCGCGCGAGGTCGCCGTACGCGCCGCGCCCAGAAACCGGTCCATGGCGACGGGGTCGCCGCGCCGGCTGTCGATGCGCTCCAGGCTGCCGTCGATGATCTGCAGGATATTGTTGAAGTCGTGAGCGAGACCGGCCGTCAGCTGGCCAATGGCTTCCATCTTCTGCGACTGGAGCGTCTGTTGCAGCGCTTCACGCCGGGCGGTCACATCCAGCTGGCTCGCAAAGAAGTAGAGGAGCTCGTCATCCTGCCCATAGACAGGCCCAACAAAGACGGCGTTCCAGAAGGCTGATCCATCGCGACGGTAGTTGAGAATCTCGAGCGCGATGGCCTCACGCGCCGCGACCGCGCGCCGAAGCTCTGACACGGCGGCCGGATCCGTCTCTGCGCCCTGGAGGAAGCGGCAGTTTCGGCCGGCGATCTCCCCGACCTCGTAGCCGGTCAGGTCCAGGAAGGCGTTATTGGCGAAGACGATGGGATTGTCCTCGAGCCTCGGATTGGTGAGGATCATCGGCATCCGGGTCATTTCGAGGGCTGCGAAGAAGACGCCGCCGCGCTCATCCAGGCCGTCATGGGAGATGACGCTCTGTTTCCAGTGCCGCATGCCCGTCCGCCCCATCAGGGTCTCGTTCGGCGTCTCCAGACCGCCGGCGGCCGGAACGCCGGTGGCGCTTTCGGTATCCTCTGTCATAGGCCGTGAATCCCCTGATGCGCCGCGCGGGTCAACCCTGAGGGTTAGCGACGCTTGGCAGAAAGAAAGCCTTTTCCATCCGACGGTTCCGGAGTGCGCCTCGGCCAATCCTCGGACGGCAGCAATGCTTCGCAAGGCCTCCGGATGCAGGGCTCTGCCAGTGTCGTAACAACACCCAGCATCAAGGGCTCCGCCAGCAGGCTCCGACATGCCAGTCGTGTCCTTGGGTTTGGAACCCTGTGTCGAGACGCGGCTTTATCGGACAGAGCCGAAGGCTCTGAGTAGCGTACTGATCGATTTGACGATCAGAAGCCCGTCGCCTCGTCGGAGGCGGCGGGCTTTGCGTATCCAAGGCCGCAGCCGCAAAGACCGCGCCGGTATGCCCGTCGTGACATCTGGGAGGCGGCCGCGATGGCTGCCCGACAACCGCGCCGTTGCCCCTCGGATTCGACGCCCCGCGTCGATGCTGCTCGGGAGCCGCACCCGACTGTCCTTCGCCGGACGCGAACACAGGGCGACGAATACCTGCGGATGTGACGCCTGCTCGAACGGAGCCGCGATGGGTTGCGGGCAAGCGCGTCCACGCCAGTTCGCCGCAAGGGCCGACCGCCCCCGTCGACGCATCCATGTCCAGCCGGTCTCAGCCGGCGAGCTGCAGCGCTTCCCCATGCGAAGGAACCTTCGCACTGATGCGGTCTTCCCTGCCCTGTATGGGAGCCCGCACATGAGCCTTCGTCTGGAACGCGTCATCTACGTCAGTGAGGCAACCCAGACAGATCCGACAGTCGCGATCCTGGCCGATATTCTCGCGACCTCCGATCGGAACAATCGTCGCGACGGTGTGACCGGAGCCCTCGTGGTGACCGCCACCCGCTTTCTTCAGATCCTAGAGGGCGCGCGGCAGGATCTTGACCGAACGCTCGATCGACTGCGCGACGACAGCCGCCACCACGATATCGCGATCCTGTGCCGTGGCCCCATTCACCACCGCCGGTTCGCAAACTGGACGATGGCCGCCGCCGGTATCTCGATCTCGCGGGCCCCCGAGATGGATGAGATTGTTGAACTGGCGTCGTCGGACCCTGAGACGGCGACCTTGAGGGTGCTCGCGCTTGTGGAGGCGCAGGTCCGGGCTCAGCCCTGATCGAGCCGTCGAGAGCTGAAGGTCTTTCTCACCACCGCCGTTGCCCCTAGCCTCGCTGAATGGGCTTTGAAAACCTTTTCCTCGGCTGGCGAACGGCGGCGCTGGGTCTGTTGATCATCGAGATCATCGTCCTCGCCGGAATGATCATGGTTGCAGACCCCGACAGGGCGCCGCCTCGACTTCTGGCGGGCGCGCTTTTGGTGATCAGCGGGCTTCTCATTCCCTACGCCATCGGGTTCGCCGGGGCTTATGATGTTTGGAGAGGCCTGACTTTCGCGCCCTTCGCCATCCCGCTGGCGCTCGGCCCGCTGCTGTACGCCTACGCCTCTGCGCTGGAAACAGGCAGGACGCCCCGACATCTAGTTTGGCACGCCGCGCCCGCGGGTCTCCAGCTTGCCTATTTCATCGTCTGTTTCTTGCTGCCGAGGGATCTCAAATGGGCCTGGTATACCGGAGGGCATAACGCCTTCGTCGCCCCCATTCTCAGCAGCCTGACCCTGATCAGCCTGGGCGGATACGCCTGGGCGATCGGACGCGTCCTCGCCCGGTACCGCTCACGCCTGGCCGACAACCGCAGCGACGACGACCGCTTCTCGGCGAGATGGCTCTCGCGCGTTCGGTTTACAATTCTGACCACTCTCGTGGTCGAAGTCGGCTTCTGGCTGTGGGCGTTCCTGACCGGCGGCATCGACTATTTCCAGGAAACCGGCCTCTATCTCGTGCTCGGGGCGATCGGCCTCTATCTGGGCGTCGCCGGATGGCGCCAGACCGGACTGCCGGCTTTCGCCGAGGACACGGCTCTTGTTCCCATACGGCCGCCGGCTGCGGATCCGACCGAGGCCGGACAGGGCCGCTTGGACTGGGCGACTATCGCCGCCGACTTCGCCGCACGCACGCGCGTGGAAGCCTGGTGGCGCGAACCGGGGCTGACCCTCCCGGGTCTGGCGCGACGCCTCGCCACCAATACCGGCAAGCTGTCGCGCGCCATCAACCTCGGTCTCGGAATGAATTTTTCCACCTTCATCAACAGCCTCAGGGCGGAGGGCGTGGCCGAGGCGCTTGCCGCCCGCTCTGAAACCGACCTTCTCGATCTCGCTTTCGAGATGGGCTTCGCCTCCAAGGCCAGCTTCAACCGGGCCTTTCACGCCCGTTACGGCATGACGCCTTCGAAATACCGGCGAAACGTCTCAGATCGTGACTCAATCGCGGCGGCTACGGATCTGAGGCGCGCCGGGACATAGGTTCGGTCACGGTCGCGCGATGACCTCTGCAGGAGCTTCCATGTCTTCGTTGAACCGACGCCGCCTTCTCCAACTTTCGGCCGGCCTCGGCCTTGTCTCCGCAACGCCGGCCTGGGCCCGTGTTCTCGCCGACGACTGGAGCGGCGATGTCGCCATTCTGCGCCAGACGTGGGAGGCCATGCACCCCGGTCTGTATCGCTACAACACCCCTGCAGACATCACCGGCCGATTGAACGGTCTGGCCGCGGCCTGGAAGGCTCCGACGTCCTTTCGCGACCGCTTTCTCGCCCTGACCCGCGTCACCGCCTCGATCCGGTGCGGCCACACCTACCCCAGCCCGTACAACGGCTCTGACGCCATGGTGGCGGCGCTCTATCCCGGCGCGTCCCTGGTTCCCTTCCGGTTCCGCTGGATCGACGGATGCATGGTCGTCACCGATGATCACAGCGCGGGACAGGCGTTTTCTCGAGGGTCGGTGGTCACGGCCATCGAAGCCGCCCCGACCGCCGAGCTGCTCGCGCAGCTTATCCCCCTCGCCCGCGCAGACGGCCACAACGATCCCAAGCGGATCAATCTGATGGAGGTTCGTGGCGAAGACCGGTTCGAAACCTTCGACATCCACCTGCCTCTGATCCTGCCGATCAAGGACATCGCGACCTTCACGCTCGCGGACGGGAGCAGCGTCCAGGCTCCCCTGCTCTCCCTTGAGGAGCGGCGTCGCCGTCTCCCCTCCTCCGCTGATCCCTCGGGCGGAGACAACCCCTGGACGCTGCTGAAGCGACCTGACGGCATCGCCATCCTGACCATGCCCAACTGGGCCCTGTACGAAACAACCTTCGGCTGGGAGGCCTGGCTGGGTCGGACGATGGATGATCTCTCGGAAGACGGGATCAGAGGACTGGTCATCGACCTGCGGGGCAATGAAGGCGGACTGGATTGCGGCAACGTCATTCTCAGTCGGCTGGTAGAGAAGGATCTGCCCCTGTCGCGGAATCAGCGCTGGACACGATATCGCAGCGCGCCGGACGCTGTGCGTCCCTATCTCCACACCTGGGATCGCAGCTTCCTGGATTGGGGAGACCAGGCTCAACCTTCGACGGAACGTCCAGGCTATTATCGTCTGACCCGTTATGATGATGGACGACAGCGTCCTCATCAGACCATCCGGCAAGCGGTTCCGCGGCAAGGTCGCGGTGCTCTGTGACGCCTCCAACAGTTCCGCCACGTTCGGCTTTGCCCAGGCCGTTCAGGAGAGCGGCGCAGCCACCCTCATCGGCCAGCCGACCGGGGGCAACCGGCGCGGCATCAATGGCGGCGCCTTTTTCTTCCTGAGACTGCCGGCCTCCGGTCTGGAAGTCGATCTGCCTCTGATCGCAAGCTTCCCGTCGACGCCACAACCCGATGCCGCCATTCTGCCGGACATCGCCGTACCGACGACCGCTGAAGACATCCGTCTCGCGCGCGACCCCCAGATGGCCGCCGCGCTTCACCATCTCGCCGCCTGAACCTTGCGGGTCTCGATGGCCCGTCTTTCCTGGGAGCTTCCCATGCTGATCGCCACTCTCATGACCATGGCCGCCTTGTCCGCAGCCGCTGCGCCGACCGAAGCCTTGAGCCCCCAGGCCCTGTCGGGCGCCTGGACAGTCGACCTGTCGACCGACCCGACCACCCCTTATTTGAAACCCATGCACCTGAGGCTCTCGCCGGACGGTGCAGTCACCGGCGACTTCTACGAGAGCCCCATCGAGGCCGGGCGTTGGAAGGCTCAGAACGGAAGACTGTGTGTCTCGTTTCGAACGACCGACGGGGTCGGCCCTTATCACACGGCCGCCTGCCTCGCAGGCGATCACATCGAGGGCCAGACCTGGGCCGAACACCGCAGCTTCGTCTTCATCTGGACCGCGACGCCGCAGAGCCCGGCGCCTTGACGCCCCGCCGCCATCCACGCGCATTCAAACGCGATCGCTGTGCGCATGCTGCAGCCAGGCCCGAAGCCGGTCGGACCATTCTGCTACGCCCTCGTCGGTCCTCAGATGGTCCTGACGGATCTCCAGTTCGACATAGGGGAGCCCGGCGGAAAAGGCATGCCGGGGCACGGTGTAGTCGATGCCGTCCATCCGGTAGGGTTCATTGTCACCGATGGTCAGACCAGGCGTGGCCTTCATGTGCTTCAGCATGCTGAGGGCGAAGGTCGTATCGCCATCGTCGTGCAAAACACCCGCGTCCCAGGGCCGGTCGAAACCGCCCATCCGCGGCGTGAAACTGTGCAGAGCCACCAGTATCGTCTCGCGCCCTTCATCCGACCGTCGACGCAGTTCTGCGGCGATGGCCTCTTGGTAGGGGGTGTGGATTTCATGGATGCGCGCCGCCCGCTCCTCAGGCGTGAGATCTGCATTGCCCGCGATCGTTGATCCGTCGCTGACCTCGGGAATGGCGTCGGGCCGTTCCGGATCGCGATTGCAGTCGATGACCAGCCGCGACCAGGTCTGGGCGATGAAGACGGCATTCAGACTTCCGGCCATGGCTTCCCCAAGCGCCTGGACGCCGATGTCCCACGCGATGTGCCGGACCCGATCCTCTTGAGACAGCCCCAGCTCACCGAGGGCTTCCGGAATGGCGCGCCCGGCGTGGTCGCCGATGAGCAGGAACGGAGAGGCTCCGGTCGGGTTTACAAGCGACACCGTTCGCGGATCCCGCGGCCCCAGAAGTCCGCCGCCGCTTATTCCGCTCTCCGTCATGCCGATCCTCACCCTCTCCCACCTGACCGTCTACCGGTACAACCAGCCGGTCGCCTTCGGCGAGCACCGCATCATGGTGCGGCCGCGCGAGAGCTATGACCAGCGGCTGATCGAGGCCACCCTCGAGATCGATCCGGCGCCCGCCGACCTGCGCTGGGTCCAGGACGTGTTCGGCAACGCCGTGGCCCTGGCCCGGTTCGACCGCCGCGCCACCGAACTGCGTTTCGACAGCCGGGTGCGCATGGAGCACGCCCCGGTCGAGCCCGAGCGGGTCGATATCGAGGACTATGCCCGCGACTACCCCTTCACCTATTCGTCGGAAGACATGCCGGACCTGCTGCGTTCGATCGAGCGCCAGCATCATGATCCGGACCGGGTGGTCGACCAATGGGCGCGGCGCTTCCTCGATACCGACACCCGCACCTCGACGCTCGGTCTGCTGACGGAGATGACGCGCACCATCAAGCGTGAGTTCACCTATATCCCCCGCGCCGAGAAGGGGACCCAGTCGCCGCTGGAGACCTTGAAATCCCGCCAAGGCACCTGCCGGGACTATGCCGTCCTGATGATCGAGGCTGTGCGTTCCCTCGGCTTCGCGGCCCGGTTCGTGTCCGGCTATGTCTACTCGCCGACGCAGCATGATGGTCGGGTCGGCGGCGGAAACACCCACGCCTGGGTCCGCATCTTCATTCCCGGCTCGGGCTGGGTGGAGTTCGATCCGACGAACGGCATTATAGGCAACCGCGGCCTGATCCGGGTCGCCATTGCTCGCGATCCGTATCAGGCCCTGCCCCTGTCCGGCGCCTGGACCGGCTTCCCCGGCAGCGCGATTGGGATGGACGTCACCGTACAGATCGATGTCGAGCCGGAACCATTGGCCGCGGCTCCGCTTTCCAACGCGCCCCCTGTCCCCTCCGCGCCTCAGGACGTCCGCTGACCATGCTCATCCGCGTCGGATACGACATCCGCTTCGAAACCGACCGCCCGACGCCGATGCTGGCCCTGCTGAGCCTGCATCCGTCGCGCCATCACGATCTGCGCACCCCGCACCGCATCGTCGCCTCGCCCGACGTGCCAATGTTCGAATACGCGGACAGCTTCGGCAATGTCGTCAGTCGCTTCACCTTGCCGGTGGGCGGCCTGGATCTGTCCTGCGACTTCGTCGTCGAGGACTCCGGCCAGCCTGACCCCGTCATCGCCGACGCGATCCAGCACCCTGTCGAAGATCTTCCGGAGGACGTGCTCGTCTATCTCCTCGCCAGTCGCTACTGCGAGACCGACCGGATGCTGGATGCCGCCTGGACCGCCTTCGGCCACACGGCGCCCGGCTGGGCGCGAGTTCAGGCCATCGTGGACTACACCCATGAACGGATTGCCTTTGGCTACCACCACGCCAGGGCGACCAAGACCGCCTACGAAGCTCACGACGAGCGCGCCGGGGTCTGCCGCGACTTCGCCCACTTGGCCATCACCCTGTGCCGCTGCATGAATATCCCCGCCCGCTACTGCACCGGATATCTCGGCGACATCGGCATTGATCCCATCGACGCGCCGATGGACTTCTCGGCCTGGTTCGAGGTCTATCTGGGCGGCGCCTGGCGCACCTTCGACGCCCGCCACAACCGGCCGCGGATCGGCCGGATCGTCATGGCGCGGGGTCGGGATGCGGTCGATGCGGCCCTGACGACCGCCTTTGGTCAGGCGACCCTGACCCGGTTCAAGGTGGTTACCGAAGAGATCGACGCCCTCGCCTGAAGCCGCCGCAGCCAGGACTGGAAGAGTGGGCTCCGCAGATGACCAAGTCTGGCCCCGTCCGCGCGACGGCCGCTCCCCTTGAAATCCCAAACCTTTTTCCAGACTTTCATCGTCGGATAAGTATTTTCCCCTAGACTGGAATCCATGGCGAAGACCCCTCTGACCCCCGCATCTGCGAGAGCCAAGGCCGCCATCTGCCGCAAGGCGGCGTCCCTGACCTCCGACGCCGCCATTCGTCAGGAACTTCTGAGCCTGGCCGCTGCGTTTGACGCGAAGGCCGCCGCCAGCGTCTCAACCGCACCGGCGGGCTGAGCTCCGCGACGGCGCGGAACACTCTCTCAAGAGGACTTCGCCTGACCCGCGCCGGGACCGGGCGAAGCAAAGTTCAGGTCGGCCGTCTGACCGGCCGTCGGAAGCGGGCCGACCCGGGACTCTCCCGGTTCTTCTGACGCGAGACGCAACACCTTGAGAAGGGTCGCGTTGATCCCGTGAACCAAAGGATGGACGATGACCCCAGAAGATCCCGACCGACATGACCGTTCGGCCGACGCCGTTCACGAAGGCCGCCCGGTCGACGCGGAACTGGTTCGGGCGGGGCGCCCCGGGGTCCCGGTTCTCCTTGTCCTCGTCGTCTCGACCGCCGCTGCGGCCTTGGCCCTGTTCGGTCTTTGGGCGCTCTTCCACGGCGCCTTCTCGTCGGAGGCGAGCGACGTCGGCGGCGGAGCAGCCGCCGTGCGCAGCTTCGAGGGCGATGCGCAAGGCCGTCCGCCAACGGCGGACGCGCCGACCTCCGCCACGGGCGAGGCTCGGCCTGTGGCCACCGGGGAGGCTCCAAATGTAAACGCCCCCACGGTTCCCTCCAGCACGGCGAACCCAGCCGATGCTCGGTCAGAGGCAGGCTCACCGCGGTAGTTTCCCGCGACCGGATCGGGGTCTGCGGCCGGTCTGCTGACCGGTGGTCCAGCCCAGGCGCTCGACCCGCG
>FTCT01000355.1_pt1 | contig 20816 bp, 7 predicted proteins | sample 1658881 | NCBI WGS metagenome assembly FTCT01 (sample SAMEA3914864, study PRJEB12502) | metagenome | biome: forest; material: soil | place: USA | collected 2012-03-12 | depth 0.3 m | reverse complement strand
CCGTGGAGGCCGAGGCCGAGGCCGAGGCCGTCCGGGCCGTGGCGGCGGGCGCATCTCCCCAGTAGCGGTCGATATCGACCAACTCGGTGGCGCGGCCGGCGACGATCAGGCCGGCGGCGTCCGGATCGCCGACCTTCGCCGGTTCGTCCTCGACGATGTCCACGATCTCGTCGACCAGCAGGCCGACGGCCTGTTCGCCGCGCGCGAAGACCAGCAGCGGCCGGGTCGTTTCACCGGTCCAGGGCTCGACGGGCCGCGCATCAACATCGACCACGGGCATCAGGCCGCCGCGATACTGGATGACCGTGCGGCCCTCGACCGTCTCGATCTGATGCGACAGCAGCTCCTCGATCCGGGCGACGCGCGACAGGGGCACGGCGCGCGGGGTGGCGTCACCGGCATGGAAGGTCAGGAGCGCGGTCCGCTCGACCGAGCCCGAGGCCGCCATCTCCAGTTCGTCGCGGGCGCCGTCGGCGCTCTGCTGGGCGCCGGCCTCCTGGGAGATGCCCTTGAAGTCGAGGATCAGGATGACGGAGCCGTCGCCGAGGATGGTCGCGCCGGAATAGAGCTTCAGGTGCCTCAGGACCGAGGCCACCGGCTTGACCACGATCTCCTCGGTGTCGAACACCCGGTCGACGATCACTCCGAAGGTGAAGGCCCCGACCTGGGCCACCACAATGCAGGATTCACCCGTCACCTCGGTATTGGCGGGCAGGCCCAGCAGCGTCCCGAGCGACACCAGCGGCAGCAGCCGGTCGCGCAACCTCAGGACGGCGGCGTCATCGACGTATTCGACCACCCGGCCCGAGCCGTCGCTGGCGCTGACCAGTTCGATGACGCAGGACTGGGGCATGGCGAACCGTTCGCCGCAGCATTCGACGATCAGGGCCGAGATGATGGTCAGGGTCAGGGGAATGCGGATGGTGAAGCGGGTCCCGGCGCCCTCGGTCGAGGTCATCTCAATGGCGCCGCCGATGCGCTCGATGTTGGTGCGGACCACGTCCATGCCGACGCCGCGGCCCGAGACGGCGGTGACCTCCGGGGCGGTCGAGAAGCCGGGGCGGAAGATCAGGTGGCGCGCCTCGGAATCCGACATGGCCTCGGCCTGGGCGGCGGTGATCAGGCCCTGCGACACGCCCTTGGCGCGCAGCTTCGTCGCCGACAGGCCGCGCCCGTCGTCCATGACCTCGATGACAATCGCCCCGCCCTCGTGCCGGGCCTGCAGGGTGATGCGGCCGGCCTCGGCCTTGCCCGCCGCCAGACGGTCGCGCGGCGTCTCGATCCCGTGGTCCGCCGCATTGCGGATCATGTGGGTCAGGGGGTCCTTGATGAGCTCCAGCACCTGCCGGTCCAGCTCGGTCTCCTGACCGTGCATCGACAGCTCGATGGACTTGCCCAGGTCCTGGGCGAGGTCGCGCACCAGCCGCGGCAGCTTGGCCCAGGCGCCGGAGATCGGCTGCATGCGGGTCGTCATCACCCCTTCCTGAAGCTCGGTCGTGACCTGGTTCAGGCGGTTGAGCGGCGCCGCGAACGGGCTCTCGGGGTCCAGCCTGAGCACCTGGATCAGCTGATTGCGGATCAGGACCAGTTCGCTGGCCACGGTCATCAGATGTTCGAGTGCGTCGACGCTGACACGGATGGTCTGGGCCGGACCGGCGAGCTCGACGTCGGACGCCTCGGGCGTCAGGGTCTTTGGCCGGGGCGCGGCGGGGGCGGCTGGCGCGGCGATCCCGGCGGACGGCGAGGGCGCGGCAGGGATCGCCGCGACGGGCTCTTCCATCGCGGGGGCGGTCTCGCGGGCGAAGACGGCGGCCAGATCGGCCAGGGTGCGATCGTCGATGTCCAGCTCGGCCAGGCACAGGATGACGATGTCCATCAGCCCCGCCAGGGTCTCGGCCTCGACGGGCGTGCCGACCAGGGTCTGGACGGTCGCGGACAGGGAGACGGCGGCGGCGCTGCCCGAGGCCCCGCCGGTCAGGCAATCGCGCAGCTCGCCCTGCAGGCGGTCGGGATCGACGGACAGAAAGGCCGCATTGACGGCGGGCCAGGCGTGAAGCCGCGACAGGGCCGATTCCACCGCCGCGTCCAGGGTCGCCTCTCCGCCCAGACGCTGGATCAGGGGACGTGAATCGGCGGCCGCCTCAAACGCGGCCGGCGCCGACACGGCGGACGCGGCGTCATCTCCGGACGGGCCCGCCAGGACGGTTTCGAGCCGGGTGATCAGGGCGCTGTCGTCCCCGGCCGGCTCGACCCCGGTGCGGGCCAGACCATCGACGAGATCGCGGATCAGATCGACCGTGTCCAGGATGGCCGAGACGGCTGCGGGCGTCACGGCCAGGGATCCGTCGCGGAACTCGCCCAGCACATTCTCGGCCGCGTGGGCCACGGTCTGCAACCGCATCAGCCCCAGAAAACCGCAGGTGCCCTTGATGGTGTGGATCAGGCGAAAGACGCCGCCCAGCACTTCGGGATCGCCGGGATTCTTCTCGAAGCGCACCAGCTCGCTGTCGAGCGTCTCCAGCCCTTCGCGCGTCTCGGCAATGAAATCGCTGACCAGCTCGTCCAAACGCCCGCCCCCAATGATCAAGCGCATTGCTTGATGCGTCGATGTTATTGAGGGTTAATCTTGTTACTTAAGGGTTAATCGAACCGTTCATTACTCACACAACCTGATAACATATGAATTTATATAGATCGCAACTTAAGATTACACCCAGATATGTATCTCATATATCGAATTGATTGCCTGAAATGCGGATATTTTTGCACCCAGAGTGCAATTTATTGCGATTTAATCCGTCATCTAAATTCAGGATGAATTCCACAAAACTTATGAAAACTATGAACTTAACCATACGGGAACCAATTTCGGGATTTCATCTCGTCAATATTGCTGACTGCCAGCGATATGAGCGAGATCAACAGGAACGTTGAATATGGCTGTCGATAAAAACATGCCCGTACTGGTCGTGGACGACTACAAGACAATGATCCGCATCGTGCGCGGGCTTCTGGAACAGCTCGGCTTCAAGAATGTCGATGAGGCGATGGACGGGCCCAGCGCCCTGGAGAAGATCCGGAACCAGGAGTACGGCCTGATCCTGTCGGACTGGAACATGGTCCCGATGACCGGTCTGGAGTTGCTGACCCAGGTCCGCGCCGAACCCCGCACGGCCAAGACGCCCTTCGTCATGGTCACCGCCGAGGCCAAGACCGAGAACGTCGTGGCGGCGCGGCAGGCGGGGGTGAACAACTACATCATCAAGCCCTTCACCCTGGCGGTCCTCAAGCAGAAGCTCACCACCGTCCTGGGAGAGCTGGGATGAGCCTTCTGGACCCCGTCGCCATCATCGCCGCGGTCCGCAGCGAGGTCGAAGCCGGAGTCGATCAGGTGCTGAACGGCGCCGAGGCCTGTCTGCGCGAAATGGAGGGCGTCCGGAGCGGCTCGCCCGAAGCGATCGACCGTCTGGAACAGGCGCTCTTCGGGATCCTGGAAGCCTGCGCCTTCCAGGACCTGACCGGCCAGCGGCTGACGGTCCTCAGCGGCCTGATCGACCCGACGCCCAGGGCCGCGACCACCGATCCCCTGCTCAACGGCCCGGCCCTCGTGGGCGGCCTGGATCAACAGGCCGCCGACCGACTGCTGACGTCCTGATCCCCTTTCAGAGAAGAGTGCGCGCGACATGTCATCCCAAACGACCCGCCGCCTGAATCTGCGTCAGGCCTCCGTTCTCGCCGTCGACGACAATCCGATGTCCCTGGACCTGCTCAAGCAGATCCTCAACGGCTTCCGCATCAGGCATCTGAGGGAATGCAGCTCCGCCGAGGAGGCCCGCAAGGCGATTGACGAGGAGCCGTTCGACCTGCTGCTGATCGACGGAGAGATGCCGGCCCAGAGCGGTCTCGACCTGAGCCGCTACGTCCGGTCGCGGGTGGACGAGACGAACTTCACCACCCCGATCATGATCGTGACGGCCTTCACCCCGCCCACGACCGTGCGCGAGGCGCGCGACAACGGGGTCAATATGGTGGTCTCCAAGCCGGTCTCTCCGGCGGCCCTGCTGAGCCGGATCGAATGGATCGCCCGCAACGACCGCGCCTTCGTCGTCGCCGACAACTACTGCGGGCCGGACCGGCGCTTCCGCAAGGCCGGGCCGCCGCAGGGTGTCGACGAGCGCCGCGCCGAGGCTCTGGCCCTGACCTCGGACGCCACCCGGGAAATGTCCCAGGCTGATCTGGACTCGTTGTTCGGATGACCGACGCCGCCCGCATCTTCGTTCCGGAGAACACCCTGGCGCGGGGCATCGACGCGCCCGGGGCCGCCGACATCCAGGACATGCTCCGCGACGCCGCCCGCCGGGTCGAGGCCATGGCCCCGGCCGTGGAGGTCTATGTGGCCGATCGCTCCGTGGCCCTGCTGCGCGCCATGGCCGGTCCGGCGCCGGCGACGTCCGAGGCCCGCCTGGCCCTGGCCACAGAGGCCGCCCTGCTGGCCGAGGTGGCGGGTGCGGGCCGCCCCAGCCCCGTCGGCGACATCGCCAAGGGCATCGCCGTCCTGATCCGGCATCTGAACGCCGACGGCGGCTGGCGGGCCGATCTGATCCACGTCCATGCGGCCGCCCTGGGCCTGGTCATGAACCGCGAACAGAAGCCCAATGTCGGCGTCCTCCTGTCCGGCCTGCGCAGCGCCCGCGCCTCGATCGGGGCGCTGGAATAGGGCTCAGTCCTTGCCTGCCGCCGCCGCATCCAGCCAGTCCAGCCGGGCGCGCTGAAGCCGCAGGCTGAGGTCGACGCTGGCGCGCTCGATCGCGTCGCCGTGACGCGAGAAGCCGGCCAGCCGCTCCAAGCCTTCCAGCAACTCCTGCCGGACGGCGGTGAAAACTTCGGCCCGGCGCGCGCCTTCCAGCTGCATCCAGATTCCGGCCCGCATCCGGAACGGATCGATGCCGACGCTGGTGGCGCGGGCGGGATCGCAGGCCCACTGCATCATCGCCTCCACGCCCGCCGCCGTGACCGACAGCAGACGCGTCGCCCGCCCGTCGCCCTTGGCCTCCGCCGCGATCAGCCCGTCGCGTTCCAGCCGCTTGATCGCCGGATAGACCGCCCCCGCGCTGCCCCGCCACTCGATGGAGGGAGAGTTCGAGAAGGAGCGCCGCACCTGAAAGGCCGTCTGACGCCCCCGGTGATGCAGTTCGGACAGCACCGAGCCCTCCAGTTCCGTCAGCATCGCCAGCCTCCCTTGCGCCGATCGTTCGCCGTGATAGTACGAAAAAGACTATTCACACGGATGCGCCATGCGAAGTCCCTTTTCCGCCGCTCTCGGCGTCTCCCTGCTGGCTTTAGCGGGCTGCGCCGGTCTGGCCGAGCCCCAAACGACCGCGCCCGTGACATGGGCGAGCGTGCTGCGCTCAGGCGTCCAGACCGCGGACATGGATACGGCGGTGCGGCCGCAGGACGACTTCTTCGCCTTCGCCAACGGCCGCTGGCTGCGCGACACCCCCATCCCCGACGACCGCTCGCGCTATGGCGTCGACTCCATGATGGCGGAGCGCTCGCTGATCCGGCAGCGCGCCGTCGCCGAGGCGGCGATGACCGCGACCGACCCGGAGGCGCGCAAGGTCGGCGACCTCTATGCCGCCTTCATGGACGAGGCCGGGATCGAGGCGGCAGGCCTGACCCCGCTGCAGCCGCAACTGGCGGCGATCGACGCCGTGTCCACCATCCGGGACCTCGCCCCGCTGATGGCGCGGCTGGATGCGGTCGGGGTCACGACGGCGCTCGGCGTCTTCGTCGATCCGGATGCGAGGGACGCGAGCCGCAACGCCCTGTGGCTCTATGAGAGCGGGCTCGGCCTGCCCGACCGCGACTACTATCTCGGCGCCGAGCCCCGGTTCGCCGCCGTGCGCGACCAGTACCGGGCCTATGTCGCGAAGATGCTGGTGCTGGCGGGGAGCGCGCCGACGCAGGCCGAGGCCGACGCGGCGGCCGTTCTGGCGCTGGAGACCGCGCTGGCCCGCCTCTACTGGTCACCGGTCGACGCCCGTGATCCCGACAAGACCTACAATCCCCGAACCGTCGCCGAACTGGAGCGGTCGGCGCCCAACCTCGACTGGGCCGGCTGGATGACGGCCCAGGGTCTCGCCGGACCCGAGCCCCTGATCATCGTGCGCGAGCCGGACTTCTTCGAAGGCCTGTCACGGCTGGCGGTCGAGACGCCCCTGCCCGTCTGGAAGGCCTGGTTGCGCCTGCGGACGCTGGACGCCGCGGCGCCCTTCCTGCCCCGCGCCTTCGCCGACGCCGCCTTCGGCTTCAACGAGGGCGTGCTGCGAGGGACCACGGCCAACAGCGAGCGCTGGAAGCGCGGCACGGCCTTGGTCGACCAGCTGCTGGGCGACATCTCGGGCCGGCTCTATGTCGAGCGGGAGTTTCCGCCGGAGGCCAGGGCGCGCATCGACACCCTCGTGCAAAACCTCATCGCCACCCAGGCGCGCGAGCTGACCGACGCCGCGTGGATGAGCCCCTCGACCCGCGCCGAAGCCCTGACAAAGCTGGCGAAGATCGATGTGAAGATCGGCTATCCCGACCACTGGCGCGACTATTCGGCGCTGGAGATCCGGCCCGACGACCTGCTCGGCGACGTCTTCCGCGCCCGGGCTTTCGAAGGACGGCGCAAGCGGGTCCTGTTGTTCGCCCCCGTCGACCGCCACGAATGGCGGATGACCACGCCGACGGTCGACGCCTACTACAGCCCCGCCACCAATGAGATCGCCTTCCCCGCTGGGGTGCTGCAGCCGCCGATGTTCGATCCCACCGCCGACGACGCCTGGAACTACGGCGCGACCGGCGCGACGATCGGGCATGAGATCAGCCACGGCTTCGATGTGCGCGGCAGCCGCTATGACGGCGACGGCAATCTGCGCGACTGGTGGACGCCCGGGGACCGCGCCCGTTATCAGGCCCTGTCGGACCGGCTGAAGCGGGAGTTCGACGCCTTCGAGCCCCTGCCCGGCCAGCACGTCAACGGGACCCTGACGCTGGGCGAGAACATGGCCGATCTGGCCGGGCTGCAGCTGGCCCACGACGCCTGGCGGGCCTCGTTGAGCGGCGCGGAACCCCCGGTCATCGACGGCCTGACCGGGGAGCAGCGCTTCTTCCTCGGCTATGCCCAGAGCTTCATGGGCAAGCGGCGCGAAGAGGCCCTTGTGGCCCTGCTCAAATCCAATCCCCACGCGCCTGAACGCTATCGGGTGAACGGGATCGTGGTGCATCTGGACGCCTTCCAGACCGCGTTCGATGTCCGGCCCGGCGATCCGATGTACGTCGCGCCGCAAGACCGCATCCGTTTGTGGTGACGGCGGTTCGGGGTTTCGCCCGATAGGTCGGCGGCGCTCACCGGTGCTCTAGATTTCGTGACCCGGGCATTCAGGACGGGTCCGGAGAACGAGGGCCCGGATGCGTACTCGCCGGCTGAAGTCCGTTCTGTTTTCCACCAGCATGCTTGTGATCGTCCGCCGCTACGCCCTGCTCGGGGGGGCCGTCCTCGCGGCCGGCGCGGGTCCGGTCTTCGCCCAGACCGCGCCCCCCATCGCCGGACAGACCCTGCCCACCGACGGCGCCTTCGTGCGCGGCGACGGCGAGATCAGCCAGACCGGGCCGGGCGCCATGGTGATCAACCAGTCCAGCGACCGGGCGGTGATCGACTGGCGCGCCTTCTCGATCAGCAAGGACGGGACGGTCGACATCAACAACGGCGCCGGGGCGACCCTGAACCGGGTCCTGGGCGGACAGCTTTCACAGATCGACGGACGGCTGAGCGCGACGGGCTCGGTCTGGCTGATGAACCCCAACGGGGTGATCGTCGGCACGGACGGCAAGATTCTGTCCGGCGGAAATCTGGTCGTCTCGACGCGGCCGATGAACCCCGACGCCTTCATGGGCGGCGGGCCCCTGGCGGCCTCCGGAACCTCCTACGGGACCATTCTCAACGACGGTCAGCTGCAGTCGCAGAGCGGCAGCGTCGTGATGATCGCGCGTTCCGTGACCAATGCGGGAACCGTTCAGGCCTCGCAGGGCCGGGTCACCTTGGCCGCCGCCGACGACGTCCTGCTGACCACCAATGACGCCGACGGCAAGGATCTGTTCGTCTCCGTCGCCGAGGGGGGAAGCGGAGATGTCACCCAGGCGGGCCGCATCCAGGCCGCCGCGGCGACCCTGCACGCGGCGGGCGGCAACGTCTTCGCCCTGGCCGGCAACCGCGACGGCCTGACCCGGGCGACGGGCTCCGAGACCATCGACGGCCAGCTCTGGCTGACGGCGCCGAAGGGCGAGGTCCGGGTCTCGGGCGCTCTGGGCGCGGTCAATGCGGACGCAAGCGGCGGCCGGATCCTGATCAACGGCGAGACCGTCACCCTGGACGCGACGGCGGACATCGCCGCAACCGGCACGCAGGGCGGCGAGGTTATGATCGGGACCTCGGCCTTTGGAACCGCCGCGGATCTCGCCGCGCACACCACCATCGCCGAGGGCGCGACCATCCGTGCAGGCGGCCCGGCGGGCGGCGGGCGGATCGAGACCTCGGGGAGAAGCATCGCCTTCGCCGGCGCCCGCATCGACCCCGGCAAGGGCGGGCTATGGCTGCTTGACCCCGACGACCTGACCATCGACGCGGCCGCAGCGGCGACCATCGTCTCGACCCTCGACGGCGGAAGCAACGTCAACCCGATGACCACCGCAGGCGGCGCGGGCGGCAGCGGCGACCTGACCGTGGCGTCGCCCATCGTCTGGACCGGAACCGGCGACCTCACCCTCACCGCCTATCGGGACCTCAACGTCAACGCCGCGATCAACGGTGGCGGCTGGGTGACGTTCGAGGCCGGGCGCGACGCCACCATCGCCGCCCCGGTCAGCGCGACCGCCATCGCGACCGGATCACCGGCCTTCGCCGGGGTGGCGGGGACCTACACCATCGCCGCCGGAGGATCCCTGACGGGCGCCACCGGCGTCGGCGTCGTCGGCGGATCCTTCGTGAACCAGGCCGGGGCCGGGGCCATCAGCAGCGCGGCCGAATGGTTCATCCTGACCGATGGCCCCGGCGCAACCACCCTGGGCGGCCTGACCCCGGACTATTTCCAGTACGACTTCCTGACCACCCAGACCGCGGCCTCGACCGGAAACGCCGTGCTGTACCGGGTCGCGCCCACGGCCACGGTCACCCTCGGCGCGATCACCAAGGTCTATGACGGCACGACCACGGCCATCCTGAACGGGACGAACACCACCGTCACCGGCCTGATCGGCGGCGACGACTGGAGCCTGGACGGCGTCTATTCGACCAGGGACGCCGGGACCGGCCTGACCGTCACCGCCAGCAATTTCCAGGCGACCAACGGCGGCGTCCCCGTCTTCGGCTATGCGGTCTCGAACCCGGTCGCGACCACGAGCACCGCCGAGATCACCCGGGCGATCCTGACCGCCGCGATCGTCAACACCCCGACCAAGGTCTACAACGCCTCCAACCTGGCCCAGCTGGTCCCGAACAACGTCGCCCTGACGGGGGTGGTGGCCGGCGAGACGATCACCGTCAACGGCGCGGCGACCACCACCTACGACAGCGCCAACGCCGGCGCCCGCACCGTCAACGCCACCTTCGGCGGCACGAATTTCGTTGCGGGCGCCGCCACCAACCTCGCCAACTACGTCCTGCCGACCAGCGCGACCGGCGCCGGTCTGATCACCCAGGCGCCGCTGACCGTCCTGAACGTCAGCGCGAACAACAAGGTCTATGACGGGACCACCACCGCCGCGCTGAACACCGGCGCGGCGGCCCTGTTCGGCGTTATCGGCTCCGAGGACGTGACCCTGGGCACGGCGGGCGCGACGGGGGTCTTCGCCACGAAGAATGTCGGGACAGGCATCGCGGTGACCGCTTCGGGCTTCTCGGTCAGCGGCGCGGGCGCGGCCAACTACCAGGTCATCCAGCCGACGGGCCTCTCCGCCGACATCACCAGGGCGACGCTGCAGGTTGCGTCGGTGACGATCAACGACAAGGTCTATGACGGTACGCGCAACGCCACCGCCGACACCTCGAGCGCGACCTTCCTGGGGCTGATCTCCGGCGACGATGTCTCGGTCACCTCGGGCGCCTTCACCTTCGACAGCAAGGACGTCGGCGCCAACATCGCCGTCCACGCCTCGAACGTGCAGATCGGCGGCGCGGACGGCGGCAACTACACTGTCGTGGCCCTGGTCCCCTTCGCGGCGGACATCACCCCGGCGCCACTGACCGCCTCGATCACCGGCAACCCGACCAAGACCTATGATGGCAATGACCGGGCGTTCGTGGCGCCGCAGAACTATGCCCTGACCGGCTTCGTGGCGGGCGAGCACGCCAGCATCTTCCAGACCACGGACGCGACCTACGCCTCGCAGAACGCCGGGTCGTGGCTGGTTTCGGCCAGTCTGACGCCGCCCGACTATGTCGCCGACGCCGGAACCCTGCTGTCCAACTACATCCTGCCGACGCTCGCCACGGGGCTCGGGACGATCAATCCGGCGCCCCTGACGATCACCATCGTCGACAATCCGACCAAGGCCTATGACGGCAACGCCAACGCCTCTCTGGGTCCGGACAATTTCGAGGTCGACGGCTTCGTCCCGGGCGAGGGGGCGACGGTCACCGAAACGAGCGGGACCTACAGCTCGGCCGACGCGGGCACGCGCACCGTCAGCGCCGACCTCGACGCCGGCGACTTCGATCCCGACAGCGGCACCCTGATGTCGAACTACATCATCCCCTCGCCCGTCACCGGCGTCGGGACGATCACCCGGCGCGATATCGGACCCGGAACCCTCTATGCCGACATCACCGGAAACCCGACCAAGACCTATGACGGCACCACCGTCGCGACCCTGACCCCGGCCGACTACACCCTGACCGGCTTCATCACGGGCGAGGGCGCGACCATCACCCAGACGGTCGGGACCTATGGCGGCAAGGACGCCGGACAGCAGTCGGTCATCGCTTACCTGGCGGCGACGGACTTTCTCGCCGATCCCGGCACCAATCTGGACAACTACAACCTGCCCACCGAGGCGACCGGCATCGGGACCATCCTGCGCGCCCAGCTGACCGCCGCGATCATCGGCAACCCGACCAAGATCTACAACGGCTCGACCAACGCCATCCTGACGTCGGCCAATTTCAGCTTCACCGGCTTCGTCGCGGGCGAAGGCGCCAGCCTGCCGGACGGCCTCGGCTCCTACTCCAGCAAGGACGCCGGCGCGCGGACCATCGCCAAAGCGCTGAGCCCGACGGCCTTCGTCGCCAACGCCGGGACCCTGCTGACCAACTACGACCTGCCGACCATCGCCCTCGGTTCCGGGACGATCAACCAGGCCCCCCTGACCATCCTCAACGTCGCGGCGGCCGACAAGGTCTATGACACCACCACCACCGCCCAGCTGACGGGCGCCGCCAGCCTGTTCGGACTGGTGGCCGGCGATGTCGTCGGGCTCGACGGCGGATCGGCGACCGGGACCTTCGCGACCCGCAATGTCGGAAACGGCATCGCGGTGACGGCCGCCGGCTATGTCCTGACCGGGGCTGACCAGGCCAACTACACCCTCAGCCAGCCGCAAGGCTTGACCGCCGACATCACCCCCAAGGGGGTTCAGGTTCTGGGCGTCATCGCCCTGGACAAGATCTATGACGCCACGACCGCCGCGACCCTGAACCTGGGCGCCGCGACGCTGGACGGCGCCTTCGCCGGCGACGCGGTCGGTTTCAGCTCGAGCGGCGCGGCCGGGGCCTTCACCCAGAGCCACGTCGGGACCGGACTGCGCGTCAACGCCTCGGGCTTCGCCCTGACGGGGGCTGACGCCGGCAACTACGCCTTGAGCCAGCCCTCCTATCTGACCGCCGCCATCACGCCGAAACAGCTGACCGGCGCGATCATCGGCACACCGACCAAGACCTATGACGCCACCACCCAGGCCTTCCTGACCGCCGCCAACTACAGCGTCAGCGGCTTCGTGGCGGGCCAGGGCGCGACGGTCACCCAGGCGGCGGGCGCGGCCTACGACAGCGCCGATGCGGGCGCGCGCACCGTCACCGCCACGGTGGTGGTCTCCGACTTCCAGGCCGCGGCGGGCACCGACCTGTCCAACTACATCCTGCCGACCAGCCTCATCGGTCCCGGCCTGATCAACCGCCTGAGCCTTGCCGCGGCGATCGTCGGCAATCCGACCAAGGTCTATGACGCGACCCAGACCGCGACCCTGACCAGCGCCAACTATTCGCTCAGCGGCTTCGTCGCCGGTCAGGGCGCCACGGTCACCCAGACCTCAGGCCTCTACACCAGCCGCAACGTCGGGCCCCGTCAGGTGTCGGCCCTGCTGACCGCCGGCGACTTCACCGCGACCGGCGCGACCAATCTCGCCAACTACAATCTGCCCGGGCTCGCCCAGGGTCTGGGGACCATCACCCCGGCCAGCCTCAACGTCATCGACGTGGTCGCTCTGGACAAGATCTATGACGGCACGACCGTCGCCGGGCTCGACAACACCAATACCGCCCTGTTCGGAATTCTCGGAACCGATGCTGTCACGGTCAATTCCAGCGGCTCCAGCGGCGTCTTCGCGACGAAGAACGTCGGGACCAATATCGCCGTGACGGCGACCGGCTATGCGCTCGCGGGCGCCGACGCCGGCAACTATGTCGTGGTCCAGCCGACCGGCCTCGCCGCCGACATCAGCCAGGCGACCCTGGCCCTGGCCTCAGTGACCCGGGTCTATACGGCGACGACCACGGCCCCGACCAACGACGGCGCCTATGCCCTGTCCGGGGTGTTCGGCTCCGACGTCGTGACCGTGAACGCGGCGGGCATCACCGGCGACTACGACACCAAGAACGTCGGCACGGGCAAACTGATCAGCCTGGCGGGCGTGGCCATCGCCGGGGCGGACGCGGGCAACTATCTGATCGCCTCCACGACCACCAACGCCCCGATCGGGATCATCACCCCGGCCCAGCTGACCACCGCCGGCGCCGTGGCCAACGACCGGGTCTATGACCAGACCGCCAACGCCACGATCGACAACTCCGGCACGACTCTGAACGGCGTCCTGCTGAGCGACGACGTCTCCCTGATCACTTCGAACAGCGGCCAGTTCGCCGACAAGAACGTCGGGACGAACAAGCCGGTCACCACCACCGGATACAGCGTCAGCGGCGTCGACGCGGGCAACTACGTCCTGCAGCAGCCCAACTATCTGACCGCCGACATCACCCCGTTCGAGATCGTCCTGACCTCGGTCAGCAAGACCTATGACGGGACCACCGCCCTGCCGACCGACAGCGCCGCCTATGGCTTCAGCGGCGTGTTCTCAGGCGATGCGGTCTCGGCCAGTCCGGCGGGCGCGACCGGTGCCTATGCCGACAGGAATGTGGGCGGCAGCCTGTCGGGCGGAGTGGTCACCGGCGGCATCAACGTCAGCGTCGCCAACCTCAGTCTGTCGGGAACCGACGCGGGCAACTACTTCGTTTCCGACGTGGTCAATCAGGCCATCGGGGTGATCTCGCCCCGGGCCCTGATCGCGGCGATCATCGGCAATCCGACCAGGACCTACGACACCACCACGACCGCCACACTGACCTCGGCGAACTACAGCCTGACCGGCTTCGTCGTGGGCGAGGGCGCCACGGTCACCGAGACGGTCGGCGCCTATGACAGCAAGAACGCGGGGGCCCGCACAGTCACCGCATCGCTCGGCGGCGGCGACTTCACGGCCGACGGCGGGACCCTGCTGACCAACTATGTCCTGCCGAGCAGCGCCACGGGAGCGGGGACGATCAATCAGGCCCTGCTGACCGTCGCGGGCGCGGTCGCCGACAACAAGGTCTATGACGGCACGACCAATGCCACGATTACCAACACCGGCACGTCCCTGGTCGGGGTTCTGGGCAGCGACGCCGTCAGCCTGACCAACGCCACGACCGGCCAGTTCGCCGATGCGAATGTCGGAACCGCCAAGGCCGTGACCACCAACGGCTATTCGATCTCCGGGACCGACGCTCCGAACTATCTGCTGCAGCAGCCCAACTCTCTGACCGCAGACATCACCCAGGCCCTGCTGACCCTGCTCAAGGTCACACGGGTCTATACCGCCTTCACTCCCCTGCCGACGGTCGGCTCGGCCTATAGCCTGGGCGGGATCGTCTCGGGCGACGATGTTTCGGTGAACGCCTCGGGCATCATCGGGGACTATGCCGCCAAGACCGTCGGGACCAACATCGATGTGACCTTCACGGGTCTGGCCCTGACCGGCGCCGACGCGGGCAACTATTCGATCGCCACGGCCCTGACCAATGCGGCGATCGGCGAGATCACCCCGGCGACGGTCACCCTGGCCGGCATGCTGGCGAACACCAAGGTCTATGACGGCACGACCGATCTGACGCTGAACAACACCGGCACGGCGGTGGTCGGGACCCTGGGCAGCGACGACCTGGGCGTGAACAGCACAGGCTCCAGCGCCGTGTTCGGATCGCCGAACGTGGGGACCTATTCGGTCGCCGCCTCGGGCTATCTGCTGACCGGAGCCGACGCGGGCAACTACGTCCTGACCCAGCCCGGCGGCATCTCCGCGACCATCGCCCCCAAGGCACTGTCCGCCGCCATCGTCGGAACCCCGACCAAAACCTATGACGCCGCGACCGGCGCCGCCCTGACGTCGACAAGCTACAGCCTGACCGGCTTCGTCGGCGCCGAAAGCGCGACCGTCACCGAAACGGTCGGAACCTACGACAGCCCCAACGCCGGCGCCCGCACCGTCACCGCGACCCTGACCGCCGGCGACCTCACGGCGGGCGGCGGAACGCTGCTGTCGAACTATATCCTGCCGACCTTGGCCACCGGCGCTGGGCAGATCGACCAGAAGGCCCTGACCGCCGCCATCATCGGCGACCCGACGCGGGTCTATGACGCCACCTCCGTCGCCGGCCTGACCAACGCCAACTACCAGCTGACCGGCTTCGTCGGGTCCGAAGGCGCCCTCGTCACCGGGACGGTCGGCGCCTATGACAGCGCCAACGCCGGAGCCCGCACGGTCACCGCGACCCTGACCGCCGGAGACTTCACCGCCACCGGCACGACCCTGCTGGCCAACTACATCCTGCCGACCTCTGCCAGCGGCGTGGGCCATATCAGCCAGGCGGCCCTGACCGCCGCGATCATCGGGACGCCGACAAGGATCTATGACGCCACGACCGGCGCGACCCTGACCAGCAGCAACTACAGCCTGACCGGCTTTATCGGATCGGAAGGCGCCAGCGTCACCGAAACCGTCGGCGTCTACGACAGCGCCAACGCCGGGGCGCGGACGGTCACCGCGACCCTCGGGGCGGGAGACTTCACGGCCGACGGCGGGACCCTGCTGGCCAACTACATCCTGCCGACCTCCGCCGCAGGGGCCGGCCAGATCGACCAGAAGAGCCTGACGGCCATCATCATCGGCAATCCGACCCGGACCTATAACGGAACCAACACGGCGACCTTGACCTCGGCCAACTACAGCCTGACCGGCTTCGTCGGATCGGAAGGCGCCAGCGTCACCCGGACCGCCGGGACCTATGCCGGGATCAACGCCGGGCCGCACGCGGTGAGCGCCAACCTGCTCGCCAGCGACTTCCTGGCCGGAAGCGGCACCTCGCTTTCCAACTACATCCTGCCGACCAGCGCCGCCGGGCTGGGAACCATCACCCAGGCCATCCTGACCGCCGCCATCGTCGGCCTGCCGACCAAAACCTATGACGCGACCACCGGCGCGACCCTGACCAGCGCCAACTACAGCCTGACCGGCTTCGTCGCCGGAGAAGGCGCCGACGTGACGAAGACGACCGGCGTCTATGTCTCGGCCGACGCCGGCATCCGCAATGTCTCGACGACGCTGGCGGGGAGCGACTTCACGGCAACCGGCTCCACACTCCTGTCCAACTACGTCCTGCCGACCAGCGCCTCGGGCGGCGGAGTGATCCTGAAGGCCCTGCTGGCCGCCGCCGTCATCGGCGACCCGACCCGGGTTTATGACGCCAGCACGATCGCGACCCTGACCTCGGCCAACTACCAGTTGACCGGCTTCGTCGCGGGCCAGGGCGCCACGGTCACCGAGACCGTCGGGACCTACAGCGGCAAGGACGTCGGGGCGCGGACGGTCAGCGTGGCGCTGGGCAGCAGCGACTTCGTCGCCAACGGCGGCACGTCCCTGGCCAACTACAGCCTGCCGACGACCGCGTCGGGAATCGGCCACATCACCCAGGCGACCCTGACCGCCGCCCTCATCGGCAATCCGACGAGGACCTATGACGCGACCACCGGCGCCGTCCTGACCTCGAGCAACTACAGCCTGACCGGCTTCATCGGCGCGGAAGGCGCGACCGTCACCGAGACCGTCGGCGTCTACAGCAGCCCCAATGCAGGATCGCGCACGGTGACCGCCGCCCTCGACAGCGGCGACTTCACCGCCACCGGCTCGACCCTGCTGTCGAACTATGCCCTGCCGACCTCGGCCTCGGGCGCGGGAACAATCGACCCGAAGGCCCTGATCGCGGCGATCATCGGCGACCCGACCCGCACCTATGACGCCACCGCCGTCGCCGCCCTGACCAGCGCCAACTACAGCCTGACCGGCTTCGTCGGATCGGAGGGCGCGACCGTCACCGAAACCGTCGGCGCCTATGGCTCGCCCAACGCCGGACTGCGCACGGTCACCACGACGCTGACCGGCGCGGACTTCACCGCCGACGGCGGAACCCTGCTGTCCAACTACATCCTTCCGACCTCGGCTTCGGGCCTCGGCCATATCGATCCTGCGGCCCTGACGGCGGTCATCATCGGCGATCCCACCCGGACCTACGACGCGACCACCATCGCCGCCCTGACCAGCGCCAACTACAGCCTGACGGGCTTCATCGGCGCGGACGGTGCGACCGTCACCGAAACCGCCGGAGCCTATGACAGCCAGAACGCGGGCGTCCGCACCGTCACCGCGACCCTGGACAGCGGCGACTTCGCCGCCTCCGGTTCGACCCTGCTGTCCAACTACGTCCTGCCGGCCAGCGCCTCGGGCGGAGGCCACATCACCCAGGCCGCCCTGACCGCTGCCATCATCGGGGACCCGACCCGAGCCTACGACGCCACCACCGTCGCCGCGCTCACCTCGGCCAACTACAGCCTGACCGGCTTCATCGGCTCGGAAGGCGCGACCGTCACCGGGACCGTCGGGGCCTATGACAGCGCCAATGCCGGAGCACGCACCGTCACCGCCAGCCTCGGCGCCGGAGATTTCACCGCGACCGGATCGACCCTGCTGGCCAACTACATCCTGCCGACCACGGCCTCGGGCGCGGGAACGATCGATCCGAAAACCCTCACCGCCACGATCATCGGCAATCCGACCCGCACCTACGACGCCACCACCGTCGCCGGCCTGACCTCGGCCAACTACAGCCTGACCGGCTTCGCCGGGTCGGAAGGCGCGACCGTCACCGAAACCGTCGGCGCCTATGACAGCCCCAACGCCGGGGCCCGGACCGTCACCGCGACGCTCGACGGCGGCGACTTCACCGCCACCGGCGCCACCCTGTTGTCGAACTACGTCCTGCCCACGAGCGCCTCGGGCGGCGGAACCATCGACCCGGCGACATTGATCGCGGCCATTATCGGCGATCCGACCCGGACCTATGACGGCGCCACGGTCGCAGGCCTGACCAGCGCCAACTACAGCCTGACCGGGTTCATCGGACCGGAAAGCGCCACGGTCACCCGGACGGTCGGAACCTATGCCTCGCCCAACGTCGGGCTACGCATCGTCACCGCCAGCCTCGACGGCGGTGACTTCACGGCGGGGAGCGGCACCCTGTTGTCGAACTACGTCCTGCCGACGACCGCCACGGGCCTGGGCCACATCACCCAAGCCGCCCTGACCGCCGCCATCATCGGCGACCCGACCAAAACCTATGACGCCACCACGGTCGCGGGCCTGGCCAGCGCCAACTACAGCCTGACCGGCTTCGTCGCGGGCGAGGGCGCGATCGTTACCGAGACCGTCGGGACCTATGGTTCGCCCAATGCGGGCTTGCGGACCGTCACCGCCACGCTGGACGGCTCGGACTTCACCGCGACCGGCGCCACCCTGCTGTCGAACTACATCCTGCCGACCTCCGCGGCGGGGCTCGGCCATATCGACCCGGCGGCCCTCATCGCCGCCATCATCGGCGACCCGACCAAGGTGTATGACGCGAACACCGGCGCGAGCCTCACCTCAGGCGACTACCAGCTCACCGGCTTCATCGGCGCGGATGGCGCGACCGTCACCGAGACCAGCGGAACCTATGCCTCGCCCAACGCCGGGCTACGTATCGTCACAGCGACTCTCGACGGCACGGACTTCGTCGCCACCGGATCGACGCTGCTGTCCAACTACATCCTGCCGATCACGGCCTCCGGCGCGGGCCATATCAGCCGGGCCGCCCTGACCGCCGCCATCGTCGGCGATCCGACCAAAACCTATGACGCCAGCACCGTCGCCGCCCTGACCTCCGTCAACTACAGCCTCACAGGCTTCGTCATGGGCGAGGGGGCGACGGTCACCGCGACCGTCGGGACCTATGCCTCGCCCAACGCCGGCCTCCGCCTCGTCACGGCCAGTCTCGACGCCGCCGACTTCGCGGCCTCCGGTTCGACCCTGCTGTCGAACTACGTCCTGCCGACCGAGGCTTCAGGGATCGGCCGGATCACCCCGGCCACGCTCACCGCCGCCATCATCGGCGACCCGACCCGGACCTATGACGCCACCACGGTCGCCGGCCTGACCTCGGCCAACTACAGCCTCACAGGCTTCATCGGATCCGAAGGCGCCACGGTCACCGAAACCGCCGGGACCTACGACAGCGCCAACGCGGGCGCCCGCACGGTCACCGCCACGCTCGACGGCGGCGACTTCACCGCGACGGGCTCGACCCTGCTGTCAAACTACAGTCTGCCGACCACCGCTTCCGGCGCCGGCCAGATCGATCGAAAGACCCTGACCGCCACCCTGGTCGGGGTCGCCAAAACCTACGACGGCACGACCGGCGCCCTGCTGGCTCCGGCCAACTTCAGCCTCGGCGGCTTCATCGGGTCCGAAGGCGCCACGGTCACCGAAACCGCCGGGACCTATGCTTCCCCCGACGTCGGATCTCGCGTCGTCACCGCAAGCCTGGACAGCGGCGACTTCACCACGACCGGATCAACCCTCCTGGCCAACTACATCCTGCCGACCCTGGCCCTGGGCGTCGGGCAGATCGGTCAGGCGCAGCTGATCGCCGCCATCATCGGCGATCCCACCCGCGTCTACGACGCCACCACCGGCGCCACGCTCACCTCGGCCAACTTCAGCCTGACCGGCTTCGTCGCGGGTGAGGGCGCCACGGTTACGGAAACGGTCGGAACCTACGGATCGCCCAACGCCGGGCTGCGCACGGTGACGGCCAGCCTCGACGTCGGCGATTTCAGCGCCGCCGGCTCCACCCGACTGAGCAACTACATCCTGCCGACCTCGGCCAGCGGCGCCGGTCACATCACCCCGGCCGCCCTCTCGGCGGCCATCGTCGGCAACCCGACCCGCGCCTACAACGCCACGGCCTCCGCCACCCTGGGCGCGCCCAACTACCAGTTGACCGGCTTCATGGGCTCCGAAGGGGCAACGGTCACCGAGACCGTCGGCGCCTATGACAGCGTCAACGCCGGCGCCCGCACGGTCACCGCCACGCTCGACGCCGACGACTTCACCGCTGCCGGCGCGACCCTGTTGTCCAACTACATCCTGCCGACCTCGGCGAGCGGCGCGGGCCAGATCGACCGCGCCGTCCTGACCGCCGTCATCGTCGGCGATCCGACCAAGACCTTCGACGGGACGACCACGGCGACCCTGACCCCGGCGAACTACGGCCTGACCGGCTTCATCGGCGCGGAAAGCGCCGCCGTCACCCGGACCGTCGGCGCCTATGCCGCCCCCGAAGTCGGGGCCCATACAGTCACCGCCGCCCTGACGGCGGCCGACTATCGCCCCGGCGAGGGCACGCTGCTGGCCAACTATGTCCTGCCCGAAAGCGCGAGCGGGGAAGGCCATATCCTTCCGGAAACGCCACCCCCTCCTCCCCCGCCGCCGCCACCACCGCCCTGTCGATCCCTGAACGACTGCGTCGATCCCCACGACGTCCTGCCCCTCGGCCATGTGATCGGAACGGTGCGCTTCTATGTGCCCTATCCGGTGAGCGAGGGGATCTACCAGGGCGGGACCAGCGGCCTGGCCGCCCTGCCCGGCATCATCTGGACGCCCAGCGCCACGCTCAGCGAAGACAGTCTGCTCGTCGATACCGGCGCCCCGGTGATCAACTCGACCGGTCAGATCCTGCGCCAGGGCGGCAGGGCCAAGCGCTGGTCGATCAGCTTCCCCCCGCGCCCGACCGGCGAGTGGCTTGAGGCCCGGCCGTGAGGGCTCCCGAAGGCGCCCTCGCGGGTCTGGCCCTGTCCGTTCTCCTGGCCTCGACCGCCCCCGCGGCGGCTCTGGCCCAGGATTTCGAACATGTCGCGCCGCGGCTCCCCGCCACGCCGCCGCCGCCCGCCTTGCAGACACCGGCCGAAACGACGCCCGCTTCATTGGATCAGACGGTGCTCATCCCCGAGCTGAAAGGCGTGATCTTCGTCGGCGATCCGGCGGCCGTTCAGGCGCAAGCCGGCGCCGAGGCCCCCGTCGGCGGCGTCAGCGCAACGGACCTG
>FTCT01002192.1_pt1 | contig 20898 bp, 13 predicted proteins | sample 1658881 | NCBI WGS metagenome assembly FTCT01 (sample SAMEA3914864, study PRJEB12502) | metagenome | biome: forest; material: soil | place: USA | collected 2012-03-12 | depth 0.3 m | reverse complement strand
TGCCTTCGCCATGCTGGCCTACGCTTCGGCCTTCCGCGTACGGCCGCACGACAAGAGCCTGGAGGAAAAGGGCGTCTTCATCCGCGACACCATTGTCAAAAATTACTCGCACCCGGTCGTTGGCTTCGAGGAATCGAACCCGCGCACCCTGCCGCTCAAGGCCAATCCGCACATGCACATGTTCGAGGCGTGCCTGGCCTGGATCGAAGTCGGCGGAGATCAAAAGTGGTCCGATATCGCCACCATGATCGCCGATCTGTGCTTCGAAAAGTTTCTGCACCCGACCAACGGATCCCTGCGCGAATATTTCGACGGCGACTGGAACCCGATGCCGGGCGACGAAGGCCGGGTGATCGAGCCGGGCCACCAGTTCGAATGGGCCTGGCTGTTCATGCGCTGGGCCAAAAAGACCGGCGACGACAAGTTCCAGAAGGCCGCCCTGCGCCTGCTCGACATCGCCGAAGTGGCGGGCACCGATCCGGCGCGCGACGTCACCTTCAACGAGCTGTGGGACGACTTCACACCCAAGGACGCCAATGCCCGCCTGTGGCCGCAGACCGAGCGCATCAAGGCCTATGTCAAGCTGTGCGAAGCCTCGTCATCGGAAACCGACAAACACAACGCCATCGCCAAGGCGATCCAGGGCGTGGCCGGTCTCAAGCAGTATTTCGACACCGAGCACCTGATGCTGGGCCTGTACCGCGACCGCATGAAACAGGATGGCACGTTCGAGGTCGAACCGGCGCCGGCGAGTTCGCTGTACCACATCATCTGCGGCATCGATGAGTTTCTGACGCTCAAGGCTTAGGGTGGAGGGCGGAGACGGGCTCTATTTATGCAATTGATAACCTGTCACCGAAGTCAATTGATAACCTGTCACCGAAATCCTGTCCCGATAGCCATTGCCCTACCGCTCCCCCTACTTTTTTGAGAGCAGACCCGCACACCGTTCGAAAACGAAAGTCATAAGCAGCAAAAAGACATAGTCCAAAAGTGCAAACGGCATAGCTGCGTAGCCTGGCAGGTGCTCCACCGGAACGCCTATTACAAACAGGGCTACAAGTAGCTGAAGAATTAAATTTATAAACAAAAACCCCAAATAATATATGTTCTTTATTATATCCCTACGAATATAACCAATAATCGCAAAGACACCGAGAACAGTATAAACGTACAGCCCTCTCTCAGCCTGCCCAAATATCGCAAACCCAAATAATATTGGCATCAACGCCATTGTAATTATTCCGCCAACCAATCTGCTTTTTTCATCGGCGGATGGCTTGACGGGCTTCAAGAGAGCGCTCTCCTTCTTGCGTTTCACTTCGATCGGGCCCCAGACGGTGCGCGGGATTTCGGGCTATCAATTGGCAAAGCGCCCCGATGACCATTGCCTGACCGCTACCCACCTAAAGCCAGGGCCGGTCGAGCGTATCACACCCTCTGCGCGATCGACAAATTCCCGGCCCGCAAGCCGAAAATGGTACGACAAATCCGGGTGCGGGATAGCGCCGCAGGCGAATTATCCCCCTTCCATTGGCAGCGCTTCCCGTCTAGTTTCGCGGTAACCACAAAACCGTGAGGGAACTTCCATGCGCAGCCTACGCCTGACCAAGACCGCCCTGTTCGCTACGGCGGCCATGCTTGTCGCGCCCGCCGCCTTCGCCCAGACCACGCCGGCCGCCGCCCCTGCGCCCGCCACCCCGGCGGCGCCTGCTGCTCCGGCTGCGGCGCCGGCGGCCCCGCAGACCATCGCCTACTGGATGAACAACGCCAAGTCGCCGGAAGAGCGCGCCAAGCTGGCGCTGGCCGCCATGAGCCAGGACGAGAAGCTGACCCTGGTCACCGGCTTCGCCGACGGCGGCGGACTGGACAAGGTGCCGGACACCATCGTCACGCCGGACATCAAGGCCGATGTCGCCGCCCACGCCATCAAGGGCGCCGCCGGCTATGTTCCGGGCATCGATCGCCTGCACATTCCATATCAGACCCAAACCGACGCCTCGATCGGCGTGCGCGTCGAGGGCCTGGCGCGTACCGCCCTGCCCTCGTCCCTGGCCACGGCGGCCAGCTTCGACCCGAATATCAGCGAGTCCGGCGGCAAGATGATCGGCTGGGAGGCGCGCAATTCCGGCTTCAACATGATGCTGGCCGGCGGCGCCAACCTGGCGCGCGAACCGCGCAACGGCCGCAACTTCGAATATGTCGGCGAAGACCCCTTGCTGGCGGGCCAGATGGCCGGCGGCCTGATCCGCGGCATCGAATCCAACCACATCGCCTCGACCATCAAGCACTTTGCGGTCAACGACCAGGAAAGCCTGCGCACCACGGTCGACAGCATCATTTCGGAAAAGGCCATGCGCCAGTCCGACCTGCTGGCTTTCGAAATCGCCATGGAACAGGGCAATCCCCTGTCGGTCATGTGCTCGTACAACCTGGTCGGCGGTTCCTGGGCTTGCGAAAACGACTATTTGCTGAACAAGACGCTGAAGCAACAATGGGCCTTCAAGGGCTTCGTCATGTCGGACTGGGGCGCCGTCCACTCGACCGTCAAGGCGGCCAATAACGGCCTCGATCAACTGACCGGCTTCCCGTGCTGCGGCGACCACCTGTCGCACTACGGCCCGGACCTGAAGGCGGCGATTGCGGCCGGCACGGTCAGCCAGGCGCGCCTCGACGACATGGTCGAGCGCATCCTCTATGTCATGTTCGCCTCGGGCTCGTACGACGAGCCGGTCAAGGCCGACGACAGCAAGATCGACTTCAAGACCGATGGCGATATCTCGCAAACGGCCGCCGAGAACTCGCTGGTCCTGCTGAAGAACACCGGCAATCTCCTGCCGCTGCACGGCGTCAAGTCGGTCGTGGTGATCGGCAGCCATGCCGACAAGGGCGTGCTGTCGGGCGGCGGCTCGTCCTCGGTGACGCCGATCGGCGGCAATCCGGTGACCGACGGTCCGGCCTCGTGGCCCGGCCCGGTGCGCTACCTGCCGTCGTCGCCGGTCGATGCCCTGAAGAGCGAACTGCCGGACGCCAAGATCGACTACAATTCCGGTGACGACATCGCCGCGGCGGTCGCCGCCGCCAAGGCCAGCGACGTCGCCATCGTCTTCGTCAACAAGTGGAACGGCGAAGGCTTCGATGCCCGCCTCGAGCTCGATGGCAACCAGGACGCCCTGGTCGCCGCCGTCGTGGCCGCCAATCCCAAGACCATCGTCGTCGTCGAATCGGGCGGCGCCGTGCTGATGCCGTGGGCCGACAAGGTCCCGTCGATCCTGGAAGCCTTCTATCCGGGTGAACGCGGCGGTCCGGCGATCGCCCGCATCCTGACCGGCAAGGTCAATCCGTCAGGTCACCTGCCGATCACCTTCCCGGCCTCGGACGCCCAGCTGGCGCGCGCCGAGATCCAGGGCTTCGGCGCCAGGGACGACAGCGCCATGGTCAAGGCCGACTACAATGTCGACGGCGCGGCCATCGGCTACAAGTGGTACGACCTGAAGAACTATAAGCCCCTGTTCGCCTTCGGCCATGGCCTGAGCTACACCACCTTCCAGGTGTCGAAGGTCCACGCCGAAATGCAGGGCGGCGACCTCGTGGTCAGCGGCATCGTCACCAATACGGGCACCGTCGCCGGCAAGGCCGTGGCCCAGGTTTATCTTGCGCCACGCGACTGGAAAGCCGCCGGCTGGGAATCGCCCAAGCGCCTCGTCGCCTTCCAGAAGATCGACCTGGCCCCAGGCGCCTCGGCGCCGTTCACCCAGCACGTCGACGGCCGCCTGACGGCGACCTACAATCCGGGTCCGGACAGCTGGGTGGTCACCGAAGGCAGCTACCGCGTCGAACTGGGCCTGGCTTCGGACGACCTGCCGCAGAAGACCGACATCACCTTGCACGGCACCACTTGGGGCGCCGCGAAGCAGTAAAAATTGGGGGCGCTGCCAAGCAGCAATCCAGCCAAGTCGCAAAAAACGAAAGGGCCGGTGGAAACCGGCCCTTTTTCTTTGGACTTCAGATTGAGTGTCAGGCCGACACGGCCAGAAGCTTGCGGAAATAGGCGATGGTTTCGCGCAGGCCGTCTTCCAGGCGCACCCGCGGCTCCCAGCCCAGTTCCGACTTGGCCAGGCGAATGTCCGGCTGGCGCTGCTTCGGATCGTCCTGCGGCAAGGGCAGGAAGACGATCTTCGACGTCCCGCCGACCAGGGCCAGGACTTTTTCCGCCAGCTCCAGCATGGTGAACTCGCCGGGATTGCCGACATTGACCGGTCCGGTAAAGCCGTCGCGGCTGTTCATCAGCCGCACCATGCCGTCGATCAGGTCGTCGACATAGCAGAACGACCGCGTCTGGCTGCCATCGCCATAGATGGTGATATTCTCGCCCTTCAATGCCTGGACGATGAAGTTCGACACCACCCGGCCGTCATTGGGATGCATGCGCGGGCCGTAGGTATTGAAGATGCGCATGACCTTGACGTCGAGCTTGTGCTGGCGATTGTAGTCGAAGAACAGGGTCTCGGCGCAGCGCTTGCCCTCGTCGTAGCACGAGCGGATGCCGATCGGATTGACATTGCCCCAATAGTCCTCGGTCTGGGGATGCACCGCCGGGTCGCCATAGACTTCGGAGGTCGAGGCCTGCAGGATGCGCGCCTTGACCCGTTTGGCCAGGCCCAGCATGTTGATGGCGCCGATGACGCTGGTCTTGGTCGTCTGCACCGGGTCGAACTGGTAGTGCACGGGCGAAGCCGGGCAGGCCAGGTTGTAGATCTGGTCGACCTCGACATACAGCGGGAAGGTGACGTCATGGCGCATCAGGTCGAAACGCTTGTGGCCGATCAGGTGCTCGATATTCTCGCGCCGGCCGGTGAAATAGTTGTCGACGCACAGGACTTCCTGGTCTTCACCCAGCAGGCGCTCGCACAGATGTGAGCCCAGAAAGCCGCTGCCGCCCGTAACCAGAATGCGCTTCATCATAAATCTCCGACGTGACCGGCCCGACCTAGACTGATTCTGGCCCCGGCTCGAAAACAGTCTCACACGCAACTAACTTGACCCTGCACGACAGATATGAAAGCCTGTCGTCATGACCCAATCCGCTGCGTTGAGCATAACCGATCTATTCACTATCGGCATCGGCCCGTCCAGTTCCCACACGGTCGGACCGATGCGCGCGGCCGCGGATTTCGCGGCGCGGGCCCTGGGTCGGGGCCGGCCGACGCGTGTCGTCTGCCGGCTTTACGGCTCCCTGGCCCTGACCGGCAAGGGCCACGCCACCGACCGCGCCATTCTTTTGGGTCTGTCCGGACAATTGCCCGAAACGGTCGATCCCGAACAGATCGGCCCGATCGCCGAGGCCATCGCCGCCAATCACTGGCTGACCCTGGGCGGGGTCCACGGCATGGCGTTCACGCCGGCCGACGACCTTTTGTTCATGATGGGCGAATTTTTGCCCGAGCACTCGAACGGTATGCAGTTCGAAGCCTTTTACGGCGAGGGCGAGCCGGAACGGGCGACCTATTTCTCGATCGGCGGCGGCGCCATCACCGGCGACGGGGTGGTCGCCAAGTCGGGCAATATCGCCCTGCCCCTGCCCTTCGCCTCGGGCGCCGATTTGCTGCGGCAATGCCGCACGCACGGCCTGAGCGTCGCCGAAGTCCTGTGGGCCAACGAGGACGCATTCCGGCCCCGCGACGAAACGGCGGATTTCATCGACGCCGTGCGTGGCGCCATGATGACCTCGATCGACCGCGGCCTGACCCAGGACGGCGTGCTGCCGGGCGGATTGAATGTGCGCCGGCGCGCCAAGGCCATGCACGAGACCCTGCTGCGGCGCGGGCCGCGCATCGATCCGTCGCAGATCTTCGAGTGGGTCAGCCTCTACGCCCTGGCGGTCAATGAGGAAAACGCCGCCGGCGGCCGCGTCGTCACCGCGCCGACCAATGGCGCCGCCGGCGTCCTGCCGGCCGTCATCAAATATTACGAGACCTTTGTGCCGGGCGCGACGCGCGAGGGCACGCGGACCTTGCTGATGACCGCCACGGCGATCGGGTTTCTCTACAAGACCAATGCCTCGATCTCGGCGGCCGAAATGGGCTGCCAGGGTGAGGTCGGCGTGGCCTGTTCGATGGCCGCGGCCGGCCTGTGCGCGGCGCTGGGCGGCACACCCGGCCAGATCGAAAACGCCGCCGAGATCGGCATGGAACACAATCTGGGCCTGACCTGTGACCCCATAGGGGGCCTTGTCCAGGTGCCATGCATCGAGCGCAATACGATGGGGGCCATCAAGGCGATCAACGCCACCTACCTGGCGCTGAACGGCAATGGCGAACACATCGTCAGCCTCGACGCCGTCATCGAGACCATGCGCCAGACCGGCGAGGACATGCGCGTCAAGTACAAGGAAACCAGCCTTGGCGGCCTCGCGGTCAACGTCGTCGAATGCTGAATGAAGCGGGGGCATCGAGGGCGGTCGACCGCCCTCGATGCCGCTCTATCCTGACTATCGCTGCGCGACCGTTCCGAACGTGCCGTCCGTTCCGTTCCCGTCGACGCTGTTCGTCCCGTAGGACAGAATTGAGCTGCCACCCAGCGGATTGACGCCAGTGCCGTTGCTGGTGATGCTCATGCGCGTAAACCGGACAAGGGCCGCCGCGCCATTCGCGGCGATGCCGTTTGAATTGTCGATGGCCGAACTTGCATCGATCATCAGTTGCGCCACCGCGGTATTGGAGAAGCTTACATAGCCGCCGCCGGTGTTGTGGCTCGACACGCTATTCGTGACGAGGACCTTCAAAGATCCGGTCGTCTGCGTCCCGTTCACCATGACGCCGTCGCCCCCGTTTCCGGAAATGAGCGACCGCTCAATCATGGTGCGTACGCTGGAGCCACTGGTCGGCTTGTTGAGGATGCCTGTCCCGGTATTGTCGCTGACGATCGAGTCGATGACATCCACCTTGACGCCCCCCGACGCCGCACTTGGCGCGACGTTGATACCCGCAACCGTGAATCCGCGAATGGTCGAATGATCGATGCGAACCACTGCCGCCTGAATAATGTTGACGCCGCTCAGTCCGGTGCCGATGCCTTCGAAGTCGAGCCCGCTCAGATGGACGACATCGGTCGTCGCTGCACTGATCACGATACCGTTCGTGCCGCTCACCAGAACGCCGGCCGTCCCGGCCTGACAGGAGATCGTGATCGACTTGGTGATCGTCAGGGCCCCGAAACCGCCCGGATCCAGGCAGTTGATCTCGCCCGCCGGCGCGGTCTTCGAAATGGCCCCGGCGAAGGTCTTGCACGGCGCGGTACGCGAACACGGATTGGCGTCGTCGCCGACCCCGGAGACCCAGGTCCGGGTTGCCTGAGCGTTGGCGGACGACCCGCCAAAAGCCAATCCCGCGGCGCAGAGCAGTGTCGCAAATAAGATCGCGTATTTCATGTTTCGTCTCCCGTCCTTGTTGCCGCAGGCTCAGCAGGTCGCTTCTGGCCGCGCGTTCATCGAACACCGTTATAGTCGCGCATCGCCCATTAGTATAGTAGACATTAAGTTGAAAAATTAGCGTTTTAGGCGAACTCTTATTGCCCGCGCGCCAGCCGTGAATTCAAACTGATTCAAGAAACACCTGATCCGTATAATATATTTTCGACTTACCTGCGCCTGCACACCCAATTTCCTTGCGACCGCCAGAATAGGCGCACATTTGTGACGCGCCGCGCACAAACCCTTGGCCCGTTGCCGTAGCTTCATCTTTGAAGCTGACCGCCAGGCTTCTCATGGTTTCCTGAGGGCGGCCCAAAGAACGGGGATTATTAGCTTGCCAAGGGTGATAAAATCGGAGAAGCCTTTGGCAATGATTCAGGATTTCACGCCCTTTGCCTGAATGCAACGCACCCTAATCGAAGCATGATCAAGTCCCGTGAAATCTACCTCCTGGCGGCCGGCGCCCCGGTTCTGCCCCAGGTCGCCGCCGCTCAAGCCTATGCCGACCCTCAAGGGTCGGGTGTGATTGTCGGCGCCCTGCATTGGATACAGGGCACCCTGCTTGGGACGACGGCCACCGTCGTCGCGGTCCTGGCGGTCGCTTTCGTCGGTTATATGATGCTCACCGGACGCATGAACTGGCGACACGCGGCGATCGTCATTGTCGGATGCTTCATTCTGTTCGGCGCGACGAGCATCGTCGCAGGCATTCAGGCGGCCGCAAGTGGCGGACTCTAATCCACCCGACGTCGTCGATCGCGACCGGTTGTTCGTGGCGCTGACGCGCCCGCAGATGTTCCTGGGCGTGACCTACAGCTTCCTGATCATCAACGTCCTTGTCACAACCGAGCTGTTTCTGATTTTCAAGGCGCTATGGGTTCTGGCGGCGGCGATCGTCGTCCATGGACTAGGCTGGGTCATGCACCTTTACGACGCCCGGATATTCGACGTCTGGTTTGTAAAGAGCTCACGCTGTCCGAACGTGAAAAACCGCGCCTACTGGCGCTGCAATTCCTATAGCCCGTGATGCGACCAGACCACAGGCCCGACCCCAGGAATGAAAAAAACGGCGGCACTCACCTGCCGTTTCTCGCCCATGTCGATGACCACACGCTTTTGCTGCGGGACAATCGTCTCATGCAAACGGTCCATCTCGAAGGGCTGCTGTTTGAAACGTCCGATACCAACGAGCTGAACTACCGGAAAGACCTCCGGGATTCGATGCTGAAGTCCCTGTGCGCGTCGCGGTTCTCGCTGTACCATCATATCGTGCGTCAGCGCGTCAGCCCGTCCCTGGGCGACGACTTCCCGGTCGGTTTCGGCCAGGTGCTCAATGCCCGCTGGATGGAAAGGCTGGAGCTCAAGTCGCTTTTCCAGAACAGCATGTACATCACCCTGGTGCGACGCCCGACACCCGGAGGACGCGGCTGGGCGCGCAGACTGGTCGAGCGCACGGTCGGCGGCCGGATCGATCCCGATGTCGAGTTGCGGGAGGCCCTGCGCGACCTCAATGAAGCGCGCGACCTGCTGATGGCCGCCTTAAGCGCCTACAAGCCGCGCCTGCTCGGCGTTTACGAGGACGACAAGGCTCTGTGCTCCGAGCCGCTGGAATTCCTGTCCACGCTCTACAATGGCTTTCGCCAGAAGCGGCTTTTGACGGACGCGCCGCTGGCGGCGTCCATTCCGGCCCGGCGCCTGAGCTTCGGACGGCTGTGCGCCGAGCGCGGCCCATTCGCCGGCCAGGGTCGCAGCTTCCTCGGCATCGCGTCCATCAAGGAGTATCCCGGCGTCTCCAAACCGGGCATGGTCGACGAATTGCTGCGCCTGCCCTGCGAATTTGTCCTGACGCAAAGTTTCGCCTTCGTCGATCGCGACCCGGCCCTCGGACGCATCAATATGACCTTGCGGCGCATGCGGGCCGGAGACGACGAGGCCATAAGCCTGCGCAACGATCTGGCCGGCGCGCGTGACGACCTGGCCGCCGGACAGGCCATTTTCGGCGAGCATCACCTGACCCTCGCCATCTCGGGCGCCAACGAGACCGAGGTCTCGCAGAGCCTGGCCGACGCCCAGGCCGCCCTGGCCGACCTCGGCCTGGTCGCCGTGCGCGAGGACATGGGCCTGGAGCCGGCCTTCTGGGCGCAATTTCCCGGTAACGCGCCCTACATCGCGCGTCGCGCGCTCATCGCCGGTCGAAATTTCGCGAGCTTCGCCTCGTTCCACAATTTTGCGATCGGCAAGGCCAACGGCAGTCACTGGGGTGAGGCCGTCACCGTCTTCGAAACGACGGCGGCAGGCCCTTATTTTTTCAACTTTCACAATGGCGATCTCGGCAATTTCACGATCATCGGGCCATCCGGTTCGGGCAAGACGGTCGTCCTGAACTTCCTGCTGGCCCAGGCGCTCAAGTTCCGGCCGCGCCTGGTCTTTTTCGACAAGGACCGCGGATCCGAAATCTTCCTGCGCGCGATCGGCGGGCGATACGATCTGTTGAGGCCGGGCCAGCCCTCGGGCCTCAACCCCCTCGCCCTGGCGCCTACGCCTGAAAACAAGCGCTTCCTGATCGACTGGCTGTCGCGTCTGATTTCGCCGCACGCGCCGCTGGCCGCCGAGGACCTGGCGGTGGTCGAGGCGGCCGTCGAAGCCAATTTCAAGGCGCCGCCGGCCTTGCGGCGGCTCGGCGCCTTCGCCGACCTCCTGCGCGGCGGCGAACGGCCGACGGCCAACGACCTGTACACGCGGCTGCGCCCATGGTTCGGCAAGGGCGAATATGCCTGGCTGTTCGACAATGCGCAGGACCAGGTCGATCTCAGCCACCTTGTGGTCGGCTTCGACATGACCCGGTTGCTGGATGATCCGGTGACCCGGACGCCGGCCATGATGTACCTGTTCCATCGGGTCGAGGAACGCCTCGACGGCACGCCCGCGATCATCGTCGTCGACGAAGGCTGGAAGGCGTTGGACGACGACGTCTTCGTGGCCCGCATTCGCGACTGGGAAAAGACGATCCGCAAGCGCAACGGCCTGGTCGGCTTCGTCACGCAGAGCGCCGAGGACGCCTTGCAGAGCCGGATCGCGTCCTCCATCGTCGAGCAGGCGGCGACACACATCTTCCTGCCCAATCCGCGGGCCCAGGCGCGCGACTATATCGGAGGCTTCGGGCTCACCACGCATGAGTTCGACCTCGTTCGCGCCCTGCCCGACTATGCCCATTGCTTCCTGATCAAGCACGGCCGCGAAAGCGTCGTTGCGCGACTCGATCTTTTGGGAGAAACAGATTTGCTGCATGTCCTGTCGGGGCGCGAGAATACGGTCCGCCTGCTGGACTCCATTCGCGCCGAGACGGGTGACGATCCTGAGGCCTGGATGCCTGTTTTGCTTGAGAGGCTGGCTTGTTCTTGATGTGCCCAGATGTCGCGGGGAATGCAAGCCCGGCCGAGCGGCTGTCCGGCTACCTGGAATGCCAGGCGTCGCAGCTTGACCTGGCGGCCTTTCAGGGCGGGGTGTGGCATGGCCTTCCGGGCGCGCTGGTTACGGCGCTGCTGACCATCTATGTCGCCGTTGCCGGCTACCGCCTGCTGCTGGGTTACCGCTACGACCTGGCCACGATCGTTTTGCTGGGCGGGCGCCTGGGCATCGTCCTGGTCCTGACGACCGGGCTCAGCGCCTATTCCACCCTGGTCTATGACGTCTTCACGCAAGGCCCCGGCGAACTCGCCGCCATGGTGGCGGCGCCCCTGAACATCGCCCCCGGCGATCTGACCACCACCGCGCATGTCGCACAGGCGGATCTCGACGCCCTAAGTCCCAATCCGGTCACCCCGGCGGCGCCCACCAACAGCGAGACGGCGGTGCCGGCGCCCGCTACACCCGCCGCCGGGCTCGGCAATGCGGTGTTTCTGCTGTCCTGCCTGGGCTTCGGTCTCGCCGCGCGCCTGGCGCTGGCGCTCTTGCTGGCCACCGGGCCGCTGTTTATCGCGGCCGCCCTGTTCGACGTTTCACTGGGTCTGACGATCGGCTGGCTGCGGGCCCTGGCGACGCTTTTTCTGGCGCAGGCCGGATATATGGTATGCGCGTCTTTGGAACTCTCCTTTCTGGCTCAGGATATCGCGCGAGCAACGCCCCCACCGCCGTCCATGTCCGCCGAACCCATGCTTTTGGGGTGCGTATTCACGGCGATCGGATTGGGCATCACCCTTTGCGCCGTCATGGTCGGCGGCGGATTGACCGGTTTGGTCCGGACGCAGCTGGGTCGCCAAAGACAGCCGGGCGCAGCCCCGGCGCCCGTCCAGCCCAGCCCTTCGCCCTGGGGGCACGGCCGCGCCGCCGAGGTTTCGGGCGTGTCGCGCGCCGTGCAGATCGGCAATGCCGTCAGCGATCTGACACGCCGCGAAGCGGAAAGAATGGGATACCTGCCGCCGCCGGGATGGCAACCCTCGCCTGAGGCCGGACGCGCCTCGACGCCCTATCCCGTCCAGGGCGCGGCTCTGCGCCGCGCCGGGTCGCAACGCGCCTCGCCCAGTGCGGCCAAACGGGATTCCCTGTCATGAAGCCGGACCGGGAAAGCTACTATGTCAATGCGGTCAGTTGGGCGCGCAGCCGCGACGGCGAGGCGACGCGTTCGCGCAATATCGCCTGGATCGTCGCTGCCGTCGCCATATTCATCGCCTTTGTCGAGGCGGTCGCACTTGCCAGCCTGGCCCCGCTGAAATCGACCCAGGTGGTCCCCGTCCTGGTCGACCGGCAAACGGGCTATGTGCAACCGCTGGACCCCGGCGGCAGGGTGGCTTTGCACCCGGACACGGCCCTGTTGCGCAGCCTCCTGGCGCAATATGTTCAGTCGCGGGAGGGGTTCAACATAACGACCCTGCAGCATGAATACCGAAAAGTCATGCTGTGGTCGTCCGGCCCCGCGCGGACCGACTATGCCCGTCTCATGCCCGCCGCAAATCCGGCCAGCCCGCTCAGGCTCTATCCACGCAACGCGCTGGTGGACGTGACGGTCGAGTCCGTGTCGGACCTGTCCCCGACAACGGCCCTGGTCCGTTTTTCCACCGCGCGGCATGATGCTGCGGCCGACGCCGGTCCACCCGGCTATTATGTCGCGGTCATGAATTACCACTTCGATACAGGCTCGCTTTCGGCTGCCGACCGGCTCGTCAATCCGCTTGGATTTCAGGTTTCGGGATACCAGCGGTCGAACGAGACGCCGCCGCAGGACGTGCCGGCGCCGCGTATTCCACCGACGGCGCCCCAGGCCCCCCTCTCCTTTTCGGCCGCAAGCCCACGCGTGACCGCAAGCCCGGACCCGGGCGACAGCCCGGACGCCCCGGCGTCCGGCGCGCGCCCACCCAGCACACGCCCGGCCTTTGACACCGCCCCCGCGACCGCGGACCCGTCGAGGCCCCGTCCATGACGACGCGACGCCTCGTGATCGGCCTGGGCGGCGCGGGCCTGGCCTGGACCTTCGCCAAGCCGGCCGCCGCCATCGTGAGCCCCAGGCCCGGCACGCGGGATCCGCGCATCCAGACGGTCGACTATGATCCCGAGGACGTCGTGCTGTTGCGCGTAGCCTTGGGGTTTGCGCTGACGATCGAGTTCTCACCCGATGAACGTATCGAAAATGTCGCCGTGGGTAATAGCGGCGCCTGGCAGGTCGTGGTCAACCACAGCGCCAATCATTTGTTCGTCAAGCCGATGCAGGGATCCAACGTCACCAATCTCAGTGTGGTCACCGATTCCCGTCTCTATAATTTCGAATTGACCTCCGCCGGCGCGGCCGACGACACGGCCGCCTTCGTCCTGCGCTTTACCTATCCCGCCACCAGTACCGACCGACTGACGCTGGAAGGCGCCAAGGCCCGGGCAAAGGGCTGGTTTCAATTCACCGGCTCCAGCCTTATTCGCCCCTTGGCCATGTTTGATGATGGGGCGATGACCTATATCGCCTGGCGCCCGGAAGCGCCGATGCCGGCGATCTTCATCCTGGACGCCCACGACCGGGAGACGCTTATCAACGGCGCGGTGCGCAACGGCGTCTATGTGATCGACCAGGTCGCCGGCAAATTCCTCTTTCGCTATGCCGACGAGCGCGCCACCGCGACGCGGTCTGTGACGGGCCCCGTGACGGGGGCGCTGCAATGACGACGCCCCTGGACACCGACACCGCCGGACCGGAGGACGATCTCCTCAAGTTGGAGCGGCCGTGGTCCGGCCCTTCGCCGTGGGTGGTTGCCGGGGGCCTTGGCCTGATCGGGATCGCCACGATCCTGGTGGTCAGCGGAAATCGCGCACGGATGACGCACGCGCCCAAACCTTCCGATCAACCCCCGCCGGCCTATGCGGCCGGCGTGCCGACCCTGGAGCTTCCCCCGCCGGAGCCTGCGGCGGCGCCTCAAGCCCCGCCGCCCCCCGAAATCGTCTATGTCGACCGCCCGGCGCCACCTGTAACGCCATATGCTGCTCGCCCCGAACCGTCGTTTTCGAGCGGCAATCCGGACGCCCAGCTATCCCAACCGGTATTACCCGTCGACCTGAGCAGGACGACGGCCGCCACCGACCAGGCGGCAAGCGCCGATGCGCCGGCCGAAGCCAATGTCATGCACAATAGCGCTACACTGGTTCCGCAAGGCGCACTCATCCCGGCCGTCATTGAAACCGCCGCCGATTCCAGCCAGCCGGGCTTTGTCAGGGCGGTGACGACCGGCGACACGCGTGGATTCGACGGGACGCGCGTTCTCATTCCGCGCGGCAGCCATGTCGTCGGGGAAATCCATGCCGACGGCAAGGCCAATCAGGTGCGGGTTTCCATCACCTGGACCCGCCTCATCCGGCCGGACGGCGTCACCATCAGCTTTTCCGCGCCCAGCACCGATTTGAAAGGCAAGGCCGGTGTGGAAGGCCATGTCGACAACCATTTTCCGGCGCGGATAGCCAATGCGGCGCTGCAATCGGCCCTGACGATCGGCGTGGCCCTGGCGTCGCGCCCCGGCAATGGTTCCGTCGTCGTCGGCGTCCCCGCGCAAACGGCCGCGGCCGGCATCAGTCAGGCGGGTGACGGCATCGGCCAGAACGCGCCGACGATCCGGGTCCCCGAAGGCACGCCGATCATGATCTTCGTCAATCGCGACCTGGACTTCACCGGGGCGGTGCCCAGGAAATGACCGCGCTGCCCGTGGATTATCTGGACCACTATCTCGCCCCCCTGCAGCCCTTCCTCGCGGACGCAGACGTTTCTGACATCTTTATCAACCAGCCCTGCCAGGTCTGGGTCGAACGGCTGGGCGGCGAGATCGGTCGCGTCGGCGTCCCCGAACTCGACGCGGACCACCTGGACCGCTTCTCGCGCCTGGTCGCGGCGCATTCGAGCCAGGGGCTCAGCCGGGTTCATCCGCTTGTCAGCGCGACATTGCGTGGCGGCGCCCGTATTCAGATTGTCATTCCGCCGGCCGCCCTCGGTCACGTCGCCATCGCCATTCGCTGTCACCGGGCCATGGCCCTGCCCCTGTCGGCCTATCGGCTGGAGACGGGATCGCGAGAGGTCGGCCGCCTGCCCGAAACCTCCGACGCGGCGGCCTTTCTCGCCGAGGCCGTTCGGCGCCGCTTGAACATTGTCATTTCGGGCGGAACCTCCAGCGGCAAGACGACCCTGCTGAACTCCCTGCTGCGCGAAATTCCGCTCCAGGAACGGCTGATTACCATAGAGGACGCCCCGGAACTTCAGCCTGGTCACGAAAATACGGTTCGCCTGATCGCGACACGCGGCGGTCAGGGCGAAGCCCATGTCACCCCGAACGACCTGCTCGAAGCCGCGCTTCGCATGCGGCCCGATCGCATTCTGCTGGGGGAGTTGCGTGGCGTCGAAGCCTATACCTTTTTGCGCGCCATCAATACGGGGCACCCCGGCTCGATGACCACCGTCCATGCCGACAGCCCCGAAGGCGCCCTGGTCCAGTTGACGATGATGATCCTTCAGGGGGCGCACAACCTGGACTACGAAAACGCCTATACACTTGTCTCCAAGATGGTTGACGTCGTCGTCCAGGTCGATCGGCATGCCGGCCGGAGAAGCATAACGGCCATCGTCCCGGTCAAGACGGCATTGGCGGCCTCGGACCTGTAAGGCACCCGGACATAGGCCTTGCCTGCCTCACCTTGCGTTTTTCTCAGGGGCGATCATGCGTTCCGTCAAACCGGAAAAGAACCTGTGCGCCCCATGCCGCGCGTTCGGTCATGCGGAAACCCGCCGCCTCGAAAACGGCCACGAACGCCGCTTCGTCGAGATCGGAAAACCAGCCTGAATAGCGCCGGCGTTCGATGCTTTGCGGCTCCATATCGGTTGCGACCGCATAGGAGCAGACAACGGATTGAAAATGCCCTGACAGGAACCGGCTCAGCCGACCGAGATCGTGAACATATTCCAGCACACCGCTGAACAGGGCGACGGAAAATCCATCAATGGGGGCAAGCGTCGCGGCATTGAGATCGTAGGGCACGATCCCGTCCGTCAAGGGCGCCACGTCGCTGCCCCTGTAGGTCGAGCCGGCCGGCAACAGACTGGAGATGACGGACCGACCGGCGCCGAACTCGAAGACCGATTCCCGGGGTTTCAGCAGGCCCACCAGGAGCTTGCCGCGATCGGCCCATCCGGCCTGATGCGCCGCCGGCTGACTCCAGCGCGCAACGTCGCTGTCGCCGTGGGCGCGCAGCGACTCGGTTCGGGAGACGTAGAACTGGCGTTCATTGGAATCGGCTTCAAGGAAGCCGATTGTCGGAATGGCCTTGGGATCCGGCGTAGACGTCATGACGGGGTCATCTTCTGAAAGTGATTCAATACGAATTTCGAGCTCGCCGCCCGCCCCTCGGGACACGGCATAGAATGCCTTGTATTCAAGGTCCGCGTCGCGAAACCGGGCGGTCTCGGCCGGATTGTTCCAGTGCGCGATGGCGTCTTTGGCCGTCTGCGCGTAGACCCCGCCCTGTTCGTACCAGTCGAGATGGCGCGCTTCGAAGGGGGCGTAGACTCGCACCCCCTGTTTCAGGCGGCGGAACGGCTCACCGGCGCGATGCAGCGCCATGGTCGTGTCGATTGTGGCCTCCTGAATCGCCACCGCGCCGGACGCGGTCTGCACGATACGGGGCTCATGGCGCCAGAACTGCTCGATATGGCGATTGAGCGCCCGATTGCGCAGGGGATAGCTTCGCGGAATATCGGCAATCCGCAACATCGGCCCCACGCACTCGACCTTGCGGAAGATGTTCAACAGGTCGTCATAGACCGCAAAGACCGCGGGGTCGGCTTCCGACAGATCGACATCGCAATCGCTGACCGCATAGCGGCCGGGTTCGCACCAGTCCGCGAAATAGCGCGAGACGCTTTCGTTCACCTGGTTGAGGTCATCGGCGTCGTTGATCGGCGGATAGCGATAGACGCAAATGCCCTGAGCTTCGAGGTCCAGCAGAATGGCAACCGTTTCCGGGTCCGTACTGCCGTTGTCGTGCACAACGATGTCGACGGGCGTCTGCAAGGCGCGCAGGCCCGTCACGACCTGGCGCAGCATGGCGCCGCGATTGAACGAAATCAGGAATACGGGCAGCGGGCTGCGGCGGCAAAGCGCCGTCCCGCGCCAGGTTTTTGCCGGCTCGACGGGGAACTCGAAGCCCTTCGGAAAGGCATCCACCAGGGCCTCGGTGTCGATCGTCGACTCGTGGACCTGCGCCCGCGCCACAAGGCCGGCCGCCGTGTCGCCGGCGGACAGCTGATGTACCTGCGCCTGCGGTCGCGAGGTGGTGGCGAACCAGTCCTGAAACTTGAAGTCGCCACCGGCGATTTCATCGCTGGCCCTCACCCACAGGTTGGGCAAGCCCAGGGACTCGGCAAAGATCAGGCCGTGCAGCGAGGAGCTTATGATCACCTCGCAATCGGCCATATGCCTCAGGAAGACGTCCGGCGCCTCATGGACATTGAGGTCGGCCACGCCCTCCTCCGCGAGGAGCGCGCGGATCACCGGGTGCCAGCGATCGACATAGTGACTGACCAGGCCCATCTTGTAGCGCGGGCGCGAGGCGCGGGCGATCCCCAGGCATTTGGCGGCGAGAATCCCCGGATCCCCCAGGGGCACGTCGGGTACGGCCATACCGGCCGCTCGCAGGGCGTCGCGTGTGCCGGGCCCACGCAGGGCGAAAATATTGTGCGCCTGAACGTCGCCCAGGCCGAAATCGGGGTGCATCAAGCCCGTCCCCCAGACTCGCGAGTTCGACGTGGCCCCGGACAGTACGCTGCCGATCGCCAGAAGATGCGGCGCGGCGCGGTCGCTGGACCAGCGCACCGCCTCCCCGGATACCGACGCCACCACGTCGTTATTGGCCATGTCGCCGACGTTTGGCACCCGCAGGAAATAATGGACGGGCAAGGGCGCAATCACGTCGGTCATGGTGTCTCCACTGCAGGCGCAAGGCGTTCTTTAGACACGCGCCGATATCAGGTCAATGCAAGCCAGATCCGCGCCGAGGGTCGTGCGGCTGACGGCGGGATTTGCCGGTCTCGCCCCGGGCAATGAAATGGTCCCATCTTGCCGAACGGCAATTTTCCGTGCATTGCTGAAACAAAATGGCCGCCCTGGTTGCGATGACCGGCCGGCGTCGGGCGTGCAAGGCCGGAGGGGGTTCCGGCAAAGGGGGGATTTATGACGACATTTACGGGCACCAGCGGCAACGACAATCTGGTCGGGTCGTCGGGCGACGACACCTTGCTGGGTCTGGACGGCAACGATACGCTGACCGGCGGTGACGGCAATGACAGCCTTGACGGCGGGGCGGGCGACGACAGCCTGGACGGCGGCCAGGGCAATGACACGCTGAATGGCGGCGAAGGCAACAACATCCTTTTCGACCAATACGGCTCCAACCACTTCATCGGCGGCAGCGGCGCCGATACCATCACTTTCGACGGAACCAATTCGAGTTACTATTCGGTTGGCGACCAGGTCATCTCCGCCGGCGATGGCAACAATTCCATTACCGTAACCTACGCTCAAACGACCGAGATCACCTCGGGGACCGGAAACGACTCGATCGTAGTCAATTTCGGGACCACGTCAGTGAGTGTGAGCTCGGGGGCGGGTGACGATACCATTTCCGTGGAGACGTTCGGCGTAGCCAGTATCGACGCCGGTGACGGAAATGATGTCGTCCATTTAAGTTCGGGCGGGAATTACAATTCGGTCAGCCATATCACCACCTTGCTGGGCGCCGGTAACGACCATGCCTATATCGATGATATTCAACAAGGCAGCGGCACCATAACGGGCGGCGCGGGCGTGGATACCTATACGATAGGTCTCAATCAGGCTCCGCAAGCCCTACACAGCACGGTCATCACCGACTTCACAGCGGGAGCGGCGGGCGACATCATCGACCTGACGCCGTTGATCGCAAACCTGACGGCCAACAGCTTCACCACCCACTATTATGGCGGCAATCCTTTCGGCAACGGCCATTTGCAACTGGTGCAGAGCGGCGCCGATACACTGGTGCAACTGCAGTATTACGACAGCTCCGTCTCGACCTACGGCTTCCATACAATCCTGACTCTGGAGAATGTCACCGCGTCGGCCCTGACGGCCTATAATTTTGGCGGCCAGAGCCCGGACGGATCGGCCACGCCCGGGATCTTGATCAACGGGACATCGGGCAACGATAGCCTGACGGGCACCGATGCCGGCGATACCATCGTGGGTATGGACGGAAACGATACGCTGGCTGGCGCTAACGGCAATGACAGCCTGGACGGCGGCAACGGCGATGACTTCCTGGACGGCGGGCCGGGGAACGACACGCTGGTCGGCGGCGAAGGTAACAATATCCTGGAAGACCAATACGGCTCGAACCATTTCACGGCCGGAAGCGGAAACGATCGAATCGATTCTTCGGGTACGGGTGACCAGGTCATCGACGCCGGGGCGGGAAACAATTCTATCTATGTGAGCTTTGCCAGTAGCGCAGCCATAACATCGGGCGCAGGCAATGACGCTATCGAGGCCTACAGCACGCCCGGCCCGGTCACCGTAAGCTCGGGCATGGGTGAAGACACGATTTGGCTGGATCATGGCGGAAGTGGCGTTATCGATGCCGGAGCGGGCAATGATCTTGTCACCCTGGGGATCAACACCGGCCTCACCACCAATCTGGGTGCCGGCAATGACTCCGTGGTGATTGCCGACATGGCCGACGGAGACGGCACGATCACCGGCGGTACGGGTATTGATACCTATGGGTTCATCAACAACTATGCGGTTTTCAAGCCCACCGTAATTACCGATTTCACCCCGGGCGCCGCCGGCGACGTCGTTGACCTGTCGCAACTGCTGACGGGGTTTGTAACTTACAGCGAAAATACGCACTACACAGTCGGCACCAACCCTTTCGGTGACGGCCATCTGCGTTTGGTACAGAGTGGCGCAGATACGCTGCTGCAGATGGACTATGACGGCAGCGGTACAGCCGAGTCATATGCAACACTTCTGACCTTGCAGAATGTCGACCTTTCGACGCTGACGGCTCACAATTTCAGCGGCTGGGGCCTCGATGGCGTGGCCCTGGCCGGCCTTTATCTTAACGGCGATTCGGGGCCGAACACGATCAACGGCGCCAGCAGCGATGACCGGTTGGGCGGCGGCGACGGCAATGACAGCCTCTCCGGCGCGGCCGGCAACGACACCCTGATCGGCGGTGCTGGCGCCGACACGCTCGATGGCGGCACCGGGGTCAATACGGCATCTTACGAGACCGCCACGTCGGGCATCTATCTGGTGTCGGGCGATAGCAGCCACTGGACCGGCGACGCGATTGGCGACGTCTTGCTCAATATCCAGAATATCGTGGGCAGTTCCTATAACGACACCATCGGGCTTGACGACAATGCCAATCAGCTTGATGGCGGCGACGGCAATGATACGCTTTACGGCCTGGGTGGGGACGATACGCTGATCGGCGGCGCAGGCGCCGATTATCTGGACGGGGGAACCGGCAATAATACCGCATCCTACGAGTCGGCGGTCACCGGGATCCATATCGCCTATGGCGACAGCGCGCACTGGACCGGTGACGCCCAGGGCGACCAGTTGGTGAATATCCAGAACATTACCGGCAGCTACAAAGGCGACTATATCCTCTGGGATAACAACAACAATATCATCAACGGCCTTGCCGGCAACGATACGCTGTACGGGATGGGCGGCGACGACACCTTGATCGGTGGCAGCGGCGCCGACTATCTGGATGGAGGAACCGGCAATAATACAGCCTCGTACGAGACTGCGGCTTCGGGCGTCTATGTGGCCTTCGGCGACAGCGGCAACTGGACGGGCGACGCACGCGGCGACGTCCTGGTCAATATCCAGAACCTGACCGGCTCGGCTTTCAACGAT
>FTCT01003226.1_pt1 | contig 20946 bp, 19 predicted proteins | sample 1658881 | NCBI WGS metagenome assembly FTCT01 (sample SAMEA3914864, study PRJEB12502) | metagenome | biome: forest; material: soil | place: USA | collected 2012-03-12 | depth 0.3 m | reverse complement strand
GAGGGTCGAGACCATGCTGTCGTCGCCCGCGGACGGCGCATCGTGCGCGCCCTGCCACTGGATGGCGAGGGCGGTGGTGTTGTCGGCGCGCTGGCCGGCGATCGCGGTGGCCATGCCGATCATGTCCGGCACCGCCTGCACGATCGTGTGGGTCGAGAGCTGGTGCACGATCTCGGTGTCGGGAAGGACGCCCCACAGTCCGTCCGAGCAGAGCAGCAGGACGTCGCCCGGCTCCAGGCTGGCCTGGCGCGACAGCTCGACCCTGGGCGGCGCCGAGGCCCCCAGGCAGCTGTACAGCTTGTTGCGGTCCGGGTGGGTGTTGCGCTCGCCGGGATCGGCCAGGCCCTTGGCGATCAGGTGTTCGATGTGCGAATGGTCGCGCGTGCGCGCCAGGATCTGGCCGCGCCGCAGCCAGTACAGGCGCGAATCGCCGCAGTGCGCCCACACGGCGCAGTTGTGCTGGACCAGGCAGGCGACGATTGTGGTGCGCGGATTGTCCGGCAACGCGTGTTCGCGGGCGTAGCGCTGGATCGCTTCATGGGCCTGCATGAAGGCCTCTTCGAGGAAGCGCTCCGGCTTCTTCACCCAGGGCGTGGCCACGTTGCGGAACAGGGTCGACATGGTCTGCAGGGCGATGGTCGCCGCGACCTCGCCGCGCTGGTGGCCGCCCATGCCGTCGGCCAGCACCAGCAGCAGGGCCTCGCGGGTATAGCTGTAGCCCATGCGGTCCTGGTTGACCTTGCGGCCGCCGATATGGCTCTGCTGGTAGACGGAAAACTGCATCGGGTTCCTTTCAGGTCTGGCCGCGGAAGCGGTTGACGAAGCCGCGCCAGCCGGACACCGGCGCTTCCTGTACCGGGGCCGCGGCCGGCGCCGCATGCGCCGAAGCGCCAGTTTGCAGCACCTTCTGCACCGCGAACACGCTCTGCGGGCGCGCCAGCGGATCCATCGCCAGGCAGGACCTCACCATCGCCACCAGCCCGGCCGAATAGGCCCCGGCGATCTTGTCGATGCGGGCCGCCATCTCGTCCGCGCTCCTGCGCTGGTCCGCCGGCTGCGGCGGCGCGCCGGCCATGCAGGTATAGATCGCGGCGCCGATGCTGTAGATGTCGGTCCAGGGGCCCAGCGTGGCGCCCTTCGCGTACAGCTCGGGGGCGGCGAAGCCCGGCGTGTACATCGGCGCCAGGGTCGGCACGTCGGTGTTGATGGTCTGGCGCGCGGCGCCGAAGTCCAGCAGCAGCGGGGTGCCGTCGGTGCGCAGGTAGATGTTGGCGGGCTTCAGGTCGAGATGCAGCAGCTTGTTCGCATGGACCTCGCGCAGGCCGCCGCAGACGCCCTTGAAGGCCTGGCGGATGAAGCCCTCGCTGGCCCGCTGCCCCCTGGCCAGCAGGCGCGAGATCTGCTCCTGCAGCGAGTGGCCGGACTCGTAGGCCATCACCATGTAGACCGTGTCGTTGGCGCGGAAGAAGTTCAGCACCCGCACCACGTTCGGATGGACGATCTTCGCCAGCGCCCTGCCCTCTTCGAAGAAGCACTTCAGGCCGATGCGGAAGACCGGCAGGTTGGCCTTCGAGATGCTCGGGGCCAGCTCGCCGGGCTGGCGCAGCGCCAGGGCGCTGGGCAGGTATTCCTTGATCGCGACCGCATTGCCGTCGCCGTCATATGCAAGATAAACAATACTGAACCCGCCGGACGCAATTTTCTTTACAATGCGATATCCGCCAATTTCCAGCCCGTCGGGCAGGGGAGCGTTATTTTGTGCAGCCATTTGGGAAAGTATTCCTTGCGTAACACGGCGATTGTGTGGATAAATCACCGCTTTGTAAAGAATAAACGGGCCGCGTAGAGCGCCTAAGAAAATCTTCAGGGCAAGGCGCTTCGTCGAAGACAGTACGCTAGTACGGCGAGACGATGCAACGCCGCCATGAAGGTTTTGTTAGGCGCTCTTCAGGGCCTGTGATTATCCGGGGACTCCATTGAGCATTTCTAGCATGACAGGTTATGCGGTCGCCACCAGCGAAGGCGCTGCGGGTACCCTCACGATCGAGATCAAGAGCGTCAATTCGCGCTTCCTCGACCTCCAGTTCCGCATCAACGACGAGCTTCGTGCGCTCGAACCGGACCTGCGCGCGGCGATCATGGCTGCGATCACGCGCGGCAAGGTAGAAGTCCGCCTCTCGTTCGGCCGCAAGGCGGCGAGCGGCTCCCAGGTGCTGAACCACGAACTGCTGGCCGACCTCGCGCGGCTGCAGGGCGAGGTCACACGCCATTTCGTGTCCGCCCCCCCGATGACGGTAGCCGAGCTGCTGCGCTGGCCGGGCGTGATCGAGGAAGCCCAGGTGGGCCAGGAATCGCTGCAGGCCGACGTCGCCGAACTCACCAGGAAAGTGGTGGCCAATTTCGTCGACAGCCGCCAGCGCGAAGGCGCGGCCCTGGAGGCGATGCTGCTGTCGCGCATCGAATCGATGGAAGCCATCGTCAAGCGCATCACGCCGCTGATCCCCCAGGTGATCTCGCAGTTCCAGCAGAAAGCAGTCGAACGCATGCAGGACGCGCTGGGCCTGGCCGGCCACGGCAATCCGCAGGTGCTGACGCGACAGGAAGTCTTCGAACGAATTCGCCAGGAAGTCACTTTGTACGGCATCCGCATCGACGTCTCCGAGGAACTGTCGCGCCTGACCGCCCACCTGAACGAGACCCGCCACATCCTGAAGAAAGGCGGCCAGGTCGGCAAGCGCCTGGACTTCATGATGCAGGAGCTGAACCGCGAAGCGAACACCCTGGGCGCGAAGGCTTCGGTCAAGGAGCTGGCGGATGCGTCGATGGAGCTCAAGCTGCTGATCGAGCAGATGCGGGAGCAGGTGCAGAACCTCGAATAATTCGCGGGTCAGAGCCCGAATTTCAGGGGTGGGCTCTGACCCCGACTGACTAAGCGGGTCGGAGCCGAACTTGGCGGGTGGGCTCTGCCCCCGACTGACTATACGCCGGGCCGATTTGCCTAGCGCGTGGGCACGGGGTGCCCGCCCTACAATGGACGTAGGGTGGGCACCCCGTGCCCACCTTTAATTCCGAAACACACGTAGCAAAGGGAACAACCATGCACACCAACGCCTTCTCCGGCAGCCTCTTCATTGTCGCGGCCCCGTCGGGCGCCGGCAAGTCGACCCTGGTCAATGCGCTGCTGGCGCAGGAGCCGGGCATCAAGCTGTCGATCTCGACCACCACGCGTCCGCCGCGCCCGGGCGAGCAGGACGGCGTCCATTACCAGTTCACCACCGCCGAGGATTTCGTTGCCCGCTCCGAGCGCGGCGAGTTCCTGGAGTGGGCCGAAGTACACGGCAATTACTACGGCACCAGCCGCCTGACCGTGGAACAGGAGATGAAGAACGGCACCGACATCCTGCTGGAAATCGACTGGCAGGGCGCGCGCCAGGTGAAGAAGCTGTTCCCGGATGCGGCCGGCATCTTCATCCTGCCGCCGTCGATCGCGGCGCTGGAGGAACGGCTGCACAAGCGCGGCACCGACGAACCGCACATCATTACGCGACGTTTGCTGGCTGCGGGAGGCGAGATCGCTCACGCTCCCGAGTTCGAGTATGTTATCATCAACGAAGAGTTCAACGTCGCCCTGTCCGAGCTGCAGGCGATTGTCAAAGCGACACGAGCACGATTCGCCCAGCAGGCGGCCCGCAATGCTTCGCTGTTCGCGCAGTTAGGAATCCACGCGCATCAACCGCAAAAGTAAACCCTTCGGGGTCATTGGCTGACGCCAATCGACCTCGACCGATCATCATTTTGGAGTAGACCATGGCCCGCATCACCATCGAAGATTGCCTGAAAAACGTCCCGAACCGTTTCCAGCTGACCCTGGCCGCCACCTACCGCGCCCGCCAGCTGCTGCAGGGCCACACCCCGAAGGTCGAAGCCAAGGACAAGCCGACCGTCGTCGCCCTGCGTGAAATCGCCGCCGGCAAGGTCGGCCTGGAAATGCTGAAAAAGGTTCCCATGTAAGCTCCTGGGGTCGGAATCAGTGAGGCGTGAATAAGAGCGCTCCAAGTCGGGGTCAGAGCCCAACCGCATAAACCGGGCTCTGACCCCGACTTATTCTGATATGCTGTTCTCACACAGCGGCCGATTTTCTTCGAGTATGACTTTGTCTCCACCGGATTCCATCCACTCAGGCACCACCAAAGGCCGGCCCAGCCGGCCTGCAAAGCCACAGGAAGCCGAACCGGCGCCTGCTCCTGGCGTCGCGTCGATCAGCCACCTGGCCAGCAAGCTGGCCGAATACCTCACGCCCGCCGAACTCAAGAAGGTCAAGGAAGCCTACCGCTTCTCCGACGAGATGCACCTCGGCCAGGTGCGCAAGTCGGGCGAACCCTATATCTCCCATCCGATCGCCGTCGCCGAGATCTGCGCCGACTGGAAGCTCGACGCCCAGGCCATCATGGCCGCGCTGCTGCACGACGTGATCGAGGACCAGGACGTCAAGAAGGAAGAGCTGCTCGAGCGCTTCGGCCCGCAGGTGGCGAACCTGGTCGACGGCCTATCCAAGCTGGAGAAGATCGAATTCCAGAGCGTGGTCGAGGCCCAGGCCGAGAACTTCCGCAAGATGCTGCTGGCCATGGCATCCGACGTGCGCGTCATCCTGATCAAGCTGGCCGACCGCCTGCACAATATGCGCACGCTGGGCGTGATGGCGCCCGCGAAGAAGCGCCGCATCGCCGGCGAGACCATGGAAGTCTACGTGCCGATCGCGCACCGGCTCGGCCTGAACGACATCTACCGCGAGCTGCAGGACCTGTCGTTCTCGCACCTGTACCCGCTGCGCTACCGCACGCTGTCGAAGGCGATCAAGGCCGCGCGCGGCAACCGCCGCGAAGTGGTCAAGAAGATCCTCGACGCGGTCAAGAACACGCTGGCCGCGGCCGGCATCCACGCCGAAGTCTACGGCCGCGAAAAGACCCTGTTCGGCATCTATAAAAAGATGCGCAACAAGCACCTGTCGTTCTCGCAGGTGCTGGACGTGTACGGCTTCCGCGTGGTCGTCGACACCGTGCCGAACTGTTATGTGGCGCTCGGCACCCTGCATGCCCTGTACAAGCCGATGCCCGGCAAGTTCAAGGACTACATCGCGATCCGCAAGATCAACGGCTACCAGTCGCTGCATACCACCCTGATCGGCCCCTACGGCACCCCGGTCGAATTCCAGATCCGCACCCAGGAAATGCACCGCACCGCGGAAAGCGGGGTGGCGGCGCACTGGCTGTACAAGACCGGCGACCAGAACATGTCGGACCTGCAGCAGCGTACCCACGCCTGGCTGCAGTCGCTGCTCGACATCCAGCAGCAGACCGGCGACTCGGCCGAGTTCCTCGAGCACGTCAAGGTCGACCTGTTCCCGGATTCGGTCTACGTGTTCACGCCGAAGTCGAAGATCATCGCCCTGCCCCGCGGCGCGACCCCGCTCGACTTCGCCTACTCGATCCACACCGGCATCGGCGACCATACCGTGTCCGTCAAGATCAACCACGAGCCAGCCCAGCTGCGCACCGAGCTGCACAATGGCGACATCGTCGAGATCGAGACCGACCCGGATTCGCGCCCGAGCCCGACTTGGCTGTCCTTCGTCCGTACCGGCAAGGCGCGCTCGGCGATCCGCCACTACCTGCGCACCATCAACCTGAACGAATCGGTGGAGCTGGGCCAGGAACTGCTGTCGCAGGCACTGGGCCAGCTGGGCATCCGCGGCGAGCTCCAGCAAACCACGATCGAGAAGCTGCTGTCCGAATCCTCGGCCAAGTCGATGGAGGAGCTGTACGCCGACATCGGCATCGGCAAGCGCATGCCGGCACTTGTGGCGCGCCACATCTTCGGCCTGATGGACAATCCGGTCGACACGGTGCCCACCCAGCCGAGCAGTTCGCCGGAACTGGATCCGGTCACGATCTACGGCAGCGAAGGCGTGTCGGTGCAGCTGGCGCCCTGCTGCCTGCCGATCCCGGGCGACCAGATCATCGGCCAGCTGCGCCGCGACCAGGGCCTGGTGGTCCACACCGGCGATTGTTCGCAGGCCAAGCGCCTGCGCAACAAGGAGCCGGACCGCTGGATCGCGGTCCAGTGGGGCACGGAACTGAACCGCCGCTTCGACTGCCGCATCCGCCTCTTGATCAACAACGAGAAGGGCATCCTCGCCCGGGTCGCCGCCGAGATCGGCGAGTCCGACGCCAACATCACCTATGTGGGCATGGACGAGGACGATGAACACATGATGACCCAGCTGCGCTTCACCATCCAGGTGAAGGACCGCGTGCACCTGGCCCACCTGATCCGCAACCTGCGGCGCGTGGCCGGCGTGAACCGGGTCGAGCGCGAGCGGACGTAAGCCCGTCGTTTCCGCGAAGGCGGGAACGACGAATTACCGCACCGCGGCCAGATCGAACACCGGGTTGTAGATCAAGCCCAGTACATTCCCGAACGGGTCCTTCAGCTCGCCCACCTTGATTCCCTCCCCGACGTCCTGGATGGCTTCGTGCACGGTCGCGCCGAGCCCGATAATGCGCGCGAACTCGGCCTCGATGTCGTCCACGCCCCAGTACACCACCGAGCCCGCCGTGCCCGGCGTCCCGTCCGGCACCAGGCCGAGTTCGAAGCCGCCGATAGCGAAGCCGACGTAGAAAGGCTGGTCGAAGTAAGGCGCGGCGCCGAAGACCTCGGTGAACCAGGCCTTGGCCTTGCCGAGGTCGGACACCGGGTACTTCACGGTACGTAATCCCTTGATCATATTCGTCTCCTGAATGGCAAAACGGCATCATGCCCGACACCGCCCGCCGTGTATTGGAAAAATGGAAGCTTTACTTGGCCTGGTTCACATTGATGAAGGGGATCGCACCGCCGGCCACGTTGGGCAGCCTGCCGTCCCATTTCTCGATGGCCTGGCGCTGGTTCTCCATCTCGCGCAGGCGGATCAGCTCCGGCGTCACCTGCTGGCGCTGCACGGCCAGCGATTCGGCTTCGGCCCGGGCCTGGGCCACGCGCTGCTTGGCTTCGACCTCGATGCGCTGCAGGTCGCGTTCCGCCTTCAGCTTGAGCTGCTCGGCCGTGGTCTTGGCTTCGATCGCCTCGTTGAAGGAGCGCGAGAAGTTGAAGTTCACGATCGAGAACTCGTCCACCACGATGCCGTGGCGCGCCAGGCGCTCGCGCAGCTGGGTCACGATCTGGTCGCGCACGTCGGTGCGCTTGGCGATCAGTTCCTCGGCCGTGAAGCGCGCGGTAACAGCCTTCACGGCCTCCTGCACCGACGGGATGATGATGCGCGTGCCCGGCTCGTTGCCGAGGTCGCGGAACACCGTCACGGCGGCTTCCGGCTTGACGTGGTAGTTCAGCGCCACGCGGGTATGCACGGTCTGCAGGTCGCGCGAGGCGGCGTCGCCGTCGCCCTCGCCCTTCTGGATCGAGACGTTGACCAGGTTGAGCTTCTGCGCCAGCGGCACGCGGAAGTGGATGCCCTCGCTCAGCACCTCGCTGCTCGGGCTGCCGAAGGTCGTCATCACGCCCCGGTGGCCCGCCGGCACGGTGCCGAAAGGCGCCAGCGCCACCAGCAGGACCAGCACGATCACAAACCCCACGGCCTTCAACGGAAAGCTTCGCATTTCGATGTCCCTTTCTGAATTGTTCTGACGAACTATTTATGAACTGCCAACAAAGTGTATAGCGGCAGAACCGATAAGAACATCAGGAAATTCGGATGTTGGAGTTCAGGAAATTCGAAGCTGCAAACGGACGTCGATCCTGAGCAGGGTTTGCCGATGGCCGGCTCAGCGGCGGCTCAGCACGGCATCGACCACGAAGACGAGGCGGTTACGCCTGCCCACCAGGACGACGGACTCGCCTTCCCGCAAATCGCCGGGTGCCGAGTGCTGCGGCGGGACATCCTGCCGTCGCCTGGGCAGGCAGACGTGGACAATGCCGAACTCGGTACTGAATTCGCCGGACCTGCTGCAGTTCCTGGTACGGTGGCTCGACAGGAAGCGCGCATCGACGAAGGCACTGGTCCGGGCCGTGGCCCGCGACAGAATGTCTGCGGCGAGGTAGGTGTTCGCCCCCCAGACGAGGCAAATGAAGAAGAGGTAGACGGCGACGAGTAGCGGCTGATCGCGCGCCTGCGGTTTCAGGAAGGCCCCGATGAACGCGGCCCAGGAGCCGAGTACGATCCGGCACGCCGCGATAAAGACCAGGGCGCCCGCAAAACCTGCGGCAAACAGATGGGTGAAGTCCGCCCACCCCAGCCACAATACCGGATGGGCGCCGATACCGGCCGGGAACGCGAGGACGATCAGGACGACGGCGCCCCGGCCAAACAGCCTTGCGGCCTGCGCGCAGCGGCGCACGAGCCGGCCCGGCCGATCATGGCGTACCTCGACCTTGCACATGCAATCGTCCCTCCCCGGTATCCGGCCGTGGCCGTACCCTGGTATTTTAGAGCATGCCCATAGGCAACCCTGGAAAGGCTCAGGTCTTCACGGAAGCGCGCTGCAGGATCGCCGCCAGGCGCTCCAGGTCGACGGGCTTGATCAGGTGTTCGTCGAAGCCGGCCAGCAGCGATTCCGTGCGGTCTTCCTTGCGGCCGCGTCCCGTCAGGGCGATCAGGTAGGGCCTGGGATGGACGCGCGCAAGCTGGCGCGCGACCTCGAGTCCGTCGACATGGGGCATGCCGAGGTCGAGAATCAGGATGTCCGCCGGGTTCTCGCGGAACATCTTCAGCGCCTGCTCGCCATCGTAGGCAACCGCCACCTCCGCGCCGCGCGCCCGCAGCAGCATGGCCAGGGATTCGGCGGCGTCCACGTTATCGTCGGCCACGAGGACGCTGGCCTCGAGCTTGGCCGCCGCTTCGCCCCCGGCGGCCGGCTGCTGGGCATCGCGATGATGGCTGGCCAGCGGCAGGCGCAAGGTGAAGCTGGAGCCGCGATCCTTGCCCTCGCTTGCCGCGGTGAGCGTGCCGCCGTGCAGTTCGGCCAGGCCGCGGGCGAGCGACAGGCCGATGCCCAATCCTCCCTGGGCCAGGTGACGCGCGCTGCCCACCTGGACGAAGGCCTCGAACACCTGGGAAAGCATGTCCGGCTCGATGCCGATGCCGTTGTCGCTGACGGTGAACACGCAGTGTGCATCCGATGTCTCGAGCCCTACCTCGATCCGGCCGCCCGCGGGCGTGTACTTTGCCGCGTTGTTCAACAGGTTCGACATGAGCTGTGCGATCCGGACCGGATCGGCAAGCACCCATACGGGTTCGTCCGGCAAAGCGATCTCGACACGATGGCGCGCCGCTTCGATGAGCGGCATGCTGACCTGGAGCGCTTCGTGCACCAGGCCGGTCAGGTCGATGGTTTCCTTCCGCAATTGAATCTTGCCGCGGCCGATACGCGATACGTCGAGCAGATCGTCGAGCAGGCGGCCCATGCGGGCGCTCTGGCGGCTGATCATGGCCGCCAGCCATTCGACGCGCTCCCGGTCCGCATGCTGGCTCAGGAGCAGCGAGGCCGCGTTGGCGATCGGCGCCAGGGGGTTGCGCAATTCATGGGCGAGCGTGGCGATGAAGACGTCCTTGCGCGCATCCGCTTCGGTCAACTGCGCCATCGCCTGCTTGCGTTCCGTGATATCGAGCGCGAGGGAAAAGACCGCATCGATCCTGCCCTGCTCGTCGCGCAGCGCCGAATTGTGCCATTCGCATTGCACGACCGTGCCGTCGCGCCGGATATTCCGGTTTTCGCTCTTGATGTAGGCGGCCTCGTCGGTGACGAGCGCGGCCACGATCCCGTCGACGATGTGCATGTCGTCGGGATGGATGAGCTGGAGGGCATCGATCGGCTTGCCGATCGCCTCCGGTGCCGGCCAGCCGAACAGTTCTTCGGCGCGCTTGCTCCAGCGCCGTATGATGCGGTCGCCGCCCCACTCGATGGCGGCCAGCGGCGTGTTCTCCAACAGCGCGTGCAGCCGTTCGAGATATTCCCACTGGGCCCGTTCGGCCTCGATCCGCTCGGTCACGTCGTTCACGACGACCACCCTGGCGGCCAGGTTTCCATCGCTGGTGTGGATCGGCGCGCCGCTGACCGAGAAGACCCGGCGGTCTCCCGCGGCCACGCGTTCCACGATCTCGTCTTCGAAGGCGCCCTGCCCGGCCGCGCGGTCGGCCTGGGCGACGACCATGTCCATGATCCCGGACTGGCCGCCTTCGATCAGCGCCTTGCCGCGTTGGTTGACGACGGCCTGGCGCTCATCGCCGTCGAAGACGAACACCCCCTCGGGCAGCTGCTGCAGGACGGCCGCCAGCAATTCGTTGGATTTTTCGCGCACCCGCGCTTCGATCATGTCGTCGAAGGCGGTTCGCAGGCGCACGTGGATGCTGAGGTTCTCGGCGCCGAGGACGCCGAGCAGGAACAGGGAACCCAGCAGGCTGCCCAGCCTGCCCACATACAGGCCGAGGTCGAAGGACTGGTTGTCGAAGGAAGCCGCCAGCGCGATGTCGAACACCCAGGTCAGCATGACCACGCTCAGCCACAGGTCGAGTTGGGTGCGCGGCCGCTTTTGCAGCACCGCGGCCAGCGCCAGTATCGACACCGTCAACACGATCCCGATGCCGGCAAAATAGGCGCCGCCGGCACGGCGGTTCGCGGCGAGGGAGGCGACGAACGGATCCGGCCCGATGGCGAATCCGATCAGGACGATGAGCAGGGTGAGCGCCAGCAGTCCTGCCTGGCGCCGGCGTTCACGGCGCGACGGTGCGCCGTTCGCGAAGGCGTAGCCGAGCACGCAGGCCGAGAATATTCCATGCCATGCGAGGTAGAGCCAGTCGTTGGCCTGCCGGCTGCTGATCGACTGGAACAGACTGATGAACTCGGGGAAGAGCAGCGTGTATGCGCAGGCCGCAACCGAGGAAAACAGGTAGCCGAAGGCGAGGATGGCCAGGGCCGCGGAGCGGCGCAGCTGCATCTGGCCGATCAGCATCAGGCCGGTGAGCAGGCCGGTGATGGCCAGCCCGGCGCTCTGGATCGCGACGATGCCCAGAGCCGGGCTGACCGGCGCTTCGGCAACGCCGAGTACGGCGACATAGGCGGCGATGCCTGCAAGCAGGGTCAGGACGACGAAGCGCGACTGGCTCCTGCCTGGGGCGCGGCTGGCGAGCTCGGTCAGCTCCGGGTGGGTGCGGAAGGACACGTGTGTTCCAATGTGGTTGACGGCACGTTGAGTAGAGACCGGTTGCGCCGGTCTCACAATCCTACAGCAGTTTCTGCAAAGTCGAGCTAACGCCCGCAGGCAGGCGCCCGCTAGGCGGCCAACAGCATGGCGCCGCGCTGCGGCGCCGGATGGTGCTCGAGCTGGAACACGGCAACCGCATCCATCAGGGACCTGGCCTGTTCCTGCAGCGAGGACGAGGCCGCGGCCGCTTCCTCGACCAGGGCGGCATTCTGCTGCGTCACCTGGTCCATCTGCAGCACGGCGCGGTTGATCTGCTCGATGCCATCGCTCTGCTCCTGGCTGGCGCTCATGATCTCCGACATGATGCTGGTCACGCGCGCCACGCTCGCCACCACCTCGCTCATCGTGGCGCCGGCCTTGTCGACCAGTTCGGTGCCGGTGTCGACATTCGCCACCGACGCCGTGATCAGCGCCTTGATCTCCCTGGCCGCCGCCGCCGAGCGCTGCGCCAGGTTGCGCACCTCGCCGGCAACGACCGCGAAGCCGCGACCCTGCTCGCCGGCGCGCGCTGCCTCGACGGCCGCGTTCAGCGCCAGGATATTCGTCTGGAAGGCGATGCCGTCGATCACGCCGATGATGTCGACGATGCGCCTGGAGGAATCGCTGATGGTGCCCATGGTGTCCACTACCTGGGCCACCAGCTGGCCGCCGCGCAGCGCCACTTCGGAGGCCGACACCGCCAGCTGGTTTGCCTGGCGTGCATTGTCGGCATTATGGCGCACCGTCGACGTCAGTTCTTCCAGCGAGGACGCCGTTTCCTCCAGGCTGCTGGCCTGTTCCTCGGTGCGGCCCGACAGGTGCAGGTTGCCGGAGGCGATCTCGCTGCTGGCGCCGGCGATGAAGCTGCTGCTGTCGCGCACGCTGCGCACGGTGCGGGCCAGCTGGCCCTGCATCTTCGCCAGGCCCGCCAGCAGCTTGCCCATCTCGTCCTCGCGCTCGATGATCACGCTGGTCGCCAGGTCGCCTTCGGCCATCGCATCGAAGTGCCGCAGCGCCTGGTCCAGCGGGCCCATGATCGCGCGCACCAGCGACACCGACGAAATCGCGATCAGCAGGGCGCCGATGACGATGCCGGCGATCGACGTGACCATCACCTTGTCGGCCAGGCGCACGCCGCTGTCGTAATGGCTCTTCGCTTCCCTGATCTGGTACTGGTCCAGCTTGCCGGCAGCGTCATTGAAATCGTTGTAGAGGCCGACGAGCCGGTTGTTCAGGGAATCGATCGCCGCGGCATCCTGCTTTTTCACTGCGTCCGCCAGCGCCAGCAAGCCTTCCCTGACACAGGCGTCGCGCTTGGCGACGACGTCGCGCGCCAGGGCATTTTCCTCCGCATCCTGCGGCAGGGCCATGTAGGTGGCCCAGGACTTGTCGGACTCGGCCAGGAAAGCCGCCACGCGCTCCAGCGTCTTGCCGACTTCCGGATCCTCGGGGTGCAGGGCGGCGCGGTCGATGGCGAAACGGGCGCGGGACAGGAAGTTCTTCGAATCGTTGACCGAGATGCTGGACACCAGCTGGTTCGAATACACATCTTCCAGCGAGGCCTCGAGGGAACGCATGCCGAAAACGCCCAGCAGGCCGAATGCCAGGATGATCAGCCCGAGCAGGACCATGGTCGCGATGAGACGGGTACGGATCGTAAGTTTCTTGAGCATGTTATGCACCGATACGAAGTGAAGGTTACCAGCTTCACTATACCGTTTCTCAACAGAAAAATTTGTTAATCCGGGTAAAGATGGTGATTTTTCGTGAGATTTCTCACATTGTGAGGCTGCTGCGCAACCAATCCCGTCCACGCGCATCCAGCGCCGTGGCGATGACCTCGGCCGGCAGGCTGTACACCGTGGCCCAGGTGGCGCGGCCGTCCGCCGCATTCGACGGAAAGCTCGTGGTCTCGATCGGCCAGTGGTATTTGCGTTTCAGGGAACGGACGATGGCGGCGAGCGTCACGCGTCCGCGCAGGGGTTCGGCGCCGGCCTGGTCGGCATTCGACAGCAGGATCGCGAGGACCTGGCCGCGCGCCGTGCGCGGGCCGGGAAAAGTGGGGGTTTTCTTGGGCATGCCGGCATTCTAGCCGGCCTGGCCCGGCTGCGGCCGCGCGAAGTCCTGCGGCGTCTCCCCGGCGAACTGCTGGAATTCGTGGATCAGGTGCGACTGGTCATAGTAGCCGCACTCCCCCGCCAGTCCGGCCCAGTCGATGGCGCGGCCCGGCACGCCGCGCAGGGCCGCGCTGGCGCGCCGGAAACGACACACCATCGCGAAGGTCTTGGCGTTCAGGCCGACCCGTTCGCGGAACTGCAGGGCCAGGTGCTGGCGCGAAACACCCAGCGCGCCCGCCAGCTCCTCGATGCGCACGGCGCCACCGGCACGCTCGATCTGCCCGACGGCCGTGCGTACCAGGCGGTTGGCGCGATCCGGGCCGCAATCCAGGGCGCGGCTCAGTCGCGCCAGCAGCGCGCGCTCGATGACCGCCAGGCGCTGCTCGGCCGTCGATACGCGATCCCACAGCGCCTCCGCCAGCGCCTCCGCCTCATGGCGCCGCCACAGCTCGGCCAGGGCCGGATGACCGTCCTGCAAGGCGTGCAGCGGCAGGTCGAAAAAGGCGCGCGCGGCGCCCGGCAGGAAGCGCACCGCCACCGTCTGCACCGGCTGCGTCACCTCGACCCGGTGCGGATGCGACATCATCCCGGCCACGAAGCCGAGCGGCGCGCCGTCCTGCCAGAGGATGTCGATGCAATTGTCCGGCAGCACGCGGTGGCACAGCGGCGCGCCGCTCGGCGCCGCGTGGCTGGTCCACAGGCAGGCGACGTGGCCTGCGAGAAGCGGATGGGGCGGGTATTCGCGGTACAGGTGCATGCCCCGAGTATAGTGCGGCTTATCGGGAAAATACTACACGGGAAAAGTACAGCGGAAGCCGATGTAGGGCCGCTGCGCCCCCGGTTTCTCGTCGATCACCGTGAACAGTCCCGCCCCTTCCTGGGAGGACCAGGCGCCGCCCCGCGCCAGCGCCCTTCCCCACCAGCAGCGTCCCGCCTCCGGCCACCAGCCCAGTCCCCGCTCCCAGCGCCTGCCGGGCGCCCCCGACACGGTCGGCGAGGTCTCGGCGAAACCGCGCGCCACGATGCCATCCGGGTTGCCCTGCACGTCGTCGAGCACCCAGCTGAAGGCATTGCCCGCGGCATCGTGGATGCGCTCGCCGGTCGACAGGAGGTGCCAGCGCCGCTCGCGCGCATCCGGGGAGCGCACGCAAGGCGGCTGGGCGCAGCCGAAGACGGCCAGGCGCAGGCCGCGGTACAACTCGCCTGCCCCGGCCTTGCCGCCGCTCCAGTTCGCGTCCTGGCGCGCGAGGTCATGCGCGATGGCCAGGGCCTGCAGTTCGGTCAGCAGGCCGAGCCCCGCCCCCGCACAGGCGCGCCGCGCCGCGTGATAGCTGACGTTCACCCACGGCGGCGCATCCTCTCTTAGCAGGACCTTCCCGCCGGGCCCGCGTGCCGCCAGCCAGCGCGCGACGGCGAAGGGCGGCACCGTGATGCCGCATGGGAGGACGGTCTCCGGCACCACGACGAAGCCCGGCGGGCAGGCGAGACCGGCCGCCACCGCAGCGACTTCCGCATCGGCGTTCTTCATGCTAGAACATCTGGTAGATATAGGGCGACAGCTCGGCCTGGGGCCGCGCCTGCACGTAGAGGGCGTGCAGCGCCGCCGCCGTCTCGGCCACCAGCGGCGCCTGCTGCGCCAGCGCCGGCCGGTCCGCCGCCAGCCAGCAGGCCGCCAGGCGCTGCTCGAACTCGCCGGCATCGAGACAGGAAGCGGACAGAAAATCCTCGCGCGCCATCGCCGGCCGGGCGCGCTGGATGTAATAGCTGGGCAGCTGCGGGTCCGGTCCCATCGGGAATGGCGCCTGCCCTCCGGCCGCCGGCGTGGTGCCCGCGGTCAAGGCGTCGAACAGGGCCGCGGTGGCCACGCCCAGCGCCGCATCGTCAATCGAGCTCATAGGTCTTCCTCCAGTCTTCGTCGTCGGGCAGAGGCGCCTGTTCCGAACGCCACAGCAGCACGTCTTCCAGCACCAGCAGGTCCATTTCGGTCCGCATGAAGCAGCGGTAGGCATCCTGCGGGCTGCACACGATCGGCTCGCCGCGCACATTGAACGAGGTGTTCACCAGCAGCGGGCAGCCGGTCAGGCGCTCGAAGGCTTCGATCAGGGCGCGGAATTCCGGATGGCTGTCCCGGTCGACGGTCTGGATCCGCGCCGAATAGTCGACGTGGGTGATGGCCGGGACGTCGCTGCGCGGCTGGTTGATCAGCGCCATCATGTCGTCGTCGCCGCCCTCGAAGGCGGCGGTGTCCATCGGCCGGCGCCGGTCCTCGCGCACCGGCGCCACCATCAGCATGTAGGGGCTGTCGCCGTCGTAGTCGAAATAGTCGGCGCATTTCTCTTGCAGGACGGCCGGCGCGAATGGGCGGAACGACTCTCGGTACTTGATCTTCAGGTTCATCGTGGCCTGGGTGCGCGGGTTGCGCGGATCGCCCAGGATCGAGCGTGCGCCCAGCGAGCGCGGACCGAATTCCATCCGCCCCGACAGCCAGCCGACGATCTTGCCGGCGGCCAGCGCCTGGGCCACCAGCGCCAGCCTTTCGTCGCGGTCCGCGATGCGGTGGTAGCGGTAGCCCTTGCGGTCGAGGAAGGCGAGGATCTCCGCGCTCGAATAGCGCGGCCCCAGGTAGCTGCCGCGCTGGGCGTCGCCGGACCCGGCCGGGCGCGCGCGCGGCGCCTCGAAATAGCCGTGGTGGGCCATCAGCGCCGCGCCGAGGGCGCCGCCGGCATCGCCCGCCGCCGGCTGGATCCAGATGCCGTCGAACAACCCTGCCTTCGCCAGCTTGCCGTTGGCGACGCAGTTGAGCGCGACGCCGCCGGCCAGCACCAGCTTCCTTTCGCCGGTGAGGCGGCGCAGGTGGCGCGCGGTCTTGAGGACGATCTCCTCGGTCAGCTGCTGGATGCTGGCCGCCAGGTCCATCTCGCGCCGTGTGATCTGCGACTCGGGCGCGCGCGGCGGACCGTCGAACAGCTCGGCGAAGCGCGGCCCGGCCATCGCCATGCCGTCGATATAGCCGAAATACGCCATGTCGAGCCGGTAGGAGCCGTCCGGGCGGATATCGATCAGGTGGTCGCGGATGCGGTCGGCGTATTTCGGACGGCCATAGGGCGCCAGTCCCATCAGCTTGTATTCGCCGGAATTGACCTTGAAGCCGCAGAAGCTGGTGAAGGCGCTGTACAGCAGGCCCAGCGAGTGCGGGTAGTCGATCTCGGCGAACAGCTCGAGTCTGCGCCCATGCCCCAGGCCGAGGCTGGTGGTCGCCCATTCGCCGACGCCGTCGATGGTCAGCACCGCGGCGCTGTCGAAGGGCGAGGGATAGAAGGCGCTGGCGGCATGCGCCATATGGTGTTCGGTGAACAGCACCCGCGCCTCCCGCCCGAGGGTGCCGAGCGTGCGCTGCACATGCTCGTTGACCCAGATCTTGTCGCCCAGCAGGTTGCCGGCAGCCTGGGCGAAGACCTTGCGCCCCTCCGGCCCGCCCGCGCAGGCATTCTGCACCACACGGTCGAAGGTCAGCAGCGGATTGTCGTAGAACACGATCGCGTCGAGATCGGCGGCATCGACGAAGCCTTCCTCGAGGCAGTAATTGATGGCGTTGACGGGAAACGAAGGGTCGTGCTTCCTGCGCGTGAAGCGCTCTTCCTGCGCGGCCGCGACGATCTCGCCGTCGCGGACCAGCGCCGCCGCCGCGTCGTGGTAGTAGCCGGCAATGCCCAGGATGGTCCTGCTCATGCGACCTCCCGCAGCTCAGCCGCCGGCGAGGGACTGGGCGTCTGCGCCAGCATCCCGGCCAGGACGGGCTCGAGCGAGCGCGCCAGCGCTTCGTGTCCGGCCGGCGTGAAATGGATGTCCTTTTCCCAGCGCAGGTGGCGCCGTCCGGCCGGGGAAATGCGCAGCAGCCCGGGCAGAGGATCGTGCAGCGCACAGCCCAGGTCGGCCGCCAGTTCGGCGAAACGGGCCTGGTAAGGCGCGGCATCGCAGGTCTGGTCGAGATGCTGCGGGAGGGGAATCGGCAGCAGCAGCGCCGGCTTGCCGAGCGCAGCGATCCACTGCGCGAGGATGGCCCGCATCAGCAGCCAGGCCGGGCTCGACGGCGAATCGTAATGCGGCAGGGGTTGGTACTGGGTAATCTTCTGCACCACGTCGCGCACGCCCAGAGCCGTGACCATCTTGCGCAGCGCCATGAAGCGTCCGCCCTGGTCGACCGCGGCGGCCTGCTCGGGGCTCAATTCGGCTTCGTCATAGGGTTCGCGGCGTGGCGGCACCTGGCAAAGCCGCAGCTCGCCATTTTCGAAACGGAAATAGGGCTTGGCGTAAATGCGCTCGCGGCCATGTTCGTCGTGGTGAGGCCGGAAACGGGCATTGACGCGCCGGATGTTTTCGACGAATACCGCGATCACGACGAGGTCGTGTTCGATTTCCTGGGCGAATTCACGCCAAATCAGATATTGCTGGTCGGTCCCCGTCGAAGACAGGCCGAAATTGAATAATTCGACCGGACCAGCCTCGCTGGCGGATAAATATGTTTCCAGCAATTCCGTATAGCGCTGGCGGTTCGGCACGGCATCGCCGGCCGTGAAGGAATCGCCGAATACAAGCACGCGCCGGTGTCCTGGCCTGCGTTCTCGCACAAACTCTTTATCGGAGCGGAAGCCTTGGCTGTTGACCTGCATCAGGTAACCGCCGCCTTCGTGCGGAATACGAACCCGCAGACCGGGAATGTAGCGATAGCCGATGACTGGATGATATTCGTAAAACTGTCTCATCATTTCCCCCGTTTAGACCACGGAAATAATGATGATTTATTTGCTCATGAGGATTTTAAGCGGACTCAAGATCGCAAGATGTATTTACACGATTCTTATTAAATTATTTGAATCGAGAAATAATGCGAATAAGAAATCAATTTCGAAACAATTCGCGGTTCAGGAATAAGGGCGACCATCCAGCGCGAGAATGCTGTCGAAAGCCGCGCAAGCCCCGGCGCAGGCTTCGCCGATCTCTTCCGGACTGCGCACCTGCTGGCGCAGCGCCTGCATGAAGTTGCGCCAGCGCGGGCCGGGGCCGGCCTCGTTGCCCTTCAGGTAGCGCAGGGGATGCGGGGCCAGGCGCCGGTGCAGGCGCTGGTAGAGGACGGCGCCGCCCAGCTGCGAGCCTTCGATCACATAGCACACGCCCCAGCGCCAGGCGGGGCTGGCGGCGGCCGGCCAGTCCGATCCGGCATGCGCGGGCGGCGGCGCGGCCGGCATGCCGCGCTCGGCCAAGTCCTGCTCGATCAGGGCCAGCCGCTGGGCCTGGTCGAATTGCGGCCCGCATTGCGGTCCGTCCGCGAAGCCCGCCAGCCAGGCCTGCAGCGGCGCCAGCCAGGCGCGCAGCATGGCGAGATGGGAAGCGTAATCGCCGAGGGAAGCATCGTCGGCGCCGATCGGCAGCCCGCGGTCGAGCGCCTGGTGGCGGCTCGCGGTGGCCGAGCGCAGCGCGGCCAGGGGATCCGGCTCGCGTGCCGACTCGGTGGGGTATTGCATGAATCAGTCCGTGATGGGTTCGGGGTACTCGACGCTGAGGATTTCCAGCTCGTCCGTGCCCTGCGGCGTCTGCAGGGTGACGACATCGCCCTCGCGCGCCTTGGTGAGCGCGCGCGCCACCGGCGAGACCCAGCTGATCCGGCCTTTCAGCGGATCGAGCTCGTCGATGCCGACGATGGTGACGGTGTGTTCCTCGCCCGCCTTGTTCAGATAGCAAACGGTGGCGCCGAAGAAGACCTGGTCGTTGCCGTGGTGGACCGAGGGGTCGACCACGAAGGCCGAGTCGAGGCGCTTGGTGAGGAAGCGGATGCGGCGGTCGATTTCGCGCAGGCGCCGCTTGCCGTAGATGTAGTCGCCGTTCTCGGAACGGTCGCCGTTCGAGGCGGCCCAGTGCACCACGCGCACGACTTCCGGCCGGTCGACGTCGATCAGCTGCAGCAGCTCGTCCTTGATGGCCTTGTGCCCGGCCGGGGTGATGTAGTTCTTGGAGCCGGCCGGAATCTGCTGGGCCAGCGCCAGGGCTTCGTCATCGTCTTCGTTATCGGACTCTTTTACAAATGCCTTGTTCATGAGTCTTATTGTAGCCGCAAGCGCACGAATGTGATCGCCATTTCCCGTATCATTCGGGCATGACACGAGCCATGACGAATGCGCGTACCCGGCTGTTCGCGCCGCTGGTGTACCTGGCCGCCCTCCTGCTGCTGCTCGAGGAATGGTGCTGGGACGTCGGCGCGCGGCTGGCCGCCGGCCTGGCGCGCTGGCCGCTGCTGGCCGCGCTCGAAGCACGCGTGCGCCTGCTGCCGCCCTGGGGCGCGCTATGCCTGTTCGTGCTGCCCGGACTGCTGCTGTTGCCGGTCAAGCTGCTGGCCGTGGTGGCGATCGCGCACGGCCATGCGGTCTCCGGCATCGCCACCATCGTGGTCGCCAAGCTGGGCGGCGCGGCGGTGGTGGCGCGGCTGTATGCGCTGACCCTACCGACCCTGCTCGCGGTCGGCTGGTTCGCACGCTGCCACGCCTGGTTCATGACGCTGAAAGACCACTGGGTCGGCCGGCTGCGCGCCAGCCACGCCTTCGTGCAGGCCGGACGGCTGCTGCGAGCCATGCGGCACGCGCTGCGCCGCTGGCGCCACCGGCGCGGCGCCCGCTTCGGCAGCCGCCACGCGAGCCGCGCGTCCCGGGTGCTGCGGCGCTTCGTCGTCCAATGGCGCGCACGGCGCCGCTGATGGAACAACAAGATGAACAATGAGACGAAACTGGCCCCGGCGATGCAGGCCGCCGCCACCGAGATCTACCTGATCGATGCCGACACCCTGCTGCTGGTCGACGTCAACCAGGCGGCGCGCCAGAACCTCGGCCACGACCTGGCCCGCCTGAGCACGATGACCCCGCTCGACCTCGCCCCCGCGCTGGACCGGGCCGAGCTCGAAGGACTGCTGGCCTCGCTCGGTCCGGAAGTCGGCGCCCAGGTCAGCCTGTCGACCCGTTTCCTGCGCGCCGACGGCAGCCGCTATCCGATCAAGCTGTGCTTCCTGCGCATCGTGCGCGACGGCCGCTCGCTGTTCCTGGCGATCGGCGACGACCAGTCGCTCGCCCACGCCGCCAACGCCGCCCTGCAGCAGTACCAGGCGCGCTTCAACGCGGTGGTCGACCATACGCCGGGCCTGGTCTACCAGTTCGTGCTGCATCCGGACGGCAGCACCGTCTTCCCCTACCTCAGCGAGGGCTGCGGCGCCCTGCTCGGGCTGTCGGTGAGCGAATTGCAGCAGGAGCCCGCGCGCTTCCCGGAACTGATCCTGCCCGAAGACCGCAAGGGCTACCAGGACGCGATGCTGGCCTCGAAGGCGAACGGCAGCGCCTGGAACTGGGAAGGCAGGATCCGCATCAACGACACCTGGAACGACGTCAAGTTGATCAACCTCCGCGCCACTCCGTCCCCGCTCGACGGCGGCGGCATGCAGTGGGACGGCATCATGACCAACATCACGGCCAGCAAGCTGGAGCAGGAAGAGACGCGCCGCTCGCGCGCCCGCCTGGCCGAACTGACCGAGCACATCGAGCAGGTCAAGGAGCAGGAG
>FTCT01004930.1_pt1 | contig 20994 bp, 16 predicted proteins | sample 1658881 | NCBI WGS metagenome assembly FTCT01 (sample SAMEA3914864, study PRJEB12502) | metagenome | biome: forest; material: soil | place: USA | collected 2012-03-12 | depth 0.3 m | reverse complement strand
CTTCGTGCAGATCCGGGTGATGCCGCAGATCCCGGCCGAGCTGAAGCCGGCGGTCAGCAAGTACATCGCGCCCGAGGCGCTGTTCTGGTTCCGCTGGGCGGCGTTGTTCACGTGGGTGATGGGCGTGATCCTGGCTTGGAGCCGCGGCTACCTGCTGGAAGCGGCGACCCTGGGCCTGTGGCAGGGCTACACGCCCGGCGTCGACATGCAGTTCACCTTCATCGGCACCGGCATGTGGCTGGGCACGGTGATGTTCTTCAACGTCTGGGTCTTCATCTGGCCGAACCAGAAGATCGCCCTGGGCCTGGTCGAGGCCGATGCCGACGCCAAGGCCAAGGCCGCCAAGCTGGCCATGCTGTTCTCGCGCACCAACACGCTGCTCAGCCTGCCGATGCTGGCGACCATGGCGATGAACCAGACGATCTTCGGCTGATCACGCCGCGAAATGCTGTAAGGGGAGGGCCCGCCGACGAGCCTGCATTAGCAGGCTCGTCTTGTAAGATTGAACGAACGGGCGGAAGCAGGGGTCTAATTCCGCCCGTTCGTTCGGGGCGGGCCTTTCTCGTTCCAAGACCATGGCCGACACTGAAACCCTCGACGATCTCGTCCGCCGCGTCGATCCCGACCGCTGGCTGGCCAGCCGGTTCATCACCGATCCGGCGACGCGGGCCGACGTCATCGCGCTGTATGGCCTGAACTACGAGCTGGCCCGCGTGGCCGGCGGCGTGTCGAACGCTCTGATGGGTGAGATCCGCCTGACTTGGTGGCGCGAGGCCATGGAGGAGATCGCGGCCGGCAAGACGCCCCGCAAGCATCCCAATGTCGAGGCTCTGGCGGCGTCGAGCTTCGACCCTGCCGCCCTGGCCGCGATGGCCGAGGCGCGGTTCGCCGACCTCGATGAAGGCCCCCTGAAGGACGAGGCGGCGGTGCTGGCCTATGTCGACGCCACGGCCGGCGCGCTGGCGGTGCTGGCGGCGCGGCGGCTGGACCCGAAGGCCGATCCGCACGCCGTGAAGGGCGCGGCGCGGGCCTGGGGGCTTTCGGGGCTGTGGCGGCTAAAACAGACGGGCCGTTCGCGTCTACCGGAAGACTGGACGCTGGCCGATGTCGCCGCGCGGGTCGATGCGCAGATGAAGGCGGCGCGGGGCGAGGTGAGGGGGCTGCCCGTGGCGGCCTTCCCCGCCGTGGCCCCGGCGGCGCTGGCGCGCGCCTACATGGCGGGCCGCGAAATGGGCGACCTGGAGAAGAAGGCGCGGCTGACCTTCGCGGTGGCGACGGGGCGGTTGTAAGCCGCGCAAATCAGGGTGTCATCCCGGCCGTAGCGAAGCGGAGAGCCGGGACCCAGGGGCAAGCGGCAGTGCGGCGGCCCCTGGGTCCCGGATCGGCCTTGCAGGCCGTCCGGGATGACACGGATGATGGGCGGGGCGGTTATTTCCCCGGCCGCGTGTTCCCCGTCCACTGATCCAGCCAGTCCAGCACCTCCTTGTGCCACTGCACCGAGTTCTGGGCCTTCAGCACCCAGTGGTTCTCATTGGGGAAATACAGCAGCTTGCTGGGGATCCCCTTGCGCTGCAGGGCGGTGAAGGCGCCGATGCCCTGTTCGGCCGGGATGCGGTAGTCGAGCTGGCCCTGGACGATCAGGTGCGGCTTGGACCAGTCGGCGATGTGGTTGACCGGATTGAACTTTTCGTAGGTCGTGTTCGGCTGCCACGGCGTGCCGCCGTTTTCCCATTCGCTGAACCACAGCTCCTCGGTCGAGTAGCCCATCATGCGGGTGTCGAAGACGCCGTCGTGGGTGACCAGGCACTTCCAGGGCTGGTTCCAGTTGCCGGCGATCCAGTTGATCATGTAGCCGCCGTACGAGGCGCCCAGGGCGCAGGCGCGGTCGGCGTCGAGGAAGCTGTACTTGCCCAGCGCCGCGCTCCAGCCCTTCTGCAGGTCTTCCAGCGGACGGTCGCCCCAGTGCTGGCTGATCGCGTCGGTGAAGGCCTGGCCGTAGCCGGTCGAGCCGTGGAAATCGACCATCACCACGGCGTAGCCGGCGTTGGCGTAGATCTCCGGGTTCCAGCGATAGCTCCAGCTGTTGGCGAACGAGCTCTGCGGGCCGCCGTGGATGATGAAGGCCACCGGATATTTCTTGGCCGGATCGAAGTTGGACGGCTTGATCACGTAAGCGTGGACGTCCTCGTCGTTCCAGCCCTTGAAGGTGAACTGCTCGGGCGCGCCCCAGGCGACGTCCTTCAGGGCCTCGCTCGAGACGCTGGCCACCTTCACCGGCGGACCCTTGGGGGCCAGCATGAACAGCTCCGACGGGCTGGTCAGCGAGTCGGAGGCGTAGACGATCCCGTTCGGGCCGACGTCGAAGGCGGTGACGTGGCCTTCGCCGGTCAGGGCGGTAACCTTGCCGGTCTTGACGTCGATGGCGAACAGCTTGGCCTGACCCATGTCATAGGCGGTGGCGTAGATCGTCTTGCCGTCGCGGCTCCAGGCGATGGAGTCGGCCGAGCGATCCCAGCCCGGCGCCAGCTCGCGTCCCTTCTTGGCGGCTTCGTCCCAGATCATGATCCCGAAGCGGTCAGCCTCGAAGCCCGGGCGCTTCATGGCGCGATAGGCGGTCAGCTTGCCGTCCGGCGACCAGATTTCCGCCGTGTCCCAGGCCTTGTTGCCGGCCGTCCAGTTCTCCGGCTTGGCCGAGCCGTCCAGCGGGACGCCCCACATGTCGTAGTTGGTGGTCCAGGGCTCGTCCTTGCCCGCCAGCTTGGCCGAGAAGCTGACCATCTTGCTGTCGGGGCTGATCGTGAAGTCGGCGTCGTCGCCATAGGGCTTGGTGGGCGTGTCGCCGTCGAAGCCCTTCATCAGGTCGATCGGCTGGCCGGCGGCCACGCCGTTGGCGTCGAGGCTGTAGGCGAAGAGGTGGTTCTTCGTACCGTCGGCCCAGGTGTCCCAGTGGCGGATGAACAGGTGGGCGAACACCACGCCCGTGGCCTTGGTCGCGCCCTTGGCGGCGAGGCGGGCCTGGGTGCAGGACAGATCCGGGCAATCGGGGAACACGGCCATGCCGACCACGACCGACTTGCCATCCGGCGTCACCTTGAAGGCCTGGACGTCGAACGGCGCCGAGGTCACCTGCGTGGCCGTCTCGCCCGTGACGTCGGTGCGGAACACCTGGTCGGTCCCGCCGGCGCGGCCCGAGATGAAGTAGATCGCCTTGCCGTCGGCGCTCCAGCGGCCGCTGCTGGCGCCGCCGTCCGAGATCTTCAGCCGGCGCGGCATCATCTTGGCCTTCAGGTCGGCGACCCACAGCGACATCGAGGCCTTGTTGGCCGGATAGTCCATCGTCCGCACGCCGTAGAGCACGTAGCGGCCGTCCGGCGAGACGCGCGGATCGCTGAGGCGATCCAGGCTGACCATGTCCTTCGGCGTGAAGACGTGAGCCTTCGGCGGGGACGTCTGGGGTCCTTGGGCATGGGCCGCGCCGACCAGCGCGGCGGTGAGGGCGACGGCCGAGGCCGCGAGGCGCAAACTCTTGATCATGAAACCCAAATTCCCGGAAACGGTTATCCCTTTTGGCGGCGGAGCCTAGCTCCGCTTTCCGCCTCCGGCTAGGGGAGCCGGGCAAGTGATTCCCGCGCCCGGAACGTCGACCGACGTTCTGTTTCCGCGGCTGCGTCGACGTAACAAAAGTGAAATAAAGTCAGTCGCTTAACGAGTAACAATCCGAAACAGGACTTGCTTTGCCGCGACGCAGCATCACGCCTAGATGCTAGGTCGGGGCGATAGGGTGGCCGTAGAGCCATCCGTCCAACGATAAGGGTCTCTGGTGTCGGCTTCGGGTTATTTTCAGCACACGGTCGCAGGACCGGTGATCTTTGCGGGGATTGGCCTGCACACCGGCGCGCACGTCCGCGTCGTGGTGCGTCCGGCTGCTCCGGACGCAGGGATCGTCTTCGTGCGGACCGATGTGCAAGACCGTGACAATCGCGTCCCCGTCACCGCCGCGGCGGTGTGCCAGACGCAACTGGGCACGGTGATCAACAATGGCGACGACGTCCGCGTCTCGACCATCGAGCATCTGATGGCGGCCCTGGCGGCCCTGTCGATCGACAACTGCGTCGTCGAGCTGGACGGCCCGGAAGTGCCGATCATGGACGGCTCGTCCGAGCCCTTCGTCCAGATCCTGGATCGCGCCGGCCGCCGCAAGCAGGAAGCCGTCCGCCAATATATCGAGATCCTGGCGCCGATCACGGTGGAGGAGGGTGACAAGCGCGCCAGCCTGCTGCCCTCTGACCGCTTCGAGGTCGCTTTCGAGATCGCGTTCGGCAGCAAGGCCATCGGCCGCCAGGCCGTGGACCTGACCGTCGACGAAGAATCTTTCCGCGCCGAACTGTCGGCCTGCCGCACCTTCGGCTTCGTTCGCGACGTGGAGGCCCTGCGCGCCATCGGCCTGGCCCGGGGCGGTTCGATGGAAAACGCCGTGGTCATCGACGGCGACCGCGTGCTGAACCCGGAAGGCCTGCGCCGTCCGGACGAGTTCGTGCGCCACAAGGCGCTGGACGCCATCGGCGACCTCTATGTGCTGGGCAAGCCGATCCTGGGACGCTTTGAAGGCGTCCTGGCCGGCCACGGCCTCAATAACGCCGCTGTTCGGGCGTTGCTGGCCCAGCCGCGCGCCTGGCGCCTACGCGCCCTCGCGTCGGAACTGGCTGAAGCGGTCTAGATAGCGTCTCCGGGAGTCGGGCTCGGCGTTCGCATTTGCGCCTTCGACGGCGTGGTGTAGAAGCCTTGCACGGCGCAGGGGCGCGCGTTTGCTTCGAGGGTGAGAGACTCCGTGCTTCGTAATTTTCCGGGACGTTCGGCCGTAACCATCGCCGCCGTGCTCATCGCCGTGTCGGTGGCGGGCTGCGCGGGTAAGCATAAGAAGCCGAGCCTCGCCTACGAAGAGCGCCCCGTCGAACTGCTGTACGCGACGGGCGCCGATCGCCTGGACCGCGGCAGCTGGAACGAGGCGGTCGACTATTTCCGCGAGGTCGAGCGCCAGCATCCCTATTCGGAATGGTCGCGTCGCTCGATCCTGATGACCGGCTACGCCCACTACATGGGCAACCAGTACACCGACGCGATCGGCGACGCCGACCGCTTCATCTCGCTGTACCCGGGCAATCCGTCGGCCAACTACGCCTACTATCTGAAGGCCATCTGCTACTTCGAGCAGATCGTCGACGTGAACCGCGACCAGGCCGCCACCGAGCAGGCCCTGGGGGCGCTGCGCGACGTGGTCCAGCGCTATCCGAACACCGAATACGCCACCGACGCCCGCCTGAAGATCGACATGGTCAACGACCAGTTGGCCGGCAAGGAAATGGCGATCGGCCGCTGGTACCTGCGCAACGGCAACACGCTGGCCGCCATCGGCCGCTTCAAGACCGTGATCGAGAAGCACCAGACGACGTCGCACACGCCCGAGGCGCTCTATCGCCTGGTCGAGTCGTACCTGACGATCGGCCTGCCCGAGGAAGCCAAGCGCAACGGCGCGGTCCTGGGCTACAACTTCCCGGGCGATCGCTGGTACGCCGACGCCTACAAGCTCCTGAACGACAACGGCCTGCGTCCCGCCGTCGAGCCTCTGAAGGCCGGCGCCAAGCGCAACGCCCTGGAGCGCATCCTGTCGCATGACAAGGACGCGACCCTGCCGCCTCCGGGCACGAAGAAGAACAAGAAGGGCGGCCTGATGGGCGTCCTGGGCATGTAGATGCGAGCAACGGAACGGGTTTGTGCTCGTTCCGTTCTCTTCTTCTCTTTGAAAAACTCTGATTCCCGGCGATCCTGCGTTTCATGCTGATCGGCCTTTCCATCCGTGACGTCGTGCTCATCGAGAGCCTGGACCTGGCCATCGGCGAGGGGCTGACCGCCCTGACCGGTGAAACAGGGGCGGGCAAGTCGATCATTCTCGACGCCCTGGGCCTGGCCACCGGCGCCCGCGCCGACGCCGGGCTGGTGCGGCGAGGGGCGGCCGGCCACGCCTCGGCCACCGCGATTTTCGCCCTGCCGGCCGACCACCCCGCCTTCGCCTATCTGGACGACAAGGGCCTGGACTACGCCCGCGACGAGGACCTGGTCCTGCGTCGCCAGCTGTCGCCCGACGGCCGCAGCCGCGCCTTCGTCAACGACCAGGCCACCAGCGTCGGCGTGCTCAAGGATCTGGGCGCGCTGCTGCTGGAAGTGCACGGCCAGCACGAGACCGTCGGCCTGCTGGATCCCAAGACCCACCGCAGCCTGCTGGACGCCTTCGGCGGCGTCAGCGTCGGGGCCGTCGCCTCGGCCTGGAGCGCCTGGCGCGCCGCACGCGAAACGGCCGAGGGCCTGCGCGACCTGGCCGGCCGCGCCGCCGCCGAGACCGAGGAACTGACCCTCCGCCTCTCGGAGCTGGACCGCCTGGATCCGCGCGAAGGCGAGGAGACGGCGCTGGCCGAGGAGCGGGCGCTGCTCAGCTCGGCCGAGAAGACGATCACCGACGTCGCCGCCGCCCAGGACGCGCTGGGCAACGATTTCTCCGGCAAGCTGGCCCAGGCCTATCGCGCCCTGGAGCGGGCTCGCGACCGGGCTCTGCAGGCCGGCGCGCCGGCCGAGGGGGCGGCCATGACCCGTCTGTCGGCCGCCTGCGAGGCCGTCGACCGGGCCATCGTCGAGGCTCAAGAGGCCAGCGCCGCCATCGACGCGGTCGCCGAGTCGTTCGAGTTCGAGCCCGACCGCCTGGAAAAGGCCGAGGAGCGCCTGTTCGCCCTGCGCGGCATGGCCCGCAAGCTCAATGTCCTGGTCGAGGACCTGCCGGCCAAGCGCGCCGAGTTCGCTGCGCGCCTGCAGGCGATCGAGACCTCCGAGGATTCGCTGAAGGCCGCCGACGCCGAAGCCGCCGAGGCCCGCGAGGCCTATCTCTACGCCGCCGAGGCTTTGTCAGCCGAGCGCCGCGCGGCCGGCGACGCCCTGGCCAAGGCCGTCGAGGCCGAGCTGACGCCGCTGAAGCTGGAAAAGGCCCGGTTCCGCGTCGCCGTCGAGCCGCTGGCCGAAGACCGCGCTGGCCCGACGGGTCTGGACCGCATCGCCTTCGAGATCTCGACCAATCCCGGCGCGCCGTTCGGCCCGATGGAGGCCATCGCCTCGGGCGGCGAACTGGCCCGCTTCGCCCTGGCGCTGAAGGCGGCGCTGGCAGGGCGTGGCGGCGGTCCGCAGCCGCTGATGATCTTCGATGAAGTCGATCAGGGCGTCGGCGGGGCCGTGGCCGACGCGGTGGGCCTGCGATTGAAGCGCCTGGCCGCGAACGCCCAGGTGCTGGTCGTGACCCACTCGGCCCAGGTCGCCGCGCGCGGCGACGCCCACTGGCGGATCTCCAAGTCCGGCGACGACACCTCGACCCGGACCAGGGTCGAGCCGTTGACCCCAGCCCAGCGCGAGGAAGAGATCGCGCGGATGCTGTCGGGGGCCGAGGTGACGGAGGCCGCGCGGGCGGCGGCGCGGGCCTTGATGGCCTGATATACTCCGCTCATCCCCGCGAACGCGGGGACCCAAGCCGAGTTAGGCGTTGGTCCCAATCGGCGCAGCGAGCTGAGACGCCGCTTGGGTCCCCGCTTTCGCGGGGATGAGCGGATTTTGAGACCGCCCCTTCACCCACCGCTGCAACGGCGCGTCCACCACCCGTTCGAACAGCCACGCCGCCACGATCGTCGCCGGAATGGCCAGCGCCCACAGCGCCCAGGTCGCCGCCGCCGGCAGGGCCAGCTTCTGCTCCACCGCCCGCACGACGCCGAACCAGACCACGGCCGTCAAGGTGTTGGTCAGGAACAGCGAGAAAGACAGCCGGCCGGCCGCCTCGGCCCAGCGCCAGCCCATGGGCTTGGCAGCGCCGGCCGCGTAGATCAGGAAGGCCAGCAGGGCCAGGCTGAAATGGTCGAAGTTCCCCAGGCCTTGGATGCCCACCACGATGGCCAGGGTCGCCAGCGCCAGCGGACCGGCCTGCTGCCGCGCCAGGTCCGTCACCGGCAAGCGGGCGACCAGCAGGCCGATCATGAACAGCGGCACGCCCCGGATCAGGCCAAAGCGCAGCGGCAGCTGATAGCCGTGGACGCCGAAGATCATCAGCGCCGCATAGTCGATGGCGACATAGGCGCAGACGCCCATGGCCAGAAGCTGCAGCGGATGGCGCGTCGAGCGCGCCACGGCCCGCCAGACCATCGGGAAGAGGGCATAGGCGACCATCAGCGCCGACAGGGTCCAGGTCGGGATGTTCCAGCCCGAGGCGCCGGGCACGAACCAGGCTTGCACCAGCAGGACCTGGGGCAGCAGCTGGTCCCACTGGAACCATTGCGGGTTCTGCGGGGCCAGGCCGACGACGCTGGTGGCCAGCACGAAGGCGACGAACAGGGTCAGCATGGCCAGGTGCGACGGCCAGATCCGCTGCACGCGGCGCTTGAGGAATTCCAGCGTCCCGACGTCCGAGTTCAGCACACGCGGCCCATAGGTCCGGGCCAGAACGTAGCCAGACAGCATCAGGAAGAAGTCGGTCGCCAGATAGCCGCGCCCGAAGGCCGGGTTCAGCGAGAACAGCGACACCGGCGCCCGCTCGGCCACGTGATAGAGCACGATGAACAGCGCCGCGAGGAACCGCAGGGCGTCCAGCGGACCGCCGCGCGACAGGGCAGGGGCGGCGGTAGATGTGCCGGCTTTGGACATGTGAGGCTCCTTCAAGCCTTGCGCCGCAAGGCCCGGGCCAGTTTTCGCGTCCCAGGCGACCGGCAAGCTGACTCCCTCTGTCGGGACGGCGTTGCTAACGTGTCGGCGTCTTCCCGCTGCCGGATTCGCCTCGTGTCCCAGATCCCCGTCGCCGACCTCACCGAAGCCCAGGCCGTCGAGGAACTGGAGGCCCTGGCCGACGCGTTGACGACGCACGACATCGCCTATCACCAGCAGGATGCGCCCACGATCAGCGATGGCGATTACGACGCCCTCAAGCGCCGCAACCTCGACATCGAGACCCGCTTCCCGCACCTGGTGCGCGACAACTCTCCGTCCATGCGCGTCGGTGCGGCGCGGGCCGAGCAGTTCTCGCCCGTCGAGCACGGCGTGCCGATGCTCAGCCTCGACAACGCCTTTTCCAACGACGAGGCGACCGAGTTCGACGCGCGTATCCGCCGGTTCCTGCGCCTGTCGCCGTCGGACACCGTGGCCTATACGGCCGAGCCCAAGATCGACGGCCTGTCGGCCTCGCTGCGCTACGTCAACGGCGTGCTGGTCCAGGGCGCGACGCGCGGCGATGGCCGGGTGGGCGAGGACGTCACCGCCAACCTGCGCACCATCGCCGACATTCCCCACAAGCTGAAGGGCGCCGGGTGGCCCGACGTGATCGAGGTGCGCGGCGAGGTCTATGTCGAACTGGCCGCCTTCGCCGCCTTCAACGCCGCCGCCGAGGAGGCCGGCCAGCGCACCTACGCCAACCCCCGCAACTTCGCCGCCGGGTCGCTGCGCCAGATCGATCCGAAGATCAGCGCCCAGCGGCCGCTGCGGTTCTTCGGCTATGCCTGGGGTCTGGTGTCCGAACCGTTCGCCGAGAGCCAGTGGGGGGCGCTGGAGAAGCTCGCTGAATGGGGCTTCGTGACCACGGCCCCGCCGGCGCGTCGTGTCGAGAACGCCCAGGGCCTGCTGGACGTCTATGCCGCGTTCGAGACCTTGCGACCGACCCTGGGCTTCGACATCGACGGCGTGGTCTACAAGGTCGACGACTTGGAGCAGCAGCGCCGCCTGGGCTTCGTCTCACGCTCGCCGCGCTGGGCCATCGCCCGCAAGTTCCCGGCCCAGCGGGCTCGCACGATCCTGGAAGCCATCGACCTGCAGGTCGGCCGCACCGGCGCGATCACGCCCGTCGCGCGCTTGAAGCCGGTGACGGTCGGTGGCGTCTCGGTGACTAACGCCACCCTGCACAATGGCGACGAGATCGCCCGCCTGGACGTCCGCATCGGCGACACCGTGGTGATCCAGCGGGCCGGCGACGTGATCCCGCAGATCGTCGAGGTGGCCCTGGAGGCGCGGCCCGATCCCGCGCCCGAGCCGTTCGAATTCCCGCACGTCTGCCCGTGCCCGCTGCAGACGCCGCTGGCGCGCGAGGTCAACGCCTCGGGCCAGGAGTCGGTCGTGCGCCGCTGCACGGGCGAGTTCGCCTGTCCGTTCCAGCGCGTCGAGCACCTGCGCCACTTCGTGTCCCGCCGCGCCTTCGACATCGAGGGCCTGGGCGAGAAGCAGCTGCAGGCCTTCTTCGACGAAGGCTGGATCACCGAGCCGGCCGACATCTTCAAGCTGGCCAAGGACGAGGAGAAGCTGGCGGCCCTGCGCGAGCGCGACGGCTATGGCGAGACCTCGATCGCCAACCTCGTCAAAGGCATCAACGAGCGGCGCACGATCGGCCTGGACCGGATGATCTACGGCCTGGGCGCGCGCGACATCGGCGAGACCACCTCGACCGTGCTGGCCCGCAACTTCGATCGCTTCGAGGACCTGCAAGCCGCCGCCGAAGCCGCCGCCAAGGGGCTGCCGGGCGAGACCTACCTCGAACTCTCCACCGCCCAGGGCGTCGGTCCCAAGGCGCTGGACCTGCTGGTCGAAGCCGGGAAGGGCGGCCTGGTCGCCGATCCGTGGCCGGAAGCCGCCGACCTGGAGATCAAGATCGGCCATGCGGTCCCCAAGCTGACCAAGCCCGCCAAGGCCGCCCTGGCCCAGCGCTACGGAACCTGGGACGCCTTTGCCGAGGGGTTGGCCGCCGCCGCCTCGGGCGCGCCGGGCGACGACTACCTGCACCTGGCCGCTGTCGACGGCGTCGGGCCCGTGGCCGCCCAGTCCCTGGCCCGGTTCTTCGCGGAAGAGCATAACCGCGCCAAGGTCGCCAACCTTGTGGCCGAGCTGGACATCCAGCCGGTCGCCAAGCCCAAGACCGACACCGCCGTGGCCGGCAAGACCATCGTCTTCACCGGCTCGCTGGAGAAGATGACCCGCGACGAGGCCAAGGCGCAGGCGGAGGGCCTGGGCGCCAAGGTCGCCTCGTCGGTGTCGAAAAAGACCGACCTGGTTGTCGCCGGCCCCGGCGCGGGCTCGAAGCTGAAGACCGCCACCGAGCTGGGCATCCAGGTGATGACCGAGGACGAGTGGCTGGCGATGGTGGGCGCCTGATGAAAGTCATCGCCCTCGACTTCGAGACCGCCAATCCGGCGCGCTCCAGTCCGTGTTCCATCGGTCTGGCCTGGATCGAGGACGGTGCGGTGGCGCGGATCGAGCACCACTATATCCGCCCGCCGGGCAACCGCTTCGCGTCGTTCAACATCGCCTTCCACGGCATCGGTCCCGAGCATGTCGCCGACGCCGACGAGTGGCCGGCCGTGCTGGAGCGCCTGCGGCCCGAGCTGGAGGGCGCGCTGGTGCTGGCCCACAACGCCTCGTTCGACATCAGCGTGATCCGCCGCACGTGCGAGCACTACGACGTGTCGCCGCCGAGCTTCGACTATCTGTGCACGGTGCAGGTGGCGCGCGGCGTCTGGCCGGAGCTGCCGTCGCACAAGCTGAACGTGGTCTGCGGCCACCTGGGCGTCGACTTCGCCCACCACGACGCGGCGGCCGACGCCTATGCCTGCGGGCAGGTGGCCCTGGCGGCCGCGGCGCTGCACGGCGTTTCTCGCCTGCATGACCTGCCCCAGAAGCTTGGCATGACCCTGGGGCGGCTGGACCCGGACGGCTATGCGCCCTCGCGCGGCGCGGTCGCGCCCAGGCGTTCAGCGTCCGTTCAGCGGGTCTGGTGAGGAATAGGCTGGCTCCTTTCCGAAATCCCGCCGCGTTTTTGCGTCGGGGCTTGTGGCGAAGGGCCAGATCGCGCAACCAAACGGTCAAACGCGCATTTGAAGCGTGACCATAGGGAGTTCCGGATGTTCCGCACCACCATGACCGCCGTCGCCAGTCTCGGCGTCACCCTGGTTCTCGGCGCCAGCCCGGCCTTCGCCGCCGACGCCACGGGCCTGTGGCAGACGCCCACCAATGGCGGCCAGGTCGAGATCTCCCACTGTGGCAACAGCCTGTGCGGCAAGCTGGTTAACTCCGACCACATCAAGGCCAATCCGGCCGTGAAGGACGAGCGGAACAAGGACGAGAGCCAGCGCGGCCGTCCGCTGAAGAACCTGCAGATGCTGTACGACTTCACCGGCGGCCCGACCAAGTGGACCGGCGGCAAGGTCTACAACCCCGACGACGGCGGCACCTATTCGGGCACCATCGAGCTGCTCAGCGACAACCAGCTGAAGCTGAAGGGCTGCATCGTCGCGCCGTTCTGCAAGACCCAGGTGTGGAACCGGGTGAAGTAGGCGGCTTCAAGCCTCGTCGACGGCCGCCGGCGCGATCCGGCGGGCCGTCTCGGCGATCTCCGTCAGGATGTCGCCCCCTCGGCTCAACTGGGCCAGGTTACGGCGCGAGATCGCCGCGATCACCTCTTCGCCGCGCGGCCGCAGAGCCAGGGCGACGCGCCGACGATCCGTCTCGAACGGACGACGCGAGACCAGGTCACGCTCGACTAGCCGCTCCACCAGCCCGACGGCGCTGTGGTTCTTGATCAGCAGGCTGTCGGCCAGTTCTCCGATCGACATCGGCTCCGGCCCCGGATGGCACTTGATGGCCAGCAGCGCCTGATGCTGCTGCGACGTCAGGCCGTGCGCCCGCGCGCCGGCCTCGCTGAACGCCAGGAATTCGCGGATCGCCCGGCGGAACGCGCCTAGGGCGCGGTAGTCTTCGGCGCTCAGGTCCGCGTCGGCGGGGGCGGTTTCAGGCTCTGCCATGGCGGCCTCGTACCATGTTCGGGGCCGCGTCACCCATCGCTGATTGACCTGGATGTGCCGGCGCTCTAGCAGAAACATCGTATCACGATGTAATTGAAGATCTCATGGCCCTTTCCCCATTCGAAGCCTTGACCCGCCAGCGCAAGCTGGTCCGGCTCAGAGCCCGTCGCTCCTTGCGCACCGGCGCGGTGATCGCCGCCGCCGTCGCGGCCGGGGCGGCGGCGGTCGGCTTCGCGCGGCTGTGCGACAAGGCCATGGCGCTGCACCAGTCGTGGATCGACGGCCGCGCGTGGCTGGGACCGCTCCTGCTGGCGGTCGGCATGCCGCTGTGCGTCTGGCTGATGCGGCGCCTGGCCCCGGCGGCGGCCGGTAGCGGCATTCCCCAGGTGATCGCGGCCGGCGACGTCGGGCGCGGCCGCGACGCCTCGGGCGCCAAGGTGCATGACGACCGGGTCTCGATGAAGACCGCCCTGGTGAAGGTGGCGCTGGCGGCGCTGCTGCTGCTGTGCGGCGGCTCGATTGGGCGGGAAGGACCGACCGTGCAGGTGGTCTCGGCCACCATGGTGTTCCTGACAGGCTGGCTGCGCGGCGGTCCTGATCGGCGGACCCTGCTGATCGCCGGCGGCGCGGCCGGGGTGTCGGCGGCCTTCAACACCCCGATCGCCGGCATCGTCTTCGCGGTCGAGGAGCTGGCGCGCGGCTTCGACAAGCGGGCCAACACCGTGGTGATCCTGGCCGTGGTCTCGGCCGGCGTGGCGGCCTACGCGATCGGCGGCGACTACGCCTATTTCGGCGACATGTCGGGCTCGGCCGGCTGGAACGCCTGGATCAGCGCGCCGATCCTGGGCGCGATCTCGGGCGTGGCCGGCGGGCTCTTCTCGCGCCTGCTGGCGGCGGTGCTTGTCGGCGACAATCCAGTCAAGCGCTGGCGGGGCAAGCGACCGGTGCTGTTCGCGGGCCTCTGCGGCCTGGTCGCGGCCGGCGTGGCGGTGCTGAGCCACGGCGCGGCCTATGGCGCGGGTTACGAGCAGGCCAGGGCGCTGCTGTATGGCCACTTCGGCTCGGGCTTCGCCCTGGCGGTCGGCAAGTGGACCGCGACCCTGGCGGCTTCTGCCAGCGGCGCGCCGGGTGGGATCTTCGCGCCGTCGCTGGCGGTGGGGGCAGGGCTAGGCGCGCTTTTCTCGCACATCGCGCCCTGGTCTTCGGGGCGAGATGCGGTGACGCTGGGCATGGCCGGCTACCTGACCGGCGTCGTCCAGGCCCCGCTGACCAGCGCGGTGATCCTGATGGAGATGACCCGCGATCCGGCCCTGGTCGGACCGCTGCTGACCTGCGCCCTGGTGGCGCGGCGGTGCTCGGAAGCGATCTCGCCGACGCCGCTGTATCACGCCCTGGCGCGGGCCTGGACCCGCCCGCGCCGCCGGGTCGAAAACGCCTAGAGCGGCGCGCAGACCGCTTCCATCCAGGCCCGGATCTCTGGCTCCACGCGCGGGCCGATCTCGCGCAGCACGCGGGCGTGATAGGCGTCGAACTGGGCGATCTCCTCGGCGGTCAGCAGCGCCTTGTCGATCAGTCGGCGGTCGATCGGCGCCAGGGTCAGGGCCTCGAAGCGGTGCATCGGGCGATCGCCGGTCCCGACGGGCTCGGCCGGCATGACGATCTCCAGGTTCTCGATCCGGATGCCGTATTCGCCGTCCTTGTAGTAGCCGGGCTCGTTCGAGACGATCATGCCGGGCTGCAGGGCGATGGTGTTCGGGGCCTTGGAGATCCGCTGCGGCCCTTCATGGACGCCTAGATAGACCCCGACGCCGTGGCCGGTGCCGTGATCGTAGTCCAGGCCGTGGGCCCACAGGGCCGCGCGGGCGAAGGCGTCGATGGCCGAGCCGGTGGTCCCGGCCGGGAAACGCAGGCGGGCTATGGCCAGATGGCCCTTCAAAACGAGCGTGTTGCGCTGGACCATCTCGGCCGAGGGCTCGCCGATCGCCACGGTGCGCGTGACGTCGGTGGTGCCATCCAGATATTGGCCGCCGCTGTCGACCAGCAGCAGCGAGCCCATGGCCGCCCGCTCGTTGGAGCGCTCGGTCGGGCGGTAGTGGGGCAGGGCGCCATGGCCGTTGGCCGCGCCGATGGTGTCGAAGCTGAGGTCCTTCAGCACGCCGGTGGCTTCGCGGAAGCTTTCCAGCTTGGCGACGGCTTCCTTCTCGTCGGGTGGATTGATCTGACCCTCGGTGGCCAGCCAGTGCAGGAAGCGGGTCAGGGCCGCCCCGTCGCGCTTGTGCGCCTCGCGCGTGCCGTCCAGCTCGACGTCGTTCTTGCAGGCGCGGGGCAGGGTGCAGGGGTCCATGGCGCGGACCACCTTGGCGCCCGCGGCGGCCAGCATGTCGAAGTACCAGGCCGACGACTGGGCGGGATCGACGACGACGGCCTTGCCCGACAGGTCGCCGAGGGCTTCGGAAAGCTTGTCCGGCGTTTCCAGCGAGACCTGGTTGCCCAGCCAAGCCGGCAGGTCGGTGGTGACCTTGGCCGGTTCGAGGAACAGGCGCGCCGTGCCGTCGGCGTTCAGGATGGCCTGGGCCAGCGGCAAGGGCGAGCGGATGACGTCGCCGCCGCGCACATTGAACAGCCAGGCGATCGAGGACGGCGCGGTGATCACCGCCGCGTCCGCGCCCAGGGCGCCGACCGACGCGCCGACGCGGGCGCGCTTGGAGCTGGACTCCTCGCCGGCATAGGCGACCAGCTGGGGCACGACCGGAGCCATGGGCTGGGCCGGACGAGCGGCGCCCCAGGCTTCGTCGATCGGATTGGCGGCGACGGGCTTCAGCACCGCGCCGGCCTTGGCGACGGCGGCCTTCAGGCCATCCAGCGCGGCGGGGCTGTGCAGGCGGGCGTCATAGCCGATCACCGCGCCCTTTTGGGCGGTCTCCAGATAGGCGGGGACGCCGCCCTCGACGAGGTCGCGGATCTCGAAGACGCCCTGGTCGACCTGGTCGCGGACCTGCAGCGTGTAGCGGCCGTCGACGAACACGGCGGCGCGGTCGCTCAGGATCACGCCTGCGCCGGCCGAGCCGGTGAAGCCGCTGGCCCAGGCCAGACGGTCGTTGGCGGCAGGCAGGTATTCGTTCTGGTGCTCGTCCTCGTGCGGCACGAGGAAGCCGTCCAGCCCCTGCGCGGCCATGGCGGCGCGGATCAGCGGGACGTGCTTGGGCCCGAAGGACGGGTCGGTGGATTCATCGAAGGTCTGGCGCATGGGAGAGGATTTAGGCCTCTCCGCCTGCGCTGAAAAGATGCTCGATCCTCCCCCTAGCGGGGGAGGTGTCGGCTCGAAGAGACGACGTAGGGGGAAGAGGCCGGCTCAGCAGCACTTCCCCCACCGGCGCTTCGCGCCACCTCCCCCGCTAGGGGGAGGATTTACGTTCCTACGGCCGCTGCAGCACCAGCGTCGCCCACGCATCCCGGTGGATGCGATTCACCACCTTGAAGCCGCGCGACAGGTAGGCGGCCTTGACCATGCGTTCCTGGGTGCGCAGCAGGCCCGACAGGATGACGGTGCCGCCGGGAACCAGGGCGCGCTTGATGTCCTGAGCCAGGCTGATCAGCGGGCGGGCCAGGATGTTGGCGAAGACCAGGTCGTAGGGCGCGTTCTCGGCGACCAGCTTGTTCGACAGGCCCGAGGCGTGGACGAAGCGCGCATTGGCCATGTTGACCTCGGCGTTCTCCTTGGCGATCCGGACGGACGGCTTGTCGATGTCGGTGCCGACGGCAAGCTTCGTACCGGTGCGGGCGGCGGCGATGGCCAGCAGGCCCGTGCCGGCGCCGACGTCCAGCACCTTGTTAAACTTGCGGGCCTTGATCAGGCGGTCATAGGCCTGCAGGCAGCCGACGGTGGTGCCGTGGTGGCCGGTGCCGAACGCCGCGCCGGCTTCGATGCGCAGGTTGACCGTGCTGGCCGGCAAGCGGCCGCGATCGTGCATGCCATAGACGAAGAAACGGCCGGCGCGCACCGGCGGCAGGCCCGACAGCGCCATGGCCAGCCAGTCGGCGTCGGCCAGGGTGTCGCGATGGACCTTCAGGTCGTACTCGCCCAGCAGCGCCATCAGGCTGGCGTCTTCCTCGTCCGTGGTCGGAAAGGCGTCGATGCGCCAGACGCCCTTGTCCTCGTCCTCTTCCAGGATCGAGTAGGTGGCGCCTTCCAGGCCCGGATGGTTGTCGATGGCGTCGGCGGCGGTCTCGGCTTCGAGGCGGGCGCCGCGGGCGACGATCTGCTGGGGCGTATAGTCGGTCATGCCGCTCCGTTAGCGGCAAAGGGCCAAAAAAGCGAGGGCTCCCAGAGTTGGAGCGTGGCGGTCGCCGAAACCGCGCACCCTTTCGGTTGCCACGCTCTAGCGCGTCGTCATGCCCGTGGCGGCGGCGTCGGCCATGACCATCGGAATGGCCTTCGGCTTCTGATCCTCGGGCAGCGAGACGTCCAGGATGTTGCCGTCGCGCGTGGCCGAGCGGTAGCTGTCGGGATCCGGCGGCGGCATGGCGGGGCCGTGCTGGCCAGGCTGGTAGTCCGGCACGTCGGGCGCGACCGGCAGGTCGTAGCTGGGCGTATAGGCCGCCATCTGAATCGACGGCGCCTGGGTGGCCTTGATGAAGTCGGTGCCGATCACATAGTCCGGAACCTTGCCGCTCGGCCACGAGGTGGGCTCGGCCATGGCTTCGATCTGGGTCTGGGCGGGCGACATCTCGGGCGTGAAGCCGGTGTCCTGCGAGCCGGTCTGCATCATGAAGCCCGCCAGGGCGCCGACCACCGCGCAGACCGGCGCGCCATAGGCGACGGGGCGGGTGAGGGCGAAGGCCTTCAGCGTTTCCATGAGAGGCTTGAACCGATCCATATCGGCATAGCGCGCGAGAGGGCGATTTGGTTCGAAGCGGCACAAAGGCCTCGGCAGACTCGCCGTCGCGCTTCTAGTCTGGGGCCATGACGAACCGTCCCCGAAAACTGCTGCGCGAGCGCCGCGAGCACGAGCGCGCCCGCGTCACCTCTGTGGAGCTGTTCTTCGACCTCGTCTTCGTGTTCGCGGTCACCCAGCTGTCGCACGCGGTGATCGGCCATCCGACGGGACAGGGCCTGCTACACGCCACGCTGCTGCTGCTGGCCGTCTGGTGGTCGTGGGTCTACACGGCCTGGGTCACCAACTGGCTGGACCCCGAGCGCACGCCCGTGCGGCTGATGCTGTTCGTGATGATGGCCGCCGCCCTGGTGCTGGCGGCCGCCATCCCCGAGGCCTTTGCCGAGCGCGGCCTCGTTTTCGCCTGCGCCTATGTCTTCATCCAGGTGGGCCGCAGCCTGTTCTTCCTGGTCAGCGTCTGGCGCGAGCCCGCGCACCGCATGAACTTCGCGCGGATCACGGCCTGGCTCAGCGTCTCGGGCGTCATCTGGATCCTCGGCGCGTTCCAGCCCGGCGAGACGCGCCTGCTGGTCTGGTCCCTGGCCATGGCCATCGAATATGTCGCGCCGGCCGCAGGGTTCTGGACGCCGGGCCTGGGCAAGTCGAACGCCGGCGACTGGAGCGTCGAGGGGGCGCACCTGGCCGAGCGCTGCGCCTGTTTCATCATCATCGCCCTGGGCGAGTCGGTCGTCGTCACCGGCGCCACCGTGGTCGACCTGCCGTGGACGACCCAGGTCATCGCCGCCTTCGCCTGCGCGCTGGTCTGCTGCATCGCCATGTGGTGGATCTATTTCTCGTCCACCGCCGAGGCGGCCAGCGAGGCCATCGCCGAGTCGGACCAGGCCGGCGCCATCGCCCGCGCGGCCTATACCTACAGCCACCTCTTGCCGGTGGCCGGGATCATCGTGGCGGCGGTCGGCGACGAGTGGGTGATCCACCATCCGGCCGGCCATACCGACTTCAAGACCGCCGCGGCCGTGATCGGCGGACCGGCGCTGTTCCTGTTCGGCATGCTGGTGTTCAAGCTGGCCGTGTTCCGAAAGTGGTCGCAGACCCGGATCTCGGGTCTGGTGATGCTGGCCGCGATGGGACCCGTCGCCGGACATGTCAGCCCGCTGGTCTTGTCGGGCCTGACCAGCCTGGTCCTGGTGCTGGTCGGGGCCCGGGAGACCTGGCTGACCCCGCACGCGAAAGCGTGAAGCCTCAGCCCTTCGCCGAGATCGCGCTCAGTTCCTCCAGGTCCAGGTCGCGCTCCAGCTCGTGCAGCGTCTCGTCGTCGATGTCGCCGGCGCGATGCAGGCGGATCAGCTCGCCGCGCCCCACGGCCACGGCCTCCAGCACCACGTCGAAATGGGCGTGCAGCATCGGCGTGTAATGGTCGGTGCGCTCGGCGTAGTCGACGATCGCGGTGGCCCGGCGCGTATAGCGCTCAAGCAGCATCGGATGGATCAGCTGGCCGTCGGCGTCATAGGCCAGGCGCTGGATGGTGGCGAACTGGGCCTGGGCCATGGCCGCCTCGGCCTGGCTCATGGTCAGGCGCGGCTTTTCGGCCTCGGGCTCGGTCAGCTTGGCCCAGGCGATCACCCGGCCCAGCGTCGTGCCCTGCAGCAGCACCGTGCCCATGATCATCCCGAACGCGGTGACCAGGATCAGGTCGCGGCCGGGAAAGCCCTCGGGCACGCTCAGCGCCAGGGCCAGGGTGACCACGCCGCGCACGCCGGCCCAGCTCAGCACGGTCGAGCCGCCCGCGCCCAGCGGCGGATAGCGCGTCAGGCCAGTGGCGAAGCACAGCCGGATCACGAGGTCGGAGCCGAACACCCAGACGAACCGCGCCACGACCAGCGCGGCCAGGATCGCCAGCACCGAGGGGCCCATCGTCGTGACCACCACGCCGAAGCCGCCGACCCGCTCGACCACGCCGCGCAGCGACAGGCCGATCAGCACGAAGACGGCCGCCTCCATCAGGAAGATGGTCACGGTCCAGAACGACGAGCCACGCATCCGCGTCGCGGCCGACAGCACGGTGTGCTGATACCAGCTGGCGATCAGCCCGGCGGTGACGGTGGCGATGACGCCGGAGACATGCAGTTGCTCGCCCAGGAGATAGGCCACCCAGGACATCAGGCTGGTGGCTGCGATGATCAGATATTCGTCGCCCAGGCGCCGCACCAGCTTGACCCAGGCAAAGCCCACCACGCCGCCGACCAGCGCGCCGCCGATGGCCAGGACGAGGAAGCTGCCCACCGCTTGAGGCAGGCTGAAGGCGCCGGTCACGGCGGCCGCGACGGCGAAGCGGAAGAGCACCAGGCCGCTGGCGTCGTTCAACAGACTCTCGCCCTCCAGCAGGATCTGCAGGCGGCGCGGCAAGGTCACGCGGGCCAGCACCGCGCGGGCGGCGATGGCGTCCGGCGGCGCGACGATCGCGCCCAGCACCGCGCAGGCCGCCCACGGCAGCGACGGGAAGAGACAGTGCGCCGCCAGGGCGACGGCGATGGTGGTGAAGACCACGGCCCCGACGGCCAGCGAGCTGATCCCCACCATGTGCCGGCGCAGCCGCGCCAGCGGGATCGACCAGGCCCCGTCCATCAGCAGCGGCGGCAGGAAGATCACCAGCACCAGATCCGGATTGACCGCGATCGCCGGCAGCCCCGGCGCGAACGCCAGCAGCGACCCGCCCAGCAGCAGCGCCACCGACGGCGGCAGCTTGAACCGGCGGGCGGCGTGATGCAGCGCGATGATCGCCATGATCATCCCGATCGCCAGCTCGAACACGTGGGTGGGGGTCATCGGGGGCTCTGACTCGTCGGTGTCCCCATAGGACGCTATCGGGAGCTTGACGGGGTCAAGCGTCAGAAATCTCTCTTACGGCGATGGGTGACCTTGGCGGAGTGGTGGTCCTAAATCCTCCCCCTAGCGGGGGAGGTGGCGCGAAGCGCCGGAGGGGGAAGTTCTGTTGAGCCTGCTTCTTCCCCCTCCGTCGGCTGCGCCGACACCTCCCCCGCTAGGGGGAGGATTTGGGAGCGTTCGGCGCACTTGTCCTCGGCGTTCGCGGAATCGAACCCAACGAAATCAACCGCTTCTCACTTTTACACGTCCGCCAATCCTCGGCGCTCAGCGCCGGCCCATACTCTGAGCCATCCCCGTCGCAAGGGGAGGGCGCTTGGATCCGGCCCAAAGCGGCGGCGGGGGTAGGTTGAGCGGGGCCG
>FTCT01002207.1_pt1 | contig 21114 bp, 20 predicted proteins | sample 1658881 | NCBI WGS metagenome assembly FTCT01 (sample SAMEA3914864, study PRJEB12502) | metagenome | biome: forest; material: soil | place: USA | collected 2012-03-12 | depth 0.3 m | reverse complement strand
TCGGGACGAGGCCTCGGCAGGGGAGGATCTCGTGCGTTTCGCCGAGCGCTGGCCGGGGTATGAGACGATCGCCCTCTACAGCGGCGAACGCGCGATTGCGGTGCTCGCCAACCCGGCCCTGGGCTTCCCCGCCGATCGGCTGTGCGGCTTGCCGGAGGCGGCCTGAGGCGAGGCCTGAAGCCAGTCGGAACCCGGGCTCACCGCAGCGGTCGGCTGAGCCAGGCGGACCCCGCCTCCACGAACCGCCATGGCGTCTCGACGCCGACGGACAATCCGACCCGCCGCCCCGAGACCGTCAGGACCGGCGCGACGGGCGCGAGGAGCTGGAACGGCAAGTCCCAAACGGGCGCGCCGGTAAGATCCCCTGTAATCGCCAGCGCCTGACAGAGCCGTCCCGGCCCGGCGCAGAGCGGGTGAACCGCATCGGTCCCGCGCCGGCGCATCATCGCCTCCAGGCCCAGGGTCGGCTCGAGCGCCCGGATCAGCACGGCGCTGCCGGGCCGCTCGGCGTCACAGGTGATGTTGAAGCACCAGTGCAAACCGTAGATGCGATAGACATAGGCTCGCCCTGCAGGCCCGAACATCGCGGCGTTGCGCCGCGTGGGCCCTCGAAAACTGTGGGATGCGGGATCCTCGACATCATAGGCTTCAGTTTCCACGATCCGCCCCCCGACGCCCTCGACCGTCAGGGTGCAACCGATCAAGGCCGCAGCGAGCCGGGGCGACGGTTGATCGAAGACGGTCCGATCCAGGCTCACACCCTGACCCGGCCCCCCGGCGTCCGCCTTCATCCGGACGCCGCATCTGCGGACGGCGACGTGCGGCCGAGCGCCGAAACGACCTGATCGTAGAGATCAAGCGCCTCCCGGTCCGACTGTCCGTCAAGCCAGGCCGTGTTTGTCAGATCATGCAGCCGGTCCATGACGGGCGCGCAGTCCCCACCGCCGATCAGCCGTTCGTCCCAGGTCCATCCCACAATGGCGGCGAGCGTGCGCAAGGTTTCCTGAGGCGACATCGGACTGCCCGGCAGCCGTGACACGGCGACGATCTCGCGCATCTCCCGAAGCGCGCGCCGGCAGCCCTCCGCATCGCTTGCCGCAGTCATAGTCCCCCTCCAGACCCGCGGTCGGCCGTCCTCCGGCGCAGCGCCGTCGAGGCTTTCCCGAAGCCGGAGAGGTCGCTTCCTCCGCGGCAAATGGCGGCTGTATGAAAGACCATGAAGACCTCCTGACCGGCGTCTCTACGTCTGCGCCCTCGACGCGGTTCCGGCGGATCGTCCGGCCGGCCCTCCCCTGTCCGATCTCGGACAGAGGAACCGCAACGCGGACCGCAGGTTGAAGGGGCGCCCGGCTCCGCGCCCCGCGCCCCTTTCCTCACGCCCGATCGGAACGTCTCATGGCCAAAGCCCCCTCCAAGCCCGCCGCCAAGTCTGCCGCCAAGGCCGCAGCCACATCCGCTCCGCGGAAGGCGCCCGCGCCGACGAAGTCAGGATCCGCTTCCGCCGAGGCCATGCCGGGCGCAGCCGGAGAGCTGCATCAGACCGCCTCTGCGCCCGACCAGCGGCTGACGACGAACCACGGCGTCCCGATCAGCGATGACCAGAACACGCTCTCGGCCGGGCCGCGCGGTCCTCACCTGCTGGAAGATTTCATCCTGCGCGAGAAGATCCAGCATTTCGATCACGAGCGGATCCCGGAGCGCATCGTCCACGCGCGCGGCTCCGCGGCCCACGGATTCTTCGAACTGACCGAAAGCCTCGCCGACTATACGACCGCGAAGATCCTGACCGAAGTCGGCAAACAAACCGAGGTCTTCACCCGCTTTTCCACCGTCGCCGGCGGGGCGGGTTCGGTCGATACGCCACGCGACGTCCGCGGCTTCGCGGTCAAGCTGTATACGGTCGAGGGCAACTGGGACCTCGTCGGCAACAACATCCCGGTCTTCTTCATCCAGGATGCGATCAAGTTTCCCGACCTGATCCATTCGGTGAAGATGGAGGCCGACCGGGGCTATCCGCAGGCGGCCTCGGCCCATGACACCTTCTGGGACTTCATCGGGCTGATGCCGGAGAGCACCCATATGATCATGTGGGCGATGTCGGACCGCGCCATCCCGCGCTCCTACAGGATGATCGAAGGCTTTGGCGTGCATACCTTCCGGCTGGTCAACGCCGACGGCCAGGCGACCCTGGTCAAGTTCCACTGGCGACCGAAGCTCGGAACCCAGTCGACCTGCTGGGACGAGGCGGTCAAGATCGCCGGCGCGGATCCCGACTATCACCGTCGCGATCTCTTCGACGCCATCGACAACGGCGACTTCCCCGAGTGGGAGTTCGGCGTCCAGCTCCTGACCCAGGAAGAGGCCGACGCCCTGCCCTTCGACGTGCTGGATGCGACCAAGCTGATCCCGGAGGAGCTTCATCCGATCCGGGTCGTCGGTCGGATGGTCCTGAACCGCAACCCCGACAACTTCTTCGCCGAGACCGAGCAGGTCGCCTTCCTGCCGACCAATGTCCCGCCGGGCATCGACTTCTCGGAAGATCCCCTGCTGCAGGGTCGGCTGTTCTCCTATCAGGACACCCAGCTGTCGCGGTTGGGCACCGTCAACTTCCATCAGATCCCGATCAATCAGCCGAAGGGCTGCCCGTTCCAGAACATGCAGCGGGACGGCCAGATGCAGATGGCCGTCCCCAAGGGCCGCGCTAACTACGAACCCAACAGTCTGTCCGAGGCCGGCGAGGACGGCGGGCCGCGCGAGGACCCGAAGGGCGGCTTCCGCAGCTTCCAGGCGCCGGTCGAGGGCGCCAAGGTCCGCATCCGCGCCGAGACCTTCGCCGATCACTACAGCCAGGCGCGCCTCTTCTACCGATCCCAGACGGAAATCGAACAGGCGCACCTGGCCAGCGCCATCGTCTTCGAACTCTCGAAGGTGACGCTGGAGCATGTCCGTCTGCGGGTTCTGGCGAACCTGCGCAATGTCGACGAGAGCCTGGCCCAGCGGGTCGCCGACGGACTGGCGATGGACCTGCCCGAACCGGCGAAGGCCGCCTCCGAGCCGTTCGAGATGGATCCCAGCCCGGCCCTGCGGATCGTCGGCAAATATCCGGAGACCCTGACAGGCCGTCTGGTGGGGGTGCTGGTGACGGACGGCGCCGACGGCGGCCAGGTGTCCCAGGTGACCACCGCCGTCGAAGCGGCCGGAGCCCAGGTCCATCTCATCGCGCCCAAGGTCGGCGGGGTCGTGCTCAAGGACGGATCGAAGCTGGCCGTCGATCGCCAGCTGGCCGGCTCGCCGTCGGTCCTCTTCGACGCCGTGGCCCTGGTCCTGTCCGAAGAGGGTTGCGCGATGCTGCTGGGCGAGGGGGCGGCCGTCGATTTCGTGCGCGACGCCTTCGGCCATCTGAAGGCCATCGGTCATACGGCCGAGGCCCAGCCCTTGCTCGACAAGGCCGGGGTCAAGCCCGACGACCGCATCGTCGCCCTGAAGGGTCCGGCCAAGGCCTTCGCCGCGGCGGCGGCCGGCCGGCAATGGGACCGCGAGCCCTCCGTCCGCATCCTGGCCTGAGGCCGGGGCGGGTTCGGCATGACCGCTCGCCACCCGCCGCGCGGTGACCGCTCGCGCATGAGGGCGGGCTCCAGGGAGCCGAACGCCATGATGGACGTTGGCGGCGGATGACCTCCGCCGCCTCCGCTCTCCCGGTCTCCGCGCTTCGCCGCGAGCGGGCCTATCTCCGCGATCTCGGCCGCGCCTTCGCCGGCGCCCTGGTCTTCAACATCCCTCTCCTGATGACGATGGAGATGTGGGAGCAAGGGGTCGTGATGGACCGCTGGCGCCTGCTCGCCTTCGTCGCCGCGGGACTGCCGCTGCTCTATGGCCTGTCCTGGTATGCGGGCTTTTCGCGCACCCGGGGCGCGGTCAGCGATGCGCTGGACGCCGCCGTCGCCCTGGCCGTCGGTTTCATCACCGCCTCGGCGCTCCTGATCCTCTTCGGCGTCGTCAAATGGGACGTCTCGCCTCATGAAGCCGTGGGCATGGTGGCGCTTCAGGCCATTCCCGGCGCCATGGGCGCCCTGCTTGCCCGCCGACAGCTGAGCGGAGCGCGGGACGACGGGGCGGGCGACGAGGAAGAGGCGTCCTATGCGGGAGAGCTCTTTCTCATGGTGGCCGGCGCCCTGTTCTTCGCCCTCAATGTCGCCCCGACCGAAGAGATGATCCTGATCGCCTACAAGGCCACCCCGGTTCACATCCTCGCCCTGATCGTCACCTCCGTCATCCTGCTCCACCTCATCGTCTTCAACGCCGGGTTCGCCGGCCAGGAAGAGGCCGACCGGCCGGTGGCGGCCTTCTTCCATTTCACCCTGCCCGGCTACGCCCTGTCGCTGGGCGTCAGCCTGTTCGCCCTGTTCGTGTTCGGCCGGATCGAAGGCCATGGCCTAGAAGGCGTGGTCCAGACCACGGTGGTCCTCGGGTTTCCCGCTTCCGTCGGCGCCGCCGCCGCCCGCCTGCTCGTCTGACCGCCGATGACCACGCCCCGCAAAACCGCCTCCCGTAAACCCGCCAGGGCCTCTCACGACAGTTCGCCGGCCGGCCGCCCCTGGCTCCAGTGGGCGATGGCCGCGCTCGGCGCCGTGATGACGGCCGGGGTGATCGCCATCGTCATCCACGAGGCGGTCCAGCCGCCAGCCCCGCCCGTCCTGAGCGCCAGGCTGATCGCGGCCCGGCCCACCCCAGCCGGATGGATCGCCGAAATCCAGGTCGACAACGCCGGCGACGACACCGCCGCCGCCGTCGAGGTCGAAGGGGTCCTCGGGGACCAGACCGCCCATGCCGCGCTCGACTATGTGCCGGGCCAGGGCCACGCCCGCGCCTCCCTGCGCTTCGACGGCGATCCCCGGGCCGCACGCCTCCGCGTAGCGGGCTGGTCGGAGCCTTGAGCCCGGCCAAAACCTCTTCGCCGGCGCCGCTCAGAACGCCGGACGGGCGCTATATCGTGGTGCGCGGCCGGCTCTGGCGAACTTCCAGTCCCGGGCTGGAACCGGCCGAGCGCGATCGGCAGGTCAAGGCGCTCATGGCGGCGCGCCGCGCCGTCCGCGACGCCCTCGCCGCCGATGATCCGGAGGCGCTGCAGGCGGCGCGCGCCGGGGTCCAGGCCGCCAAGGTCGCGCTCGGCGAGCGCGGTCCCGTCTGGTGGACGGACGGCGCGCCCGATTTCAACCGCAAGATGGCGCGAAACACCCCCTACGCCGACTGGTTCGCCACCCAACACGAGACCGCAAGCTAAGCGATTGATCCTTATGTCCTATCCCGCTCACAAGGCGAGAAATATTGCGAGTCGTTCTCCCGGAACAGAGAGTGACGTGCGCCGCTTATCCGGCAAGCCCCCAAGGAGGATGATATGGCCCAGACCTATGAAGAGATGGATGCGATCGCGATGCTGAAGGCGGACCACCGCAAGGTGGAGACGATCTTCGAGCAGTTCGAGAAGGCCACCACGCCGGCCAAGAAGCGCGAGCTGGCGCTGCAGGCCTGCCTGGAGCTGAAGGTGCACACCGCCATCGAGGAGGAGATCTTCTATCCGGCCTGCCGCGGCAAGATCGAGGATGACCTCCTGAACGAAGCCTATGTCGAGCATGACGGCGCCAAGACCCTGATCAACGAGATCGAGGCGGCCTCGCCCGACGACGACTTCTACGACGCCAAGGTGAAGGTCCTTTCCGAAGAGATCGAGCACCATGTCGAGGAGGAGGAGAAGCGCTCCGAGGGCATGTTCGCCCAGGCCCGCGCCGCCGGTCTCGACATGGACGCCCTCGCCGACGCCATGCGGGCGCGCAAGGCGACCGCCATGGAAGAGTATCAGGCCGGCAAACCCGCCGAGACGCGCACCCTCGCCGGCGATGACACGGCCTCGGCCCTCGCCGAGCGCGACGACAGCGGCCCCGACGCCATGGAGGCCCCGGCCTCCCGGCGCTGAGCCACCCTGCCGAGACGAACCCCATCGCCCCGACGCCCGCGTCGGGGCGATGTCATTTGAGGTCCTGGCTTCGCGCATCCTGACCCGTAGCGCCCCAGATCGCCCGGCCGTCACCCGACCTGTCGGACCCGCCAGTCGGTCCCGTCGACGCCCTCGACGGCCAGCAAGGCCTCGACCCTGCGCCCGTCCGGGCGTCGGGCGATATGGACGATCAGGTCGATCGCCTGGCCGATCATGCGGCGCGACGGGCTGGCCGAGACCTCGGCCATCAGGTCTTCCAGCCGCGTCAGGGCCTCTTGCGCGGAGTTGGCGTGAACCGTGGTGAGCCCGCCCGGATGGCCGGTGTTCCAGCTCTTCAGGGTCTCCAGCGCCGCTGTTCCATCCCGAACTTCGCCGACGACGATCCGGTCGGGCCGGAGACGCAGGGCGTCGCGCACGAGGTCGCCGACGCCGATGGAAGGCGCGGCCCGGCGGGTCAGCACCGGCAGGAGATCCCAGGCGCTGCATTGCAGCTCGGGGGTGTCCTCGATGAGGATTACCCGATCCCCTGCGAAGCCGGGCTCGGCGAGAACCGCATTGGCCAGGGTGGTCTTGCCGGAGCCCGTCCCGCCCGAGATCAGGATATTGGCCCGGGCCTTGACGGCGTCGCGCAGCGCCTGCCCCTGCTCATCGTCGATCGTTCCATCGCGGACATAGTCATCGAGGGTCCAGATCACCGGTGGTCGCTTGCGGATCGAGAAGGCCGGCGCCGACACCAGCGGCGGCAGCAGACCCTGGAAGCGCTCGCCCGTCGCGGGCAGGACGCCTGACAAGCGCGGCGTCTCGCGGGCGACGCTTTCCCCGACATAGTCGGCGATCAGCTTGACGACCCTCTCCCGCGCTTCGGCGGAGAGGCGCTCGCCGGTGTCGGCGCGACCCCGCCCCGCCCGGTCAAGCACGATGCGCCCGTCCGGATTGGCGAGGATCTCGACCACGGCCGGCTCCTGCAAGGCGGCCAGGACAGTCTCGCCGAGCGCATGACGCAGGGCCTCAAGCTTGCGCTCGGCGACGATGGGATGGACCGCCATCAGCCCGGATCGAAGGAGCGGACCTCGCCCGGAACCCCGCCTGTCCGCTCACTTGGTCGCTCGCTGGGCCCCTCGCCCGCCCCACTTCCCGCCGCCTCGCCGGCGGCCTCGGCCTCGCGGGCCGTCCGGCCGGCCACAATCCGGGCGGCGGTGGCGTCCAGCAGACGTTCGATCCGCTGTTCGACGGCGGCCTGGACGGTCGGGTCCTGATCGACCAGGGCGTCGGGCAGTCGGAGGAAGAAGGCGCGCGCCACCTCGATCAGCAGCTCCTGGACAATCTGCATGTCGCGCGACGTGGCCCGCATATGATCCCGCAAGGACCGGTCCAGCGCCAGCATCCGGTCCTCGGGATCGGCGCGGGGCGAACTCAGCAGGCCCCGCGCGATGGCCCGGCCCGCGGCCTGGCTCAGAGGCATGCGCCCGGTGCGGGCCTCGCGGTCCAGCGCCTTGGCGATCTTGGGGTCGGACAGATAAACCTGCACCCGGCAGGAAGGGCTATTCGTCCTTGGCATCGGTCAATCCTTGCAAATGGTCGAGGGCGGCATCCTGTGCGGCCATCTCCAGAGCGACCCGCCCGTAGATATCGGCCGCTCTGGCGGCGACCTTCTTGTCGTCCATGGCCGCCACCACCTCCTTGAACAGGGGCAGGGAGGCCTGGGCGTCGATCCCGAGGCCGCGTCGCCCGGCCCAGGGATGGGGTCGGGGCGGCGGCGCGTCGATGCGGCCGGCCTGATCAGGCGGCCCCTGACCGGCGCGCTTCCGAAACGGCGCACACCGGTCATACTGCAGCTTGCGGGCGCGGATAGGTCTCTGGCCGGCGACGAACATGAGCTGGTCTTCGTCCGGCAAGGCCCTGACCTCGCCTGGCTCGAGCAGCGGCCGTTCGATGTCCGAGCGTGACACAGAGCTTCGTCCCGCCCCCAGTCCCGCCGGCCCGCTCCGGCTCTTGCGCGTCTCCGTCACCGAACCGGTCAGCCTGGAGACCTTATCCTGGGTCACGGGGTCAAGGGCGGAGAAGGCGGTGTAGACGGCGCAGTTGTCCAGAAGGGTGTTGTGCGGCCCATAGGTCTCGACGATGTCGTTCAGGCTCTGGGCGACGAACATCGGCTTGATCCCGTAGCCGCTCATCAACCGCAGGGATTTTTCGAAGAAGGCGAGACGGCCCAGAAGCGGGAACTCGTCCATGACCATCAGGAGCTTGTGACGCTTCTCCCGCCCCAGGGCGTCGCGGGTCTCTTCGGCCGTCAGGGCCTGGGCGGCTGCGTAGAACAGGAGCCGCACGAACGGCCTCAGGGCCGCCGCATCCGCCGGCGCCACCTGGACATAGAGGGAAACGGGCGCCTCGGCGCACATGAGGTCGCCCAGGGTGAAATCCGAGGCCGAAAGGACCCGTTCCAGGTCCTCGCCGGCCAGCCATTTCAGATAGGACCGCGCCGTCCCCTGGACCGAGGTCCGGAAGCGGTCGTGCATGGCGGCGTAGCCCTTCACCGCGGTCTTGATGAAGGGATGGGTCTCCGGCGCGCCCGAGGCCGACTTCCGGTGCAGGGTCTTGACCATAACGTCGGCCGCGTCGTCGAGGTCGGCCAGCAGCTCGCGGACCTTCAAAAGGGTCTTGTCGGCGTCCTCGGCCGTATAGAGGACGTGCAGCACCAGGGCCTCCAGGATTTCCGAGGCGGCCTTGTCCCAGATGGCCTCGTCGTCCCGTGTCCCGCCCGGGTCGGACAGGATGGCGACGAGCCGCTGCACCTGGGCCAGCTCTCCCGGACCCGGCTGGATTTCGGCCAGGGGGTTCCAGCGCGCCGAGGCGCCGTCGCGCGGATCGACGTAGATGGCGTGGGAAAACGTCGCGCGCCAGCCTGCGGTCACCGACCAGAGCTCGCGCTTGGGATCGTGGACCAGAACGCTCTGGCCCCAGGACAGGAGGGTGGGGGTCACATGCCCCCTGCCCTTGCCGCTGCGCGTCCCGCCCGTGACGAGGGTCGGCCGCAGGTCGCGGGTCGCCAGCAGCCGGCCCCGGAACCGGCCGAGCACCGCCCCGTCGCGCTCAAGCAGACCCGCCGCCCGAAGCTCCTTCAGCCCGCCCCAGCCGCGGACGCGGCGCAAAGGTTGATCGCCCGCGAGAACGCCGACGCCGAGACCGCCCATGGCGCCCAGGACGATCAGCAGCGGCGCGCTCCGAAACGCCTCGGGGTGGGCGGCGCCGAAGGCGGCCTTCCAGACGAGGATGTTCCAGGGCGCGTAGAGAAGGACCCCGTCCGCGACGGGCAGACCTGCGCCGAGGACAGGATCAAAGCCGTAGGTCCAGGCGAAGACCTGTGTGGCGAGTTGAAGACCCAGCCCGCTCCCCAGCCCGAGACACGCCAGCCGGGCCATCATGGCTGTTCGCCCTCGGGCGGCATCCCTTCGCCCGCGCCCGGGCCCCGCCCTGCGCGTCTTCCGACGGCCAGGGACAGAAGGCCGGCCGCGGCGTGTCGCCGGGCGTGATACCGGGTCAGCGCCTCGCGCAGAGGGCCGTTGGCTTCGGTGGCGGCGACTTCCAGCAGCCCGCCGGCTTCTGCCGCGGCGTCGGGAAAAACCGCCGCCTCCACGGCCTCGACCTGGCGCAGGGGGCCGGCGGCGCGTGCATAGGCGGCGAGCAGCACCCCGTTGCCGGCCCGGCGTACGAGCGTGTCAAACAGGCGGCTCAGCTCCGGGCGAGGGTCGTCCGTCGCGGCAGGGCGTCGGCCGAAGGCGGGCAGTCCGGCCGTCAGCTCCAGCCCGGCCAGCAGGCAGATCAGACGAACCCCGTAGAAATCGCGCACGGCGCCGGCGTCGAGACGCAGGGCCAGAAAGCCGCCGGTCGGGCTCCGCTCGACCAGGCCCTCGCCGCACAGCCAGGACAGGGCTTCGCGCACGGGGGTCGTCGACAGGCCCAGCCGGCGCGCCTCCTCGATGATCACGATCTGCTCGCCCGGGGCATAGGTTCCGGTCTGGGCCCGCTCGCGGATCTCGTGCAGGGCCGTGAGAAACGGATCTCGGCTTTTGGCCACGACACACTCCAGCACGAAACGCTCCCGGTTCTCGGCACGGCGGATGCATTCGCCAACAGGTTGAGCCCAAAAATGATCCGAACCCGCCACAGATTGGCGGGGCGCCCGCCGCACACCGGCGGGTTTCGCCAGAGACGCCGGGAAAACTCTGGATTTCTGCGGGCGGAAGCTTAGGTGTCGGGCGCCGGACAGAGGCGTCAGACCTCGGCGATTTTCATCGGAAAGGTTGTACAGCGATGAGCCAAAGGGCGACGCAGGCGAGACGTGACGGCGACCTGCTTTCCCAAGCGCTGAAGTTGGTCCGGCGCTATCGCGGCCTGACGGCGGTCGAGGTGGCCGCGGCCATGCACATGCCAGTGCGGACCTACGAGCGGTTTGAGGCCGGCGAGGGCCGGTTCAATGTCGACTATGTGCATCGCTTCGCCGCGGCGACGGACAGCGACCCCCACGCCATCACCATGGCCGTCGATGTCGGATCGCCTGATCTGGCCTGGCGCAGCGCCGACAACAAGCTGATCACCGTGATGACCATCGGCGCCCAGCGCTTCAACGCCGATTGCGGCGACCTCCTCCACCTGCTTGAGGCCCGGGACGGCATCTCGGTCGTGACGGCGATGTTTCAACAACTCCGTCAGCTGGCCGAGGCCCGGGCGGTGGCGGCGCGTTGGCTGGAAGACGGCGCCGCCGATCTCAGCGCCATGCGCCCCAAGCCCGGCCGCTGATCCAAATATACGCCGAATATAGTTTTACGGCTCGTCAGTCGAAGCGCTCAGTACTCCCGCCACGTCCGTGGCGATCAACCAAGGAGACTGAGATGAAGACGACCACACTGCGCCTCGTCAGCTTCGGCAGCGCGCGCGCCCTGACCCGCGACACCATTCCGGGCCCGTTCCTGGAAATGAACGTCATCCCCAGCCGCACGGCCGAGGGCTGAACCGTCCGGCGAGCGGCCGCCTCCCGGGCGACCGCTCGCCAAGGCCCTCCCCGCAGAAGACTGTCCGCCCTCCCGCCCCCCTTGGAGACCGCCATGCTCGCCCCGGCCTTGCGCCTCATCGCCTTCGGCCCTGCCCGCGCCCTGACCCGCGACGGCCTCGGCCCGTACCTGGAGCTTTCGCTCCTCATGTCACGCCTCCCGCTGTGACCGGTCTCGCCCCGAGCGCGCCGACTCCGAGCCTGTGGCCCGCCGAAGGCGTCTTCTTTGCTCGCGTGGATGAGGACATCGTCGTCCTGGACGTCCGGACCGATGCCTACGCCTGTCTCGTCGACGCCTCATCCTGGCTGGACTTGGGCGAAGACGCCGCTCTGCTGACGACCGACGCGTCCGCCGCCGCGGAGCTCGTGGCCGCCGGTCTCGCTGTCGGGTCCAGACCGGGCACGCCTCGCCGGCCGCCGACGCCGGCCCGGCGCTGCTGGAACGAGGCGGGCGCCGCATCCCTCCTCGACCGGGCCCGCGCCGCCATCGCCCTGACGCTCTCCACGCCCGGGTTCAAACGTCGCGCCTTCCCCGACCTCATCGCCCACGCCAGGACACGAGGCGCACCCGCAGACGCGCCGGACGCCGCGGCCGTGGAGACCGCGCTCGCGGCCTGGCGTGCCGTCCTGCCCTGGATCCCGGGCGAAGGCGAATGTCTTCAACGCGCCTGGCTGCTTCGGGTCTGGCTCGGCGCCAACGGCATCCGCGCCGACTGGATCTTCGGCGTCCGGACCTGGCCCTTCGGCGCCCACTGCTGGCTGCAGATCGGCGACGCGGTCGTCGGAGACACGCTCGAACGGGTCGGCAACTACACGCCGCTGATGGTCGTCTGACGATGTCCGCCTATCTTCTGGCCAGCCATGACCCCCGCGATCCCGAGGGTCGGGCCCGATCCAAACGCCTGCGCGAGCGCGCCGCGGCAGCTGGAATGCGCCTTCGCGACCTGTCGCCTGCCTGCTGGCTCGGCCTGCCGAACACCCGCCCGCCCGGCCTCCTCGGCGTCGGGCCCTGGATCCTGATCGGCGACGTCTTCAATCGCGAACCCGGCAGCCGGTTGACGTCGGAACCCGCCGATGCGGACGGCTTCGACCACAAGATGATGGGCCGTCTCTGGGGCCGCTACGTCGGTGTCCAGACCCTGGGGCCCGGAGGCGCCCTGTCGGCCCTCCTCCGCGATCCTTCCGGCGCGCTGGAGTGTATCGTCTGGCGACAGGACGGACTGACCGTCGCCGCCTCCGACGCCTTCGACTGGATGATCGACGCCCTGCGTCCGGCCTGGCGGATCGACTACCGCAGACTGGCCCAGGCCTTGCGCGATCCCCTGCAGTCGACCGCGCCCCCGCCGCTCGACGGGGTGGTCACCGTCGCGCCCGGAACCTTGCAGCCGCTGCCGCTCGACCGTCCGGCCGAGATCCTCTGGCGGCCGGCCGACCACGTCCGCGCCGGCGCGGCCCGGGCGCTCACTCCGGATCAGGCCGCGCGTCTCCTGAGGTCCGCCGTCGACGAGGCCGTCTGCGCCTTCTCACGCCGGTCCGCCGATCTCGCCGCCGAGGTCTCGGGCGGCCTGGACTCCAGCCTTGTGGCCGCCAGCCTGGTCGCCCAGCGGCAGGCGCCGCTGCGCCTCTGGCTCAACGGCTACGGGGAGACGCCGCAGTCCGACGAGCGGCGCTGGGTGGCGGCCCTGGCGGAGACCCTCGACATCCCGGTCACCAGCGTCCCGCTTTCGGCGCCCGCCGTCTCCCTGGCGGCGCTGGAAGAGGTTTCGGGCGACTGGCGGCCAGGACTGAATGCGCTCGATACCCACCACGACCGGCTCTGGGCCGAGCGGGTGCGGACGGCCGGCGCCACGGCCCTGATGACCGGCAAGGGCGGCGATTCCGTTCTGGTGCAGACGGCGACGACGGACGTCTTCACGGACCGCTGGCTCCAGGACGGCTGGAGGTCCGTGCTCTCGCCCGATGTGCGCGCCCTCGCCCGGCTGGGCGAGACGTCCGTCTGGTCGATGATCGCCGAAGCCCGTCGGTATGGCCGGTCCGGCCCCAAGCCCTTTCTGCGCGACGAGGGCCTGCTCGCGCCGATCGACCAGACCGTCGGCGTCCATCCCTGGCTGGCGGGATGCGAAGCCTTCGGACCAGCCAAACGCCTTCAGGTCGCGGGGGTCACAGACAACGTCTCGCGACACGCGCCCTCCCTGCAGACGCGGGCCATCGACGTCCTCAATCCCCTGTGCAGTCAGCCGGTCATGGAAGTCTGCCTGGCGATCCCCACGCCTCTGATGACCTTCGGCGGCCGCGACCGCGGCCTGGCCCGTCACGCCTTTGCCGACCGGCTGCCGCGCCTTATCGCTGAGCGGCGCTCCAAGGGGAATCTGACCCGTCACTATGGCCGGATGGTGCTCGACAGCCTGGCGGTCCTCCGTCCCTGGATTCTCGAAGGCCGGCTGATGGCCGAGGGTCTCCTTGACCGCACCGCGACCGAGACCCTCCTGACCCGCGAGAGCCTGATGTGGCGCGGCCACTACGCCGAGATCATGGTCGCGGCGGCCTTCGAGGCCTGGGTCAGGGTCTGGGAGCGCCGCCTTTCCCCCTCCCGTCCCCCGCCCCTGACGGCGGCGGCCCAAGGGTCTCGTCCAGCCAGCTGAAGATCTGGGCATAGAGGTCGCGGATATTGGCCGGGCTCCACAGCATATGATCCTCGCCCCAATAGGTGATCAGCCGCGCCCGGCCGCCGAGCCGGTAGCGCGCGCTGAACATCTGCTCGGCCTGGGACATCGGGACGTAGTCCCGATCGGCGGTGATCAGCAGGACGGGCGCCGTGATCCGGTCCGCCGCCAGCACCGGGCTTGAGGCGAGATAGGCCTCCAGGTCGACCCAGGGCGGACCGCTGATCCCGCCCTGCCCGGTCTCCAGCCAGCCCTGCTGGTTGCGCATCATGGGCCCGCCCTCCGGAAGCACCCGGGTGACCGGGGTGAACTCGCCCCACTCGGAGATCATCTCCGACATCCCCGCCCAGGCGATCACCGACCGGTATCGCTGTGAGCGCGTGGCGAGATTGAGGGCGACGAGGCCGCCCCAGCTGTGCCCGGCCACGGCGATCCGGTCCGCCGGCAGCTGGGGAAACGCCTTGAGCGCGGCGTCGATGGCCAAATCCACGCTGGCCGTCTGGACGTCGGCCTTCCAGCTGTCCGGACGGTCATTGGGAAGGGCGGCGCTCAGGACCGTATAGCCGGATCCAGCGAGAACGGCCGCCCTCAGGCTGTAGGTCAGGTTGAAGGGACCAGTCCAGCCCTGCTCAACCGCCCCAGGGTAGACCTCGATGACCAGTCCCTTGGGCGCCGTTCCGACCGGCCCGGACGGCAGAAAGAGCCAGGAGGTCGCCGGACGGCCGTAGACGTCCAGATGGTCGATCCGGGTCGGGACCGACAGATGGACGGCGGACAGCCCCGCGTTGACTCGATCGAGGACCCGTTCCCCGCCGGCGGTCATCAGGCTCAGGCTCTCGACCATTCCCGAAGCCCGGACAGCCAGGGCCGCGGCCGGTGAGATCGCGACCATCCGCCCCGAGGCGCCGAGCGGCTCGCCCAGGCCGCGCACCGAGATCGGCCCGTCACCGACGCCGCCACCGACGCCGTCGAAAACCTGGACCCGGCCACCGCCGTCGATCCCCGCGACCCAGGTCTGGTGCGGGGCGGTGTTCGCCCGCAACCGGAACGCTTTGTCGATATCGCCGATGACGACCTCGCGCAGCGCCTGCCCCGCGTCGGCGACGGGCGCCGCTCCCGTCTCCGTCAGGCTCCAGAGCGACTGATCGGCGAAGACCGTCGCCTCCGCCGGTCCGACGGCGGCCACCCGTGTCGGCGGCGCCGCCAGGCCTTCGGTCAGGTTGACGGCGCTCCCGTTCGCGCACGCCCGGTACCAGTCGAAGCGATCAGCTTCGGGCCGACGCGCCAGGAAGATCGGCTGGCCGTCGAGCCAATCCGCCTGGACGCCCCGGAGCTGATCGATGTCCGCCCCCTCGGGCCGGACGCGAAGGTCGCCCCGCCAGGCAACCGCCGCGCGGCCATCGCTCGCCACGCGAAGCAGGGCGCCGTCGCGCCAGTCCGCGGGGTCGTGGCGGCCCCAGACCAGCAAGGCGTCGCCCGAGGGGGACCAGCGCAACAGATGAGGCGCGACATCCCAGCCCTCAACGGCGGCGACGCCGCCCCCGTCCAGAGCGTACATCTCCAGCCGTCCGCGCCGGGGAACCCCCATCTGCACCACATGGTCCGGTGCAACGGGGATGACCTCCCCCGCCTTCACCACGGCCACCGTCTGTCCGTTCGGCGAAGATGCGAAGTCCCGGATCGCCCCCTGGGCAAGACGGGTGGCTCTTCCCGACGCCAGATCGAGACGCATGAGAGCCTGCTCTTCGCCGTCGGGTACAACCGGAAAGGCGCCGTCTTCGGTGTCGACGATCGTTCGGGACGCCGCCTCGCCGCGCGCCGTCCGGTCCCAGGCCCGGGTCAGGGCCGGACCCGGCCCCGCGTAGTAGCGCAGCAACCAGGGCAGGCTGCCGTCCGGCCGGACCAGGGCGAGGAGGACATCGTCGGATGCCCATTCGAGCGCCCCCCCGGTCGTCGGCATCTCGGGGGTCAGCCCCGTCCAACGCACGCTCCGCTCCGCCACCATCACGACGCCGAGCTCGAGGCGGTCTCCGCGCACACGGTAGACCGCCAGACGCCGCCCATCCGGGGACCATGGGCCGAGGATCAGCCCGACAGCCTCGGACGGCAGCAGGCGCTCCGGGGCCGCATCCGGCCGCGAGAGATCGACCCGCCAGAGGTCCAGGATCGTCCAGGTCGATCGTGGCCCCAGGTCATAGCGCGGCGCGCTGTCATAGGGGCCGCGCTTCTCATAGACGGCCCAGCGACCGTCCGGCGAGATCGAGGCCCGCCCGAACGCCTCCGTCGAGACGATGTCCTCGACGGACAGGGCCCGGGTCTGGGCCCCGACAGGCGAAACCAGACAGGCGAGCGCCAGCAACGCCCATGTGAGGCGTACAAAGATTGAGAACATTGGCCCGTCTCACCAACGCTTGATGAGTTGCAGGGCCACGGTCTGTCCGAGCAGACTGGCCTGCCCTGGATCGAAGCCGAACCCGGTCGGGGCGTCATAGAAGGGCGGGTCCTCGTCGGTCAGGTTCTGAACCGAGAGCAGCAGGGTCGTCCCGGCCAGAGCGCCGCTGTCCGGGCGCAGCGAGGCCTGGAGGTCGAGTGTGTTCCAGGCCGCGATCCGCGTCCCCAGACGGTCGCGATAGTCCGAGACATGGTTCCAGTGGAGGTCGGCGCCCCACGGTCCCCGGCTCCAGGCCCCACCGAGCCGCCACCGCAGCCGCACCGGATAGCCGACCAGATCCACCACGTCGCGCACGGCCGCCGCCGGGGTCGTCTGGCTGTCATAGGTCAGCATCCACGACGCCGATCCATCGAGGCTGAAGGCGTGGGGACCGACGGTCAGGGGATAGCGCGCCGACAGATCCAGGCCCTGGACATGCACCTCGCCGGTATTGACCCAGCGCCCGTCGACGATCGCCCCATAGGTCGAGGCGGGATAGAGTCCGGCATAGGCGAAGCCGGGCTGGTCGATATAGCTCTGGATCAGGGCCAGGTCGGCCGCATTGGTCCCCGGGCTGATCAGGGTCACGAAGGGTGCGAGCGCCGGATCGCTGAGCGCCCCGTTCAGGTTCTCGGTCGCCGGCTGGGCGATGCGGTCGGTGAAGCGGGTGTCGAAGACGGTCGCGCTGAGGGTCATTCCGCCCGGACGCCGGTAGTCGAAGCCTGCGGTCACCGTCTCGGCGGTCTCGGGTTTGAGGTCGGGATTGCCGCCGTAGAGATAGAGGGCCAGGGCCCGCGACCCGTCCGCCCGCGGCAGGAAGGTGATGGTGTTGGTCTCGGCGTCGTGGGTCTGGGGCAAGGAGGCTGCCCGGAACGACGTCCCCCAGGAGGCGCGCAGCGTCAGGTCGGCGTTCGGCGCCCAGACGAGGCCGACCTTCGGATTGGTCGTCGATCCGAAGTCGTCATAGTCCTCGAACCGCCCCGCGACCGAGACCTCCAACCGGCGGACGCCGGGCCGGCCGTTGTCCGGCCCGACCAGAGGCAGCCGCAGTTCGGCGAAGACGGCGCGGATGGTGCGCTCGGCCCGCGGCGTCACGGTCGTGACCGGCGCCGCCGTGGAGGTAAAGGCCGTGATCCGGGTGTCGAAGGTCTCGCGCCGGATCTGCACCCCCGCCGCGAGCTCCGCCGCCCCGCCGGGCAGGGAGAACAGCGGTCCCGACGCCATCAGATTGGCGGAGGTCGCGCGGCTCTCGTCCCGGCTGCCGGTGAAGCCCGAGCCGACGAAGTCGAGGATGGCGCGGCTGTTGGCGCCGCCCGCTCCATAGGGGTTGAAGAAGCCGTCCACCGCCGTGTTGAAGGCGGTCGTCGGATCGTCCGCCGTCACGCCCAGGGCCTCGTTCAGCCGCCGGCTGTTGACGCGGTTGGTCACCCTCACCTCGCCGCGTTCCTGTGCGAAGGCGAAGTAGCCGTCGAGCGACCAGTCCCGCCCGAGCGCATAGGTCGCGCCCGTGGTCAGGCCGAGGCTTTCGGAGGCGCCCTTCTGTTTCGACGGTCCGAGATCGCCGAGGAAGGAATAGCCGATCAGGCTGGAGGCCGCCACGGTCGGCGACACATAGTAGGGGTTGGCGCGGGTGACGCTCAGGATGCTGATGTTGGCCCCGCCGGCGAAATCGTAGTCGCGCCGGTTGAACCGAACATCCGCCGTCAGATCGAGGCGATCGCCCAGCGACTGCTGCACCCGACCATAGGCGCTCTGCCGCGTCTGGTTGGGCAGGAGGTCGACGCCGAGGCTCGAGCTCTGCAGGTTCGCGGCGCCCGCCACGAAGTCCGTCGGCGCCCGCGCCGTCCCCGAGGCGTCGGGGCGGATGGCGTAGGACACCTGATAGGCGCCGGCCGCGGCGTTGTAGACGAGAAGATTGCCCGGAGCGCTGTAGATGGCCCGGTGGTCGGTTCCGCCGAACGGCCTGAGATCGCCGTCGCGCGTATAGGCGCGGTCGAGCGAGCTCAGGGCATTGGACGTCTGGTATTCCACAGACAGATAGGCCGCCCCCGACGACCAGCGCCGCCCGGCCAGATGGGAGACGAGCAGGTCCTCGGCCCCGCCCTGCGCAGCACTGACCCGAATGCGGCTCTCCTGGCCGTCGAACGCCCGGCGCATGATCACATTGACCACGCCGGCGACCGCGTCGGAGCCATAGATGGCGGAGGCGCCATCGGTCAAAACGTCCACCCGCTCCACGGCGCTCGACGGCAGGGCCGAGACGTCACCGAACTCGCCACGGAAGCCGGTGCCCGCGACGCGGCGTCCGTTGACCAGGATCAGGGTCGAGGCCGGGCCGAGCCCGCGCAGATTGACGCCGGTGGCGTTCACCGCGTTCGAACCCTGCCGATCCGCCGTGGTCATCTGCACGATCGGGGTGCCCGAGCCGGCGTAGTTGGCCGGTAGGTCGGTCAGCACCTCCGCCACTGTGCCGCGCCCGCTGCGGTCCAGCGCCGCCCGATCCAGAACGATCACCGGAGAGGCGGGATCGCCCGAAGACTTGAGCAGCGAGCCGGTGACCACGACGGAGTCGACCTCGGTCGCCGCCTCATCCGTCATCTCCGCCCGCAGCCGCGTCAGGGCGAAGACACCGGGTCGGGACTGGATCCAGGAGAGACCCGTGCCCACGAGCAGCCGGTCGAGCGCCGCCCCGGGCTCGAGCCGGCCGCTGACGCCCGGCGAGATCCGTCCGGCGACCAGGTCCGAGGCGAACAGGATCTGCTGGTCGGACTGGGCGGCGAAGGCCGTCAGGGCGCCGCGCAGGGGCCCTGCGGGGATCTCGAACGCCCTCGCCGTCTGGGCGGAGGCCGCCGGACTGACGGCGACGAGACAGGCGGTGACGGCGACGCCGGACAACAGACTAAAGCGGTTCATGGATGGTCCTCCCCCTTTCGCGCCTCATGGCGCTCATGGGGAGGACAGTTCAGCCCCCGGTTTTGCCTGGAGCCCGGACGATTTATTTTGCGCGCCGGGTCAGACGGACCGAGCCGTCGGCCAGGGCCGTCGCCTGCAGATCGAAGGCGTCGCGCGCCGCGGCGACGAAGGCGTCCCGGTCTCCGGTGCGGAACAGGCCGTTGACGGGCACGGCGCCCAGGGACGGATCGCCGATGACGATCTTCTGCGGCAGATAGCGGTTGATCTCGCCCAACGCCTCGGCGAGCGGCGTGTCCTCGAAAATCAGCCGTCCCCGCACCCAGCCGGTCTCCGCCCGCGTATCGACCGCCCGGGTCGTCACGCCCGCCGTCGAGACCCGCGCCTGATGTCCTGCCGCCATCCGCGTCTTGCCGGCAGTCGAGAGGTCCGAGGCCACATCGACGATGCCCGACACCAGGGTGACATCCACCTCCCCGCCCTTCCGCTGCACATCGAAGACCGTGCCCACGGCGACCACCGAGGTGTCTCCGGCCTGGACGATGAAGGGTCTCGCGGGGTCATGGGCGACCGAGAACAGCGCCTGGCCCCGGTCGAGCCGGATCCTGCGCACACCCCTCTCCATACGGACCTGCAGTCGCGTCCCGGTATCCAGGGTCACCTGGGAGCCGTCCGCCAAAGTGATCACCCGACTTTGGCCCAGCTCGGTCTCATAGACCCCGCGGCTCTGCTGCCAGACGATCCCGCCCACGGCCAGACAGACCGCTCCGGCGATGGCGACGCCCAAGCCGATGAAGGTTCGACTGCGCGCCCCCGGCGACGGCCGGCGCCGCGCGCGCGCGCGCGCCTCCGCCAGGGCCCTGGCCAGCACGGGGTCGGCGGCATGGGCGCCGCTCTCACGCCAGACCTTGTCCACCCTGCGATAAGCGTCGGCGTTCTCGGGAATGGCGTGCCAGGCGAAGAATTCCTCGACCGTGGCCGTGGCGACCGAGGTCGATCCCAGCCGCGCGTGCCAGACCGCCGCCTCCTTTTCCGGCGCGCGGGCCTTCTTCTGAGAACCGCTCACCTCAGGCCCCCTCGTCGCGCCGCAGTTGGGCGGCGCAATGGGCCATGGCCCGGCTCAATCGCCATTCCACCGTCTTGCGGCTCACCTGCAGCTCCTCGGCGATCCGGGCGGTCGACAGCCCGCCCAGTCGGGACAAGAGGAAGACATCCCGGAGGGGTTGTGGCAACCCCTCGATCATCTGTTGCAGTTGAACCGCCTCCAGTTGGTCGGCGCCCTGACCGTCCGCCTCCAGCGGCGCGACGGTCTCCAGGATCGCCTGCCGCCGCTTCGTCTGCAGGGCGCGATTAATCGCCAGATTGCTGGCCACGCGCAGCAGGAAGGCCTTCGGATGCCGCAGCTCCGCCAAGGCCCCCAGCGGCGCCACCCGCAGCCAGGTCTCCTGCACCACATCCTCGGCGTCCCTGCCGAAGCGCCGCCGGATGCTCGCGGTCAGCCAGGACGAGTGGCGCCGATAGAGGCGTTCGAGGCTTGCCTCCGTCGCCTCGGGGAGGCGCTCCCCCGCAGTCTTGGCCTTGGACACGCACGCCTCCATCCAGCCGGGTCAGGGGCGTCGAAGACCGCATGGGAAATCCTGCGCCCTCCACAGGAGGGACGTCGAAACGCGCACGCGCAGCGGTGCTCAACGCGCGCGAACAGGGGTTCGCGGCCGCACCGGCGTGGTGATCGCATTCACATTGGCATCGCAGGGGATTCCAAGCCCCTGTCGGCCGAAGCCGACACTGAATCGTGGCTGATTTGGATTCGCCACGCAAGAGGGGGCGGGCGTTGGAACCTTTGCGAAAAGGCCCGGAAGCTTTGGGGAAGGACCGGCCGATCGTTCGACGAGCGAACGCCCCTCGGCCATGGGTCATGCGCCTACTCGACCGGCGCCCGCGCTTCTCGCTATCGCGGGCGCACGCTTGGCACAAGCCCGCCCCCTCGTCGAAACCGCGGTCCGGAGTCCGCCGCGTCACACGACAGGACAAGGCTCTGGCGATGGGGCGCGGGCATTGGAATCCTCCGATG
>FTCT01002559.1_pt1 | contig 21238 bp, 17 predicted proteins | sample 1658881 | NCBI WGS metagenome assembly FTCT01 (sample SAMEA3914864, study PRJEB12502) | metagenome | biome: forest; material: soil | place: USA | collected 2012-03-12 | depth 0.3 m | reverse complement strand
CGCCGGTGAAGATGAGGTTGTTGCCGGCACCGCCGACCAAGATCTCCAACCCCCGAACGGTCATGGTGCCTCCGCCGCTCATCAGCGCAACGTCGTTGCCGCTGCCGCCGACGAGGACGTCGATGCCGCCGACCAGCAGGGTGTTGCCACCGTCGGCCGACAGGATGACGTCGAGATCGCTGCCCCCGACCAGTGTCTCCAGCGCACCGATCATCATCGTGGATCCGCTGCTGATCGTCACGACGTCGATCCCTCCCATCCCCAGCAGGGTTTCGATACCTGCGAGCAGGACCGTCACCCCCCGGGACGCAAGAGTCACCACGTCCACTCCTGCACCGCCCACCAAGGTGTTCTGGTAGGTGAGGGTGAAGGTGTTCCCCCCGTCGCGGAGCCGGAGGGTGCCACCATTGGTCGGTGCAACCGCCCGTCCCTCGGCGTAGCCCGTGAGGATATACTGCACCGTCATCTGCTGGGCATCGTTTCCGTACACCGTCGCGACGTCCGGGTTGGCCAGAGCGTAGGCCGCGGGATCGAAGCTGTTGACCGGCCGCCCGGAGGCGTAGCCGTCTGTTACGTAGTGCCGAATGGCCGCCGTCGTGTCAGTCCGGAAAGCCGCGATGAGGTCGGGATTGCTGGCAATATAGCGTAGGGCGTCGAAGCCGGTGGTTGTCCGCCCCTCCTGTGCCCCGTTCAGCACATAGTGGCGCGCCGCCGCGGTGAGGCGCCCGCCGTACGAGACCAGCACGTCGCGGTTGGCTGCGAGGTAGCCGTAAGCGTCGAAGCCGGTGGACGAGCGGCCTTCGCCCAGACCGCTCGTGATGTAATGCCGCACCGCTGACACCGTGTCGCCACCGAAGGCCATGCGGAGATCGGGATTGCTGGCCAGATAGCGCCAGGCGTCGAAGGTGCCCACGCTACGACCCTCCGCGGCTCCCGAGGTGAGCCAGTGGTTGATCGCCGCGGCCGTGTTCACCCCGAAGGCCCGGGCCAAGTCGGGATTGCTGGCCAAGTAGGACAACGAGTCGAAGCTGGTTGGGCGTTGTTCCGGCAGCCCGTTGGTCAGGTAGTGCCGGACGGCGGCCTGCAGGTCGCCCCCGAAGGCGCGATATACGTCGATGTTGGCCGCCAGGTACTGCTGGGTGTCGAAGGTCGTCGTGACCATCGCCGACGGCGCTGCCTGGACGCCGTCGGCGAACGCGATGGTCTCGACGTTGACGATCGCGTGCGTTCCTTCGGGCCCGATGACGAGATACGCGTTGCTGACTCCGCTCAGCGCGCTAACCCGGTACTGCGCCGAGTTGCGCGAGAAAACCACCGTGTCAGCCCCACTGCCGCCGTCGATGTTGTCGGATCGCGCGCCGGCGTAGATGGTGTCGGCGCCCGACCCGCCGACGGCCTTGGTGATCGCCGTACCGCGGGCGACGGCGAGGCCGACGGTATCGCCGACGCCACTTACTCCGCCTGGACGCAGATCGATGGTGCAGGAAGCGGATTGCGCCGCCGCGTCGATGGTGTTGCGGCCGTTCGGATCCCAAATCGTCTCGAAGGTAGTATCCAAGATGTAATTGTCATCGCCCGGCGCCGCCTGCATATTGCCGCCGTAAAGGTATTGTATGGCCGAGATATCATCCATGCTCGGCATGGTCGGGTAATTCCTGAGCGCCGAGCTGCCGTTGTAAGACATGACGCTGTAAACGAGATTGTCCTCGCTGGAGGGAAGGTACGGCCCCTCCACGCCGCTGCCGCCGGCGTTGTAGTTGCCGGGGTGCTTCAGACCGATGGCGTGGCCGATCTCATGCACCAGGGTCTGAAAGCCGAAGCTGCCCGGCGTCGGCGACACGTTGGTGGCCTGGTCGTTCGCCAAAAGCGTTACGGTGCCCGACGAACTGGGCGCGTAGCTGTAGCCGCTGGAAATGCCGCGCTGATTGTTCGTTCCAAAGCGAATGTTGGCGCTGGAGGCGTCGGTGGTCGGAACAAAGGTGATGTTGGCCACCGCGGACCACGTCGCCAAGGCGGCGACTGTCTGCTGCTGCTGAACGGCGGTCATTGGTGCAAACCCGTACGCGTCGGTAGAATTGTTCAGCGTGCCGGTGCTTTGCAGAAATGTGTAATAGACCGTAGCAGGCTGGCCCGATGCGTAGCTGTTGTAGGAATTGGTGCTGGTGAACTGACCGTTGCCGATCCAGTGCGACCGCCTTGAATAGAGAAGGGCATCAATGAAGTTCGGCAAGGGTGCCGCTGCGGATCCCGACGACGGTGTGGCGAGATCGACCGAATATGATTGCAGCTCGGTTGGCATTAGAAAACCCCAAAGAACGATGTCGGTATGCGTGTTGCGCCGATACGGATACAGCCACAGCGACTATAGGACACTTTATTCCCCTGGTCGAACATGCCGAAATAAGCATGAGCACGCGTTTACTCAGCCCAGAGGCGAATATGCACTGATATCCGAAAGGGGTGGACTCCAAACGTCAACCCATACCAAATTGAGGAGAGCGCGACGGTTGTTAGCTAAACAACGCTAAGGGTGAACCGAACCGGAACGGAGGCTCGTCCGTTGGCTCCCTGCACGGTCGTCCGGGAAACCGACCTTTGGCGGCCGGCTCGGAAACTGTCCGGAAACACCCTCTTTCAACGAGCTTCCGGACATCTTGAATGCCGGACGGGATGACGGACAAGAAGGCACATGCCGGTGTTCTCAGCCCGTTCTACCTTAGCGTTGTTTACCTAACAACCATCGCGCTCTCCTCCTCCTGGGACGCGGTGGAGCCCTCGCTGAAGCCGCGCGCGGCGTCGGACTGGCACACCGTCGACAAGGCGATCGACCGGGCGCTGGAGGCGCTGCGCGCCGGCACCCCCGACGCTGCGGGCTGCAAGCAGGCTCTCACCGACCTGCTGACCACCATCGACCGCGTGAGCGGCACCGCCAAGTAACACCGACACGGCCGCCCAGGCGCAGCCAACCGGCTGGGCGGGTGTGGAAGCCAAGGTCCGGACCGTGCGCCGGCGACGCCCCCCAGACGGTGCGCGGCCGGACCTTGCGCTTTCCCCGACCGACAATTCCCCCGACCGGACGCGGCCGCCGGTCGCGACGACGGAGCACTCTTCTCCATGACGACCGATCACCCGTCACGCCGGCCGGTATGGCTTGCCGCATTGCAATGGATGGAACGGTGCCGCGCCCTGCCGGCAGACGGCCTCACCCCCCGCCGGGAAAGCTGAGCGTCACCCGCAGCCCCGGCCCGTTGTCTTCCAGCGTCAGCGCAATGCGGTGGAGCTCCGCCACCGCCGCGACCAGCGCCAGGCCGAGGCCGTTGCCCGAGGTGCTGCGGCTCTTGTCCAGGCGGTAGAAACGGCGGAAGACCCGGCCGCGCTCTCCCTCCGGGATGCCGGGGCCGCGGTCCGCGACAGCGCCGGCTGGCATCCCGTCGCGCAGGGCCAGCGACAGGTGGACGCGGGTGCCGGCCGGCGTGTGGCGCAGGGCGTTCTCGATGAGGTTCGCCAGCATCTGCACCAGCAGATCCCGGTCGCCCAGGATACGGATCCCGTCCGCGATCTCGGCGAACAGGTCATGGCCGCCATCCTCCGCCACCACCGCGTAGGTGTCGGCGACCAGCCGGAAGACCGCCGACAGGTCGAGGTCGCGGAACCCGCTGCGCCGGGCGCCGGCCTCGATCTGCGCGATGCGCAGCAGGGCCGAGAAGGTGTCGAGGATGGCGTCGGCTTCGGCGATCGCCTCGTCCAGCGCTGCACCGCTGGAACCGCCCATGTCGGTGCCCGGAATCGATTCCAACTTCTGACGCAAGCGCCCCAGTGGCGTGCGCAGATCGTGGGCGATGTCGTTGGAGATCTGGCGCACGCTTTCCATCAGCAGATGGATGCGGTCGAGCATCTCGTTCAGGCTGGCGGCGAGCTGGTCGAACTCGTCGGCGGTGCCGCGCAGCGGGATGCGGGCCTGCAGGTCGCCGTCGATGATCGCCCGGCTGGTCCGGGCGATGACCCCGATCCGGCGCAGGAAATCGGTGCTGAGGGCGGCCCCGCCGGCCAGCGCCAGCAGCAGCGTCACGGCGCTGGCCAGTCCGAAGGCGCGGAACAGCGCTTCTTCGGCCTCGACGATGCTGTAGCTGTCCTCTCCGGCCAGCAGGAAGAGGCCGCCGGGCAGCGCCACGCCGTAGCCGAGGATGCTGTGCTCGTCGACCTCGCCGGGATCGGTCTCGGTGTCCAGCGCGTCACGGGGCGGTTCCAGGCTGGTCAGCCCCGGCACGGGGGGGATCGCCGGCAGGTTGCCGGCCAGCACCCGGCCCTGCGTATCCTGGAGGAGATAGTAGGCCGGCCGCCGGCCGCGCATGTGCAGACGCTCGCCGATCGCGTCGACCAGGCCGGCGCTGTTGGCGGACTCGAAACGTCGGGCAAGATCCTCGGCCTCGCCCTGGATCACCCCGGCGAGTTGGTCGCGCATCGTCTGGCCGGCGATCCAATAGACGAACGCGAACAGCAGGCAGGCGGAAGCGACGAACAGCACGGCGTAGAGCGCCGTCAGCCGGAAGCTGGCCGTGCGCAGCAGTCTAGTCCGGAGCATGCACGCTGTATCCCGATCCGCGGACGGTGTGGATCAACTCGCGCTCGAAGCCGCGGTCGACCTTGCCGCGCAGGCGGCTGACATGGGTTTCGACGACGTTGGTCTTGGGGTCGAAATGGAAACCCCAGACATTCTCCAGCAGCATGGTGCGGGTGACCACCTGCCCGACATGCCGCAGCAGGTACTCCAGCAGCTTGAACTCCTGCGGCTGGAGATCGACGCGCCGGCCGGACCGGGTGACGGTGCGTTTCAGCAGATCCATTTCCAGGTCGGCGACCGCCAGCCGGGTCGGCTCCGTCGACATCGGCGGCCGGCGGGCAAGCGCGTTCAACCGCGCCAGCAGTTCGGAAAAGGCGAAGGGCTTGCCCAGGTAATCGTCGCCGCCGGCGTCCAAGCCCTGCACCCGGTCGTCGATGCCGTCGAGCGCGGTCAGGAACAGCACCGGCGTCACCACTCCGGCGGCGCGGACGGTGCGAACGATCGTCAACCCATCCAACCCGGGCAGCATCCGGTCGACGATCAGCACGTCGTAACGTTCGCTGGCGGCGAGGAACAGGCCGTCCTTGCCGTCCTGTGCCGGATCGACGACATGGCCACGTTCGCGCAGCCCGTTGGCGATGTAGGCGGCGGTGTCGGCGTCATCCTCGATCAGCAGGAACTTCATCGGGCATCCCGTGTGGGCATGAGGCGGAACGTCTCCAGAGGGCAGCAGCCGCGTTGGAAGCGGCGGGGCGATCCATGCGAGAATGATGCCGGCTCCGTTACCCCCAAATGAAGTGAACTATACATTTTCCCAATGAATCGAAACATCATAAAATAAAATGAGCAGTTTTCATTTTCATACTCCCTTACGAAAAAGTAATGTCGGCCAGATCGACGAGTTAATGACGCGTTAACGGCAGGAGTCACACGGTTCCGCTGTCATGCAAGTCTGCATGAGAACAGCGGAGAAAACATCATGGCAATTGGTTCCATTGGTTCAAGCCCGATGCCTGTCTCGGCATCGCCGGTCCAGGCGGCCCAGGCACCGTCCCGTCGACTGGACAACGACGGCGACTACGACAATGGTGCGCCGGAACCGGCCAAGGCGGCCACCCCGTCGCTTCCGGCCGACCCCAACCGGGGGCGCACCCTGAACATCACGGCCTGACCAACGGCCTGACCATGGTGCCGGCCGGCTGGCGCTGCGGTGCCGGCCGGCCGGTGCTTCCCGAACAGGACATCCGGAAAGCCGGCAAACCGATCAGGATAGGGCGGAGCCGCTCCGTCGCCTTCTGAAACATCACTCCAAGGAGTTTCGCGCGAACCAGGCGCCGAGAAAGCGGATGCAGGCCCGTAACCGTCCGGACTGGTCCAGGCGCTGGGCGTAGAGCGCCGTCACGTCGGCGTCTTGCCGGTATGCGGGCAGCACCTGCACCAGCCGACCGGCGCGCAGATCCGCCGCCACGTCCCAGATCGAGCGCAAAAACACCCCGTGCCCGTCCACACCCCATTGATGGACGACCTCGCCGTTGTTGGCGGACAGGCTATGCGGCGGCTTGACGCTCTCCACCCCGTTCGGCCCGGTGAACCGCCAGACGCCGTACTGGTCGCGCTCGCGGATCACGATGCAGCGGTGCCGGGTCAAATCGTCGAGCCTCTCCGGCGTGCCCGCCGCCGCAAGATAGGCGGAGGCGGCGCACAGCACGCGCCAGTTCCTCGCCAGCAGCTTTGACAACAGGTTCGGTTCGTAGGCACCGCCGACGCGCACATCGACGTCAAAGCCTTCCCCCACGATGTCCACCGGACGGTCCAGCAGTTCCAGTTGGATGCCGAGTTCGGGATGGACGCGCATCAGCTCCGACAACGCCGGGGCCAGCCGGTTGCGCCCGAACCCGGTGCTGCTGGCAATGCGCAGGACGCCGCGTGGCAGGGCGTGCGCCTTCACGATCACGCCTTGCATCTGGGAGCGGTGCAGATGCTGACCCCGACCTTCAGCAAGTTCGGCCCGCTCGGCGTGCGCGAGTTCGAGGTGCTCGACCTGCCCTATCTGTTCAAGGACATGGCGGAGGCCAGGACGATCACCCAGGGGCCGGTCGGCCGCGACAGGCTGGCCAAGCTGGAACCCCGCCGATCTGGGATTCGACGCCTACAAGATGAAGATCGCCGGCGCTCCCTTGAAGGAGGATCTGGTGTGCATAGAGGAGGCGCTGTCGGTGGCGGGCAGCGGATCCTGGCTGCCGGTGGACACGAATGGCCGCTTCGACCTGGAAACGGTGCTGGACTATGCCGAGGCGATCAAGGGCTACGGCCTGCGCTGGTTTCTTCCTGTCGATCGTGCGACGGGTTTCCTGCTTCCGCCGTCGGTTGTCGAGACCTTGCATAGCCCCCATCGCCGGGCATTTCCGATCCCCCCGGGGAAAACCTTCAAAGGGAAAACCAAGCCCGACAAGCTGCTAGACGCCGAACCTCGGCCGGCCGGCCAGGATGTTGCCGGTGACGGCGCGGATGTCGCGCAGGCCGCACATCGCCATGGTGACGTCCAGCTCCTTGCGGATGATGTCCAGGCATTGGGACACGCCCGCCTCGCCGCCGGCCCCCAGCCCGTAGAGGAAGGCGCGTCCGATGAAGACGCCCCGGGCGCCCAGCGCCAGCGCCTTGATGACGTCCTGGCCGGAGCGGATGCCGCCGTCCATCAACACCTCGATCCGGTCGCCGACCGCATCCACGATGGCCGGCAGCGCCGCGATGGAGGAGATGGCGCCGTCGAGTTGGCGGCCGCCGTGATTCGACACGATCAGCGCGTCGGCCCCGGTTCCGGCGGCGAGCGCCGCATCCTCCGGGTCGAGGATGCCCTTGAGGATCAGCTTGCCGTCCCAGCGGTCACGGATGCGCCGGACGTCGTCCCAGCTCAGCGTCGGGTCGAACTGCTCGGCCGTCCAGGAGGAGAGGGAGCGCAGGTCGCCGACCCCCTGGGCATGGCCGACGATGTTGCGGAAGGTCCGCCGCCGGGTGCGCAGCATGCTGAGGCACCAGCGCGGCTTGGTCGCCATGTCCAGGATGTTCGGCAACGTCATCCGCGGCGGGGTGGACAGGCCGTTGCGGATGTCCTTGTGGCGCTGCCCGAGGATCTGCAGATCCAGCGTCAGCACCAGCGCCGAGCAGCCCGCCGCCCTGGCCCGCGCGATCAGCCGGTCGATGAAGACGCGGTCGCGCATGACGTAGAGCTGGAACCAGAAGGGCCGGTCGGTGTTCTCCGCCACGTCCTCGATCGAGCAGATGCTCATGGTCGACAGGGTGAAGGGCACCCCGGCCCTGGCAGCGGCGCGCGCCGCCAGGATCTCGCCGTCGCCGTGCTGCATGCCGGTCAGGCCGGTCGGGGCCAGCGCCACCGGCATCGCCACCGGCTGGCCGGCCATCGTGCTGGCCAGCGTCCGGTTGGTCATGTCGACGGCGACCCGCTGGCGCAGCTTGATGCCGGCGAAATCCGCCTCGTTCGCCCGGTAGGTCCCCTCGGTGTAGGAACCGGAATCCGCGTAGTCGTAGAACATGCGCGGGACGCGCCGTTCGGCCAGCCGCCGCAGATCCTCCACGCAGGTCACCGGCCCGCCGGCGAACAGGGTCGCCCAGCGCGACGGCGGCTTCGACGAGGGCATTCGAACGGCGGTCATGCGGGGGGTCTCGACGGTTCGGCGGGCGGAAGACGGGGTGGCGATTTGGCCATCGACCGGGCGACAGCGTCAAGCCTGCGCTGTCCGCCGGCAGGACTCCGGTTTCAGATTAATGCAACATTAATTTCCTGGAAAATTACTGTGAAACACGGATGAACACGGATGAAAATATTCTATTAATCCATGTTTATCCGTGAGCCGACATAGTCGGCATCCGTGTTCATCCGTGTCAAAATTGTTCTCCCTTAAGCAATATTAACCTGAGTCCGGAGCCCTGTGTCCGCCGGGGCCTCCGCCGGTACCCGGCCGCGGCGTTCCCGGGGGCGCCGGTGGCGACGGCCGCCCGGCGTGACGATCCGGCATCCCCATGATGATTCCTCATCCGGATTGGACATCGACCTCAACACCATCAGGATCGAACTGCCGGGCATCGAGGACAACGCGGCGCCGCCGTTCCCCGGCCAGGGGAACGACGCCAACGACGACCGGATGAAGCAGCTTCAGCAGAAGTGACCGGCGGATTGCCGGGCACCATGGAAACGGTCGGCCGGCCAAGCGCCGGCTGAAGGAACGGGCGCCGGAGACAGGGATCCCCGGCACCCATCCCCTTTTCAAGCCTGCGTCCGAGCGACAGGCCCGGAACCAGCGGTCCCCGCCGCTTCAGCCCAAAGGCGAGAACGAAGCCCGTTCGACCCGGTTGAGCAGGGCCGCGATGTCATCCGCCTCGTCGAGGCTGAGACGGTGTTGCGGGATGCCATTCAGGCAAGCCACCGACCCTGATTCGGTTTCGATCACCATCCACGCCGCATGCGTCGCATCGACGGTGAAATCATAGTTGCGCTTGGCCATGTCCGCTTTCCTTTTGAAAAAATGTGCCATTCCCAAAATATTCAGCAGAATGGCCAATATAATGATTCGGATTTCATCGATGGCGGCGCAAACGCATAGACGGCGATAGTGTTGGTATCAGCGCACCAACCCTTCCGATGCAAGGCGGGAAAGATGGAGGAGCGGCATCAGGCAGAAAGAATTACGCCATCCTGCCGGACCCCTTCCGAACACCGGTCGGGCCACCGTCCGCAAGCGGGCGTGGGGGCGGAGAGGCACTCGACGCCACCCCCGGTGCGCCCGACAAAGCCCTCTGCGACGGGACGGGATCGCACGCAACGGGACCATCCCCGCGGCGCTACGCACCGAAAAGCCGCTGCCGCAAGTTGACGAGATAGGGAGCCAACTCTTCTTCGGAGAGGCTTCCGAACATGTGGTAGAGGTGTGGTGCCAGTCTGATGAACGCGGACGCGAGACTCGGATCGAAGTGCGTCCCTTTCCCGGCTTCCAGGCCGTCCAGAGCATCCTCGTACGTCATGGCCCGCTTGTAGGGGCGGACCGAAACCAGGGCGTCGAAGACATCGACGACGGCAAAGGCGCGGGCGAGCAAGGGGATGTCGTCCCCCGCCAGCCGGTCGGGGTAGCCGGTTCCGTCATAGCGTTCATGATGGTGGCGGACGACGGGAATGGCATGGTGGAAGGCCGGCAACTGGCCGAGCAGCCGTGCGCCGAGGTGGCAATGGCGCCGCATGATCTCCCATTCCTCGCCGGACAGCGGTCCGGCCTTCAGCAGAATGCGGTCGGGGATGGCGATCTTGCCGAGGTCGTGGAGGAACGCGCCGACCATCAGGTCGCGGACCCGCTGCGGATCGAGGCCGATCGCATCCCCGAGGAGGCCGGAGTACAGCGCGACCCTCAGGCTGTGAGCGCCGGTGTCATGGTCGCGCATCGCAATGGCGCTGCCAAGCACCTGGGCGATCTGGATGTTCTGTTCCAGCAGTGCGCGTTCGAACGCCATCTGCTGCGCGCGAAAGGTCATGGACGTCATCGAGGCATTCCTCATGTCGGTACTGCGGTCGGCCGGACGATGAGCGTCCGGCTCCCGCACGGATTTGCAGTGGCGACTGGTGGAACTCCTCCACCCTGTCGGACGGGGACAAGTCCTTCATCCACGTCGGGTCCGTGCTCATCCCGCGTGCTGAACGGCGGCGTCCAGCAACGGCAGGTCCGCGTTCGAAAGCGGTCTCTCGATCCGGAACCAGGCGACGTAGAGCGCCGGGAGGAACACCAGGGTCAGCAGCGTCGCCACCGCCAAGCCGCCGATGATGGCGTAGGCCATCGGCCCCCAGAAGACCGTCGGCGCAATGGGAACCATGCCGAGGATCGCCGCCGCCGCGGTGAGCAGGATCGGGCGGAACCGGTGGGTCGTCGCCGCGACGACCGCGTCCCACGGATGGCGCCCGTGTGCCTTCTCGGTTTCGATCTGGTCGATGAGGATCACCGAGTTGCGCGCGATCATGCCGATGAGCGCCAGCACCCCCAGGATCGCCACGAAGCCGAGCGCCTTGCCCGAGGCGAGGAGGGCGACGACGACGCCGATGACGCCCAGGGGAGCCACGCTGAGGACGAGGAGCAGGCGGTTGAAGCCCTGCAGTTGGATCATCAGGATCGTCAGCATCAGCAGGAACATCACCGGCACCACGGCGATCACCGACGCCTGCGACTTGCCGCTTTCCTCCGCGTTCCCGCCGACGTCCACGTGGTAGCCCGCCGGCAGGCCGGCGTTCAGCGCGGCGAATTTCGGCGCCAGCGCCTCCACCGCGGTGGCGGGCTGGGTTCCCGGGGCGACATCCGCCTGCACGGTCAAGGTCGGCTTGCGGTCGCGGCGCCAGATGAACGGCAGCTCCTGGCCGTATTCGACGGAGGCGAGCTGGCTCAGGGGCACGGTGTGTCCGTTGGGCAAGGGGACCTGCAACGTCCGGATGGTCGCCGGCGACACGCGCTGCTCGGCGGACGCGCGGGTCAGCACGTCGACGAGATAGATGTCGTCCCGCATCTGGGTGACGGTCACGCCGGTCACCACCGCGTTGAGGGTCTGGGCCAGATCCTGCGAGCTCAGCCCCAGGAGGCGGGCCTGGTCCTGGTCGACGCGGATCTGCATGGTGCGCGCCGGTTCGAGCCAGTTGTAGTTGACCTTCTGGACGGCGCCGTCCGATCCCATGACCTGGGCGACCCGCAGCGCGATCTCCCGCACCTTCTCGGGATCGGGGCCGCTCACCCGGTATTGCAGGGGCCAGCCGACCGGCGGGCCGAGTTCGAGGGGATAGACGCGCCCGACGACGCTTGGGAACTCGGTCTCCAGCGCCTGCTCCAGCCGCGCCTTCACCGCGTCGCGCACGTCCGCCCCCTTGGTCACCACCACGGCCTGGGAGAAGAAGTCGTTCGGAAGCTGCACGTCCATCGGCAGGTAGAAGCGCACGGCGCCCCGGCCGACGTAGGTGCTCCAGCGCTCCACGCCGGGATCCTTGGCGAGAAGGCTGTCCAGGCGGGCCGACAAGTCGCGGGTGGCCTGGATCGAGGCGTTCTGCGGCAGCTTCAGGTCCACCAGCAGCTCGGGCCGGTCCGAGGACGGGAAGAACTGCTGCGGGACGAAGCGTATGCCGTACAGGGACATCCCGAACACGGCCAGCGTCAGCAGGATCGTGGCCCAGCGCGCCCGCATCGCCTGCTCCAGGAAACGGCGGAAGGCGCGCAGGACGGGGCCGTCCTCCCCGTCGTGGACCGTCCTGGGCTTCTTCAGGATCCAGACGCCCAGCAGCGGGGAGAAGAGGACCGCCACGAACCACGATGCGATCAGGGCGATGGCCACGACGGCGAAGATCGAGAAGGTGTATTCGCCCGCGGAACTGCGTGCGAAGCCGATCGGCACGAAGCCGGCAACCGTCACCAGCGTGCCGGTGAGCATCGGGAAAGCGGTCGAGGTGTAGGCGAAGGTGGCGGCACGCTCCCGGCTGTCGCCGCGCTCCAGGCGGGTGACCATCGTCTCGACCGTGATCATCGCGTCGTCGACGAGGAGGCCGAGCGCGATGATGAGGGCGCCCAGCGACACGCGCTGCAGATCGATCCCGCATATTTCCATCGCCACGAACACGATGGCCAGCACCAGCGGGATGGACAGCGCCACCACGGCGCCCGCCCGCGTGCCGAGGCTGATGAAGCTGACGGCCAGCACGATGGCGATGGCCTCCCACAGCGCCTCCATGAACTCGTCGACGGCGTGCTCCACGGTGGCGGGCTGTTCGGCCACCAGCTTGGCCTCGATGCCGACCGGCAGGTCCTTCACGATCTCGGCCATGGCGTGCTCGACGTTGTGCCCCAGCGTGAGGATGTCGCCGCCGTCGCGCATGGCGATGGCCAGCCCGATCGCCTCCTGCCCGTTGACGCGGAACACCGGTTGCGGCGGATCGGCCGGCCCGCGGCTGACCCGCGCGATGTCGCCGAGGCGGATGATCCGGTTGTTGGCGACGAAGTTGACGGCCAGGACGTCCTGTTCGGAGCGGAACGCGCCGGTGACGCGCAGCAGGATCTTCTCGTCGCCGGTCTGGATCACGCCGGCCGGCGTGACCGCGTTCTGCGCCTGAAGCGCGCCGAGGAGCGCTGCGCGGTCGATGCCCAGTCCGGCGAGCTGTTCCGTCGAGAACTCGACATGGATGCGTTCGTCCTGGGCACCGAGAATGTCGATCTTCGAGACGTCCGGCACCTGCAGCAGCCGCGAGCGCACCTCGTCGACATGGTCCTTCAGCTCGCGGTGCGAAAACCCGCTGGCGGTGAATCCGTAGACGATGCCGTAGGTGTCGCCGAACTCGTCGTTGAAGGCCGGGCCGACGATGCCCTGCGGCAAGGTGCCCCGGATGTCGCCGATCTTCTTGCGCACCTGGTACCAGATGTCGGGCACCTTGGCGGCCGGGGTGCTGCCCTTCAGGTTGACGAAGATCGTCGACTGCCCGGCGGTCGTGTAGCTGCGCAGGGAATCGAGGCCGGGCGTTTCCTGGAGCTTGCGCTCCAGCCGTTCCGTGACCTGCCTGGTGGTGTCGGCGATCGTCGCGCCCGGCCATTGCGCCTGCACGACCATGGTCTTGATCGTGAAGGTGGGATCCTCGTTGCGCCCCAGCTTGAAGTAGGAGGCGAGGCCGGCGGCCATCAGCACCAGCATGAAATAGGCGATCAGCGAACGGTGCCCGATGGCCCATTCGGAAAGGTTGAGGGTCTTCACGACGCACCTCCCAGCAAGCGCACCTTCTGGCCGGGGCGCAGCACCTGCACGCCGGCCGTGACCACCACGTCGCCCGTCGTCAATCCCTGGGCGACCACGACGCTCGCCGGATCGTGCCGAACGACCTCCACGCTCCGCAGGGACACGGTTTGGCTCTGCGGATCGAACACCCACACCGCCGGCTGCCCGTCGGTTTCCGTGAGCGCGCTCGCCGGCACCTCGACGCCCGCCGGCGGCGCCAGCCGGATGCGGCCGGAGACGGTGGCGCCGAGCCGTATGGTCTCGGGCGGATCGATCAGGCCGACCTTGACCTGATAGGTCCGCGTGGTGGGATCCGCCTGCGGCGCCACCTCGCGGACGCGGCCCGTCACCTTCACGTTCGGATCGTCGGTCAGCGCGATTGCGACCATCGGGTCGCGCGGCGCCGTCCGGATGAGCTGGGACGGGACGTCGAACACGGCGTCGCGTCCGCCCTGGCGGGCGACCTGCACGATCATCTGCCCGGCTCGGACGACCTCGCCGGGCTCCGCGCCGATGGCGGTGACGGTGCCGGCGGCGTCCGCCTGCAGCTCGGTGTAGCTCAACTGCTCCTGCGCGTTGCGGAGCTGTGCCCGGGTGGAGTCGACCTGGGCCTCGGCGGACTGGAGGGCCTGTTGCGCCTGGTCGAACCGCGCCTGGGTCGTCCAGCCGTTCTTGAGCAGGTCCTGCTGCCGCCGGAAATCGTTGCGGACCTGGGTCAACTGGGCCTGGGCGGCCGACAGGGCGGCCTGGGCCTGGCGCAGGGAATTCTGCTGGATTTGCGGGTCGAGCCGTCCGATGACCTGTCCCGGCTGGACGGCATCCCCGACGTTGATGCGCCGCTCCACAAGGCGGCCGTCCAGGCGGAAGGAGAAGCTGACCTGGTCCTGCGCCCGCACCTGGCCGGTCAGGGAAACGGGTTCGCCCTCCGCGTTGCGTTCGACGGTGATCGCGCGCACCGGCCGGATGCCCGGTTCCGGCGCCGCGTGTTCCTGACAGCCCGAGAGAACGGCGGCAACGACGCCGACGATGACGATCCGGGATGGGCGCATCCTTACGACTCCCTGGCAAAAGAAAGCGCCCGAAGGGCGGCGCGCCGCGCCGCGATCGGGACGAACCGGTTCATGCCGACGCCACGGCAGGCGACGGCCAGCAGGTGGGGGATCGCCCACGCGCAGGTCGGAATGGTCATGGACGATCGTCCTTCCTGGTCATTGGTCTGTGGATCGGTTCAGGCGACGCGTGCCGGAACCGCCTGGGCGCCGCAGGCCGGCACCGCGTCGTTCAATTTCGAAACCGTACCGTACGGTATGATTTACAGCGGGCTGCGTCAATTGAAATCGTACCGCACGGTCCAAAAAAGACCGGCGGCACGGCAGAGTTTTCCCTTTATCATACCGTACAGTACGGTATATAATGCACAACAACGGCGGCCAGACATAACCGCACCGTACCGTTCACTCACGAGGAAGCCCGTGCGCAGGAAGACAGAAGCCAAGCGAGACGCCATCCTCGACGCCGCCACCCAGGAGTTCACCGAGCGCGGCTATGAAGGCGCGTCGATGTCCGCCATCGTCGCCCGCATCGGCGGATCGAAGCAGACGCTCTACGGCTACTTTCCATCGAAGGACGATCTGTTCTTCGAGGTGATGATGCGCGTGGTCGAACGGCATGTGGCCGCCTCCTTCGCGGAAATGAAGGAGGAGACCGACCTGGCGCAGTCGCTGCGGCGATACGGCCTGCACTACCTGAAGGTCCGGCAGTCGCCGGACCTCGTCGGGCTGGTGCGTCTGGCCTACGGGGAAGCCGGCCGGTCGGACATCGGCCGTCTGCTTTACCGGGACGGCCGGATGAAGGGGGTGGACGACGTCGCCGCCTTCCTGGCGGCGGCCATGAAGGAGGGTCGGCTGCGCGCGTCGGATCCGACGGTCGCCGCACTGCACTATTTCGCGCTGCTCGACGCGGAGCTGGCCGAGCCGGTGACGCTGCGCGCCCGGGAACCGGCGTCGGACGCCGAGGTCGCCGAGATCACCGTCAGGGCGGTCGATGTCTTCCTCGCCGCCTACGGCCGACGCGAGGGCGATCCGGGATGAGCGCGCCTCTTGCCGGGGACACTGCTGGGGACATTGCCGGGGGCACCACCGGCGACGGGCTGGCCGCCTGCCCCGAATGCGACCGCCTGCACGTCCTCCTCCCCGTGCGGCCGGGCGAAAAGGCCGCGTGCGTCCGCTGCGGCACCGTCCTGTACCGGGCGCCGCGATGGCGGCCGGACGAGATGCTGGCGGTGGTGGCGGCGGCGTTGATCGCCTTCGCCCTCGCCAACGCCTATCCGATCCTGGAACTGCGCGTGCAGGGCATCGCCAGCGCCGCCATGCTTCCGGCCGCACCGTCGCCGATGGTGCCGGCAAGGCCACCTAGAATGGGACCTGTTCAGATGAACACCGATGAAATCCCAATCTCCCCTGCACCGGGTTCCAAGACCGAACGCATTCTGGCCGCGTCGGAGCCGCTGTTTCTGGAGTTTGGCTATGCGGCGACCTCCATGAACCTCGTGGCGAATCGCGCGGGCGTATCGAAGTCGACGCTCTATGCGCGGTTCTCGTCCAAGGAAGAGCTCTTCGCGGCCACCATTCAGGCGGCATGCAAGCGGCATGACGCCGACGTTCCTCTCGAAGCGTTGGCCGACCTGCCGTTGGAAGACGCGCTCTTCCAGGTCGGCCGGCGCTTCGTGGACCTGCTGTGGTCGCCGGGAGCGATAAGGACCCGCCAATCCGCGGTGAGCGAAGCGGCGCGTTTGCCGGAGGTGGGAGAACTGTATCTCCATGCCGGACCGGAGCGGATCGTCTCGGGCTTCACCGCTCTGTTCGCGCGGATTGCCCAGCGCGATTCCGCCCGGATCGGCGATCCGGTCTTCGCAGCCAGGCAATTCCTGGCTGCGCTGCTCGGCGACACCTACTATGCCTTGGAACTCGGCCTGTGTGACTATCCTTCCGAGGAAGAGCGTGATGCCTTTACACGCAGAGCGGTGGCCCTGTTCGTGCGGGGCATTCACGAGGTCACGGCGTAAGAGTTTCGTCGGAACCGGCGCGCGCGCCGCTGCCTGCAACTGTGGCGTTTTTCAACACAATTGGACCTGAAAGGCCACCTCCGGAACCGTCCGTTAACCTGCGTTGACGATGGTTTTCCGGACACGTCGCTTGTCGGACGGGTTTCCGGACGAACGGAGAGCGTGGTGGCGAACATCGGCCCTGCCGGGGTTTCGACCGCCGGCCAGGATCCAGCTCTGCAACGCGACGCTCCGGCCGGGGCGGACTGTGTGCCGGTTTTTCAGGACAAGGCGTCCGGGGCCAAAGCCGACCGGCCGGGATCGGCGGCGGCTACGTCCTTTGCACGCCGGAGCCGGCGAGGATGCTCAGGAGGAGGGCGGACTGCCGGCCCCGCCTTCGGCAAAGCCGTTGTTGAGTCCCCAGATGGCCGCCTGGGTGCGGTTCGTGGCGTCGATCTTGCGCAGCAGGCTCTTGAGATGCACCTTCACCGTCGCCTCGGTGATGCAGAGGTGCTTGGCGATCAGCTTGTTGCTGTCGCCGACCAGCAGGCAGCGCAGAATCTGGCCCTCACGTTTCGACACGCCCTTGCGGGTGGCCGGCAGGTCGGTCTCCTTGCCGTAGACGCGCCCGCTGATCAGCAGCGCGGCCAGGTGGCTGGGGAATATCTTTTCGCCCATCATGACCAGCCGCAGCGACTGGACCAGCACGTCCTTCGAAATGTTCTTCATCAGGAAGCCGTCCGCGCCGGCCTCGATCGTGTTGGTCAGGATGCCGCCATCCAATGTTTCGGTGAGCAGGACCACACGCGCCTCCGGGCAGGCCGTCTTGAGGATCGCGATCATCTCGGCGGGGTCGCCCATCCCGTTCGGGTCGGCCAGAACAAGCTGCGGCGGCCGCCCCGCCGTCCCGGCCAACGATACATCCTTCAGGGATGAAGCCTCGCTCGTGATCTGGAAGGGCTGGTCGACGAACAAGGCCTTCAAACCCTGGCGAAATAAATTGTTCGTATCGACCAGAGCCACGGATATGAATTCCATCGTCGTTACTCTCAAATGCGGTCAGGAGCGGCATGATACCCCACCAAAAGTGAGCGCCCCATACACGCATCGGAGATTTCAGGCGGCAAAACGACTAAAATGGTATGATCTTCAGAGATTCCGAAGCCCGCAACCAAAAAACAAAAGGGACTCCGCCAAGAAAACGGCCGCCGAATTCACGTCGCGATCGAGCGGCTGATTGCTCCGGTCCGCAACCAGCGCCCTCAAGACCCCGGATTTGATGCCGAATCACGGCAATGATACGGCGACGGACGCCATCCCGGCGCCATGCGCGGCCTGCCGGCCGCGCATGGCCGAGCGGCCCGGCATCTAATCCGCGCGCCGGGCCGCCATCCGTTTCAGCACCGCGACCTGGCGGAAGAATTCCAGCCGCGGCAGGGCCGGGCTTCCCGCCAGCGACGCGCCCGCCGGCACGTCCGCGATGACACCGGCCTGCGCCGCGATCCGCGCCTTCCGGCCGACCCGCAGATGCCCGGCGACCGCCGCCTGGCCGCCGACCTGGACGAAATCCTCCAGCATGGTCGATCCGGCGATGCCGACCTGCGCCACGACGACGCAGCAGCGGCCCAGGCGGACATTGTGGCCGATCTGGACCAGGTTATCGAGGCGCGACCCCGCCCCGATCACCGTGTCTCCGGTGGAACCGCGATCGATGGTGGTGTTGGCGCCGACCTCGACGTCATCCTCCAGGATCACCCGCCCGAGATGCGGGATGGTCAGGAAGCCGGTCGCGGTGGCCGCGAAGCCGAAGCCCTCCTGCCCGACGCGCGCGCCGGGGAACAGTTGGACGCGGATCCCGAGGATGGCGTGGCTCAGGCTGGCATGCGCGCCGATCCGGCAGTCCGCACCGATCACCACGCCCGCGCCGACGGAAACGAAGGGACCGATCCGGCAACGGGCGCCGACCTCGGCCCCGGCCTCGATCACCGCGAACGGCCCGATCTCCGCCGACGGGTCGACCAGGGCGGCCGGGTCGACGAACGCCGAAGGATGGACGCCAGGGGACGCGGGCGGGGCCGGATGGAACAGCGCGGCGACCCTCGCCCATCCGGCATAGGGCTCGGCGGTGACGATCGGCACCGTGCCGGACGGCACCCGCGCCAGCATGTCGGGATGCACCAGCACCGCGCCGGCCGCCGTCTTCTCCAGCGTCGGCGCATAGCGCCGGTTGTCCAGGAAGCTCACCTCGCCGGGGCCGGCGGTCTGCAGCGGCGCCACGCCGGTCAGCATCAGGCCGCTGTCCGACGTGGTGCCGGACGCGGCATCGGCCACCATGGCCAGGGAATGCGGGCCGCGACGCGCGAAGAAGCGCTGATTTCCGATGGGGGTCCCAGTCACTTCCTCATGGTCCGACATGCGGGCTCCGCATCCTGCTCTCCATCCGTTCCGTCGCACGGTCCCGGCAGGACCCTGTCGCGGCAGAACCATATCGCGGCAGTCTGGCACGCATCGGAAAAGGAAAGCGACGACTATCGCGCCGCCGCCGGAATCCCGTCCTGCAACCGCTCTCGATCGTCCCGCCCCCGGGCCATGCGAAAAGGGCGGACGCGGGAGGGTTCCCCCCACGTCCGCCCTTCGGGCGTCAGGACGGTCCGCTGCCCCGGCCGGGCCGGGGAGCCGTCAGGCCTTCGACAGTTGCAGGCTCGTCGCTTCGGCCGTGAGATAGCCGACCGCGGCGCCGAACCGGTCCTTGTAGTTGGCCCGGACCAGCGGGTCGAGCGGCCCCTGGACCTTGCCGTGCAGGTTCTTCAGCCAATCGCCCGGGTGCTGGAAGTTGCTCATGATGTAGGTCCAGCCGTTCAACTCGTCGACGGCGTGCAGGCCGGTCGATTCCGCACCGGCCGGGACCGACATCAGGCGCGACAACTGCTTGGTGTCGACGTTGTAGGCCCACAGGAAGTTGTTGACGTGGGTGCTGCTGTCCTCGCCGATGAACAGCGTGCGCAGCTTCTCCGAGAATTTCAGGTTGTCCGGGTTGCCGACGATCTCGGGGTTGGCCAGGTTGCCCAGCGCGTCGGCCGGGATGTCCTCGCCGACCAGCAGGGCCTTGGTCTGCACCGGCACCCATTCGCTGTCGATCGCCGCACCGCCCAGGTCCTTCTGCCCGCCGGCCAGGGTGTGCGCCAGCACGCCGCCGGCCACCAGCGGCTTCTCCAGCGCGATGCCGCTCGCCTCGTTCCAGCCCTTGCCGCCCTTGACCATGGAATCGACGATGTTCTGCAGGGCGGAGTAGGCGACCTTGTCCTTGATGTTGACGGTGGTGCCTTCCATCTTGGTGAAGCCCATGCTGCCGCCCATCAGATAGGCGTAGCGGTGGGTTTCCAGGAAGGCGGCGGCCTTTTCCATGCCCGGCTTCAGCTTGACCCAGTTGGCGACGCCGTTGGCGAAGATCTTGGTGAAGCTGGCGTCGTTGGGGTCGGCCTTGACGACGGTCATGATGTCGGACGGCGTCAGGCTGTTGGCCAGCGCCTCGATCTCGGCGCTGGTGGCATGGCCGAGCTTGACCCACGACAGCTTGGCGCCGGCGTCGGCCGGGTTGACCGAGAAGCCCTCGCCCAGCTTGGCGACGTAGAGCGTGCCGGCGGAGAGATCCTTTTCGCGGTCGGCCACGAACAGGAACAGGCCGCTGTTGGTCGCGTCGTCGCCCATCAGCACGGTACGGTTGTCCGGCATCACCTGGACCAGCTCGTGCGAGATGCGGCCGAGGCAGTAATGCTTCTTGATCGAGCCGGTGCCGTCCGGATTGACCGTCACTTCGGGCAGGTGGCCGTAGTGGTAGGGGTTCGCCTTGGTCTCATCGCCGAACAGGTTGGCGCTGTAGGCCTTGAACTGGACGCTCGCCGCCGCGAAGGGGGCGTCCGGCTCGTACTCCTCGCTGGAGAGGTGGGTGTTCCAGGGCGACAGGCTGGCGCCGCAGGTGATCCACAGGCCGTGGACCTTCGAGGTGTCGACGTTGTGGTAGCTGACCAGGCTCAGCTTGCCGGTGGTCTGGTCCTGGTCGAGCGTCAGCACGGCGATCGGCGAGGGCAGGGTGCCGTAGGTGTCGGCGCCGGCCTGGTTGGCCGAGGTGTATTCGAACTGGACGACGGCGAAGACCGCCTTGCCCTTGATGCCGGGGACCGTCGGGTTGGCGAGCGCCAGCAGCGAGGTGCCGTCCGGCGAATCGGAGAAGACCTGGCGTTCCTTGCCCGGGACCGACTTGTCGATGATCGGCTTGCCTTCGATGTCGACATAGCCGCCCGCCAGGATGGTGCCGCCCTTGCCGTCGGGGACCAGGTCGCCGGTGATGAAGAAGGGCTGGTAGGCCAGTTTGAACGTCTGCGTGCTGCTGTCGCTCAGCGTGACGGTCAGGCTCGACCCCACCGTGGTGGTCGCCATGGCGGCGGCGTCGCTCAGCGTCGGGGCCGCCATGCCGGTGAAGGCGGCCGACGCGAAATGCGCGCCCGTGGTGGTGGCGGCCGACGCGGTGCCGGCGAAACCGGACAGCAGCGACGTCGACGCGGCGGTCGCGAGCGGCAGCATCGGGATGCCGGCCAGGAGTTGCAGGGCCTGCCGACGGGAGGGGTGGGACAGATCGGACATTTCTGGCTTTCCAAGAAGGTTTCGGCGCAGCAACCGCGGCGGCGGACGCCTGCCAGGTTTGGATGGCGCAAGACCATACGGTCCCGGGGGTCGCGCGGGATGATAAGGTTTCTCTGTGACAGCTTCGTGTAACTGGCCGATTCAAAGGGCCTATGCGGAGAGCCGGGGGGCGGGGAGCCGCGCCGTCAGTCCCGCCAGGG
>FTCT01005355.1_pt1 | contig 21346 bp, 14 predicted proteins | sample 1658881 | NCBI WGS metagenome assembly FTCT01 (sample SAMEA3914864, study PRJEB12502) | metagenome | biome: forest; material: soil | place: USA | collected 2012-03-12 | depth 0.3 m | reverse complement strand
CCGGAGCGACTATCCGCGGCTGGACGTGGTCCGCGCCGGACGGGAGGGCGGCAAGGCCGTCGAGCCGTCGCCGCGCCCCGCCTGGCTCGACCGCGCCGGACCGGGCGACATCCTGCTGTTCGTCGACGACGACCTGGTCCCGACCGGGCCGCTCTGGATCCAGGCGCTGGTGCGGGCGCTGCGCGACCCCGTCGTCGGCGCCGTCGGGCCGACCCTGGTCGACAAGGCCTCGGGTCCGCGGCGCCTGGGCCTGACCAATGACGACGGCGAACCAGGCCCGATCCTGGACGAGGGCTCGGGCCTGGCGCCGCGCGCGCCGCGCAACGTCCTGGGCGTCAGCCGCGCCTGCCTGGCGACGCGGTGGGAGGACTTCGTGGCGGTCGGCGGGCTCATCAGGGGATTGGGCGCCGACCTGGAGGGCCTGGACTACTGCCTGAAGCTGGCCGAGCGCGGCCGGTTCACGGTCCACACGCCCCATGCGACGCTGGTCACGCCGCGCTGGCGGCCCTCGCGGCCAGAGGCGATCACCTGGCACCAGCAGAACTGGCCGCGGTCCTGCGCGCGCGACCCGTTCTACCGCGAGGACGCCCTGGCCACCCGCCCCGCCACCCACGTCGTCACGATGAAGGTCGCCAACCTGTGACAGCCTCAGTTCCGACCGCCGTCGTCTTTCTCCTGCGTTGGGCCGACGCCGGCTGGCGCGAGCACGCGGCGCGCTTTCTGGAGTCCTACACCGCCTTCGAACCCGGCCTGGACCATCGCCTCTACGTCGCCCTGAAGGGGTTCGAGACCGAGGCGGGCGAGGCGGAGGCGGCCGCGATCTTCGCGGCGGTTCCCAACCGGCTGGTCGTGGTCCCCGAGGCGGGGCGCGACATCGGCGCCTACCTGGCCATCAGCCGCGTCGTCGACGAGCCCCGCGTCTGCTTCCTCAACAGCCACAGCCGCATCCTCTGCCGGCTCTGGCTGTCCAAGCTGAACGCGAACCTGGACCTGCCCGGGGTCGGCCTGGTGGGCGCCACGGGATCGTACGAGAGCCTGCACGTGATCGACGCGGCGTTTCCGGCCTTCCCCAATCCGCATCTGCGCACGAACGGCTTCATGCTGGACGTCTCGACGCTGCACGCCATCACCGCCGACGTGGCGATCGAGGGGCGCCAGGACGCCTTCCTGTTCGAGAGCGGACCGCTGAGCATGACCAACCGGGTTCTCGCCAGGAACCTGCGCGTGCTCACGGTCGGCCGCAACGGACGCGGCTACGATGTCGACTGGTGGCCGTGGTCGGACGGCTTTCGCCAGGGCCTGCAGGGCAACCTGCTGATCGGCGACAACCAGACCCGGCATTTCGACACGCTCCAGCGGCCGGAACGCGAACAGCTGGCGCGGCAGTCGTGGGGCCGCTATCGCAGCCGCGCCGTGCTGCCGGCCCGCTGAACGAAAAACGCCCGGGATCGGTGGATCCCGGGCGTCTTCATGTCCTTGACGGCGCTGATCAGGCCAGCGGCGGATAGACGCCGGGCGGCAGCTCCGAGATCGGGCCGAAATAGGCGATCCGGCCGTGGTCCAGGACCGCGACCTTGTTGCACAGCGTATGGACCAGCGGCATCGAGTGGGTCGCCAGGATCAGGATCCGGGCTTCGTCGACCAGCTCGCGAAGACGGTTCTGCGCCTGCTCCATGAACACCGCGTCGCCGGTCGCCAGCCACTCGTCCATCACCAGGATGTCCGGCGTCATGGAGGTGGTGATGGCGAAGGCCAGGCGCGCCATCATGCCCAGCGAGTAGGTGCGCATCGGCAGGTTGATGAACCCGCCCAGGCCGGAGAACTCGACGATCGACGGGCGCAGCGATTCCATCGTCGCACGGTCGATGCCGCGATAGCGGCAGGCGACGGCGATATTGTCGTAGCCGCTCATGTTCATGTCCAGCCCGAGCGTGCTGTCGAACACCGCGCTCACCTCCCCGTGGGTGGTGACTGTGCCCTCGGTGGGCGGGTAGATGCCGGCCAGGACGCGGAGCAGCGTGCTCTTGCCCGCCCCGTTCGAGCCGACCAGGGCGATGCGATCGCCGTTGTGGGCGTCGAGGTTGATCTGGGTGAGCGCGCGGACCGTGACTTGGTCGTTGCGCGATCTCATCAGAACGCCGCCGACGGCGATGCCCAGCGCGGCCTTGCGCAGCGAACGGGCTCGGGTTTCCTGCACCGGCAAGTCGATCGTGACGCCGCGCAGCGAGATAAGGCGTTCAGAGCTCATACGTAAAACACGACCGACTTGCGGCTGATCGCATAGGCGACGAAGCCCGAGATCAGACTGACGAAGGTAAAGCCCGCGGCTCCCATGAAGACGAAGGCGGTGGGTGTCTGGCCGAGCAGCGGTTCGCGCACGACTTCCATCAGGTAATAGAAGGGATTGAGGTGCAGGAACGCCGACCGGGGGCTGATCGAGTTGGTCATCCAGAAGACGGGGGTCACGAAGATCAGGATCTGGAACACCTGGCCGACGATCTGGATGAAGTCCTTGAACATCGCGCCCAGCGACGCGAACACCGTGGCCATCCCGGCGCAGAACAGGGTCAGCAGGACGATCCCGGCCAGGGCTTCCAGCGGCTTGATCTGCGTGATCTTGCCGAACACGATCCAGATCAGGGCGACCACGACGAGGTTGTGCCCGAGGACGATCAGGTTCCGCGCCACGACCCGGAAGATGTAGACGAAGTACGGAACCTGGAGCGACTTGATCAGGCCGTCGGCCAGCACGTAGCCGTGGCAGCTCTCGGTCGCCGTGCTGGCGATGAAGGTCCAGATCATCAGGCCCGCCGCCAGGTATGGGGCGAACTCGCGGAAGGAGACGTGGAGGATCTGGCTGTAGAGCAGGGACATGCCCGCGATGGTCAGCGCCAGGCCGCTGGCGAGCCAGAAGGGCCCGAGAACGGAATTGCGATAGCGCTGCTTGATGTCGGCCCAGCCCATGGACACCCAAAGGCGCCAAAGGCCCAGGGAATCGCCGAGTTCCGCGAACGCATTGGTCGGCGTCAGGCGCATCAAGCGCCGCGAGCCGGCTTTCGAAGGACTACTCATCCGCATCGCACCCAATAGCAACGTCGATCAATTCAGGTCTCCAGATTTGTGCAGCGCGGCGTAGTACTCGACATACCCATCCCAGAACCGTGGGACGTCGGCGAGATCGAAACAGAACTCGTCGTTTACGCGAAGATAGGGCTCGGAGAAATCGACCTGCCGCGCGACGTCGACGGAAAGATCGCGCCCGAGCCGACGGGACACCTCCGTGGCCATCAGCTGCGCGAACGCGCCCTGGCTCATGACGTATCCTGAAGGTCGCCGAACGGCGGGCGTCGTCGGTTCGTTGATCATCGCTTCGACATAGTCAGCGTACGCGGCCGCTATCACGGGCGCCGGAACATTGTCACGCACATAATCAGGCGTCCGCACGACCGGAACCTCGCCCGAAAGCCAGGTCTTGAACATGTACCAGCCAAAGCGGCGCTCTTCGAACGGCCCGAACGGGTTGGCGACCACGAAGCGGCCGAAGCGCAGTTTGGACCAGGCCGCGAAGTGCCGGAGGGCTTCCGAGGTCAAGGTCTTCGAAAGACCGTAGGGGTTGCCGGCCAGAGCGTCGCCCGCGCCGCCCGCGCCGGCCTCGAACACCGTGCCGGTCACGACGACGGCCTTGGCGCCGCGCTCGGCCATCTTGGCGAAGACGACATCGGCCCCGGCCGTGTTGCGCTGGACCGCCTGGATCGGGTCGAAGCCCCACGTGTTGTAGCCGTCGACGTCCGCGGCGTGGTGCGCCAGGGCGTCCCAGGAGCCGGCCTCGATCAGCGCGAGGAACTGGGGCGTGGCGAACGGGCAGTCGAACACCACCTCGGCGCAGGCCCGCAGACGCTCGACGCGCCGGCCGCGCACGCCCTCATAGGACGCCGCCGATCCGCGAAGCGGCGCGACCACGCGCAGACCGCGCTCGGCCATGGCTTCCGCGAACCAAAGTCCGGTGAAGGAGCTGGCGCCCGTGAAGAGGACAGACGAAGCCAAAACGATTCTCGTGCTTAAGACTGCGGCGCGGTAAGGGCGGGATCATGCTGTCGAAATAATGGCGCCCGCTGATCGCTTTCCGAGACGTTGACCGCCTCCAGCGGCCAGGCGATCCCGAGATCGGGATCGTTCCAGCGCACCGCGCCGGCGCCGCCTTGAACGTAGTCGGGCGAGATCTGGTAGAGCACCAGGCAGTCGTCGCTCAGCGCCTGGAATCCGTGAGCGAATCCGGGCTGGCTGTACAGCATTCGGCCGTTGGCTTCCGACAGCTCCGCCGCGAAATGCCGGCCGTAGGTCGGAGAGTCCGGACGCAGATCCACCATCACGTCGAAGATCGCGCCGCGCACGCACTGGACCAGCTTGTGTTCGAGAGACGGCGCCTTCTGGAAATGCAGGCCGCGAACCGTGCCGCGGCGCAGATTGAAGGAGGCGCCCTGTTGGCGGAAGCTTTCGGGCATGCCGACCGCGACCGCTTCGCCGGCGGTGCTCAACCGTCGGAAATAGCCGCGCTCGTCATGAAAGATCGACCCCTCGACGAGCATGCAGCCCTCGAGGGGTTCTTCGAGCTTCCGCATCGGATCACAGGACCCGCGGCGACGGGATCGCGACGATGAACTTGCCGCCCCAGCTCCGGATGGAGGCCAGCTGCGCCATCACTTCGTCCTTGATGTTCCAGGGCAGGATCAGGACGTAGTCCGGGCGGTCCTTCTCGATCTGGTCGGGCGACAGGATCGGCAGGCGGGTGCCGGGCAGGTACAGGCCCTGCTTGTGGGGCGACATGTCGACGACGTAGTCGATCATGTCGGCGCCGACGCCGCAGTAGTTCAGCAGCGTGTTGCCCTTGGCCGCGGCGCCGTAGCCCACGATGCGCGCGCCGCTCTCTTTCAGTTCGACCAGCAGCTTGAGCAGGTCGCGCTTCACCCGGCGGACGGACTCGCTGAACTTCCGATAGGTGTCGATGTCGCCCAGGCCCGCGGCGTCCTCGGCCGCGCGCGCGGCGGCGACCCGGGGCTCTTCGGCGTAGGCGGCGTCCTTGTGGCAGACGAACAGCCGCAGCGACCCGCCGTGGGTCGGCAGCTCCTCGACGTCGAACACCCGCAGGCCCGCCACGTCCAGCATCCGTTCGGCGGCCAGCAGCGAGATGTAGCTGAAGTGCTCGTGGTAGATCGTGTCGAACTGCGACTGCTCCATCAGGCGCAGCAGGTGCGGGAATTCGAAGGTGATCACGCCCTGCGGCTTCAGCAGGATCCGGAAGCCGTCGAGGAAGTCGTTGATCGCGGGAACGTGGGCCAGGACGTTGTTGGCGGCCATGTGGTCGGCCTGCAGACCCCGGTCAACCAGGCCTTGGGCGGTCGCCGACCCGAAGAACGCCACTTCCGTGGGGATGCCGTGCTTGTCGATCGCCGTCTGGGCGACCGAAAGGCTGGGTTCGACGCCTTGAACCTTGACGCCGTTCTGCTTGAAGTACTGCAGCAGGTAGCCGTCGTTGCTGGCGATCTCGACCACCTGGCTGCCGGCGTTCAGGCCGAAGCGGGCGATCATCGCGTTGGCGTAGGTTTCGCAGTGCTTGAGCCAGCTGGTCGAGAACGACGAGAAGTAGGCGTAGTCGCTGCGGAACAGGTCGTCTTCCTTGAAGAAGTCCTGCAGCTGGACCAGCTTGCAGTTCTCGCAGACCAGAGCGCGCAGCGGGTAGTAGGGCTCGGGGCCGTCCACCGCCTCGGGGCGCAGGTAGTCGTTCGACACCGGCGTGGCGCCGAGATCGGCCATCACCACATTCACCGGCTGGCTGCAATGCCTGCAGCTCTGAGAAACGTGCATCTTCAGGGTTCCCGTAGACATCTATTGAGCGGCGCCGCCCGAGGCGGCCGCAACATAATTCTGGATCTGCCGGCGCGTGACCTCGCCCATGTCCGCGCCTTCGCCGAAGGCCTTGCGCCAGGCGACGGTGTTGGCGACCGCGTCGTGAAGGCCCCAGCGCGGACGCCATTGCAGCTCGATCAGCGCCTTGGTCGAGTCGAGCGTCAGCAGCCCGGCCTCGTGCACGGCGTTGGGATCTTCCTGGATCGTCAGCCGCGCGGTTTCGCCCCACAGGGCGCTGGCCAGCTGGGCCAGCGTGCCGACGGGTTGGTTGCTGCTTTCGCGCGGACCGAAGTTCCAGGCCAGGTTCTCCGGCGAGCCGCGTCCGAAGCTGGCCTGGGCCGCGACGAGATAGCCGGAGAGGGGTTCGAGCACGTGCTGCCAGGGGCGCACGGCCCGGGGACGGCGGATGACGGCTTCCCGCCCGGCGGCGAACGCCTCCAGGAGGTCGGGCAGCAGGCGGTCCTTCGACCAGTCGCCGCCGCCGATCACGTTGCCGGCCCGCACCGAGACCAGGGCGTGGTCGGGCAGCTGGTGGTAGAAGCTGCGACCATAGGCATAGGCCACCAGCTCGGCGCAGGCCTTGCTGTTGCTGTAGGGGTCGTGGCCGTTCAGGCGGTCGGTCTCGCGATAGGCCCAGATGACTTCCTGGTTCTCGTAGCACTTGTCGCTGGTGACGATGATCGTCGCGCCCAGGCTGCCGCAGCGGCGCGACGCCTCCAGCACGTTCACGGTCCCCATCACGTTCGACGAATAGGTCTCGACCGGATCGTCGTAGGACGCCCGCACCAGGGCCTGGGCGGCCATGTGGATCAGCACGGTGGGCTTGAAGGCCTGGATCTCGGCGTTCAGCCGCTCGGCGTCCCGGATGTCGCCGATGACGCTCTCGGTCACCTTGTCGACGCCGCTGACGACGAACAGCGAGGGGGTGGTCGACGGGGCCAAGGCGTAGCCGCGGACGACGGCGCCCATTTCAGCGAGCCAGTGGGCCAACCAGCCGCCCTTGAAGCCGGTGTGGCCGGTCAGGAAGACGCGCTGACCGGCCCAGAAGGCCGGATCGGGAGCGCCGAGGATCGCGCCGCCAAAGTCGTCTTGGCGCGCCGTCGCGTGGGGGAGGGAGGACATGGTTGGGCTACGAACGCGGCGGCAGTCGCGACGGATCCCAGAAGGCCTGACCTTCGGTCCAAGACTTGTTGAGGGTCTCGACGTCGCGCTGCGTGTCCATGCACGCCCATCCGCCGGAGTGCTTGAAGACGTTCAGCTGACGGTCGGCCGCGAGTTGCTTGAGCGGCTGTTGCTCCAGCACCAGGGCGGGATCGTTGTTGAGATAGGTCATGAACTGGCGCTGGAAGAAGAAGAAGCCGCCATTGATCCAGTGGTCATCGATCTCCGGCTTCTCCTCGAAGCCGAAGGCCTCGTCGCCGTCGAACTTGAACTCGCCGAAGCGCGAGGGCGGATTGACGCCCAGGACGGTGCCGATCTTGCCGGTCGCCACGTGATCGTTGAACTCCCGGCCGATGTCGGCGTCGGTGACGCCGTCGCCGTAGGTGACCGCGAAATGCTCGGCGTCGCCCAGATAGCGCGACGCCGCCTTGAAGATCCGGCCGCCTGTCATCGTCAGTTCGCCGGTATAGGCCAGGGTCACTTCCCAGTCCTCTTCGAAGACCATGCCTTCCGAGCGGTGGAACGTGACTTCGTCGGTGCCCAGTTGAACCGTGGCGTCGTAGGTCATGCGGTGGAAATTCAGGAAGTAGTCCCGAATGACCTCACTGCGATAACCCATGCAGAGCACGAATTTGCGGAAACCGAAGTGCGCGTAGCCCCGCATGATGTGCCAAAGGGCAGGTTGGCCGCCAATCGGGACCATCGGCTTCGGGCGAAATTCGGTTTGTTCCCGGAGGCGCGTGCCGAGGCCGCCACACAGAATGAACACCGGAACGTTTGAGTGCACGACTATTTCCCACGATTAAAATGAAGGCCGGAGCACCGCACGGTGGCTCACCCTATAGCGGAGCCCGCGTGGCGGTGACAACCGCGGAAACCGCGCCGCATCCCATTCGGTCGAGCCGCGGCGTTGGGCCTGAATCATTTGAACTTTAGGCTCCCGTCACGCGGGAATCGGAGATGGGACCCTGTCCATGTCGGCCAGGATCTGCGCGGCGCTGACCGCCTGCTCCTGAATGGCCTGGCGGATCAGTTCGAAGCGCGTGAGCCCGCTGCCCGCGCCGGTCGGCGACAGGGCGATCAGGAACTCGAACGTGCCGTTCTGATAGAGGCCGCTTTCCTTGATCGACAACACGCCCAGGCTGTTCAGGTCGTGCATCAGCAGGCGGAAGCTGGCGGGGGTGAAGCGCCATCCGTGGACGTCGATATACTCTCCGCCGGGGATCAGCGACTTGTCGAACTGAGACTTCGCGTTCTCGAGATTGCCAAGCAGCTGCGCCGGGCCCGCGCTTTCGCTGTGCCAGATGTCCTGGCCGTCGCGACGGGAATAGTTGGCGAAGAAGTCGAAGACCCGGGCGGGAGCCGGCCGCGAACGCCGCTCATAGTGCGCCTGCATCACGTCGCCGGTCGAGGTGGCCACCTGGAAGGCGTCGAAGCAGTACCGCTTGTCCGGAACGGCCAGGATGACCACGCCCGTGTTCTTCAGAAGCTTCTGGCAGCTCTCGAAAAAGCCGACGAAGTCGGTTGTGTGTTCGATGACGTGCGAGGCCGCGATGTAGTCGTAGCAATGCCGGCCCGGCACCAGTTCGTGGATCGGACGCCCGTCCGACACGTAATCGACCTTCTCGATGGCGTCGATGTCGACGCCGGCGCTGGCGTACTTGGCCCGCAGCTCTTCCGCCGAGGCGTGATCCAGCGTGTGAACATTGTAGCCGGCGGACTTTGGAAAGACAGGCGAGAAGCTCGGACCGACCTCCAACCCCAAACCCGCGGTGTTCACGAAGGAGCGGATCATTTCGTTTCTGGTCATGCAGCGCCTTTGGCGAAACTCGATGCGTGTCGGTGTGTTGCGCGGGTTTATCATCCCGCCTGACGGGTTTGAAGCGGTCCGGCCGCTGAAATCTTTGTCTGGACAGACTTCGAGCGTCAGCCTTTCTTGTCTAGTCGTGTAAGGGCGCCACGCAACCGTTTCGTGGCGCGCCAGACCATCGAGCGCTCGAGGACGTTGCGCTCGTCCCGAAGGTGGTCGCGCTCCTCCACAGCTTGTCTTTCGGCCAGTCGCGACGCGGCCAACTGCATCTCCAGGCTGGCCAGGAGCTCGGTTGCCTGGGCGTGGGCCTGGACCATCCGCTTCAGGGACTCGTCCAGGTCGGCCTTGCGCAACAGCAGCGCCTGATGCTCGGCCTCGACCACGCCGAGCCGGGCGGAGAGATCGTGGACCCCGGCTTCCGGCGCGGCGGGCGGAGGCGCCGGCGTCGCCGCCGTCGAGGGGTCCAGCCAGCGCACGGCGTCGAGGATGTTCTGATGCGCCGGCAGCGGGTGATATTGCACCGCCGCCGGATAGTAGATGTTCAGCAGACCCTGGACGCCCAGCATCACCGATCGGGTGTCGGCGATCTTCAGGCGCTTGACGGTCATGGCGGTTTCGAGCGTCCGGCGAGCGAACGCCAGATCATGACCCGACAGACCCTGCATGAAGGCGTAGTAGCTTCGGCGAGGCTCCCGGTCCTCGTAGCCCGCCAGCAGCGCCATCTCCATCGTCTGCAGGCGGCCGTAGCGCCGCAGGTCGACGGCGAGCTCCAGCCGGCCTTCCAGGCGCCGCTTCAGCTGCAGCGAGGCCAGCAGCCAGTTGCGCGCGTGGCTGACTCCGGGATGCTCGATCGCGCGTGTGATCGCCGTGTCGTCACCGGCCAGGAACGCCATGTCCACCGGATCTCCGAGGAACTGGCTGCGCCCTTCCTCCTCCCGCTGGTTCATGAAGAAGAACCCGAAGGACTGCTTGGCGATGCCGATGATCATCCGGGGCTGCGGATCGACGATGATCCGCGGCGCGGTCAGGAAGGTGAGGAAGCTGGCGTAATAGTCGGGATAGGGCGACTGGTAGAAGGGGCCCAGGTCCGCGAGCGAGTCCAGATAGGCGCGCCGGTACAGGTAGTGCTGGGCGTTGAAGCTGATCTGGTGGCGAAACGATGCGGCGATGCGGCCCAGCCGCCGGGCGTCTTGGGTGTTCAACTCGTAGGGCGCGGCGTGACCCCTGAACAGCACGCTGTTGTCCACCGTCACGAAGTAGCCGTCCGGCGCCCCGGCCACCACGCCCGGATAGGTGTAGTGGTAGCACATCGAATAGACGACGTCGGGCTTGTCGAACTGGGCGATCAGCTGCGCCTGGTGCGCCAGGTAGCCGGGCGCCAGGGCGTCGTCGTCGCCCAGCATCACGACGTACTCGCCGCTCGACGCCCGCAGGGCGCGGTTCCAGTTCTCGGTCACCGAAAGGGGGGTGTCGGAACGCACGTATCGCACGCGCGGGTCGGCCAGGCCCTCCGCGAAGCCGCGATAGTCCTCGTCGGACGCGTTGTCGGAGATGACGATCTCGAAGTCGCCGAAGTCCTGCAGAAGGACCGACTGGACGGCCAATTTCAGGAGTTCGAGTCGATTTCGGCTCGGGATGAGAACGGAAAACATGAATGGGCTCGACTGTTCTGGGCGGCGGCTCATGCGCAACGCGACCGGTTACGCGATCCGGCGCAGAACGCCTCGGGGGTTCATGGTCAGGAGGAAGCGCTCGTAGGTCCGGTCGGCCACGAAGCGCGGATTTTCAGCAAGGAAGCTGTCGACCGCCTCCCAGGGGCCAGGGCCGAAGGTGGGATAGGTGGGGTGGCCGTTCACGTTGGTGTCCTCGACCACCAGGATCCCGCCGACGGGCACCAGTTCGCTGTAGAGTCTCAGCTCGTCCAGGACGTGATCGTGGCGATGATCGCTGTCGAGGATCACCATCACCTCGCCGGCCTCGGCGGCCTGGGCGGCGACCTGGGCGAAGATCTCGGGCGCCGTGCTGGAGCCGCTGACATAGCGCAGCCGCGGATGCTGGGGCTGGATCGCCCGATGAGTGTCGTCGATGTCGATCGAGACCACGGATCCGTGGCCGACAAGGTCGCAGACGCACGCCAGATACAGCCCGCTGCCGCCCTTGTAGGTGCCCGTCTCGATGATCAGGCCCGGCCGCTTGAGGACGATCAGCTCCTGGTAGAGCCAAAGGTCCATCGGGCACTTGAACATCTCGTGGCCCATCCAGGCCAGGACGATGGTGTGCAGGCCCCGGCCGTCGTCCAGCTTGGTGTAGTACAGGTCGTGGAAGTCATCGACGATCCGCTGCTCGTCGGCCGTCAGCTGGGCGTCCCGAAAATAGGGTTGAAAGCCGCCGATCGGAGGGCGGACCGGAGGAGGGGCCGAGGATCCCGTCATGTAAAGCTCCCGACTGAACGCCGCTGATTCGTTGACCGATCTTGCAGTAGTGAGAAACGAGTGCGGCTGAAAGTCCGCTGATTCTGCTGTAGCTCACCCAGACCGCACCCACGAGGATCGCCGCATGCACGCCCAGAGCTCGATGACAGATCATGATCCCGCGATCACCGCGAGACTGCTCGAGCGGTCGGCCGCCATGCGCGCGGCGCTCGAAAGTGGACCTGAACTGTTTCAGGCCGGTCGCTTCTGGGCTGATATCGGCGGCCAGAACGAAGCGCTGCTTTCCCGATACGGCATCGAGAACTTCAAGCGCACGGTGTCTCAGAACTACTTCAACTGGGCCGTGGAAGGACCCAACGACCCGCAGATGCAGAGCTTGTTGCGGGAATGGGCCCAGGACCCCAGCCCGCTGCCGCTCGAGGCCGAACTGTTGGGCGATCCGGCGGTCGTGAGCATCAACGACACCAGCTTCCTGCTCTCGCCAAGCGCGGCGCGGGGCTACACCCTGTTCGTCGGCCTGTTGTGGTGGCACGCCACCAAGCGCGCCGCCGCCGATCACGGCGCCAAGTTGGCCGAGCCCCAGACGGGCAATCCGATCCGTATCGGGTTTCAGGGCCGCGGCGTCTCGCAGGACCTGGCCAACTCGCTGCGCGAGTTCAACCGGATCGAGCCGCATCTGCCGGGCGATCGCCCCATCCTCGCCGAGATCGGGGCCGGCTACGGGCGCCTGGGCTATGTCGCCAGCCAGCTGCGGCCGCTGCGCTACTGGATCTTCGACATTCCGCCGGCGCTGACGGTGGCCGAGTGGCATCTGCAGGAAGTGTTTCCCGACCGGAAGATCTTCCGGTGGCGGCCGTTTGACCGTTGGGAAGATGTCGCCGACGAGGCGCTGGCCGCCGATGTCGCGATCTTCACGATCGACCAGCTGCCGAAGGTCCCGAACGCGGCCATCGACTGCTTCGCCGCCATCTCGGCCCTGCACGAGATGCGGCCCGAACAGATCGCCCGCTACATGGCGCTGATGGGCGAGAAGGGAAAGGCAATCTACACCAAGAACTGGTCGTCTTGGCGCAATGAGCAGGACGCCTTTGATTTCCGATCCGCCGACCTGCTTGGCCCGAGCGGCTGGTCGACGGTTCTGGACGCCGTGGACGAGGTCATACCCGCCTTCACCGAGAAGCTTTTCGTGTCTCCGGAGCGCTGAAGCGCGCGGGTTTCATCGGAGATTCGGCGAGATCTGGCGACTCATCGACTTCAGATGTCTTGAGCGGGCGTTGGCGACCGCGTAAGGCAAGGCCTTCGATGCCCCAAGTTGCTCATAGCGAAAGCATGGATGACTTGTGGTTGTTGGTCATGGCGTTCGGCTCGGGGGGGCGGCGTCGATTTTTCCTAGGAATCTTGATGTCTGAAAAAACGTTTCAGTTCAAAGGGTACGATCTCCCCGAGCGTCTCGTGCACTTGACGGGCGGTGGTCCCGACACGTTCGACTCGATCTCGGCGGCGCACATCGGCGACCTCCATCGGTATCTGGGCCTGAAGAACGACTTCAAGGTGCTGGAGATCGGTTGCGGCATCGGCCGGGACGCCATTCCGCTCACCGAGATCCTCACCGAAGGCCAGTATGACGGGGTGGAGATCATCGGCGATTCCATCGCCTGGCTCTCCGCCAACGTCACGCCCAAGCATCCGAACTTCCGCTTCCATCACTTCGACGTTGAAGACCAGCTGCACAATCCGACAGGCAAGAACGACATGCGCTCGTTCCGCATGCCGGTGGAGGACAACAGCATCGACGGCGTCTTCGGCTGGTCGGTGTTCACCCACATGCTGTCGGACTACATCGAGCACTATCTGAAGGAGTTCCACCGCATCCTGAAGCCGGGCGGCCGGGGTTTCCTGACCTGCTTCCTGTACAATGACGCGGTGCTGGCCAAGGCGCGCGAAACCAATCTGACGCCGTTCGACCTGCGCTTCGAGCACCCCTGGGGCGAGGGCTGCCTGGTCAACGACCCGAACTACCCGCTCGGCGCGGTGGCCTATAGCGAAGAGCGGCTGAACCAACTCGTGGCGGCCTCCGGCCTGCGCCTGGAGCGCATCGCGCTGGGGTCCTGGTCGGGCTACTGGCCCGCGCCGGAAGGCGGCCAGGACGCCCTGCTGGTGATCAAGGACTGATCCAGCGCATCGCCGGCTCGGTCGCCCGGGCCGGCGACGCCCCGACATGAAAAGACGCTTCGTGGCCTGGCCACGAAGCGTCTTTTTTGCGCGTCAGGGCGCTCTAGACGAAGCGCCTGACGCCGTAGGCGGCCGCGCCGCGGTTGGCCGCGCCGCGCGGGCCGGGCTGATCGCCGACCATCTGGTCCCAGGCGACCTGGGACGTCACGCGATCGGCGGAGTGCAGGATCTTGCCGCAGATCTTGGCTTCGATCAGGGGGCTGAAGGCGATCCGGCGGCCCGACTTCGCGGCCCAGGCGCCCAACCAAAGGCCGAGCTCTTCGAGGACCAATCGAGCCGGCGCCGCGGCCAGGGCTTCCTTCAGGAACTCGGCCTTGACGATGCAGACGTCGATGACGCCGGCCGAGATGCTCTGCGGCTTCCAGCCCAGGACGAACGGACCCGGATCGCTCAGCGCCAAGCCGTCATAGGGAGCGTGAAGCTGGCCGGCGGCGTCGGTCATCCAGCCCGCGGCCGTCACGGCCGCGCCGTTCACCAGGCGGCCCGAGACCACGGCCACGTCGTCGTGGAACTCGAAAATCTTGACCGCTTCCCGGATCTGGGCCTCGTCCAGCGCCTGGGCGCCGGTGGACTGGAGGATCACCAGGTCGTTCGAGCCGGCGCTCGCCACCGCCTTCAGCTGGTCTTGCACGGTCAAGGCTTGAGGGGCGTTCTTGGCGCCGCTCGCCGGGACCGGCAGCACCAGCGAGTGCATCATCGGCAAGTCGCGAGCGTGACGCTCGATCCACCACTCTTCGGCGCCGCGATAGATCGGGAAGGGCGAGACCGAACAGACCCCCTCGAGGCCGCGGTCCTCGATCTTGGTCTTGAGCAGGGCCTGAACCGAGCGCGACGAGCCGTTGTTGGAATCGCCGCTGTTGGAGGTGCTGCGCGCGTGGTGGCGCCAATGATAGGTGATCATCGGCACGTGGAGCGGCGTGAAGCCTGCCTTGGTGAAGCGATACAGCGTGTCCCAGTCCTGGCAGTATTCACTGCCTTGGAACTGGTAGACGCCCAGCTTCAGCGCCTGGTCACGCCGATAGGCGCAGGTGTGCCAGATCCACGAGTTCTCCAGGTCGAGAACCGGATCCCAGTCCGGGCGCAAATAGGGGGCCTGCTGGACGTCGCCGCTGATGATGTCCTCGTCGGTATAGAGGAAGGCGGGCGGCTGGGCGCTGGACTCGATCGCCTGGGCCAGCAGGCTCAGGCAGTCGACCGTCAGCAGGTCGTCGCCGTCCAGCGAGATGACGTAGTCGCCGGTGGCGGCTTCCAGGGTGTGCCGCATGCCGCCGATGATGCCGAGGTTCTGGTCAAGCGTCAGCAGGCGTACGCGGCTGTCCTGCGACAGTTCTCTAAGATGCGCGCGCAGGTCTCGGGTCACGGGGCCCTGGGTAAGGATCACCCATTCGAAATCAGCGCCTTTCTGGTCGAACACCGACTTGGCCGTCAGCCGGAAGAGCGCGGCGTCGGACCCGATGTAGAGCGGCGTCAGCAGCGAGAAGCGCGTCTTGGCCTTCTTGGCCGGGATCGCCGTGCGCCGCTGTTCCATCTGGCGCTGTTGCCATTCCGCGTAGCCGGGCAGCAGGTCCAGGGCGGGAGACCGGGGCTTGCGCTGCGGCGCATAGGCGCTCGCGGGCGTCAGGCCCAGGTCCGGCGACAGCAGATGTCGCTCGGGGATCAGTTCCATGGCGTACGACACGAAGCGGCGACGTTCATGCTCGCCGATCAGGCAGTCCCAGTCGATCCTGGTCTCGCCCGAGATGAACGGCGAATAGACGACCCGCTCGTCGTGCTTGCGGGCGTTCGCGCCGAGCCAGACGCCAAGCATCTCGATCGACGGGTTCCAGGCGGCGGTTTCCTCCAGGGCTCTGACGAGGAAGTCGGGCTTGATCACCGCGTGCAGCGTCGAGACCGCGCTGACCGAGTGCTGCTTCCACATCTGGGCGGAGTAGCCCGGATCGGCCAGGCGGCGACCCCGGTCCGGACAGTCGCAGCCGGCGCCGAAGCCGAAGAAGTAGCCGGCGGTCAGCAGCTCGCCGTGGGAGTGGGTGCGGCCGCCCACCATGACGGTGTCGGGAAACAGCTCGAAGTGGCCCACGGCTTCATGGAACCACTCGTCGTTGTCGGGCGCCACCTCGTCCGAGATGACATGCAGCAGGCGTCCGGCGCTGGCCGCGGCGCGCGCGTGCTCGACCAGGGCGGCCGCGCCGTCGCGAAGAGAGACGTTCACGATCTGATGGTCGACCCCCTTCGGCAGGTGCAGGACGGGCTGCTGCGGCTGGGCGTCCTTGGAGACGATCACGGTGGTCAGGCCCGGAGCGGCGACGCCCCGGCGCCGGCGAAGCCACCAGTCCGGGGTTTCGCCGAACATCGGGCTCTTCACGAGCTCGAAATTACCGCCCTTGGCTTGTCCGTTCAGGAAGCGGGTGAGGACGCTGCGTTGCGAGTCGAACACCACGGGCTTGGAATAGATGTTCGCCGCCGTCGACTGAGCATGCATGCGCCAGCTGTAGACCACCTCGGCGATGTGATGCGGCGTGTGGCCGGCCAGGCAGAAGCGCGTGAACGTGTCCCAGTCGTGGCTGCCCTCTGCGGCCTTGTCGGTATAGGCGCCCAATTCCAGCGCCTTCTCGCGATCGATCGCGCACAGGTGGGCGATATAGCACGAGTTGACGAACAGGACGGGATCCCAGTCGGGCTTCAGGTACGGACCGCTCAGCGCGGCGCCCATCAGTTTGTCCTCGTCGGTATAGGCCAGGGCGGGATAGCCGTGCTTCTGGAGGTGCCAGGTGACGACGCGAACGCAATCGGGCGTCAGGTAGTCGTCTGAATCCAGGGGCAGGATGTAGCGGCCCTTGGCGCGCTCGAGGCAGCGGCGCATGCCGCCGATGATTCCCAGGTTTTCCTCGACGCGTTCCAGGCGCACGTAAGGGCGCTCGGCCAGCTTCGCGAGGAAGGCCACCACGTCCGGCCGCGTGCAGCCGTTGTCGAGGATGTACCATTCGAACGCGTGCCCGCCCTCCTGGGCCTCCATGCTGCGCGCCAGGACATCGAGGAAGGCCGGAGGCGTGTTCCAGACCGTGGAGACGAAGCTGAGCAGCCCCCGCTCCTGAGTGGCGGGATACATCTGCTGCCGGTCGGCCATCGCATCGCGCAGATAAGCCGCGTAGGCGTCGACGCCGCGGCGCGGGTCGGGCATCTGCAGGTGGCGCGGCTCGTTGCTGTTGGTGGTGGCGTCCGGCTTGACGCCCAGTTCGATGAGACGTGCGGACAGCGCCTTGACGACCGGGCTCAGGGCCTCGCTCCAGCTGTTCGGGAAGTCGACCTGGGCGGCGGCCTGCCGCTCCTCCACGTCCTCGAGCCGCTCGACGGCCTCGGCGATCGCCGCCGCGACGCTGGCGACGGTCGGCTCGGCGGCGATGATGTTGGTCGAGATCGCCGCCATCCGTTCGGCCGTCTTGTTGGCGTACTGGTTGGTGACGACCATGCCGCCGCAGGCCGCCATTTCAAGCGGCGGGTAGCTGGGGTGCGGCGACATCATCAGCGACAGCAGGACGTCGGCCTGGCGCATCTGCTTGGCGTAGTCATCGAAGCCCAGCCACGGGGCGCATTCCAGCGTCGCGTCCCGGCCCAGGGAAACGCTCGTGAAGGGCTCGCCCATCCCGATGAATTCCCAAGCCGGCGCGCCGATGTCGCCCGACGCGATCGCCGCCTGCAGGGCCGCGACGCCCAGTTCGAACAGGTTGCGCTGGCCGGTGTGGGGACGTGCGTAGAAGAGCAGGCGGCGCTTCTTGCTCTTGTGGGGTTCCGGGTGGAACGCCTCCCGAGAGATGGCCGGCTCGAAATATACGGCGTTCTTGGCGAATTCCGGGTCGCCATGACGGCCGATCCGGTTCTCGACCAGGAAGTCGCGCAGCAGCTTGGTGTTGATGATCGGGATGTGGTCGAGGGCGTAGGATTCCAGGGCCTGGGCATACTGGCTGGAGGCCGGATAGAGGATCGGCTCGAAATCCTGGATCAGATAGATGAACGGCCGCCCGCCCAGCAGAGGCGTGGCGTGCTTGGCCATCTGCGCCGTCCACCACGCCGTTGCGAAGAAGACGTCCTTGGCGCCGATGGTGATCGGCTTCCTGCGATCCGACCCGTCGACGATCTCGACATTGGGCAAGCGTTCGTTGATGCCGGAGATCGACTGGATGTGACGCAAGATCGGTTCGTGGTCGGCGTCGACCGGCATGTCGGTCGCGATGATCCGGATGGCGAATCCAACCTTGGCCAGCTGATAGGCCAGGTTCAGCGCCGTGTTGGGGCCGCCGGACATGCTGATCATGCGTACGGCTGGCAGCAGCACGTTGACGGTCGGTTGGGCGAAGGGGTCGGGGTCGATCCTGAAGGACAGGGGAACCGCCGGCGAGAACAGCTTGGGATCAATCGTGGATACGATCGCTTCGCTTCGGTTGCGCAGCATTCCGAAGCGATTGGCCTGGCGCGACAGCGCGTCGGAAACCGTGCCGAGCGCCAGTTTGTCGCCAAAGCGCCTGCGTAGACGCGTGCGAGCGGAAGTGCCCGCGCCGATCATCTCCGGAATTGCCCGATCGGAAACCGTTTCCATGCCCGGGATGTTGATGACGCCGTGCTCCAGCTCGGCGCAGTCCAGGCCCAGTTCCAGGCCAAAGACGGCGTCGCCGTGGTCGAGGCCCTTTACCCGAAGGCCCTTTCGCAGCAGGTCGGCTCGAATGACCGAGAACAGCAGCGGCGCCGCGGTCACCGGACGGGGCAGGGCCCAGAGATGGGGCGGCACCTCCTTCTTGAGCCACTCATAGAAGGGCGAGGCGACGAAGCCTTGCAGACCCGCGAGCAGCCCGATGCTGAGCGTCACCTCTTCCGGATCGATCACCGGACCGCTGACGACGCCGGCATTGAGATCAAGTTCGAGAACGCCCAGGGCGTCCCAAAGGGCGCGCGCGTTCTGGACGACGACTTTCGACGATACGACCGCCTTGGCGAACAGTCGCGCGGGGGCCTGGTTCAGCAGGGTCAGCAGCGCGGCATTCGAGCTGTAGCTCTTGCCGACGATCTGCGAGTCGTGAAGCAGCGCTTCGATGTCGGCCTTGAGCGACGTCGGATAAAGTACGCGCTGCGACGCCGCGGCGCCCGCCGTGATCTCAAGGTTGGCCTTGAGGTTCTGCAGGTCCTCGATGTCCTCGATGACCAGGTCGACACCGATCTTCGTGTCGCCGATCGGTTTTCGCGCGACGGAATAGTAGCCGACCACGCCCTCGAACAGGGTGCTGACCTCGAACTTGTCGCTCAGACCGCGTCGCGCCAGCGACCGCTCCATGACCTCGAACTGGGATCGGGAAATGTAGTCCTTCGCCGAGACATCCGAGGCCGTGGATTGCCCGTGCGCCCGCCAGCCGTAGAGGACCTCGCGAACGTGCACGGCGCGGCCGCCATTTTCCGTGATGCGCAGCGAGGTGTCCCAGTCATGGGAGCCTTTGGCGTAGTCGTCGGTGTAGACGCCGACTTCACGGCCGACGGCGGTGGCGTAGGCCATCAGATGCGCGGCGGGGACGGTGGTCATCGCGTGGGCGAAGGCGAAGTCCCATCGCCACATCAGTTCGATCGGCTCGCCGGTCTCGCCGATCTTGTGCTCGTCGCTGTAGATCAGCACCGGCTTTTGCTCGCCGGCCTCTCTCAGGACATTCGCGAACAGCGCCAGGGAGTCCGGATAAAGGATGTCGTCGGAGTCGATGGGAATCGTGTAGTGGCCCTCGGCCCTGTCGAAGACGTACCGGTTTCCTCCAATGATGTGGAGGTTGTCCTCCACCCGGAAATACTTGAATCGCTTGTCTCGCGCGGTGATCTGGCGACAAGCCTCGATCGTGTTTTCAGCCGTCGATCCGTTATCGAGAATGAGCCATTCGAAGAACGGATAGGCCTGCGCCTGAATGGTGTCGGCAAGCTGGTTCAGGAACTCGGGATCGGTGTCGTAGACCGTCATGATGATCGAGAAGGTCGGCGCGTCGCCGGGTGTCGCTCGGCTCAGATCCATGGTCTTGAGCGCCGCGTTGCGTTCCGCGAGCCGCTCTTCGAAGAGCGCGATCCACTCCGTCGGCGAGGTGTAGCCCCAGGCTTCGTGCGTCCTCGATAGCGAGGAGGCGATCTCGTAGCCGCGATCCCGCCCGATGAGCAGGTAGTGGACGAGGGGGTTGATCGCGTCGCCGTCCCCCAGATAGCGGCGCTGGTATCGACGCGTGCAGAATTTTTCGCTCGGATTTCGGCCTTCGCGCCAGCCGTTTTCCAGATAGTGCCAGACCGGATCGGAGCCCGCGACATCCGGATAGCGCTCCAGATAGTAGGCCGGATCCATCAAGCCGCTGGCCGTGATCAGGCGAGCCTGGGCGCGGGTCTCGCGCGCCAGATCGTCGCGGCGTCCGCCCTTGGCCAGGAAGTCCATCAGCGGGTTGACGCCCTGCGCGGCGACTTCCGGATGGTCGGCCAGATACTGATTGGTGTCGAACAGTCCGCTGGGATTGCGGCCCTCGCGGTGCCCGCTCGAGAGATAGTGCAGAGCCGGGTCGAGACCGCTCGCCGCCACGTCCGAATAAGTTCTCAGATAGAACTCACGGTCCAGAAGGCCGCTGTCCACGATGTATTGGATCTGCGAGCTCAGATCCGTGGCCGGTCGCCCTTCCCGTTTACCAAATTTGATATAGTGGTATAGCGGATTCACGCCAGACTTTGCGACGTCTGGGCTAGCGTTCAGGTAGAAAGATGTGCTGAATGAAAGGGACGGATCTCTACCTTCGCCCGCTCCGTGTCTTACATAGTGCAGAACCGGATCCATTCCACTTGTGAGAAGGTCCGGATACTTGTTCAGATAATACTCGCGATCTAGAAGCCCGCTGTTCACAATCGCCTTCACCCATTGCCGCTCTTTGATGCGATAGATCAAATCTCGAGCGCTTATCGACTTCATCGATCCATCTCACTTCAGATGCAAATTTGGGCGCGGCTAGCCTTTACCCCATCTGCCCGCGATGCGTTACGGACAGACCCCTGGGCAACGGGTAGCGGCTACCCCAAATGTTGTCCATCCCGCACGAGGCGTGACCGAACCTTGATCTTCATTGAAGTCGTGGAGATGACGCCAGGGCGTGAGTCAGGAGCGGCTGAGCGCGCCCTGAGACTTCGCGACGGGTCGCTTGGACGGTGATCTGGAGCGGCCGGGCCTCAGCCCGCCGCCGCGGCCACGGCTTCGGCGGTGATTCCGAATTCCTTGTAGAGGCGCTCGTACGGCGCCGAGGCGCCGAAGCCCGTCATGCCGACGAACTTGCCGTCCTCGCCGATGAAGCGCTCCCAGCCCATGCGGACGGCGGCCTCGACGGCGACGCGGGTCGGGGCGGTCCCGATCACCGCGGCCTTGTAGGCGGCGCTCTGCTGCTCGAAGAGCTCCCAGCACGGGGTCGAGACGACGCGGGTCGGCTTGCCCTGGCCCTGCAGGATGTCGCGGGCCGCCACGGCGACCGAGACTTCCGTGCCCGAGGCGAAGATCGTCACCGCGGCTTCGCCGCCGTCGGCGGCCAGCAGCTCGTAGGCGCCCTTGGCCGAGAGGTTCTCGGCGGCGTCGTCGCGCACGCCCGGGACCTTCTGGCGCGACAGGCACATCACCGACGGGGTGGCGGCCTGCTCCAGGGCGATCTTCCAGCATTCGGCGGTCTCGACCGCGTCGGCCGGACGGAAGACCAGCAGGTTGGGGATGGCGCGCAAGGACGCCACGTGCTCGACCGGCTGGTGGGTGGGGCCGTCCTCGCCCAGGCCGATG
>FTCT01002005.1_pt1 | contig 21374 bp, 14 predicted proteins | sample 1658881 | NCBI WGS metagenome assembly FTCT01 (sample SAMEA3914864, study PRJEB12502) | metagenome | biome: forest; material: soil | place: USA | collected 2012-03-12 | depth 0.3 m | reverse complement strand
GCGGAAGGGGATCCAGTCCTTGTGGTCGGCGCGGTACTGCAGGCCGTAGGGGTTCTTGAAGAAGATCTTCTGCAGCGGCTGGCCGCCTTCCGCCCGGGTGCGCTCCAGGTCGAGCAGCGGCGAGCCGGCGAACAGCTTTTCCCACAGCTCGGCGTTGTCGACGTCCCGCCCGGCGTTCTTCACGTAATCGCGCGCCGTGTCGCTGAGTTGCCAAGCCTCCTCGACCATCGCGTAGTAGTCCACGGTGCCGTCCGCCATCATCGATACTCCAAAGACCATTGTGGTGCCCTCTATCTAGCGCGCGGCCGGCCTTTCGGGAAGCATCCACGATGCCCGTGCCGGCTGGGAAGCGGCTCCATGGACGCGGGTGGGCGTGCGGTGGAAAACCGTCAACCGTGACAGTGCCTTTGGAAAAGGATAGTTTCCCGCCAGATCCGGCGGCGGGCCGGCGGCCCGGGCGCGATGGAGGTCCAACCCTATGGAAGACGTGCTGAGGGCCCAGGCGCCCAGACTTTTCACTGGACTTTTGCCCCCATCCCCTTTTGAACAGACAGGTTGCGGCGGGGCCGGCCGGTGTCCGGGCACGGATATCCGGGTGGGAACCGCCGGGCGGGAAAGCGCGGAATGATGGCGGAACGGACGCGTGGATGGTAGTCGGGCTCGCCGGCCGGCGGCGGCCGGGAAGCGGATGCGCACCACCCTTCCGCCGAAGCTTCATGGATTTGCAGGAAATCGACGGATGAGTGTGGAAGTTGCCTGTGCCCATACCGCGGTCCGCTGCCTGGCCGCGGCGGCCCGCCACCACGGGGTCGATACCTCGGCGGAGCGGCTCATCCACGACCATGTGCTGGGCAACGAGGAACCGCCCCTTTCCTACGTCGTCCGCATGGCGCGCGAGAGCGGCCTCAAGGCCAGGGCCGCCAGGCTCGGCTGGGACGACCTGTTCGGGCTCAACGACGCCTTTCCGGTGATCCTGCGCCTGAAGAACGGCAATTCGATGCTGCTGGTCGGCGCGGCCACGCGCGCCGGGACCCGGCTGGTGCTGATCCAGGATCCGCTGGCCGAGGATGCCGGCGTCCTGATGCTGGACGAGGGCCGCCTGACGGGCGCCTGGGACGGCGACGTCATCTTCGTCAAGCGCCAGCATGCCGCGAGCGGGGAGGAGCGCCCCTTCAACATCCGCTGGTTCCTGCCCGAGATCCTGCGCCAGGTCCGCATCTTCCGCGACATCGGCATCGCCTCGATCCTGCTGACCGTGCTGGCCATGGCCATGCCGATCTTCACCCAGCTCATCATCGACAAGGTGCTGGTGCACCACAGCCTGGGCACGCTCTACGTGCTGGTCGCCGGCATGGCCGGCGTCGTCCTGTTCGAGACGATGTTCAGCTACCTGCGCCAGTACATGGTGCTGTTCGCCACGAACAAGATCGACGCCCGGATCAACACCCAGGTCTTCAACAAGCTGATCAGCCTGCCGATCGACTTCTTCGAACGCAGCTCGGCCGGCATCATCCTGAAGAACATGTACCAGACGGACCGCATCCGCGGCTTCCTGACCGGCCAGGTCTTCATGTCGCTCCTGGACACGGTGTCGCTGTTCGTGTTCATCCCGCTGATGTTCTTCTACAGCCCGGTGCTGGCGGCGATCGTGATCGCCTACACGGGCCTGATCTGCATCGGCGCCGCGCTGACCATCCCGATCATCCGCAGCCGCCTGACCTCGGTCTACGAGACCGAGGCCCGCCAGCAGTCCTTCCTGGTCGAGAACATCCAGGGCATGCGCACCGTGAAGTCGCTGGCGCTGGACGCCCGGCAGCGCAAGCTGTGGGACACCCGCGTCGCCCAGACGGTGACCGTGCGCTTCAACGTCGCCAAGCTGGTCATCTTCCTGCAGGCCGTCACCGGCCCGCTGGAAAAGCTGATGTTCATGACGGTGATGGGGGTGGGCGCCTATCTGGTGCTGGAAGGCGAGATGCTGGTCGGCGCGCTGATCGCCTTCAACATCATCACCGGCCGCGTCACCGGGCCGCTGATCCAGCTCACCCAGCTGATCCAGCAGTTCCAGGAGGTGTCGCTGTCGGTGGCCATGCTCGGCACCATCATGAACGAGAAGAGCGAGCAGGGCCGCACCGGGCGCGGCCTGCGCTCGCCCTTCAAGGGCAAGGTCGAGTTCCAGAATCTCCGCTTCCGCTACGCCCCCGGCGCCAACCCGGCGCTCGACGACGTGTCCTTCACCGTCCCCGAAGGCACCATCTTCGGCATCATGGGCCGTTCGGGCTCCGGCAAGACCACGGTCACCCGCCTGCTGCAGGGCCTGCACGCCCCGCAGGAGGGGCTGATCAAGATCGACGGCCACGACCTGCGCGAGATCGACCTCGACCATCTGCGCTCCAGCATCGGCGTCGTGCTGCAGGAGAATTTCCTGTTCCGCGGCACGATCCGCGAGAACATCGCCGCCGGCAAGCCCAACGCCTCCATGGAGGACATCATACGGGCGGCGCGGCTGGCCGGCGCCGACGAGTTCATCGAGCGCCTGCCGCGCGGCTTCGACACCCTCCTGGAGGAAGGCTCGGCCAACCTGTCGGGCGGCCAGCGTCAGCGCCTGGCGATCGCCCGCGCCCTGCTGCGCGACCCGCCGATCCTGATCCTCGACGAGGCGACCAGCGCGCTCGACGCCGAGAGCGAGGCCATCGTGCAGGCCAACCTTATGAGCATCGCCCAGGGCCGCACCCTCATCATCATCTCCCACCGCCTGTCGTCGCTGGTGCCGGCCAATGCGATCCTGGTGCTGGAGCGCGGCAAGGCGGTGGACATGGGCCGCCACCAGGAGCTGCTCGACCGCTGCGAGATCTACCAGAGCCTCTGGAACCAGCAGAACCGGCACGTGAAGGGAGTCGCGGCATGAGTGCGCAACCGCTTGCCGTCATCCAGCCGGTCCGCAAGGAATTGGTGCCCAGCAAGACCCAGCTTGCCCGGGTGGTCAACGAATTCCAGATGGACACGGTCGAGATCGACACGCGTCCGGAGCCCTTCCTCGCCCGCGCCACGCTGTGGGTGCTGGCGGTCCTGACGATCTGCGCCATCGGCTGGGCGACCGTCGCCAAGATCGACCGCGTCGTCAGCGCCCGCGGCAAGGTCGTGTCGGTCGCCCCCAACATCATCGTCCAGCCCCTGGAAGCCGCCGTCATCCGCTCCATCGAGGTGCAGGTCGGTGACGTGGTCAAGGCCGGCACGGTGCTCGCCAAGCTCGATCCGACCTTCGCCGAGGCCGATGTCGGCCAGATCGAGGCGCGGATCGCCAGCCTGGACGCCGCCGTCGCCCGCATGGAGGCCGAGCAGCAGCACCGCCCCTACGCCGCCACCCGCCAGGGGCGCTACGATTACGACCAGCTCCAGGAAGCGATCTGGAACGAGCGGATGACCCAGTTCAAGGCGCAGATGCGCCTGTACGAGGAGCGTCTCGCCCGGGCCAAGGCCAACATCAACGCGCGCGAGCAGGAGCGCGAGTATCTGGCGCAGCGCCTGAAGGTCCTGCGCGAGGTCGAGGCGATGCGCGTCGAGCTGGAGCAGAGCAAGACGGGCAGCCGCCTGAACTCGCTGGTCGCCCGCGACAGCCGCGTCGAGGTGGAGCGCAACCTGGCGCTCTCCGAGAGCGCCATCCTGCAGAACCGGCACGAGATGGAGAGCATCAGCGCCGAACGCGACGTGTTCGAGCGCGATTGGGACCGCAAGCTGATCGAGGAGCTGGTGACCAAGCGCAACGAGCGCGACGGGCTGACCGAGCAGCTGGTCAAGGCGCGCCGGCGCCAGGACATGATCCGCCTGGAAACCCCGGTGGACGCCGTGGTGCTGGAGGTGGCGCAGCGTTCGGTCGGCTCGATCGTCAAGGACGCCGAGCCCCTGTTCAAGCTGGTGCCGCTCGACAGCCCGCTGGAGATCGAGGGCATGATCGACGCCAAGGAGATCGGCTACGTCGCCGTCGGCGATCCGGTCCAGGTCAAGCTGGACGCCTACACCTACCAGGAACACGGCATGGCCGAAGGGGTGGTCAAGGTGATCAGCTCCGACGCCTTCACCGAGAGCCAGCAGCGCACCCCCGACGCGCCCCTGGGCGCCTTCTACCGGACCCGGATCACGCTGACCGGGCTCAGCCTGCGCAACGTGCCGGACAATTTCCGCCTGATCGCCGGCATGCCGCTGAACGCCGAGATCAAGGTCGGCACGCGCAGCGTCATCTCCTATTTCATGCGGCCGATCCTGCGCGGCCTCAACGAAAGCATGCGTGAACCATGATCTTCCGCCTCCTGAAGCCTGCCCGGAAAGCGCGTCCGCGCCGCGGCAACTACGAGGCGGGGCTCGACGCCTTCAACAAGGGCGATTTCCCGACGGCGTTGGCGGAGCTGCGCCCGCTCGCCGGGGCCGGGCACGCCGACGCCGAGTTCCGGCTCGGCATGCTCTACCTGAACGGCGTGGCGCTGATCCAGGATTACGGCGACGCCGCCTTCTGGCTGCGCAAGGCGGCCGAGCAGAACCACGCGGAAGCCCAGTTCCAGCTCGGCCTGCTCTACGCCACCGGCCAGGGCGCCCCCAACGAGGGCATGCTGGTCGTCCGCTGGTTCCACCGGGCGAGCGGGCGCAACCCGACGGCGGCCCAGTCCAACCTGGAGCTGCTGCAGCCCAACGGCCTGGGCGTCCCGCAGGATCTGGGCGAGGCGGTCGCCTGGTACACCCGTTCGGCCGAACAGGGCTTCGCCCCGGCGCAGACCAACCTCGGCTTGCTGCACCTGTTCGGGCAGGGGGTGCCGCGCGACCCCGCGGAGGGGCTGCGCTTCCTCGAGCTGGCCGCCGTCCAGAACAACCCGGCCGCCCAGTTCCATCTCGCCAGCCTCTACACCGCGGGCCAGATGGTCGAGCGCGACTATGCCAAGGCCATCGCCTACTACACCGACGCGGCCGGGCAGGGCCACGTCATCGCCCAGTTGAACCTCGGCCTGATGTACGCCAACGGCCAGGGGGTGGAGCGCGACTACGCGCAGGCGGTGCGCTGGTACGAGGCGGCGGCCGAGCAGGGCAACGCCGCCGCCCAGGTCAATCTCGGCCTGATGTACGCGAACGGGCAGGGCGTGCCGCGCGACTACAGCAAGGTCATCGCGTGGTTCCGCAAGGCGGCCGAGCAGGGCAACAGCTCGGCCCAGTTCAACCTGGGCTTCATCTTCGCCAACGGCGTCGCCGGCCGCGCCGACTTCGCCGAGGCGATGATCTGGTACCGCAAGGCCGCCGCCGCCGGCAACGTCGCCGCCCAGGTCAATCTCGGCCTGCTGTACAACCAGGGGCAGGGCGTGGTCCAGGACTTCACCGAGGCGGCGGACTGGTTCCGCAAGGCGGCCGAGCAGGGCAACGTCACCGCCCAGTTCAACCTGGGCCTGATGTACGCCAACGGCCAGGGCATGTCCCAGAACTACGCCGAGGCGGCCGCCTGGTTCCAGCGGGCGGCGGCGCAGGGCAACGCCACGGCGCAGATCCGGCTCGGCCACCTGTACAACAACGGGCAGGGCGTGCCGCAGGACCCCATCCACGCCTACAGCTGGTTCAGCCAGGCCGCCTCGGCGCTGCCGGCCGGCGAGGAACTGAACCAGGTCACGGCGAACCTCAACGCCATCGCCGAGAACCTTACCTCCGACGACATCCGCGAGGCGACGGCCCTGGCCAAGTCCCTGCGCGCCCCGACGACCGGCGCGCATGGCGGCTGACGGCCGCGCCTGAGACCTATTGAAGAAGGGGTAGATTTGCCGTGAGCGCGGATGCCGTCCCGGCGGAGCAGCCGGTCATTGACATCGCTTTCGTCGAGCGCCTGCTGCAGGCCACGCCGCAGGACGCCGGCGCCTGGAGCTCGCTGGGGGTCCTGCTGCGCCGGGCCGGCCGCCTTCCCGCCGCCCTGGCCTGCCATCACCGCGGCCTGGAGGTCGATCCCGGCCATCCCGCCGTATGGTCGAACCTGGGCAACGCGCGGACCGACCAGGGCCTGCACGACCAGGCGGTCGCCGCCCATCTGCGCGCCTACACGCTGGGGCCGGACTCGCTGTCCTACGCCTTCAACTGCGCCATCGGGCTGCGCAAGGCCGGCGACTTCACGCGCACGCTGGAGGTGCTCGAGCGGGCGCTGCGCCTCGATCCGGGCAACTCCCAGCTCCTGTGGGAACGGGCGCTGACCCGGCTGCAGACCGGCGACTATGCCGACGGCTTCGCCGACTACGAGGTGCGCCGCCGCATCCCCAGCTACCGCAACCGCGTAGCACCCGGCCCGGCGTGGGACGGCGGCCCGCTGCACGGCCGCACCATCCTCCTGACGACCGAGCAGGGGTTCGGCGACGCGCTGCTGACGGCGCGCTACGTCCCGATGGTCAAGGCGCGCGGCGGCCGGGTGCTGTTCGAATGCCACAACGAACTTCGCCGCGTGTTCGCCGGCCTGGAGGGGGTGGACGGCTTCGTCGAGGCCGGCGCGCCGTTCCCCGCCTACGACGTGCACGCCTCGCTGATGAGCCTGCCCCACCTGTTCGGGACCACCATCGACACGGTGCCGGCCCCGGTCCGCCTCACCGTGCCGGAAGATGCTCGGGCCAAGGCGGCCCGGCTGGTGCCGGGACCGGATGGCACCCTGAAGGTCGGCATCGTCTGGTCGGGGCGGGTGACCTTCGCCGACAACATCCGGCGGGCGACGACGCTGGCCCGCTTCCTGGAATTCCTGGAAGTGCCGGGGGTCCGCCTCTACAGCGTGCAGAAGGGACCGCCCGAGGAGCAGCTGCAGGCGCTGGGCACCAGCCTGCTGGTCACCCCGCTGGGCCCCCAGCTCAACGACTTCGCCGAAACCGCGGCGGTGCTGGAGCGCCTCGACCTGGTGCTGATGACCGACAGTTCGGTGGCGCATCTCGCCGGGTCGCTGGGCACCCCGGTCTGGAACCTGGTCCAGCCCGTCCCCTACTGGATCTACGGCTTCGAAGGCGAACGGACCCCCTGGTACCCGTCCATGCGCCTGCTCCGCCAGGGGTTCGACGAGAATTGGGACCCGGTGTTCGAACAGGCCAAGCGTGACCTGCGCACGCTGGCGGCCGGCGGTCCGTTTGCAGGCCGTTCCGCTTGAAGGCCGGCTCGCTTGAAGGCGATGGCCGCCACGGGCGGGCGTTGCAGGAGAGGAGCCTCGTGGAGCGCGTGACAGGCAAGCCTTCGGCCGGCCGCCATGACGGCGTCCCTCCCCTTGGAGCCCGTTCCATCGCATGACCGTGCCCTTGCAGATATTGCACGATGCCATCGCGCTGCACCAGGAAGGCAAGCTCGACGCGGCGGAAAGCCGTTACCGCCATCTTCTGTGCCTGGTGCCCGCCCTGGCCGACGGTCTCCATCTCCGCGGCCTGATCCTGCGGCGGCGCGGCACCGTCGAGCAGGGAGCCCGGCTGATGGGCTGGGCGTTGCGCTGCGAGCCGCTTCTGGTACCCGCGCTGCTCAACCTGACCGCCAGCCTGATCGAGGCCAGCTATCCCGAGGCGGCGGAAACGGCGCTGCGCCATCTGCTGGTGGTGGAGCCGGAAAGCGGCGTGGCGCTGGAACGGCTGGGCCGTCTGCGCCTTGCCGCCGGCCGGCTGGACGAAGCCGAAATCCTGCTGCACCGGGCACGCCGGGTGGGCGGCAGCGACCGTTTGGAGCTGGCGCTGACCCGCTGCGCGCAATACCGCCGGATCATCGCCGCGGCTCGGGACGAGAGCCTGCCGCCGGGCATCGTCGTGCGGGGTGTGTTCCGCGACAGCACCGGCTACGCCCACAAGGTCCGCCAGTTCGTCCGTCATCTGGTCGAGCAGGGGGTGCGGGTGCATCTCATCGACCTGTTGCACGGACCGACGGACGACCTCGCCGACGGGCAGATGGACCCCCTGTTCCTGACCCTGGACCGGCCGGTGCGGGCCAGGGCCGTGCTCAGCTTCACCACCCCGGCGGCGGTGGAGATCGTGCCCGGCCTGATGACGGTCAACTACAGCGTCTTCGAGGCGACCTGCATTCCGGCCATGTGGGCGCGCCACAGCCGGCGGCACGACCGCATCATCGTCGCGACCGAATCCTCGCGCACGGCCTGGGCCGCCGCCGGCCTGCCGGCCGGGCGGCTCGCCGTCTGCCCGGAGGGGGTCGAACCGGTGGGCGAGGACCGCAAGCCGCCCCTGATGCTGCGGGACAGCAGCGGCCGCCGGCTCGCCGACTACCGGACCCGCATCCTCAATATTTCCGATTTCACCCCACGCAAGAACCTGGCGGGGCTGATGCGGACCTGGCTGCGCGCCACCCGCCCCGGCGACGACGCCGCCCTGGTCATCAAGGTCGGCAAGAGCGACGATGCCGCCCGCCGGTTCGCCGGCACCGTCCGCCGGGTGAGCGAGGAAACCGGCATCGGCATCATGGACGCGGCCCCGGTCTTCCTGCTGGACGGCAAATTCTCCGACGAGGAGATGCTGGCGCTGTTCGCCACCTGCACGCATTACTGGAGCATGTCGCACGGCGAAGGCTGGGACCTGCCGATGTCCCAGGCCGGCGCCATGGGGCTGACGCTTCTGGCGCCGCGCCACAGTGCCTACACCGCCTATCTCGACGACCGGGTGGCGCACATGCTGCCCAGCATGGTGGTCCCGGCCTTCGGCGAATATGGGGGCCTGGAATGGTGGGAACCGGACGAGACGGCGGCGGCCGAGCTCCTGGCCCGGCTCATCCGCGATCCCGCCGCCCACCGCCGCTCGGCCCGCGCGCATCTGCTCGGCCGGTTCGGCTGGCAGCAGGCGGCGGCCCGGCTCGTCGAGCTGCTGAGCGGAATGGGGGCTCTTTGAGCGCGTTTACAGAACCACCGGGATAAGATAGATGTCCAACGTGCTTCCCAGCGTTGCGCTGTGTGTTTCCATAAGCCCGATGGACCGAACCGATGCCCCATTTTTGTGAGAAAGTTGCCTCCATTGGTGGTCAACTTCCTCGAATGTCGATCGCGTTGGTCATCCCGCCTTCCGCTTTTCTCCTCGACGAACGGGTTTTTGTCAGCCTCGGCATCCTGAAGGTCGCGGCGGTGCTGGAGCAGCAGGGGCATCGCGTCAGCATGCTCGACCTGTCCGGCCTCAAGAACTACGAAGACACGCTGCGCATCTTCCTGGAAACCGCGGAGATCGACGCGCTGGGGGTGACCGCGACGACGCCGCAGTTGCCGGCGGTGGCGCGCATCGCCCGGGTGATCCGCGCCGTGCGGCCGGGATTGCGGACGATCCTGGGCGGCCCGCACGTCACGCTCACCTATTCCGCCCTCAAGCTGGAACGCAAGGCCGGCCAGATCGGCGGGCGGGCGGCCAAGGCCGCGCGGCAGCTCGAGGAACTGTTCGACGTGCTGTGCATGGGCGACGGCGAACTGGCGGTCCTGACCGCGCTCAGCCCCGACAGCCCGAAGGTGGTCGACGGCGACGATCTGCGGGGACCTTATTTCCTGGACGACGCCACCTACGACGAGACCCCGTTCCCGGCGCGCCATCTGGTCGATCTTGGAAGCTACCGCTACCAGATCGAAGGCTATCAGGCGACCAGCCTGATCGCCCAGCTCGGCTGCCCCTTCGCCTGCGGCTTCTGCGGCGGGCGCAACAGCAAGAGCCTGCGGGTCACCCGCACGCGCACCGTCGACACCATCGTCGCGGAGGTCGAACTCCTCCACAAGACCTACGGCTACACCGGCTTCATGTTCTACGACGACGAGTTGAACGTCAGCAAGACGATGGTCCAGCTGATGAACCAGCTCGCCGACCTGCAGAGCCGGTTGGGCGTCGAGTTCCGCCTGCGCGGCTTCGTCAAGTCGGAACTGCTGACCGACGTCCAGGCCGAGGCGATGTATCGCGCCGGCTTCCGCTGGCTGCTGTGCGGCTTCGAGGCGGCGAGCCCGCGCATCCTCACCAACATCCAGAAGCGCGCGACGCTGGACGACAACACGCGCGCCGTCGAGATCGCCAAGCGCCACGGCCTGAAGACCAAGGCGCTGATGTCGATGGGACATCCCGGCGAATCGGCCGAATCCGCCTACGCCATCCGCGACTGGCTGATCCGGATGGAGGTCGAGGATTTCGACTGCACCGTCATCACCACCTACCCGGGCACGCCCTATTACGACCAGGCGCGCGCCCACCCCGACCTGCCGGGGGTGTGGACCTACACGCAGCCGAAGACCGGCGACCGCCTGCACAGCCAGGAGGTCGATTTCACCACGACGGCCGAATATTACAAGGGCGACCCGAGCGGCGGCTACAAGGCCCACGTCTTTACCGATTACCTGAGCGCCGAGGACATCGTCCGGCTGCGCGACGAGATCGAGCGCGATACCCGCGCCGCTCTCAACATCCCGTTCAACCCGTCGCGCGCCGCCATGCTCTACGAGCATTCCATGGGGCAGAGCCTGCCGTCCTTCATCCTGCGGACCGGCAGCGCGGCACCGGCAGCGGCACCGGTGGAAGCCGCGCCCCCTCGGCCCCAGAAATTCGCGCTCTGAGTCCGCGCTGCGCCGCGTCCTCCCGGCCGAACCGGCCGGCAGCAGGACCGGCTGCCATGCCGCACGCCACGCCGCTCCGGATCCGGTCCGGCGGCCGTGGCCGCGCGCCGGATCACCGGCACGCCCTGCCGGGACGCCGCTTCCCGGCGTAATTCCCGTACGTCTCCGGTGACCGCCGCATTCCCGGGGGGTGGCATTTCCACCGATCATGGCGCAAGGCAACCTCACCAGGGCAAGGGCCCGAAGGGGAACGCACGGGCACGTCCGGCCAGGAAAACCGCCGGCAATCCCCCTTCCTACAGAAGCAGGAAGGGCGCAAAGCCTGCCTGAACCAGACCAGTTCGCCCGATGGCCGGCAGAGGTAAATATTTGATAATATGCGTGATGATATTTATTAAATGATTTATTTCCTGGACAGGCGGCTTTTTGGAGAGGCCTTCCGTCCGCAAATCGGCAGGCCCGTTTGCGAAGGCTGCGAGGGGCCTGCGAGTGCCAGAGCCCTGCCCCCATGAGCTGCGCCAAATCACACCGGACGGTGACGCCTCTGCCGGTGGCTGTTCTGGACTGGGCTGGACTGGGCGGTCGCCAACCACCAAGATATTTTACCAAAGGGACGTTATGTAACGTCTCTTTCTTTGGTAAAACAGTCCCGGGGAAGGGGGAAGCATGGCGTCGATCGGCTACGCGCGGGTGTCCACCGACGAGCAGACCACCGATCCGCAGATCGACGCGCTGAAGGCCGCCGGCTGCACGATCATCCACCGCGAACAGGGGTCCGGCGGCGATCGCAACCGCCCGGAACTGAAACGCGTCCTGGAGCGCTGCCGCCGGGGCGACGTGCTGGTGGTGGCGCGGATCGACCGGCTGGCGCGCTCGCTGGCGCATCTGCTGGAGATCATCGAGACGCTCGACGCCCGGGGGGCTGGCTTCCGGTCGCTCGGCGACCCCATCGACACCACCAGCCCGCAGGGGCGCTTCACGCTGCAAATCCTCGGCGCCGTCGCGGAGTTCGAACGGGCGCTGATCCGCGAGCGCACCCGGGCCGGGCTGAAGGCCGCCCGCGAGCGTGGCCGGATCGGCGGCAATCCGGGCCTGCGGTTCCGTTCGGCCCAGGCGTTGCGGGCGGTGCAGGCGGCCCGCGAAGCCCGGCGGGACGCCGACGTGCTGCGGGTCGCCGACGACATCCTGCCCCAGGTCCGGGCCCTGCGGCCGGCCCATCCCTGGGCGGCCGTGGCCGACAGCCTCGACAGGAAGGGCGCGCGCCGTCCGGACGGCGGCCGCTGGACCGGCGCGGCCCTGGCGCGCGCGGTGCGCCGGCTGGCCCGCGACGGCTTCGTGGAGCCGGCCGTGCTGGAGCGGGCGCCGCGCCGCCGCGACAGCGACGACCTCGTCACCCTGGTCGCCCTGGCGGCGAAGACGCTGGAGAGCCCGACCCTGGCCAACATCGCCCGGCATCTGGAGGGGCTGCATTGCCGGACGCCGCGCGGCGAAAGCCGCTGGTCCATCTCGTCGGTGCAGAACCTGCTTGCCCAGGCGGTGGCCCAGGGGCTGCTGCCGGACCGGCCGATGCCGGCGCCGGCGGCGCGGCGGCCCGGCCGGCCGCCGAAGTCGCTCAAGCCCGGTACGGCGGGAGGCTGACGGCGGGAGGCTGATCCGCGCGACGCCGGCTGCGGGCGCGGCGGGTCCAGCCCCAGTTCCTGGCTTCGAGCTCGCGCCCCGACAGCGACCTCCAGGCGTCGGCCCGCCCGTCGGGTTCCTTGCGCAGCAGGGTCGTCATGTTCGCCATCAGGACGCCGCCGCTCCAGCACCCGGCGCCGAGGTTGAGCGGCGAGACCGCCAGGAGCCAGTTCGTACCCTCGCACGCCCGGCAGGCGGGCATGAACAGGTCGGTCTGGAACAGGGTCGGCATGGGCGGGTCAGATATCGGGGGCGTTCCCCGTCCTGCATGGCCCCGTCCTACATGGTGTCGTCGGGAGCGGGGCCGGGCCACCGCTTCGGCGGCGTTCGGCCAAGGCGTGCAAATCCCGCAGGGCGGCGTCGAATACCGGCTCCCAATCCTCGTCGGGGCCCTGGCGGTACAGGCGCATCGCGGGGTACCAGGGGGTCGTCGTGCCCGACCGGCCATAGATCCAGTAGGGCACATGCTGCAGCAGGTTCCACACCGGCGTGCCCAGCGAACCGGCGAGGTGGGCGACCGAGCTGTCGGTCATGATCACCAGGTCGAGCCGCTCCACCACCGCCGCCGTGTCGGCGAAATCCTCCAGCTCCGGCCCCAGCGCCACGATCGGCGTGCCGGGGGGAAGGGTACGCAGTTCCTCCTCGGGCGGCCCCTTCTGCAGGCTGTAGACGGCGACGCCCGGCACGTCGAGGAAGCGCAGGAAGCGGTCCAGCGTCGTCGCGCGGATCGCGTTGTCGGGAAAGGCGCCGCTGCCCGACCAGACGATGCCGACCTTCAGCGGTCCCGGCAGCGGTCCCGGCAGCGGTTCCTTCGGCGGGTCGTCCCCCGGCCCCAGCAGCCGCGCCGCCTTGGCGCGCGCCTCCTCCGGAACGGTCAGGCGCACCGGCGGCGGCACGCCGTCGATCGTGGTGCCGAACCGGAGCGGCAGGCTCATGATCGAGCTGTGGACATGGTAGATCGGCGTCGGGGCCGCATCCTGCCGGATGAAGGCGTCGACCCCTTCCACCGGCCCTTCCATCGCCGCGAACAGGCGGCGCAGCTCGTCGCGAAGCTCCACCATCACCCGCCGGGCGCCGCGCGCCTTCAGCATCGGCAGGTAGCGGGCCATCAGCAGCGTGTCGCCGAAGCCCTGCTCGAGCGTCACCATGACGAAGCGCCCGTCCAGCGGCCCGCCGTCCCAGCGTGGCCCGCGATGGAAGCGGTAACGGTATTCGTCGAGCCAGTAGCGGCATTCGTAATCGGCAAAGCCCTGCGCGTAGTCGCCGTCGTGCAGCCGGATCTGCGCGCGTCCCCACAGCAGGGCCCGATTGGCGGGCTGCAGCCGGATTACCCACTCCAGCGCCGTCGATTCGGCGTCGAAATCGCCGGCCCTGTACAGGGCTGTGGTCAGGGCGGAACAGGCCGCCGGGCTGCCCGGGTCGAGGGCCATCGCCCGCTGGATGCAGGCGATGGCCTGGCCATGCCGGCCTGGGCCCGTCAGGGCGGTGCCCAGGTTCCCCCAGGCATCGCCCTGGGTGGGGGCGATGGTCAGCGCCCGGCGATGGCGGCGGACGGCCGCGTCCCGGTCGCCACCCTGGCTGAGCAGGACGCCCAGGCTGGTCCATGCGTCGGCGTCGCCGGGGCTGTCCGCCAGCCGGCGCCTCACGGAAGCGGCGTCGACGACGGGGCTGGCGCCCGGGACGGGTCGTGCGGGGGGAGATATGGGCGGCGTCTGCATCGTCACCGTTTCATCCTGCCGGAAACACTTTGACATCGTCACCCGTCGTCTCCGCCGGTCCGGCCGGCGCGATGGGGGTGGCCATGGGAGCAGCCGTGGGGGCGGCGAGGGCGATCCGCCAGGTGCCCGGCCCCCCGTCGAGGGCGACGACGGCCAGCCATTCCGCGGCCGACAGCGGTTCGGTGCTCGGCAGTCCGGCGCTCCGTCCGTCCGGCAGCCGGTAGCGGGTTGTGCCTCCGTCCGCCGCCGGGCCGGACTGCCGCCGGGCGATGCGGTCGGGGTAAGCCAGGGCCAGCAGCCGCCCGACGCCGTGGCGGTCGGCGTCGTCCGGCGGGTGGTGGATGCCGATCCGCCGGCGCCAGGCCTGGGCCCGCCACAGGATCCGCCCGGTGCTGCTCTCGTCCAGGGCCGTACCCGGGATCGTGTCCAGGGTCGTGCCGGGCCCTGCGGTCCGGGTGCCGCACTCCGCATCGAGCATCCGGTCGGTCCACAGCCGCAGGTCGGCACCGCCGAGCCCTTGCCATATCCCGGCGCCCGGTTCGGCGCTTGGTTCGGCGTCCGCAGCGTCGTCGGACTCCTCAAGCAGCGCCGCCACCGTGCCGGCGATCGCCCCCAGCGCCATGTCCGCCCCGGACAGCATCAGGCGTGCCAGCCGGGGATGCAGGCCCAGCGTCGCCATGCGGGTGCCCAGCGGCGTGATCGCGCCGCCGGCGTCGATCGCCCCCAGCCCGGTCAGGAGATCCCTGGCGCGGGCCATCGCGGCCGGCGGGGGGGCGTCGAGCCAGGGCAGGTCGGCGGCGTCCTTCACGCCCCAGGCGGCCAGCTCCAGGGCCAGCGGCGCCAGATCGGCATCGAGGATTTCCGGACGGGTGCAGGGGTCCAGGGCCCGGTGGGCCGCTTCCGGCCACAGCCGGTAGCAGACGCCCGGCTCCCGGCGCCCGGCACGGCCGCGCCGCCGCTCGGCGGCGGCCTGGCTGACCGGAACGGTGACGGAGCGTGTCATGCCGATGCGCGGGTCGAAGCGGGGCACCCGGACCAACCCGCCGTCCACGACGATGCGGACGCCGTCGATGGCCAGGCCGGTCTCGGCCAGGGCGGTCGCCAGCACCACCTTGCGCCGGCCGGGTGGTGCCGGCGCGATGGCGGCGTCCAGCGCTTCCTCCGTCGCGTCGTCGCAGAGGGGCGCCAGGATCACGGCCGGTCCGAGATCCGCCCGGTCCAGCAGGTCCTGCACGCGGCGGACGGTGCCTCCGTCCGGCAGGAAGGCCAGGACGCCGCCGGGTTCCTCCCGCAACGCGCGGCACACGGCGGCGGCCACCGCCTCCGCGACGGGGGTGCCGGGCGCGGGCGCACCGAGATGCCGGGCCTCCACCGCAAAGGGGGGCTCCTCCCCGGCGGTGACGATGGGGGCGGGAATGGGCGCGTTGCCGTTGCCCAGCCGCCGCGACAGCGGTCCGGCGTCCATCGTCGCCGACATCGCCAGCAGCAGCGTGCCGCGGCACAGGGCCTCGCGCGCTTCCCGTGCGAAGGCCAGGGCCAGGGCGCCATTGATGCGGCGTTCGTGGACCTCGTCGAACAGCACCGCGCCGACGTCGGGCAGGGCGGGCGACTCCTGGATTCGACGCAGGAAAAGATCGTCGGTCGTCACCTCGATCCGTGTCCTTGCCCCGATCCGCTCGTCCTGCCGCGTCCGGCAGCCGACGGTCCCGCCGACCGCCTCCCCCAGCAGGGCGGCCATCCGGTTGGCGGCGGCGCGGGCGGCCAGGTCCTGCGGCTCCACCACGATGATGGTGTGTCCAGGCAGCCAGGGCTGTTCCAGCAGGGCCAGCGGAACGCGCGTCGTCTTGCCGGCACCGGCCGGTGCCTGCAGCACCGCGACCCCGTGCGTGCGCAGGGCGTCGAACAGGCGGGGCAGAAGCGGGTCGATGGGGAGCGGGTGGGGCATGGCCGTCGTTGCTGCCGCGGCGCTATGGCAAGGGTGCTGGCGTCCGCCGGGCGGCGGTCATGAGGCGGCCTTGAGGGGATGGCCCTGGGGAAACCACGCCATATGGTAATGGGGCGGATCGACCGCCGTCACCTGGAAGCCCAGACGTTCGTAGACCTGCCGCCCGTGCGACCCGACCATCGGGGTGGACAGCGTGATCGGCAGCAGCAGCTTGCCCGCCGCCATCTGAAGCCCGCGCAGAAGGTCGGAGCCGATGCCCTTGCTGCGCGCCCGGGTCAGGACCTGCAGCTCCGACACCCGCCAGTCGGAATAGCCGAGATCGACGACCAGGCGGCCCACCCGGTCACCGGTCTTTTCGACCACGAGGTCGACATGCTCGGGATAGAGGGCCTCCTGGCCCGCGCGCATCGTCTTGTATTGCTGTTCGTACAGGTTGCGGATGAAATCCGTGTTGCCCTCCGCCCAGGACAGCCAGGGGCGGACCTCGATGAACAGCTCCAGCAGGAAAGGCTCGTCGGACGGGGCGGTGAAGCGCACCCCGAGATTCCCCGGAAAGGTGAAGGCACCGGCGAAACCGGCCATGCGTCGGCAATCCCCTGCTTGGCACACCGTTCGGCCCGCCCCGCCGGGAAGGAGGAGCGGACCGGCGGCGTCAGTTGAAGATGATCTGGAACCGGGCAACCGCGAAACCGGCGGAGGCGGAGACGATCCGTTCCACGTACAGCGGACCGATGCTGCCCATCACCGGGTGGGTGATGGTGAAGGGAGCGCCGTTGAAATAGGGCACCCCTTCCGCCGGGCAGTCCAGAATCAGGTCGAAGGCCGTCCGCAGGCTGCCGCGCATGGTGCCGCGCGGGCTTTCCGTGCAGGTGACCAGGGTCGCCGCGATCTCCAGCCCTTCCTCCGACACCATCGTGAAGATGCTGTTCAGGTGGGGGGTGAAGGCCGCGGCCGACAGGGCGCGCAGCTCGGTCAATTCGGCCGGTCCGGATAGATGCCGTTCACGGCGATGATGAAGCTCAGCGCCAGGGAAGGCTGCATGGTCGAGAACGGGGTGCCGCTACCGGTAACCCCGATCGTCACGCTGCCGCCGGTGATGCCGCCGCCGCCGCCGGTCACCGGCAGCGTGACGTTGCCCGTGGCGCTGCCGGTGACGGCGGTGCTGGGAGCGGTGAAGGTGACGTTCGTGTTCTCGAGAGCCACGTCCGAAGCGTTGGGCGCATAGAAGTTCGTCGAGGTGGCGGTCGCTCTGCCGACAGCGTTGTTGCTGCTGCTCGGAAGGCCTTGTCCGCCCGTGGTCTGGGTGGACAGGGCCTTCGGCGCGATCGTGCCGGTGATCTGGCTGCTGGCGGCGGTGCCGGTGACCGCGAGCGTCACCGACCCGCTCGCCGTACCCGAGCCGCTGCCGCCACCACCGATGCCCGTGAAGGTGGCCGCGTGATTGTGGACGGGGATGTTCGACACGGACAGCGTCGTCGCCTGCGAACCGACGGCGAGGCCCAGGGTGTAGTAGCTCCCGTTCAACGAGCCGGTGCCCACCGGCGCCCGGCCCTGCAGGTTCGGCAGGACGAAGTTGGTGGAGCCGTTGCCGCCGAACGTAGCGCCCGTCAGCGAGAAGAGCGCTTCGTACTGCTGCACGGTCAGGGTCTGGCCCTGGCAGAGCTGATAGTTGAGCGGAGCCCAGTTCCAAGGAACCATAAAAATCATACCGATCATCGGATCCATAGAATATCCCCTTTTTTCGGCGTGTTTTGCTGCTGTGCACAATGGGATGCCGAAAATCAAACGGCAGGTACCCGCTGAGCTAGAGCTCGACATATCAATATAATCTCAGGCAGTCGATATGGTGTGGCAATTTCTCTCATTATTTGTATATCCGTCACGCTTCCGTCGCGATCACTCCGGATAAAGTCCTGGAATTGGCACGCGGCGGGCAGCCGACCCGACCGGAGTTCGCCGCGCCCGGCCGCACGCACCGACATGGATTGCATGAATCCCATGACGGTATCAACAGCGTATGGATCGTTTGCGCCTTCACCATTTTTCCGCTGGGCCATCGCCGGCAATCGTTCAAAAACATCGATGAAGCCTGCCGGATACCCCCGCAGCGCGGGAGTCCGGCGGGGTGTGGAATCCCCCTCCGGCCATTGTCCAAGCAGAAAAGCCGCGACATGAACGCGGGGCATCCCGTCGGTGGAGCCCCAACGGTGGAAAACGACGTGGAAACCGAAGTGGAAACGGGCCGATTTGCCCGATCGAACCTGTATTTCCGCATGGTTCTCGGCACCCGAGCCTGAAACCCCGCCGATGCCGGCGGGATGACCATAGGGAAATAATAAATATTGCACCGCCCTCGAAACGGGACATGCCCTCTTGTTCGGTGGTTCTCCCGAAAGCCTACACCTCTTGTTAACGGTACAAGCTGTACGGTCGCATGCTTCCTTCGGCACGCGCCGAACAGGAACAGTCGAGCCGGTTCTTCTCCCCGGCGCTTTTTCCCGGTTGCCGGGAAAGCGGGGACGGTTTGCGTGCCGTGACGCTGGGCTTGTTGCCGAGTCTTCGTTCTTGAATCGGTAGCCGGTGGGATCAAGTCCCTTTTTATGCTACATTTCGCCACATGTTCGCATGTTGCGTATGGAGAGTTTCCTTTCTAGAAATCAACGCTTGGTTTGAGTTTCCGGTTTTCGGGCTGCTGGCGGGTGCGGTGATGAAGTCGATGTTCACGCGGATGGCGGGTGCGGCGAAAAACGGTACGCCGGCGCGCAAGGCGCCGCCGACGGCGACCAAGCCCCCCCTGGCCTTCGCCCTGGAACCGCGTTTCATGTTCGACGCCGCCGGTGCCGCGACCGCCGCGGATCCGGCCATCGACCACGGCGCCGACCCGGCGGCGGCGGATCAGGCGGCCAGCCATGGCGGCGACCATGCGCAGGCCGACGCGTTCGCCGCCGCCGCGGCATCGGCCGCCGCAGTCGGGACGACGCCGGCCACCGCCCCGGTGGAGGTGCGGGCCGCCGACCCGTCGCAGAACGACGGTCGAAAGGAGGCCGTCTTCATCGAGTCCGACGTCGCCGACTACCAGGCCTTGGTGGACGGGATGAAGGCGGGGGTGGAGGTGGTGCTGCTCGACGCCGGGCGGGATGGCTTGGCCCAGATGGCACAATGGGCGGAAACCCACGACGGCTACGACGCCCTGCATGTGATCAGCCATGGGGCCGAGGGCCGGTTGGATTTGGGCAGCCTGACCCTCGACACGACCGCCGCGTTCGCGCGCAGCGCCGATCTGGCGGCCCTGGGATCGGCGCTTGCCGCCGACGGCGACCTGCTGCTGTACGGTTGCGATGTCGCGACCGGCCAGGGGCAGGGGTTCCTGTCGGTGATGGCGACGGCCACCGGGGCCGACGTGGCGGCCTCGACCAACCGCACGGGCGCCGCACGGCTGGGCGGCGACTGGATTCTGGAATCCTCCGCCGGCAGCATCGGAACGGCGGCGCTGTTCGACGCCGGCGGGCCCGCCGGCTACGACCATGTGCTCGCCACCGTGCAGGTGGGTACCGAGGCCGCCCTGAACAGCGCGATCACCACCGCGAACAACGGCGACATCATCGAGTTGACGGCCGACATCACCCTGACCGGAAACCTGAGCGGTGTTACCAAAAACATCACCATCCGCGGAAACTACTACAAGATCGACGGCGACATCGGATGGGGCGGGTTTCAGATCGATGGGGTGAACGCCGCGCCCAGCGTCAGCCTCACCGTTGAGAAGGTGGAATTCACCCACATGGATTTCGCCGTCGGCGGGTCCGCCAACGGCGATGGAACGACCAACAGCGGCAACGGGGTGAGCGTCTCGATCACCGTTCGCGACTGCATCATCCACGATTCGATCGACAACAACGGTTACTTCGGCACGGTCTACGTACAGGACAGCAGCAGCAGCGACAACACGGTCAGCCTGACCGTCGAGCGCAGCGTGTTCTACAACAACGTCCACAATTCCGTGGCGGCGGTGACCTCGGATGCCACCGCCACCGTAAACAACCCGATCACCGTCGTCGTTCGCGATTCCGCCTTCTACAACAACACGACGGCCTCCACCGGGGCCATCTCCATCCAATCCGACGAGAACACCGGCACGTCGGCCTTCACCGCCGAGCTGATCAACAACACCATCGTGCAGAACGCAGGAGGTGTGATCGTCACGCAAACCGGCGCGGTGGCCCCGACCGTCGCCGCGAAGAACTCGATCATCGTCGGAAACACCACCAACGAGACCACCGGCAAGGTCACGAACACCAACAGCCTCACCGGCGTCCTCAGCACCGTCAATTTCGTCGACACCGCCACCAACGACTTCCGCCTGGCCTCCACCGCGTCCAACGCCATCAACCTGGGCAGCAACGGCGTCGTCACCAGCTCCACCGACGTGCGCGGCATGGACCGGCTGCGCCAGACGACCGTGGACATCGGCGCCTATGAATCGCAATGGCCGTCGGGAATCATCCCGGCGGTCGATGCGAACGGAGCGACGGCCGGAACCGACTACACGGTCAGCGCCGCCAGCAACGCGGCGACCCTGACGACCGGCATCGCCATCGCCGATTCCGCCGCCACCATCACCCAGTCCGACACCGACACCCGCATCGTCAAGCTGACCGTGACGCTGACCGGCAACAGCAACACCACCAACGAGACGCTGTCGCTGACCGCGGCGCAGATCGCCAGCGCGAAGGCGCTGGGCATCACGACGACCTCGACCAACAGCGGCGCCACCCTGACCCTGTCGGGCGGCGCCACGCTGACCAACTATCAAGCCATCCTGCGGCAGATCCTCTACAAGAACGCGGCGGGCACCCCGACCACCGGGGCGCGGTCGATCGCCATCATCGCCAACGACGACGCCGACAGCACCACCGCCACCACGACGCTGACCATCACCGCCCCCAACAACGCCCCGACGCTGACCACCATCAGCACCCTGACCGGGGCGACCGAGGACACCGCCTACCAGATCACCTACACCGCCCTGGCGGCGGCGGCCAACGAGGCCGACGCCGACGGCGACACCATCAGCTTCCGGGTGGAGGCGGTGTCCACCGGCACGCTCTACACCGATTCCGGGCTGACCACCGCGGTGACGGCCGGCACCACGCTGCTGAGCACGGGGGGCTCCTGGTACTGGAAGCCGGCGGCCGACGCCAACGGCTCGGCGCTGAACGCCTTCACCGTCAAGGCCTATGACGGGACGGCGGCGTCGGCCACCGCCATCCAGGTGGCGGTGGACGTCACCGCGGTCAACGACGCGCCGGTGCTGACGGCGGGCGGCAGCCTGAGCTACACCGAGAACGGGACGGCGGCGGCGGTCGACAGCACCATCACCGTGACGGATGTCGACGACGCCAACATCGCCGGCGCCACCGTCACCATCTCCGGCAACTTCACCAGCGGCGACACGCTGGGCTTCACCACCCAGAACGGCATCACCGGC
>FTCT01005612.1_pt1 | contig 21836 bp, 23 predicted proteins | sample 1658881 | NCBI WGS metagenome assembly FTCT01 (sample SAMEA3914864, study PRJEB12502) | metagenome | biome: forest; material: soil | place: USA | collected 2012-03-12 | depth 0.3 m | reverse complement strand
GCCCTACGAGATCACCACCCTGCGCAAGGACGTCTCGACCGACGGCCGCCGGGCGGTGGTGGCCTTCACCCAGGACTGGGGCCAGGACGCCGAGCGCCGCGACTTCCGCTTCAACGCGCTCTATGCCGACCTGGACGGCAACGTCTACGACCCGACCGGCGAAGGCGTGAACGACGCGCGCGAGGGCAAGGTGGTGTTCGTCGGCGATCCGATGACCCGCATCCGCGAGGACTATCTGCGCATCCTGCGCTTCTTCCGCTTCCAGGCCTGGTACGGCAAGGGCGACGCCGACCAGAAGGCCCTGGCCGCCTGCAAGGCGTTGAAGGGCATGGTCTCGGGCCGCGCCGCCGAACGCACCCAGAAGGAGCTGATGAAGATGCTGGCCGCGGAAGATCCGCGTCCGGCCTTCCGCCTGATGGGCGCGACCAGCGTGCTCGCGTCGATCCTGCCGTCGGTGAAGTCTCTGGCCCGGTTCGAGGCCCTGGTCGCCATCGAGACCGAGCAGCTTTTCGAGAACGACCCGGATCTGCGCCTGGCCGCGCTGATCCCGGACGATCCCAAGGTCGCCGAACAGCTGGCCGAGCGCCTGCGTCTGCCCAACAACGTCCGCGACCGCCTGGTCGAGGCCGTGGGCAAGAACCCCCGCGTCGTCTCGTGGATGAGCCCGCGCGAAGCGCGCCGCGCCGTCTACGGCCTGGGCGTGCGGACGTTCAGTGATCGGATCAAGCTGGCCTGGGCCGGCTCGGGCCGCGATTCGACGGCGCCGCAGTGGCGGGGACTACTGGCCCTGGCCGAGACCTGGACGCCGCCGGGCTTCCCACTGTCGGGCGACGAGATCATGCAGGCCGGGGTGCCCAAGGGGCCGCTGGTCGGCGAGGTGATGCGCGAGATCGAGATCTGGTGGATCGACCAGGACTTCCTCGAGGACAAGTTCAGCGCGATCGAGCGCCTGAAGGCGGTCGCGCAGGGTATGGTCTATTAGGTTCTGTTGGCGACCGGAGGGGTGTCTTGAAGATCGGCCTGCTCGAGACCGGCAATCCGCCGGGGGATCTCGCGGAAACCTACGGCGGCTACGGCGCGATGTTCGAGACGCTGCTGGGCGGCGGGCACACCTATCGCACCTACGACGTCCAGAAGGGCGAACTGCCGGCCGATCCGGCCGAGAACGACGCCTATGTCATCACCGGCTCGGCGGCGGGCGTCTATGACCCGCTGCCGTGGATCGAGCCGCTGAAGGCTTTCCTGCGCCAAGCCAAGGGCGAGACGCCGCTGGTCGGGGTGTGCTTCGGCCACCAGATCATGGCCGAGGCGTTCGGCGGCAAGGCCGAGAAGTCCGACAAGGGCTGGGGCGTGGGCCTGCAGGCCTATGAGGTTTCGGATCACGCGCCATGGATGGACGACGCGCACCACGTGGCCGTGCCGGGCTCGCACCAGGACCAGGTGACCGCCCTGCCGCCCGGCGCGCGGGTGCTGGCCGGCAGCGCGTTCACGCCTTACGGCGTCCTGGCCTATGACGACGCCCGGGCGATCTCGATGCAGTTCCATCCGGAATTCACGCCGGACTACGCCAAGGCCCTGATCGAGGCCCGGCGCGGGACGCGGTTCACCGACGAGCAGGCCGATGCGGCGATCGCCAGCCTGTCGGCGTCGAACGACCGGGATCGGATGGCCGACTGGATCGGCCGGTTCCTGGCCCAGGAAACTGAAAGCTAAGCCGCCGCGTTCTGGTCGCGGGTCAATCCGGGAGAGTGATCGATGCGCGTTGTCACCGTCGTGATCCTGGCTGGAGCCTTGGCCGCCGCCGGCGCCGTGATGGCCGGCGGGATCGCCGCGCCGCCGGCCGCACCCGCGCCCGCGCCGCAGCCGGCTCCGCTGAAGACCGCCGCCAGCTTCCAGTCGATCAAAGATCCGGCCGCGCGTTCGATCGCCCTGTTCACCGAGGCGGGCAAGGTGATCCAGAGCCCGCGTTGCATGAACTGTCACCCGGTCCAGCGCGCCCCGACCCAGGGCGACGACATGCACCCGCACAATCCGCCGATGGTGGCGGGCGACAGCGGCCACGGCCCGGCCGGCATGCCCTGCTTCTCGTGCCACCAACAGGCCAACGTCCCGACCTGGGGCGACAGCATCAAGAGCATCCCCGGCGATCCGAAGTGGGGCCTGGCGCCGGCCGAAATGGCCTGGCAGGGCAAGTCGCTGGGCGCGATCTGCAATCAGATCAAGACGCCCGCCACCAACGGCGGCCGTTCGTTGACCGAGCTGCATCACCACATGGCCGATGACCACCTGGTCGGCTGGGCCTGGAACCCCGGCGCGGGCCGCAAGCCGGCCCCCGGCACGCAGGCCCAGTTCGGCGAGCTGATCCAGGCGTGGATCGACACCGGGGCGAAGTGCCCGAAGGCTTAGAAGTCGTGCTTAAGCTGAAGCTTTGAGATCCTCTTTGGAATTCAAAGCCCTAAAGCCGTGTCATCCCGGAAGCCTCGAAGAGGCTATCCGGGACCCAGGGGCCAAGTCCGATGCGGTGGCCCCTGGGTCCCGGCTCTACGCTGCGCTCCGGCCGGGATGACACGGTTTGGGCTATTGAGGTCCGGTCCGGAGACTCGGTTGCGCACCTCGCCCTAAAGGCTCTTCAGATACGCCTCGAACATGTCGGCCATGGCGCTGGCGAAGGCGTCGATCTCGGCCTGTGAATGCGGCGTCTCGGAAAACGCCTTGGGCACCTGGTCCATCGTCGAGGTGATCAGGTCGCTGGCTAGCTCGCGCACCGCGTCCGAAACCTCGGGCATCAGTTCGCGCATGAAGCGGCGCATCAGCTCGCTGCCCGAGACGCGCACCGCCTGGGCTTCGGGCGCGTCGCGATAGAGCGGGGCGGCGTCGTTCAACGCCACGCGCATGTCGGCCTCTTCGCACTCCGAATGGACGAAGGCGTGGACCATGGCGCGCAGGCGGTGGAGCGGCGGCTTCTCGGCGTCCTCCAGGATGGCGCGCAGCATGCTGGTGGTCTGGCCCCACTCGTCGCTCTGCAGGCGGAACAGGATCGCGGCCTTGTTGGGGAAGTACTGGTAGACCGAGCCGACGCTGACCCCGGCCTTCTCGGCCACCCGGGCGGTGGTGAAGCGCGACGCGCCTTCCTTGGCCAAAACCTGAACAGCAGCCTCCAGGATGGCCGCCACCAGCTCGGCCGAACGGGCCTGCTTGGGCTGTTTGCGCGAGGAAATCCGGGGGTTCTGACGGTCAGGCATCGGCGGTCCGGCAACGCGAATAGGAAACCTGACGAATTAGTCGCATTTCTGAGGTCGGCGCAACGACGCGCTTTTGGAGGCCTCCATGAACACCCTGCTGACCCTTGGACCGCTGCTGGATCGCCTGTTCTCGCTGGGCGAAGCCGCACGGCCCGCCTTCTCGGGCGTGCCCGCCGCCGAGCGTGAGCGCCTGATGCGCAGCAAGACCGAATATCTCGACCTCTATGGCCGCCTGAAGGACTTCCCGCTGGCGGTGTCGCGCGAGACCGGCGTGCTGCTGTACATGCTGGCCCGCAGCGGCGGCGTGAAGACGATCGTCGAGTTCGGGACTTCGTTCGGGATCTCGACCCTGCACCTGGCCGCGGCCCTGCGCGACAATGGGGGCGGCCATCTGATCACCACCGAGTTCGAGCCGACCAAGGCCGAACGCGCCCAGGAGCACCTGACGGCCGGCGGTCTGGCCGACCTGGTCGAGATCCGCCTGGGCGACGCCCTGCAGACCCTGGCGGTCGACCTGCCCGAGACCATCGACCTCGTGCTGCTGGACGGCGCCAAGGCGCTTTATCCCGAGGTCCTGGCCTTGCTGGAAAGCCGCCTGCGGCCGGGCGCCTTCATCGTCGCCGACAACGCCGACTACGCCCCGGACTATCTGGAGCGCATGCGCTCGCCGGCCAATGGCTACCTGTCGACGCCGTTCGGCGAGGACGTCGAGCTGTCGATGAAGCTTTAGACTTCAGGACCGAGCACATCCCGAACCCGACCCTCCCGGCGAAAGCCGGGATCCAGATCTCGGAGCGCTGGGGATGATGGGAAGGGCTCGGCGCTTCTAGAACCTACCCAAGCATTCTTCCATCTGGGCCCCGGCTTTCGCCGGGGAAATCGGATTGACGGAAGCCCCTCAGGGCCACTTCACGGCCGGCGGCATCGAGCTGAGGATCGACTCGACATTGCCGCCGGTCTTGAGGCCGAACATCGTGCCGCGGTCGTAGAGCAGGTTGAACTCGACGTAACGGCCGCGCTGGACGAGCTGCTGCTCGCGCTCCTCCGGCGTCCAGGCCTCACCCATCCGACGACGGACCAGGGTGGGATAGATCTCCAGGAACGCCTTGCCGACATCTTGTGTGAAAGCAAAGTCCTTGGACCAACTGCCGCTGTCGTGGTGGTCGTAGAAGATGCCGCCGATGCCGCGCGGTTCGTTGCGATGCGGCAGGAAGAAGTACTCGTCGCACCAGGCCTTGTATTTCGGATACCAGGCGGCGTCGTAGCCGTCGCAGGCGCGCTGGTAGGCGGCGTGGAAGTCGATGGCGTCGGGGAATTCCTGGCTGCGCTGGTAGCCGAGCAGGGGCGTCAGGTCGCCGCCGCCGCCGAACCAGCTCTTGGTCGTGGCGATGAAGCGGGTGTTCATGTGCACGGCCGGCACGCGCGGATTGGTCATGTGCGCGATCAGGCTGATCCCTGTCGCGAAGAAGCGAGGATCCTCGGCCGCGCCGGGCATGTTTTTGGCCATCTCAGGCGTGAAGGTCCCGTGCACCGTCGAGACGTGGACGCCGACCTTCTCGAACAGGCGGCCATGCATCATGCCCATGACGCCGCCGCCGCCGGCCGGGCGGTCCCAGGGCTTCTTCTCGAAGCGGCCGGGCGCGCCGGGATAGAGGTCGGTCGGGGCCTCGTCCTCCAGGCGTTCGAACTCGGCGCAGATCTGGTCGCGCAGGCTTTCGAACCAGGCGCGGGCCCTGGCTTTCTTGTCGTCGAGGGAGAGATCGCTGCTCATGCCTGCCGATTAAGCCGCCGCGCGTCCCGGTGCAAATCCCGGCGAACGCCTAAGGGGCAGCGAAACCGCACAAGACGATGCGATTGGACAAGAGGCAAAGGTTGCAGCCTGATCCCATATAGGGGTTCCAGACCTTTTTGATTCCGGAGTTTTCCGATGCCCGTCGCCAAATTGCCCGCCGCGACTTCCAACGGCGTCTGGCTCGCCGCCGGCGTGCGCACGCCCTTCGCCAAGGTCGACGGGCCGCTGGCGTCCTATGATGCGATCGGGCTGTCCGTGCCGGTCGTGAAGGCCATGCTGGCCAAGGGCGCGCGACCCGACTTCGCGGTCTGGGGCACGGTGATCCCGAACCTGACCTGGAGCAACCTGGCGCGCGAAGTGCTGCTGGACGCCGGCGCTGATCCGACGATCCCGGCCTTCTCGACGATCATGGCCTGCTCGACCAGCATGATCGGGACGATCGAGGCGGCCGGCATGATCGACGGGCGCGGCCGCGACTTGGCCTTGGTCGGCGGCGTCGAGAGCATGAGCCGGGTGCAGATCGGCCTGTCGGTCGCGCTGTCGGACTGGATCCGCAAGTTCCAGGGCGCGCGCACCGGCCAGCAGCGCCTGGCGGCTCTGGGCGCGCTGAACCTGAAGGACGTCAGGCTTTTCATCCCCAAGGTCGCGAACCGGGTCACGGGCCTGTCGATGGGCGAGCACACCGAGATCACCGCCAAGGAATGGAACCTGGCCCGCGCCGACCAGGACGCCATCGCCTTCGCCAGCCACCAGGGCGCGGTGAAGGGCTGGGAGGAGGGCTTCTTCGACGACCTCGTCATTCCGGTCGGCGAGGTCAAGCGCGACACCATCCCGCGCAAGGACAGCACGATCGAGAAGCTGGCCAAGCTGGGTCCGGCCTTCGACAAGACCAGCGGCAAGGGCACGCTGACGGCCGGCAATTCCTCGCCCCTGACCGACGGCGCGGCGGCGATCTGGGTCGGGTCCGAGGCCGGCATGGCCCGCCTGCCGGGCGAGACGCCGAAGGTGAAGGTGGTCGACTACGAGGTCACCTCGATCGACCTGCGCCACGAGGGCCTGCTGATGGCCCCGGCCTATGGCGTGCCGCGCATGCTGGCTCGTAACGGCATGACCTATGCCGATGTCGGCCTGTGGGAGATCCACGAAGCCTTCGCCGCCCAGGTGCTGTCGCACATCGCCGCCTGGGAGAGCGCCAAGTTCTTGTCGGAAAAGGCAGGGGTCACCACGCCGATGGGGACTTTCCCGCACGAGCGGATGAACCCGCACGGCGGCAGCCTGGCGCTGGGGCACCCGTTCGGCGCCACCGGCGCGCGGATACTCAGCCAGACGGTGAAGGAGCTGGCCGCCCGTCCGAAGGGCGAGCGGGCCATCGTCAGCATCTGCGCCGACGGCGGCCAGGGTACGATGATGCTGCTGGAGAGCGCGTAAGTCCCCTTCCACCCGATCTCCCCGGCTTTCGCCGGGGAAGTCGGGATTTGGGAAAGGCCCTAGGTCAGCGCCGTGAAGATCAGGGCCACGACGGCGACGTCGAAGATGCGGATGGCGACGGACAACATGCGAAAACCCGTGGGCGATGAATTCACCAACGATTAAGCAAGACTGGCGCCAACCCATCGGTTCCTCAATGAGGCGCCTCTGATGGCCCTGTTCTTCGACGCCGCCTGGTACGACGAACGCCTGGCCGAGCGCGGGCTGTCGCGCATCGTGCTGGCCGCCGCGGCCGGCATGAGCGAGGCCGATCTGGCTTTGGCCTTCAAGGACCAGCGCGAGCTGTCGATGCGGGAAGTCTCTGTCTTCGCCGAGCTTTTGGGCGTTCCCGTCGCCGAGGCGGCGTCGCGCGCCGGCGTGCGGCCGGTCCCGCCCAACGACCGCGAGCGCATCGCGGCGCTGGAAGCGCGGGTCGCGGTCCTGGAGGCCGAACTGGCCCGCCTGAAGCGCTAGATGTTGGTCTTCTTCAGCAGGCCCGCCTTGGGACGGCGATCGCTTTCGCCGGAATATTCCGTCCCGAGATAGGTCGATCTGGCCGTGTCGAGCACTTCCTGCCCACCGCGCAGACCGCGCTTTTGACCCGGCTGGCCCATCAGATGGGCGGCGAAGGCGGCGAAGCCTTCGCGACGCGGCGGCTCGGGGCGCGGTGGGGGGGCGTCTTCCTCCACGACGAAGACGGTCTCTTCTTCGCTCTCATGACGATCGCCCTCGCGCGGCGCCGGCAGGGCGCGGCGCGCGGGACCAGAGCGTCGAATGGGATCGATCGGGCCGTTCATGCCGCCGACGCTAGCGCCAGGACGGTTAAGATCGGCTGGATCGTCTTGGTTAAGAGATCCCGATCAGGACTTGTCGGCCAGCTTGGCCAGTTGGGCCTGCATCGCTTCCATCTGGCGCTTCAGGTCGGCCAGGGAATCGTCGCTGGCCGGAGCGGACGGCGTCGGCGCGGGCTCGGCCTGGGCGGCCGCCGCGGCGTCTTCCGGGCGCACATAGGCGAACGGCGAGAACATCTTCATGGCCCGGTCGAACAGCGCCATGTTCTGGCGGATCTGCTCTTCGTAGACGCCCATGCCGGGGATCTTGCCCGGGGTCAGGCCCGCGAACTGGCCGCGCATGCGCTCCTGCTGCTTGGAGAAGCTCTCCAGCGACATTTCCAGATACGACGGCAGGAAGGCCTGCATCGAGTTGCCGTAGAAGCCGATCAGCTGGCGTAGGAACTGGATCGGCAGCAGGTTCTGGCCGCCGCCGCGATTTTCTTCCTCGAAGATGATCTGGGTCAGGACCGAGCGGGTGATGTCGTCGTTGGACTTGGCGTCATAGACCACGAAGTCCACGCCCTCCTTCACCATGTCCGACAGGTGTTCAAGGGTGACGTACGAAGAGGACGCCGTGTTGTAGAGGCGGCGGTTGGCGTATTTCTTGATGATCACGCGCTGACCGGACGTCTTTTCACCGCCGGCAGCCGCTTCGCCTTTTTCCGGGTTCTCGGACATTTCGTTCCCTGGGACAGCGGTTACGTCCGCTTTTCGCATCGCACTATCGCTAATGCAAAGGCATGGCGCCAGTGGTCAGATGACTTGGAGCTGTCGCGAAGGCGTGAAAATGTGCGGGTGACGGACACGGTCCGGATGTGCCACGCTGTGTTGCATTGCAATAAGAACGGGCGCCGCAAGAGCGAAGGCGTCACGTCAAGAACGTCACGGGAGCTATCGCATGAGCGACGTCGTCATCGTTTCCGCCGTCCGTACGCCGGTTGGTTCGTTCAACGGGGCGCTGTCCAGCCTGCCCGCGTCGGACCTGGGCAAGATCGCCATCGAGGCGGCCGTGTCGCGCGCCGGCCTCCAGCCCGCCGACGTGGACGAAGTGATCCTGGGCCAGGTGCTGCAGGCCGCGGCCGGCCAAGGTCCGGCCCGCCAGGCTTCGGTGAAGGCCGGCATCCCCGTCGAAAGCCCGGCCTGGAGCCTGAACCAGCTGTGCGGCTCGGGCCTGCGCGCGGTGGCCCTGGGCGCCCAGCAGATCGCCGACGGCTCGGCCAGCATCGTCGTGGCCGGCGGCCAGGAGAGCATGAGCCAGGCGCCCCACGCCCAGAACCTGCGCGGCGGCCAGAAGATGGGCGACCTGCAGTTCGTCGACACCATGATCAAGGACGGCCTGTGGGACGCCTTCCACGGCTACCACATGGGCCAGACGGCCGAGAACATCGCCTCGCGCTGGCAGATCACCCGCGAAGACCAGGACAAGTTCGCCGTCGCCTCGCAGAACAAAGCCGAGGCGGCCCAGAAGGGCGGCAAGTTCGACGAGGAGATCGTCCCGGTCACCATCAAGGGCCGCAAGGGCGACACGGTCGTCGACAAGGATGAATTCATCCGCCACGGCGCGACGCTGGAAAGCGTCGCCGGCCTCAAGCCCGTGTTCAACAAGGAAGGCTCGGTCACCGCCGCCAACGCCTCGGGCCTCAATGACGGCGCCGCCGCCCTGGTGCTGATGAGCGCCGACGAAGCCGCCAAGCGCGGTCTCAAGCCCCTGGCCCGCATCGCCTCGTGGGCCAATGCCGGCGTCGAGCCCGAGATCATGGGCACCGGCCCGATCCCGGCCTCGAAGAAGGCGCTGGAGAAGGCCGGCTGGGCCATCTCCGACCTCGACCTGGTCGAGAGCAACGAGGCCTTCGCCGCCCAGTCGCTGTGCGTGGTCCGCGAGCTGGGCCTCGACCCGGCCAAGGTCAACGTGAACGGCGGCGCCATCGCCATCGGCCACCCGATCGGCGCGTCGGGCGCGCGCATCCTGACCACCCTGCTTCACGAGATGAAGCGCTCGGGCGCCAAGAAAGGTCTGGCCACCCTGTGCGTCGGCGGCGGTATGGGCGTTGCCATGTGCGTCGAAGCGGTCTGAACTCCCCCCAGAGCGTGGCAGCCGAAAGTGTCAGCGGTTTCGGCGCCCGCCACGCTCTGAATGTTCAAGAGGGCCAGCGCAACCTTAACCGTAGTCGCGCGCTTCTGACTCTCGGGTAGCCTGCCCAAGGGGAAGCGCGCGGCGAACGGGCGCTCAGGAAACAGGCGACGGGGAGACAGATATGACGAGAGTTGCGTTCGTGACCGGCGGCACCCGCGGCATCGGTCGGGCGATCTGTGAGCGACTGATCGCCGACGGCCACAAGGTGGCGGCGGGCTATTCCGGCAACGAAGAAGCGGCCGCCGCCTGCGCCAAGGAACTGGGCGTGATGGTCGTGAAGGGCAATGTCGGCCACTTCGAAGACTGCCAGGCCGCCGTGAAGAAGGTCGAGGCTGAACTCGGTCCGGTCGACATCCTGGTCAACAACGCCGGCATCACCCGCGACGGCATGCTGCACAAGATGACCTACGAGCAGTGGTCTGAAGTCATCCGGGTCAACATGGACTCTGCCTTCAACATGACCCGTCCGGTGATCGAGGGCATGCGCGATCGCGGCTGGGGCCGGATCGTCAACATCAGCTCGATCAACGGCCAGAAGGGCCAGATGGGCCAGACCAACTATTCGGCCGCCAAGGCCGGCCTGATCGGCTTCACCAAGGCCCTGGCCCTGGAGAACGCCAAGAAGGGCGTGACGGTCAACGTGATCTGCCCCGGCTATATCGACACCGAGATGGTGGCGGCGGTGCCGGAGAACGTCCTGGCCCAGATCGTCGCCGGCATCCCGGTGGGACGCCTGGGCAAGGGCGAGGAGATCGCCGACATGGTCTCGTTCCTGTCGGGCGAACGCGCCGGCTTCGTGACCGGCGCCACGCTCAGCCTCAATGGCGGCCAGTACATGGCCTGATCCTGGCCGCAGACGGCTCCTCCGAAGCCGAAGCTTGACGATGAGTGCGACCTTTTGGCCTCATGCGCCCGGCTTCGGGGGATGGACGTTTTGACGTCCAAGATTCGCCCCAGTCGGCGGGCAGTACGGATCGCATGATATTTCGTAAGGCGGAGTTGAACGACCTGGGGGCGCGATGCGCCCTGGCGATCGCCGCCTTGCTGGCCATGGCGGGAACCGCTAGCGCCCAGCAGTTGCCGCACTCGCTGCGCGATGCGCTCCTGGGCCGGCACGGTCCGCCGGACACCCACCGCATGAGCGCCGCCCCGCCGGTGGCGCGCTACGTCTCCGAGAACGGCGGCGGCTTCATCTTCGACCAGGCCTCGGCCCAGCCGCTGATGAAGTTCGACAACAGCACCGAGGTCTGGGTGCTGTCGGCTCAGCCGGCCTCGCGCGGCGACGTCGTCTATCGCAACGACCTGGGCGAGCCCGTGCTGCGGGTGACCAAGCTGGGCGGGATCATCCTGTTCACCGACGACGCGCCGATGGGCGCGGCGGCCGCCCTGTCGGGCAAGGCCTCGTCGATCCAGCCGCCGGCCGTGCTGTCGGTCGGCGCCCTGTTCCAGCGCCTGGCCCTGGCCGCCAACCGCGCCAGCCGCGTGGCCCAGCGCCAGATCGAATTCGCCACCATCCAGGACGCGCGGCCCGAGACCTCGGTGCTGATCGCCGACTCCGCGTCCCTGACGGCCGAGGCGTTCGAGCGCGCGGCCCGCAAGGATCGCTCGGTGCTGAGCAAGATCATGCGGGTGTTCCTGGCCGAGGGGCGCAAGCCCGGCGCCCAGATGAAGGACGGCGCGCTGGTCGTCACCTATGCGCCCGGCGAGGGCCTTGCCGGCCGGCCGTCGTCCAAGCGGATCTTCAAGGTCATAAACCGCTGATATCTGACTGGCGCTATGATCCGCGCAAGCGTAACCATAAAGCCTCAGGGGCCGTTTACCGGCCTCGAATAGCAGTGTTCGCCAATCACGGCCTCGTGGCGACGCGACGTGCGCTCAACCGCGCGTAATGCGACGCCAGCGAGGCTTTTCGCGCGTTCCCAAGGTTCTATTGTCTCATCATGGATAGCCCCGACCTCGTTGAGGCCCCCGAACGTGGGCGCCTGAAGATGGCCGACATCGCCCGGATGGCCGGGGTGTCGATCTCGACGGTGTCGCGCGCCCTGGCGGGCAATCCGCTGATCCCCAAGACCCTGCGCGACCAGATCGTCGAGATCGCCCAGACCCACGGCTATGTGGTCAATCAGTCGGCCCGCAGCTTGCGCCTGCGCAAGACCGATACGATCGGCGTCATCATCCCCCTGGCCCATGAGGCCGGGCAACTGATCTCCGACCCGTTCTTCCTGGAGATGCTGGGGCGGCTGGCCGACGAGATCACCCGCCGCAACTACTCCGTCCTGCTGAACAAGGTGATCGTCACCGAGCACGGCTGGCTGGAGCGGATCATCCAGTCGCACCGCGCCGACGGCCTCGTCTTGATCGGCCAGAGCACCCAGCACGACGCCCTGAACGCCGTCGCCGACACCTACCGGCCCATGGTGGTCTGGGGCGCCCAGCTGCCGGGCCAGCGCTATTGCGCGGTGGGCAGCGACAATGTCGAGGGCGGCCGGCTGGCCGTCGCGCACCTGGCCGCCGCGGGCCGTAAGCGCATCGCCTTCTTCGGGGCGACCGACGCGCCCGAGGCCGCGCTGCGGTTCGAGGGCTACAGGAAGGGCCTGGCCGAGGCCGGACTGGCCTTCGATCCTGCCCTGGCGGTCGCAACGCCTTACACGATGGAAGAAGCCCAGGAGGCCGCCGCCGCCTTCGTCGCCTCGGGCGTGCCGTTCGACGCGGTCTTCGCCTTCTCGGACGTCATCGCCCTGGCGGCGCTTCAGGCCCTGCACGGCGCCGGACGCAGCGTGCCGGGCGACGTGGCGGTGGTCGGTTTCGACGACATCGTCCTGGCCCGCCACAGCAATCCGCCGCTGACCACCATCCGCCAGGACCTGGAATATGGCGCGCGGGCGATGGTCGATCTGCTGTTCCGCCGCATGGCCGGCGAAGACGCGCCCTCGACCCTGGCCCCGGTCGAGCTCGTCGTTCGGGCTTCCAGCGTCTAGGCGCGCTCCAGCCTCGCGCGGCTTGGATCCTTGATCAGGTTGAAGACCAAGGCGCTGGCCAGGACCAGCGCCATGCCGGTCGCCAGGGCGAAGCCGGCGTGCGGGCCGCCAAAGGTGTCGCTGGCCGCGCCGATCGCCAGGGGCGAGACCACGGCCGACAGGCAGGTGACGAACAGGATGAAGCCTGCCGCCGCCCCATGCCGCGCGGGCGGAAAGCCGCTGATCGCCTTGGAGTTCAGGGTCGGATAGAGCACCGACATGAAGAGGCCCGACAGCGGCAGCAAGCTGGCCGCGGCGCCGCGTCCGCAGGCCAGGGCGCCGGCGAAGCAGGCCAGGATCGCCACCGCGCAGGCCGCCAGCATCCGCGTCCAGCCCAGCCGCTCCAGCGCCCAGGCCCCGGCGAAGCGTCCGACGGCGCGCAGGACGAAGAAGGTCGACAAGGCCCAGGCGCCGGGCAGCAGGGTCCTGGCGCCCTCGGCGGCCAGCAGGCTGGGCATCCAGACATAGACGGCCGTCTCGACCCCGACATAGAGAAAGATGCAGGCCCCGAAGCCGAGGGCGTGCGGATCGCGCGCGATGGCGGCGACGGCCAGGGCGCTGGTGCGCGACACCTCTCCGTCCGTCCTGACCGGCGGAAAGCGGACCACGGCCGCCACGACCAGCGGCGCCAAGGTCAGCAGGGCTGCGAGGCCATAGAGCGCGGTCCAAGGCAGGCCCGCCGCCAGCAGGCGCGCCACGACCGGCGGCCCGGCGATCGCGCCGATGGCGAAGACGCCTTCGGCCACGTTCATGGATCGGGTGTGGGCGCGAGGATCGGGCGACAGGTCGCCGATCAGGGCCAGGGCGCCCGTCTTGAAGACGCCGATCGACAGGCCGCTGGCGAACAACAGGGCCAGCAGCAGGGGAAGGTCGCGGTTCACGGCGACCAGGGCGCAGGCCAAAGCGAACAGCAGAAGACCCGCCAGGACCGTCGGCCGCCGCCCCCAGCGATCGGCCAGGCCGCCCAGCGCCAGGCCGGAGAGCGCGATCCCGGCCATGGTGGCGTACTGCAGCCCGCCGGCCCGCGTCAGGCTCAGGCCATAGGCCTTGGCGACCTGCGGGATCAGCACGCCCACGACGTTCGTCGTCATGGCCGTGACCAGGAACATCAGCCAGACGAGGCCGCGCAGAGCCCGGTCGGCGGAAACGGCGGACATGGACCCTGCTCCGGCGGTAGCGCGGAAGAGAGCTTAGGCCGCCTCGACGCCGATCGTCTTCAGTTCCTTGAGGAAGCGGGTCAGGCTGACGTGCGAGCGCTTCAGGCCGTGCATGACCTCGGGCTTGGCCAGGGCCGATTGCGGGACGATGAAGCCCTCGCGGCCGATACGTTGCGCCATGCCCTTGTCCAGCATCTCGACGAAGCGGCGACGCACGGTCTCGTAGGGCAGGCCCAGGGAGTCGGCGACCTGGCGCACGGTCAGCGGACGACGCTCGTGGTCCGGCGGGATGTCGTCGACATCGGCATAGACGCCGCCCCGGATGTGCGAACAATTGCCGGCCCACAGGGTGGTGAACACCAGGGCGTACAGCAGGTCGGATCCGTGGACCTCGTTGGCGATCTCGACCCAGCGCAGAATGTAATCCGTCGCGTAGCGAGTGGCCGCGCGCGCGTTGACGTACTCATCGGACATAGGTGACTCGGTTCCCCTGGCCGGCGGCTATAGCTCGACCTGAAAAGGATTGCATGGCTCACAGAACGACGCCATGCGACCTAGTTGCCCACTATGGGTACCCATCTCGGGCGCCCGCGACACGCTGCCGCAGGCCCTGAGGGGCTTGGGGAGGGCGCGGGGTTCAGCCCTTCGAGGGGCTCCAGTCCGGCGGGGCCAGCTCGAAACCCTCGAAGCGGAAACCCGGTGCGACCGTGCAGCCGACCAGGGTCCAGGCGCCCAGGCTGACGGCGGTCTGCCACCACAGCGTCGGCACCACCACCTGCGGCCGGCAGCCGGCGCGAAGGTCCGGACCCAGGACGTAGGCCTTGGCGCCCTGGCCGTCGGGCGGCGACAGGGTGATCGAGATCGGCGCGCCGGCGTACCAGTGCCAGGTCTCGACCGCGTCGACCCGGTGCCAGGCCGACATCTGCTCGGCTTCCAGCAGGTAGTAGATGCAGGTCGAATGGGCGCGACCGTCAGGACCCGGCGCGTCCTCGAAGGTGCGCGCGTACCAGCCGCCTTCCGGATGCGGCTGCATGTCCAGCAGCCGGATGATTTCCTTGGCGCCCAGGTCGCCGGCGACACCCTTCTCGATCACGCTGTTCATCCCTTGAAGCTGTCCTTGGCGGCCCGGATCTCGGCGAAGGCCTGGGCGGGCGTCGGCGCGTCCGGCCGCAGCAGCGGGGCGCGCAGGAACGGATTGGTCGCCTTCTCGGCGGCGATGGTGGTCGGCACCGTCGGCTCGCCGCGCTCGCGGGCGGCGAAGATGGCTTCCGAGCGCGCCTTCAGCGCCGGATCGCTGTCGACCGACAAGGCGAAGCGGGCGTTCGAGGCGGTGTATTCGTGGGCGCAGTAGACGGTGGTGGCGTCGGGCAGGTCGGTGATTCGCGTCAGCGAGTCCCACATCTGCTCGGGCGTGCCCTCGAACAGGCGGCCGCAACCCAGGGCGAACAGGGTGTCGCCGACGAAGGCGATGGCGTCCTCGGCGTCGTGATAGGCGATGTGGCCCAGGGTGTGGCCGCCGCTGTCGATCACCTCGAACCGAGTCTCGCCCAGCAGGACGACGTCGCCGCCGCGCACGACGCGGTCCAGCGGCGCAATGCGGGTGACCTCGGCCGGGCCGGCGATCGTCGCGCCGGTGGCCTTCTTGATCGCCTCGTTGCCGCCGGCGTGGTCGGGGTGCCAGTGGGTGTTGAGGATCAGGTCCAGGCTCCAGCCCAGCGTTTCCAGCTCGGCCAGGATCGCGTCGGCGTCCGGCGTGTCGATGGTCGCGACCTTGCCGGTGGCCTCGTCGCGGACGAGGAAGCCGTAGTTGTCGGACAGGCAGGGGAACTGGTGAACGGTCAGGGCCATGGCGCTTGCTCTATCGCGCCGACGCGGGCGCGAATACAAGGATGGGCTTGAGAACCGGGAGAAACAATGCGCCGCGACGTGCTCGATCTCAGGGCCTTCTACGCCGCCCCGCTGGGGCGCGCGGCGCGCACCATGCTGACGCGCAAGGTGGCCGAGGCCTGGGGCGACACCCGCGACCTGGACGTCCTGGGCGTCGGCTACGCCACGCCGTTTCTGGACGCGGCCCGCAGCAACGCCCGCCGGGTTGTGGCGGCCATGCCCGCCCAACAGGGCGTCGAGGTCTGGCCGCACGGCGGCCGCAACCACGCCTGCCTGGTCGAAGAGACCGCTTTGCCGCTGCCCAACGCCCTGTTCGACCGGGTGCTGGCGGTCCATGCGCTGGAGGAGGCCGACGACCCGGCCGCCCTGCTGTCCGAGATCGGCCGGGTGATGGCGCCCATGGGCCGGCTGATCGTCGCCGTGGCCTCGCGCGACGGCGTCTGGGCCGGGGCCGAGGGCACGCCGTTCGGCCATGGCCGCCCCTACAGCCGCAGCCAGCTGGAAAGCCTGATCCGCGAGGCCGATCTGGAGCCGGCCGGCTGGACGCGGGCGCTCTATGTGCCGCCGATGGGGGCGATGTCCGGCTGGGCCGAGGGGTTCGAGCAGGTGGGCGCGCGGCTGTGGCCGCGCTTCGCCGGCGTGATCCTGATGGAGGCCGTCAAGCAGACCTTCGCGGTCAAGCCGAGGGGGCACCGCGCCCGCGCCCGGGTCTTCGCGCCCGGCGTGCTTCTGCCCAGCCCGGCGGGGCCGGCGCCTGCGCGCCACGACGGCGGACGGCCCGTCCCGGGTCATCCGGCGCCCGTTCATCAGGCGCCGAGCCGTAACCCAGTCCAATCTTACTTGGAGCGAAGCGCGCGGACGCCTAGCTTGGAGTCGTAACAACCGTTTGCTCGTAGGAGCCGCGCCATGAAGATGATCGTCGCCGTGATTAAGCCGAGCCGCCTCGATGCGGTGCTCGAAGCGGTCACCGAGGCGGGGGCGTCGGGCCTGACGGTCACCGAGGTCCGCGGCTATGGCCGGCAGAAGGGCAAGACCGAGGTCTATCGCGGCGCCGAGTACGAGGTGAAGCTGCTGCCGAAGGTCAAGCTGGAGATCGCCGTTCCGACCGACGTGCTGGAGCCTGTCATCGAGGCTCTGCAGCGCACCGCCAACACCGGCAAGATCGGCGACGGCAAGGTCTTCGTCATGGACCTGGAGCAGGCCCTGCGCATCCGCACGGGCGAACGCGACGCCGCGGCGATCGCGGGCTAGCCGTCGAGTTCGCGCAGGTCGCGACCGCGGGTCTCGGCGCCGAACCGCGCCGTCAGCAAGGCGGCCAGGGCCAGGGGCGAGATGATCGCCAGGGCGGCGACCTTCAGCGGCGGCACGGCGGCCAGGATGCCCAGGCCCTGGGCGATCAGGCCGCCCGACTTGCTGCAGGCGGCGATCCAGCCCGTGGCCCGGCCGCGCACCGCCAGGGGATAGCTCTCGGCGGCATAGGGCAGCAGGATGGCCAGCAGGCCGTTGGTGCCGATGATCATCAGGGCCACGGGCAGGATCGGGCTGGCGCCGTTCTCGACCGACAGCACGCCGGCCACGCCGATGGCGCTGACCACCATCGTGGCGACCAGCGACCACTTGGTGCTCCAGCGGCTGTAGAGGAACGCGCAGACGAACACGGTCGGGAAGGCGATCAGGGCCGACTTGGCCAGGAGCTGGCTGGAGACGCCCATGCTGTAGCCCTTGGCCACCAGCTCGGCCGGCAGCCAGAGCAGCAGGCCGAAATTGACCAGTCCCCAAGCCACGGCGGCGATGCTGAGCGCGACGGTCATGCCGGCGTAGCGGCGCTCGATCGGCGGCGCGGTCAGGACGTGATGGTGGTCGGCGGCCTCCGCCGGGGTCTCGTCACGCTCGCGCACCACCGAGCCGAAGCGCTTCATGATCGCGTGGGCCGCGTCCAGCCTTCCGATGCTCATCAGGAACTTGGCCGACTCCGGGATCGCGCCGGAGAGGGCGATCAGGATCAGGCCCGTCGGCAGGTTCAGGAACCACATGATCCGCCAGCCGAACTGCGGCTGCAGCAGCGCCGACAGGCTGGACGAGGCCAGGTAGCCGCCCACCGCGCCCAGGCCGCCGACCAGCACCAGGCTCCAGCCGCGATGCTTCGACGGCATGGTTTCGGCCAGCAGGGCGTAGACCACGGGCAGCAGGCCGCCGGCGGCCGCGCCCATCATGAAGCACATGCCGACGTTCCACCAGAAATCGGGCATGGCGCCGCAGATCGAGGTGCCGACGAACATCACCGCCGACAGCAGGATCGACGCGCGGCGACCGAAGATGTCGGCCAGCACGCCCCAGACGATCGAGCCGGCCACCGTGCCGGTCAGGGCCGCGAACGGCAGCCAGGCGACCAGGGCCTTGCCGACCCCGTACTCCTTGATCATGCCCGGCACGACGAAGCCCAGGCTGGCGGGCTTCATCACGTCGATGACCAGCGCTACGACCAGGGTCAGCATCAGCCCCCAATGCGCGGGCGACAGCGGCGCGTCCTCGGGCGGGGTGATGTCGACGGTGTGATGGTCGTGGACGTGGTCGGCGCGACGCGGCAGCAGGCCCCAGCCGGCGATGGCGCAGCCGGGCGGGATCATCAGCATGCCGACCAGCATCCCGGTGTCCATCGGCATGCCCGCCAACCGGTAGCCGATGTTCGCGCCCATCAGGTACATCGGCACGTGCAGCACGACGCCGGCCGTCACCACCAGGCAGCCCAGCCAGAAGGCCCAGAGCCGTCGCCGGTCGGCGAGCACATGCGGAACCTTGGGCGGATCGAGGGCGGTCATCGTGGCTCCGGGGCGGTTAGGCTCTCTTTGTGGAGGACGTGATCCCCAAGCGGAGCCATAACACGGGTCCGCGCGTTGTCGAATCTCACGGCGTCCAGGGCGACATGCTTCCAGCCTCTTCCGTCTTCCGACCGGGCTATAATTGCTGGCGGGTCGAGTCCGCCGATCGCGTGGCGCTGTTCATCGACAACGACGAGGCGTTCGACGCGCTCAAACCGCTGATCCTGTCGGCCAAGAAGTCGATCTGGATCCTGGCCTGGGTGTTCGATCCCCTGACCCGCCTCGACCCGGACCGTGTGAAGAAGAGCCGCGATCCCACCCACGCCGACCGCATCGGACTGATCCTGCGGCGCCAGGCGGCGCTGAATCCGGCGCTGGATGTGCGGGTGCTGACCTGGGACATGCCGTTCCCGATCGCCGCCTCGCAGCTGTTTGGACCCCATCGCGGCGCGGCGTTCTTCGCGGGCTCGCGCGTGAAGTATCGCCTCGACGCCACCCTGCCGGCCAGCGCCTGTCATCATCAGAAGGCTGTGATCATCGACGGCGTCACGGCCTTCGTCAGCGGCGGCGACATCGGCGTCGACCGCTGGGACGACACCCGGCACCTGGACAACAATCCCCTGCGCCGCCTGCCGACCGGCCGCCACTACCCGGCCCGGCACGAGGTCTCGATGCTGGTCGACGGCCGGGCTGGCGAGGCGATGGCCGACCTCTTCATGGATCGCTGGCGCGCCTCGGGCGGCGAGCCGGTCGAGCGTCCGGAGCGGCCCGACGAGACGCCATGGCCGGACTACCTGCTGCCCGACTTGCGCCGCCTGCCGATCGCGGTGGCCCGCACCTCGGCCGCCTGGCAGGGCCGGCCGGAGATCACCGAGTGCATGCTGCTGCACCTCTCGGCCGTTCGGCGCGCCAAGCGGCTGATCTATCTGGAGAACCAGTACCTGACCTCGCCGATCATCGTCGAAGCCCTGGCCGAGCGCCTGGCCGAACCCGACGGTCCCGAGGTGGTCACGGTCGGTCCGGCCCGCAGTCCCAGCTATTTCGACCAGATGACCATGGACAGCGCCCGCACCGCAGCGATCAACCGCCTGCGCGCGGTCGACGTCCACAAGCGGTTCTCGGCCTTCTCGGCCCATACGCCCGGCGGCGGGCCGATCATCGTCCACTCCAAGGTGGCGATCATGGACGACTGGATGCTGCGGATCGGCAGCGCCAATCTCAACAACCGTTCGATCGGCCTGGACAGCGAGTGCGACCTGGCGTTCGAGGCGCACAACGACACCGAACGCGAGACGATCCGCGCCTTCCTGGGCCGCCTGGTCGGCCACTTCATCGACCGCTCGACCGCCGACGTCCTTGAAGCGATGGAGCGCGAGGGCGGCCTGGCCGCGGCGATCAACGCGCTGGACGTCAAGGGCGGCCCGCCCCGGCGGCTGCAGCCGGTGCCGGTCCGCAAACTCTCGGGCCCGCAGAAGTTCATCGCCGACTGGAGCCTGGGCGACGCCATCTCGCCCGACGACGCCTGGCGGCCCTGGGGCCGGCGCTCGCGCCTGAAGCGCGATCTCGTCCGGCTTACCGAGCCGCCGCCGGAGCCTCCGGAACATCTTCAGCCGTGATGCCCAGCTCGACCACCAGCGGCAGGTGGTCGGAGGCCAGGCGGGCGCGTCCGTCATAGGGCGAGCTGACGCTGCGCGTTTCCAGGCCCTTGGTCAGGAACACGTGGTCGATGCGCATGAACGGGAAGCTGGACGGGAAGGTCGCCGTCGCCGGATGCGGCCAGGTCGGACTGGGCGCCTGGGCGTCGCGCAAAGCCGTGCGCAGCATCCGATAGGTGGCCGAATAGGGCGTGGCGTTGAAGTCGCCCAGCACGACGCCGGGCGCGACCCAGCCGTCGGCTCCCATCCAGTCGGGACCCAGCAGGGCGGCGGCCTGGCGCTTCTGCTCCTGGGGCACGAGGCCCAGGTGGGTGTTGATGATCTGGACCTTGGTCCCGCCGACATCGACCTCGATCCACAACGCCCCGCGCGGCTCCAGGCCCGGCACGCGCTTGTAGAGCGGCAGGCCCCTGGCCTTGATGCGGCGTTCGGGCAGGGCGGTCAGGATGGCGTCGCCGTAGAGCTCTTCCTCGACCGTCATGGCCGGATGGAAGTGAAAGCTCATCTTCAAGAGTTCGGCGAGGCGGTGGGCCTGGTCGACGCCCTTGGTGCGGCGGCGGCGGACATCCAGTTCCTGCAGGGCCACGACATCCGGCTTTTCAGCCGCGATGACTTCCGCCACCCGCTCGACATCGAGCGCGCGGTCCGTGCCCACGCAGCGGTGGACGTTGTAGGTCATGAGACGAAGCGTCTTCATCCGTCGAAGAGATCGCCCGAAGCCGTCGGAAGTTCCTTGGACGGCGCCACGCCGTTACGGCTGAGCATGAAGAGGCAGGTCTCGGACCGCCAGTTCTCCAGCGCGCCGGCCGGGTTCATCGGCCGCGCTGGACCTTGTCCCGCGAAGGCCGCGCTGGCGTCGACGCGCAGGTTCAGGTCCGCCGTCAGAGCCATGAAGTCGGCCAGCGTGCAGAGGTGGATGTTCGGCGTCGACCACCAGGGCAGGGGCAGGGCCTTGGTCTCGGGCATCCGGCCGCGGCTCAAGAGCGACCAGCGCACGCGCCAGTGGCCGAAGTTCGGGAACGAGACGATGGCCCGGTCGGCGATGCGCAGCAGCTCGTCCAGCACATGGCGCGGGTTGCGCGTCGCCTGCAGGGTCTGGGACAGCACGGCATAGTCGAACGAGCGGTCGGGGAAGTGGTCGAGGTCCAGGTCCGCATCGCCCTGCACCACCGACAGGCCGCGCGCCATGCAGGCCGCCACGCCCGAGGCGCTGAGCTCCAGCCCGCGCGCGTCGACCTGCTTTTCGTGGCTCAAGAGGTCCAGCAGCACGCCCTCGCCGCAGCCGACGTCCAGCACGCGCGAGCCGGGCCGCACGAGGCGCAGGATCTCACGAAAGTCCTCGCGGATGACGGCGTTGGTCAAATCAGCCCCCGGTCGCGCTCGGCCGAGGCCAGGAAGCCTTCCAGGGCCGCGTCCATGACGGGCTCGTCCAGCAGGAAGGCGTCGTGGCCCTTGTCGCTCTCGATCTCAGCGAAGGCCGCGCGGGCGCCGGCGGCGGTCAGGGCGCGCACGACGTGGCGGTTCTCGGCGGTGGGGTACAGCCAGTCGCTGGAGAAGCTGAGCACGCAGAACCGCACGTGGCGGGCGCGGGTGAAGGCCTTGGCCAGCACCCCGCCGTGGCTGGCGGCGATGTCGAAATAGTCCATGGCCCGCGTGATGTAGAGATAGCTGTTGGCGTCGAACCGGTCGACGAAGCTGGACCCCTGGTGGCGCAGGTAGCTCTCGACCTGGAAGTCGGCGTCGAAGCCCCACGACAGGCCGTCGCGTTGCAGCTCGCGGCCGAACTTCCTCTGCAGGGCGGGCTCGGACAGATAGGTGATGTGCGCGGCCATC
>FTCT01000338.1_pt1 | contig 21861 bp, 23 predicted proteins | sample 1658881 | NCBI WGS metagenome assembly FTCT01 (sample SAMEA3914864, study PRJEB12502) | metagenome | biome: forest; material: soil | place: USA | collected 2012-03-12 | depth 0.3 m | reverse complement strand
TTTTAAGTGGCGGAGACGATGGGATTCGAACCCATGATACCCTTTTAGGGGTATGCTCATTTAGCAAACGAGTGCCTTCAGCCTCTCGGCCACGTCTCCTTCACACATCGTGCTTAGCCAATTTGTTTTTGAAAGGCAATCCGGCAACGGAAAATGTTCACAGCCGTTGACGCCTTACGTGGAACATGGCCTGATATGGATGACGAAGGACGGCACATGAGCGATTCCGATCCGGAAGACGACGAGCCCATCGAGGCGGAAACCGTGGAAGCGTTCCACGGCACGGTCGCTACCGACGACGGCCGCCACGTCCTGGTCAGCATCACCGTCGGCGGCGAAGACAAGGTCCTGGCGTTTCCCGCCGACGAAGCCTTGCCGTTGGCCTTCAGCGTGCTCGGCACCGAAGGCACCTGCCGGTCCGTCGCCCACCCCGAAAATCGCGGCACGCCGCTGGTACCCGTACAGTCCTACCAACTTGGGCTCGATGCCGATGGCGAACCCGTGGTCACCTTCGAGGGCCCCAACGGCGGCCATATCTCCTTCGTCCTGCCGAGCGACGCCTTGTCGCGGCTGATCGGCGACCTCGGCACGCTCAAGGCCCTGGCCGGAACCGAAGGCCAGACCCGACAATAAGGAGATTGCCAGTGTCCGTATTGCGTCTCGCTCCCCTCGCCGGTCTTCTGGCGCTCCTTATCGCAGGCCCCGCCTCCGCGCAGAGCGACAGTCGGGTCGTCTGGAGTTTCACGGCCAGGAAGATCGATGCGAGGACCTACGAAGTCCATATGACGGCGACCATCCAGGCCGGCTGGCATCTGTATTCGCAAGTACCGTCGCCGGATCACAGCCCAACGCAGTTCACCTTTACAAAATCACCGCTGGTCGTCCCGATTGCCAGGACAGCGGAAGTTGGCAGGCTCATTACCGCCCCGGATTCGGCCTTCGATGCCAAGCGGAGATACTATCAGAACAGCGTCGACTTCGTGCAGAAGGTCCGGGTCAAGGAAAAGGCGCCGGCCGCGCTGACGGGCAGCGTCAGGTTTACGGCGGCGAGCGATTACGCCATGTTGCCCGCCACGAAAGAGTTTACCGTCGCATTGAAATAAGCCCTCCGGCCGGAGCCCATGGCCAGGCCCGACACCAAGGAGACTGACCGTGTCCGTACTGCGCCTCGCTTCCCTTGCCGGTCTTCTGGGGCTTCTCGTTGCCGGACCGGCCTCGGCACAGGTCGAAAACCCCGTGAAGTGGAGCTTCACGGCCAAAAAGATCACCACGACGATCTACGAGGTCCATATGACGGCAACCGTCGATGCCGGCTGGCGGCTGTACAGCCAGCAGGCCGGCGAAGGCCCGGTGCCGACACGCTTCACTTTAAAGACATCAGCGCAAATCGCCCCCACCGGCAAGATCATGGAAGTCGGCAAGGCGATCGTGGCCCAGGACACGGCCTTCAATGCCAGGCTGAAATACTATCAGAACCAGGTCGACTTCGTGCAGAAGGTCACCGTCAAGGGCAAGGCGCCGGCCGCGTTGAAGGGGACCGTCGAATTCATGGTGTCGGACGACCATGAGTCGCTTCCGCCCAAGGACATCGATTTCAGTGTCGCGCTGAAGTAACCGGCGCATCCACGAATTCACCTACGATTTCGTCGATATCCCCTACGTCATAGACGCGGTCGGCACGGGAGGGACTGTCCACGGCAAAGCCGCGCGCCTCGACATGCGCCGAAACGACATCGTACAGGGTCGGCTTGCGCTCTCCCAGAACCAGGACGCTCTGTAGAAGCGCACGGTGCTTGTCGATTTCGCCGACGACGGCACCGTAATGGCGATTACCCGCGGAGATATCCGAAAATATGACTTTGCGTTCCGCCAGGTCGAAGACCAGAGGCATATGCGAGGTATTTGGCGCGGTCAGGTCGAACTTCAATGCGACCGATTGCGGCTCATAAACCGCGCCGCTTCTCAGTGCATCACGCTGCATGAAGCCGGCGAAACAGGGAAACTTCGAAAAGGCCTGGCCGCGGAAGGAATGCACCGTCGCCGCCACGTAACGAATGCCCTGCGTCACCAGTGAGGCAATATCGAAATCTATGAATTCAGAAGCGCCGTCCGGCGCGTCCTGAATGTCACCCGAATGGACACATCCGGGAAACTGGGTGTTGGTAAAGGCAACATGCCCCTTCACCGCAAGGCTTTCGTCGTACATGACGATCGACAGGTCGACGTCGATATAGCCGATCCAATAGACGAATAGCCGAATGATGTCGCCCGTGAACGGATACCGGCTGCCCTTCGTCACCGGGCTTATCGTAGCGGAATCGCCGCGGCGATTGAACGGAACCAGATGTTCCTTGAGTCGCGGATCGATATAGGTCGCGCCGAGCGGCGGCAGCTCCTTTAACCGGCCCATCAGTTCCGCGCGCAGCATGGCCATCGCATCGCCGGCCACGCGTGGATCGATTGCCCGGCGTCGGTCAGGTTCGACCTGCATGCGATTCTCGCTGCCCTTCGGCAGGAATATCCGCAAGGCCTGCCGGTCCCGCGCACCGAAATATTTGAGAAGCTCGAACAGACGCTGGATCGGTATATGCGGTAAAACCTTGCACGCAACGGCCAACACGGCATCAGGGTCCGGTCCCGACCTCAGCAGATGGTCCAGCCGGCGCATCAATTCGCCCGGCCGCTGCCCAAGCGTCGCCAGCATTTCCGGTGAAAAGTCTTTCGCCCGCAGCCCTGTCTCTACGGTCCGGTTGAAGGTCACGATCGCCTTAGGCGCGTTGCGTAAGGCGTCGAACGCCGCGGCCGCCTTCGGAAACCGGCCGCGGTTGCGCGCCGAACCGACATGAACGTGCTCGGCGAACCTCAGCCATCGTTCGCGATGGCGCAGCAGATCTTCTTCGAGGTTTGCCAACCCGTCCAGCATTCCCAGGAGCCTGGCCTTGTGCGCGGTACTCAGACGAAACTTCACCGGGTCTTTCAGCGACAGGTCGGCTTGCGGCGTACTGACGAGCGCGGCGACACGCAGAACATCGGTAGCGCTCTTCAAATGCGGCCGAACGGCCTCGACGCCACCCAATAGATAGACGAAAGGCAGGGTTTCGCGGAACAGCGCAGCCGGCACGCGCAATGCGGCCCGCTCACCGATCATGTCGAGCAGCCAGGCCTTCTCGTCGGCCGACAATGACGACGGCCGCGCCAAAAGCGCCTCGGCCCGTGCAATCGCGTCTTCACCGGACAGATGGCCCAACGGCTTAAGCGGCGTCAGCTGGCGATAGTTATAGCGCTGCCCCGACGGCGAGCGCAGCTCAGCGACACTGAACTGGCAGATCGGGCACGCTCCGAAGGCGTCGAGATCGAATTGCTGAAGATCGATGACATGCCCGCACGACAAGGTGGTATACGCCTTGGGGCGGTAGCCCAGCGCGGACTTTATGGCCCCGACCACGCGATTCAGAAAATAGTCGCGCTGGTCCGGCACGTCATACGGAAAGCCACTGAACAGCCTGATGTAGTTCACATCCTTTCCCGACAGCGTCGCGAGAAGGGCCAGCAGGCGACCGCGCTCCGCCTGGAAGGCGTCGCCGTCGAGGCCGGCAAGCGCCGCCATCAGGTCGTCGGTAAACGTAAACCCCATCGTGGCGATCTCGGCATTGAGAATCGCCACCAGGCTGGCGGGCGTCTCGCCGGATTTGCCGCCAATCCGGACCTTTGAAAAAAGCCGGATTTCGTTGGCCGTCATAATATCCCCCCGGACAGAAAACAAATCGGGCAGCTAGTGCGAAATAGAAGGAAGCACACCCATGGGTTTTCTGCCATGACGGTAGAGGCGCCCGCGCCGGCCGTCAATTGGAAGCTTGCTCCGATCTTCATTCGCTGCCTCGAGCGACTCGTGGTCCGATAGGCCATGGCCTACGACCTGGACCGCTTTGGCGATATCTATCTGGCGCGACACCCGTCCGAGCGCGAGACGATCGCGCGCAGCTTGGACCAGCTGGGCCAGGTCGGCGACCGCTTTGCGCGTGCGAGCTTTCCCGCGCATATCACGGCGTCCGTCCTGATCCCGCAGGGCCCAAGCCTTCTGACCATCTGGCATCCGCTGCTCCAGGCGTGGATTCAGCCCGGTGGCCACGTCGATCCCGGCGAAACCGCGCTCCAGGCCGCCCTGCGCGAGGCCGAAGAAGAGACAGGCTTCGTCTGCGAACTGGCGCAGGACGACGACGTTCCCTACGATATCGATTGCCTGTTCGTGCCGCCCAACCCCAGGAAGGGCGAGCCCGAGCACTGGCACATCGATTTCCGTTATCTGATGCGGCCCGTTGCCCAGGCGGGTGAGCCCGAATTGCCGACGGCATGCATTCCCCTGGTGCACCTCGGCGCCATGAGCCCGTCGCTCAAGCGACTGGCCGACAAGATGCTGGGCGATTTGCGCCTGCCATCGTGAAACGATAACGGGCGCCTTCTCAGGCGCCCGTCGCGATATTCTGGTTATAAGCCGATCAGGCGTTGTGGATCTGCAGCTGCTTGCCGAAGATCTTCATGTCGACCATCGGCTTCACGGTCCGGTCGTCGAGCAGGCCGCGCTTCGACAGGTCGTTGAACAGGCCACCCTTCGGCTCGTAGAAGCCGACCTGCATGCCGTAACGGTCGTTGATCACGTCCGTGTCGATTTCACGCACGGCGTGGAACGACGAATTGGTCTTGAAGAACAGGACGAAGTTATTCGGCTTGTACGGAGCCACCTTGACGACTTCGAAGTCCTCGAACGGATGGTGCAGGTCGCCGTAGCAACGGACGCCCGGCGTCTTGGGCCGCGAGAATTCCGTGCCGTACTTTTCATAGCCCGCCGCATCCGGGAAGGAGAAGATGCAGGTGAAGACCCGGTTCGGCGAATCCGTGTGCGGCCCAATGCTGTAGCCCTTGTCGTGACGCTGCACGAACATCATCGAACGCAGGGCGCCGAAGAAGTCGGGATTTTGCGCGTCTTCGCCGAAACGGATGTCGAAATAGTAGGGATACTTCTTGTAGACGGTACGGGCGAAGAAATTATCTTCGAACAGGGCCTGGCGCAGTTGGTCCCAGAAGGCCTTGGCTTCCGGCGCGGCTTCATAGTCCTGCTTCAGGTCGACCTGCTTGCGCTGATGGTACGGCGTCGCCTGGCGGCGCTTGGCGGATTCCTTGGCGGCGATCCACTCCTGGCCGGCAGTATATTGGAAGAGATTGTATTTACGAATATTATCGTAAATCTCCTGGGGGAAGAAGTCCGCGATCTCTATGTGCGGGCTCGGAATGGTGTCGACCGTCGCGTCCTCGAACTTCTTTTCAATATGAGCACGCAACGCTTTGATATCAAACATAATTAATCCCCAATATGAAATATAGACTATCGCTCTAGGATAGCGGTCTTTCAGCTTTTGTCAATAATTCCGGCCCCGCATTATGCTGCAAATGCGAGAAAAACTTAACTGTGCAAATTCATGGAATTGTTAACCAGAACCGGCAAACAGACACCGGATCGCACGGTTCGGATGCCGGCAAGGCCCTTCAACTTTGGTTGCAATGTTGCGCCGCGGCACGACCCATGCCGCCCTTATTCTCCAGCCCTTGTTCCCGTCTACGTTTTTGCGGCGCGGCTGTTACCCTCCCGGCATTGACGAACACAAAGGGAGACGTCGACATGGCCACCGTAGCCACTCAAGGCAGCAACAATACCGCAATTATCATCCTGGCGATCCTGATCGTCGCCATCCTGGCTGTCGGCGGGGTTTATCTGATGCAGGACCATCGCTCGGGCAGCGAACGCGTCGGGGACGCCGTGGCCGCCTTGCCGAAAGGCGTGGACAAGGCCGCCAACAAGCTGGGCGACCAGGCGCCGGCGAAGAATGTCGAGCGTAACCTCAAGGACGCCACGAACTAATTTACCCGACAGAAAAGCAAAAGGCCGCCCCGCATCAAACGGGACGGCCTTTCCGTTTTTTAGATCTTGGCCAGTCTTCGCAAGGTCTCGCGTTCGCCCGCCGCGGCCGATGACATCAGTCCGACCACTTCGCGCGTCGCATCTTTCAGATCCGCCCCATCGCGCACGGCGTCGAGATGGTCCTCAAACCAGGCGTCCAGACGTTCGACCTCACCGTCCTGGACCAGGCCTTCCGGCGCCAGGGCCAGGGTCACCGCCGTCAGGGCGCGAACCGCGTTGGCGCGTTCGACAGCCTTGCTGCGATAGCGGTTGAGGATGCTTTCGACAGTGGCGGCGAAGGCGGGCAGATCGCTGTTGTCGGTTGGCAATGTCATACGCAGCCCTTCATGTTGACGTTAAGGTCAACCATAACGCGTCGGGTGTAAGAACGGTGTTGGGAACGGTTTCGGTTTCACAAATTCGGCGGAATGCCCTGTCTTTAGCCCGTCTTGTCGAAAAAGCCGGGCGCGTTAACCGGCCCCTAAGCCGATCTTGGTAAGGTATGCCCGTGGGCAAAAAGCCCGGAAGCCGCCTCGCGAAGGTCATGAACGTCCCCGTCAACGCGCGCGCCGTAAGAACGGCCGCCGAAGCCACTGGCGATACCGCCGACCGCCGCGGCCCCTTCCGCCCCACCCGGCTGGTGTCGGCGCGGGAACGAAAGAGCGGCGACATGTTCGTTCGCCTGTTCCGCACCATCGACCGTATCGCGCTGATGGGATTTGCCCTGTTTGCCGCCGGCCCCGCCCTGCCCGCCGGTGTGTTCAGGAGCCCGCTCGGCGACATCCTGCCCTTTATCGCCGCGACGCTCACCGTCTATGTCCTGCTCGACGCCGGCGCCATGTACCGCTTCGGCCGCAAGGCACGCCTGTCGCGCCACGTCGCCAAGCTGATGTGCATCTTCGCCCTGGCCTTCGTCGTCTCGGCCTTCGTCAAGCACTTTTCGCCCAATCACGACGTGGTCGTCGAACGCCTCAAGTTCTGGATCGTCGCCACCACCAGCTATTTTACGCTCCAGCACCTCCTGTGGTGGCTGATCGTGCGCCGCTGGCGCAGCGAAGGAAAGCTTACGCCGTCGATCGTCATCGTCGGCGCCACGCGCCACGCCGAGAAGCTGATCAAGGCGGCGATCGCCGAACGCAACGTCAATGTCCTCGGCATCTTCGACGACCGCCTGGCCCGCGCCCCCGAGGCGGTCGCCGGCGTGCCGGTTCTGGGCGATGTCCAGGGCCTTCTGGCGCACAAGATCACGCCTTACGTCGACCAGGTCGTCGTCGCGCTGGACACCTCTGCCAAGGCGCGCGTCAAAACCATCGTCGAAAAGCTGCGCGTCCTGCCGAACGAGGTCTCGCTGTTCATCGACGTCGACAACGAAGCCGACGGCCGCACCGCGTGGTCGCGCGTCGCCGACATGCCGCTGGCGCGCGTCTCCGGGATTTCCGATGACGAACGCAAGGCGCTGGTCAAACGCGTCCAGGACCTGGTCATCGGCGTGACGGCCTTGATCGTCTTTTCGCCGATCATGCTGGCCGTCGCCATCGCCATCAAGCTCGACAGCCCCGGCCCCGTCTTCTTCCGCCAGCGCCGCCACGGCTTCAACAACGAAGCCATCCGCGTGTGGAAGTTCCGCTCGATGTACACCCACATGACCGACCACACGGCGCAGCAGCAGGTGACCAAGGGCGACCCGCGCGTCACACGCGTCGGCCGCTTCATCCGCAAGACGAGCATCGACGAGCTGCCGCAGCTGTTCAACGTCATCAAGGGCGAAATGTCGCTGGTCGGCCCGCGCCCGCACGCCATCGGCATGAAGACAGGCCCTGACGAGTCGGCGCGTCTCGTCGCCGAATACGCCTGGCGCCACCGCATGAAGCCGGGCGTCACCGGCTGGGCGGCCATCAAGGGCTCGCGCGGACCGCTCGACCACGCTGACGACGTGCGCCGTCGCATCGCGCTCGACGTCGAATATATCGAGCGTCAGTCCCTTTGGCTCGACCTCTATATCCTGGCCATGACCATTCCTTGCCTTTTGGGCGACGCCGAGACGGTGCGGTGATGTTCTTCAAGGGCCTCTGGGGCTATCTTCCCGCCAACATCCTGCAGGGCATCATCGGCTTCGCGACGCTGATGGTGTTCACACGCTTTTTGACTCCCGAAGCCTACGGGCAGTACGCCCTGGCTTTCGGCCTGTCGTCGCTGGTCTACACGCTGGTCTTCACGTGGATGGAAGCCGCCATGGCGCGCTTCTATATCGCCGAGTCGCGCGATGAAGACGAGGCCCCCGCGCTTTACGGCACGGTCTATCGCAGTTTCGCCGCCGTCACCGCGGCTTTTGCCGTCGTGGCGACGATTGTCCTGCTCGTCTGGCCGTCGGCCGGCAGCCTGAAGACGGCAATCGCCCTGGCCCTGACGACCCTGATTCCGCGTTCGCTGATCCGCCTCGTCCAGGAACAGCGCCGCGCCGAAGGCCGGGTCGGCGCGGCCTCTATCGTCGATATGATCCAGACCGCCGGAGGGTTCGGCCTCGGCGTCGCCTGCGCCGTGATCGGCATCGGCGGGGCCTCGCCGATTGTCGGCACCGGCCTGATCGGGGCGCTCACCCTGCCCTTCGTGGTGCGCGAAGACTGGGGCCGGGCCGTGCGCGGCCGCTTCGACGCCGGCCGTGCGAAATCCTATGCCCGCTACGGCTTTCCCCTGGCCTTAAGCCTGGTCCTGACGCTGGCGCTTTATACCGCCGATCGCTTCCTGATCGCCGGCTTCCTCAATGAAGCCCAGGCCGGCGCCTATCACGCCGGCTACAGCCTGGCCTCGCGCATCCTCGACGTGTTGTTTATCTGGTTCGGCGCGGCCGGCACGCCCGCCATGGTCCAGGCGCTGGAGGCCGGCGGAGAAGGCGCGTTGAAAGTCGCCGCGCGCCAGCAATTGACCACCATGGCCTTCGTGCTTTTCCCCGCGGTCGGCGGCCTCGTCATGGTGGCGCCGGCGCTGGGAGAGATCGTAATCGGCGAGGCCCTGCGAGAGCCCGCGCTCAGCGTCACGCCGCTGATCAGCCTCGGCGCGCTGTTTTCGGGCCTCAACACCTACTACTTCCTCCAGGCCTTTACGCTGGCCAAGAAGACGCGGCTTCTGGTCGTCGCCATGGCCGTGCCCGCCGTCGCCAATATTGCCCTGAACCTGGCCCTGATCCCGCCGTTCGGCCTGATCGGCGCCGCCTGGGCAACCGCGCTCAGTTTCGGAATAGGTCTCGCCGCCTCGTGGGGACTGGGCCGGGCCGCGCTGCCCTTGCCGGTGGCGGCCACCGAGCTTTTCATGACCGCGGCATCGGCCATCTTCATGATGGCGGTCGTGTCGCTGCTACCCAATTACGGCGGCGTCGTCGAGCTGGCGGCCAAGGCCGCCACGGGCGCGGCCGTCTACGCTGTGTTGGCCTGGCTGCTGGACCTCAACGGCATCCGCGCCGCCGCGGGGCCCCGTCTGGTCCAAATCTACACGCGTCTAAGAGCCAAGGTCTTCGCCTGATGAGCGTCCCCACGCCCCTTCGCAATACGGCCTTCGAACTGGCCCGACCGGATCTGTCGGTCCTGATCCCGTTCTACAAGGAATCGCCGCTCGACCTCTTGAAGGCCCTGTCGAGCCGGGATCCCCACGCCGTCGAGATCATCGTGCTCGACGACGGCTCGGCGCGTCCCGATATCACGACCGAGGTCGCGGCCTTCATCGAGACCTCGCCCCTGGCCTGCGAACTGATCACCCTTCCCGAAAACGAAGGCCGGGCACGTGGCCGCAACCGATTGACGACCGCGGCGCGCGGCGAAACCTTCCTCTTCCTCGACGCCGACATGCTGCCCGACGACGCGGGCTTCCTCGACCGCTGGCTGTCCATGGCGCGCGAAAAACACGCCGTCGTCTTCGGCGGCTTCTCATTGCTGCAGGCGCCGCGCGACGCGAAATTCGCCGTCCATCGCCAAATGGCCGGTCACGGCGACTGCCTGCCGGCGTCCGAGCGCGGCAAACAACCCGAAAAATACGTCTTCACGTCGAACCTGCTGGTCCGCCGCGACGTGTTCGACGTCGAAGGCTTCGATCCCGCCTTCACCGGCTGGGGCTGGGAGGACGTCGAATGGGCCATGCGCGTCGCCGCGCGTTACGGCGTCGGTCATATCGACAATACCGCCACCCATATGGGCCTCGACACGGCCGAGACCCTGGCGCGCAAGTACGAACAATCGGCCGCGAATTTCGCCCGCGTCGTCGGCAAGCACCCGGACGTGGTGGCGCAATATCCCAGCTACAAAGTGGCGAAGCTTTTGAAAAAACTGCCCCTGCGTGGGGCATTACGCGGTGTCGCCAAGGCACTGGCCATGACCCCCCTGCCGACGGCCGTGCGTGCGCGGCTGCTGCGTCTGTACCGCGCGGCCCTATATGCCGAGGTGGTGTAATGGAACCCTATTCAGCCGATCGCTCATTGTATGGGAAACTGCGCCGCCGCGTGGCGCGCCTGGTGACCCAGAAGCCCGCAACCTTATCGGGTCTGCGGCGTCCGCTGCTGACGATCAGCTTCGACGACGCCCCCGTCTCCGCCGCGCGCGAAGGCGCCGACATCCTGAAAAAGCATGGCGTCCACGCCACCTATTTCATCTCGACCGGCCTGTCCGGCCGCGACAGTCACCTCGGGGAATATACGACACCTGAGGATATCAAGACCCTGCACGCGGCGGGGCATGAGATCGCCTGCCATACCCATACCCATATCGACTGCGGCCGGGCGTCCACACGCGACATCGCCCAGGAACTGCAGCGCAATCACGACGCGCTCAGACTGATGGGCTTAACAGCACCGCGCACCTTCGCCTACCCGTATGGTGACGTGTCGCCCGCCGCCAAGGGCCTGCTCCACGATCGCTACCTGGCGTCGCGCGCCCTTCATCATGGCCTGATCACTTCGGGAAGCGATCTCAACCAGGCGCCCGCCGTCGGCATCGAAGGCCAATGCGGCGAACAGACCGCCATGACCTGGCTCGACAAGACGGCGAAGACGCGCGACGCCTGGCTGATCCTCTACACGCACGACGTCCGCGAAGACCCGTCGGATTGGGGTTGCACGCCGGCCGCGCTCGACCGCATCCTCGACCAGGCGCGCACCATGGGCTTCGAGATCGTCACCTTCGAAGCCGGCGCCCGCCGCGCCCAAGGGTTGCCGCAGGCTCGCGCGGCCTGATTTCGCAATTGCACACGCGGTCGCATCGCTCTAAACAGCGGCGACCTTGAAAAAAACGTGTGTGTAATGAGCCATCCCGAACTGCTGCCCGGCCTGTCGGCCGTTTGCGGGCAATACGATGCCCTGTTCTGCGACATCTGGGGTGTGATCCACAACGGCCGCCAGCACTTCCCGCCAGCCTACGAGGCTTTGAAGCGCTTCAAGGCCGAACGCGGTCCCGTCATCCTGATCTCGAACTCGCCGCGCCCGCGCGACAGCCTGACCGCACAGCTGGCGTCGCTGGGCATTCTGGACGACGGCTTTTCGGCGGTCATTTCGTCGGGCGACGCCACGCGCGAATACCTGCGCGCCTACGCCCCGAAGGGCAAGGCATGGCGTATCGGCGACCCGCGCGAACAGACGCTCTATGACGGCATCGATATCGCGCTCGACGGCACGCCGGAAGACGCCGCCTTCATCTCGTGTACCTCGCCCTATGACGACGAGCACGACACACTCGACCGATACCGCGCCGATTTCGCGATCGCCGCCGGGCGCGGTCTGCCGATGATCTGTGCCAATCCCGACAAGGTCGTGCAGCGCGGCGACAAGATCATCATGTGTGCGGGCTCCCTGGCCGACCTCTATATGGAGCTCGGCGGCGAGGCCATCATGGCGGGCAAGCCGTATGCGCCGATCTACGACCTGTGCTACGCAGCCCTCGACACGATGACCGGCAAGCCACACGACAAGGCGCGGATTCTCGCCGTCGGCGACGGCCTGCCGACCGACGTCCTGGGTGCCAACGGCCAGGCGCTCGACCTTTTGTTCATCGCCGCCGGCATCCACGCCGTCGAAGCCACCGACGCGAACGGGCGGCTCGATCCGCTGCTGTTGAAGGGCCTGCTCGACAAGGAGGGCGCCGAGGCGCGCTACGTCGCCGACGCCCTGCGCTGGTAATTACACGCGCTTGCGATAGACGATAAATCCTGACCGATCGGCGACCGCGTCATAGACGCGACGCGCCGCCGCATTGGTCTCGTGCGTATGCCAATAGACGCGCGTGACACCCTGGGATTTCGCGTCGGCGTAGACACCTTCGATCAGGGCCCGTCCGACGCCCTGCCCGCGCACTGCCGGCGCCGTGAACAGATCCTGCATATAGCAGGTCATGTCGCTGGCCGACGTACTAAGATGATAAAGATAGTGGGCGATGCCGACCAGCCGTCCTGCGGTTTCGGCGACCAGCGCATGGACCGGCACAGCGGGATCGAGGAAGCGCCGCCATGTTTCGTCGGTCACAGCGCGCGGCAGCGCGGTCGTTCCTTCCCGGCCATAGAAGGCGTTATAACCGTCCCACAGGGGCAGCCATTGCGGGAAGTCGTCGGGCGTCACGGGGCGGATCACAACGGCCATTCACGTTCCTTGGCTGCGTAAAGTAAGCCCCGCCCACCGCCTTCGCCATAAACGGAGAGGGCCAGGAACGGCAGCGACCGGAAAGAGTTTGGCAGACCAGCAATAACGGTCAAAATAAACTCCTGTTTCCAAAAGAAAACGCGGCAGCCCTTCGGCTACCGCGCTTTCGTACCATCTGTCGCCACGGCTCTTCTGGCCGTGCGGCGTCTTTGCTTTTTCCTGTCCGACTTTTATGTGTCGCGCATCTTAATCCGAAAAGTGCGGACACTTTTCGGGATGCGCTTTAGTCGAACAGGGCGTCGATATCGTCCTGGCTGTTCGTCTTGCCCATGTCTTCGGGCGCAATGTCGAACAGGGCGTCGATATCGTCCTGGCTGTTGGCCTTGCTGGCGTCTTCGGGCTCGGGCTGCGGCGCGGGGGCAGGCGCGGCGGCGGCGGGCTTCGGAGCAGCCGGCTGAGGGGCCGGAGCGGGTTTGGGTGCCGGCGCGGGTGCGGCCGGTTGCGGGGCGGGCTTCGGTGCCTCGGCAGCGGGCTTCGGCGCAGGCGCCGGAGCGGGTGCCGGAGCTTCCGCCGCTGGAGGCGCGTTGACCGGATCGGCCGCGGGGAACGGTTCGTCGAACATCGCGTCGATGGCGTCCTGGCGCGTTTCGGGACCACCGATGGCGGGACCGTTGAGCAGCAGGTCGCGGCGGCGAATCTCGTCGGCCGACATTTCGGTCGGCAGCGAATCCTCGACACCCAGGGTGGTCGCCAGGCGGCCGACGCGTTCCTCGATCTGTTTCAGGACGTTGACGACCTTCGACACGCGCTGGCCGGTGATGTCCTGGAAGCTGCACGCCTCGAAGATCTTCATGATCTCGTCGTCGACAGCGTTCTTGTATGCTGTATCAGCGCTTTGCATGCCCATGATGGCTTCCGCCGAGTTCATGATGGCGTGGGTGGCGTTTTCGGTGTCGCGGGTGATCGCTTCCAGTTCGGCGCCGGCAGTCGGGATCCGTTCGTGCGAAATGTCGTGCGGACGCATTTCGCGGATCTCTTCCTTGGCCTTGGCGATGTACCCGGCAATGATCCGGAACTCTTCCGAGCGGCGCTTGTCGAGCTGCTGGAAGAAACCACGCATCAGGGCAACCAGCGCTTCCGACTGCTGCATCAGGTTGATGAGCTTGGGCTCAAGCTCACCGACCATAGCAGGATCGAAATCCATGCCGTCGTCGGGCCTTTTTTCTGCGGGCTGGGCCATAGTAACTATTTCCGAAAAAGGAACTTAAAACTCGCCGAGAACAGCGGTGATCTTCTGCTTCAGAGTCGCCGCGTTGAAAGGCTTAACGATATAGTTGTTAACGCCGGCTTTCTTCGCCGCGATAACGTTTTCCGTCTTGCTTTCCGCCGTGACCATGATGAACGGCGTGCGCTTGAGCACGTCGTCAGCGCGGACCTTGAGCAAAAGCTCGTAGCCGGTCATGGGTTCCATGTTCCAGTCGGAGATGACCAGGCCGTAAGAGCCCTTTTTCATCTTCTCCAACGCTTCGGTGCCGTCCGACGCTTCTTCGACGTTCTCGAAGCCAAGCTGCTTCAAAAGATTCGAGATGATGCGCAACATGGTCTTGTAGTCGTCGACCACCAGGACCGGCATGGACATATCAATGGCCATGTGAGTAATGCCCCACTTTTTCTAAGTGAACCTGCAACGTGCAGCTTCTTCGGTTAAGACATGAGCCAATATGAAGCAAACCCGATAAAATCAGGTTAAGACCGTTTCGGAATATTTCCATTATAATTCAATGATATAACCCCTATTAACCACGAATATGGTGAAATTTTGGGACAGTCTCGTCATCTATTTTGAAAACGAACGCCGTTCTTTGGTTAATGCGCCCGTGAATGCGCCGCAAAAAAAGCGGTTTCCGTTTTGCGTGGGTTTGGATTAGGGGAAAAGCAGTTTCAAATTGGACGTCCCATGCCCTCCGCCTACTATCTCGATGAACTGAGCCTTGAACAGACCGCTTCGCGCACCTTTGGGGTCGACGACGCGGCGATCAACGCCTTTGCCGACGTCTCGACCGACCATAACCCCGTCCACGTCGATGAGGCGTTTGCGCAGGCCTCGCCGTTCAAGGGCCGTATCGCCCACGGCATGCTGATGGGTGCCTATATCTCGGCGACGCTGGCCGGCGAATTGCCGGGCCAGGGCGCCATCTACGTCTCGCAGACGCTGAACTTCAAGCGCGCGGTCCGCCCGGGCGACGAGGCCACGGTCATCGTCACCATCACCGATATCGACCGCAAGTCCGGTCACGTAACCTTGTCGACCAAGGTCCTGGTGCGCAACAAGACCTTCGTCGACGGCACCGCCGTGGTCATTGCCCCCAAACGCCCTGCCTGAAGACATTCCCGTGTTTCCCGCCCTCCCCACCGCTTTTCGGCCGAAGTCGATCGAGGTCCACCGCCTGAGCCTCGACGCGGAACGGCACGTCCGCGACGAAGCGGAAACGCGCGGCCCTGCCCAGCCCTCTGGCCTGCCCGCCGGCGCTTCGGCCGCGATCGGCAGTTTCGACGGCGTTCATCTCGGCCACCGCCAGGTCATCGGGCTGGCGGTCGAGGCGGCGAAACGCGAGAACAAGCCGGCGGCTGTCATCTGCTTCGATCCGCACCCACAGGATTTCTTCCGGCCGGACGGCGGCCCCTTTCACCTGATGGACCTGTCCCAGCAATTGCGCGCCTTCGAGGCGTTGGGCGTCGGTTATGCCTATGTCCTGGCCTTCGACGCGCGCATGTCGCAGCTGTCGCCGGAAGACTTCGCACGCCTGGTCCTGCGCGACCAGTTGAAGCTGAGCCACATTGCGGCGGGCTCGGACTTCCATTTCGGCCGCAAGGGCGAAGGCAAGGCCAACGACCTGGCCGCCTTCGGACAGACGCTGGGCTTCACCGCCGACATCCTGCCGTTACAGACCGACGCGGACGGGAACAAGCTGTCCTCGACCCATGTGCGCCAGGCGCTCCTGGCCGGCGATATCGTGCGTGCCAATGCGATCCTGGGCCATCCCCAGGCCTATCTCGGCACGGTCGACCATGGCGCCAAGCTTGGCCGCACCATTGATTTTCCGACCTTGAACCTGACCTTGGGACGCTATCAGCGCCCGCGCTACGGCATCTATGTCACCGAAACCGCGCTGCCCGATGGGCGGGTGATTGCGGGCGTCAGCAATATCGGCGTGCGCCCGACCGTGGGCGGCGATATCGAGCTGCTCGAAACCTATCTCTTCGACTTCTCGGAAGAGATCTACGGCCAGACGGTCGAAACGCGCCTGCTCGACTTTATCCGCCCGGAAGCGAAGTTCGACTCGATCGAAGCCTTGCGCGTGGCGATCCAGGACGACGCGGCCAGGGCCAGGGCGTGGTTCAAGCGCCGGTAAGGGAAGCCGTCTGCGCCTCTCATTTTTCCACGACAAGTTTAGACGGATAGCCGCATTCGCTTCCCCAGGCCCAAAGTCGGATTTCACGGTCTCTGAACTTCGCCCATGCGTCTGGCATGATCGAGCACGCGCCCAACTTCGCCGGAGCGACCTTGCGCAGTCGCCTCGAGACCGCACCTGACGCGGATGCCACCGCTTTCCAATCGATTTGGGCCAGTATGTCTGGCGGACAGATCGATCGCTCAAGTGCACCTTTTTCATTCCAACAAGAAATTGAAGCCGACGTCAGGCATTGGTTCTGATCGTTATTGCGGCGGACGCTGATCAACGCCGGACTGCGCAAGACCGTCCTGTCGCGCGCTCCTATTTCCCTCTGGGTTTGCGGCGCGAAGGTAATGGTTTCGACCATTGGCGCGACGCCAAAGGCAGGCGACCACGCCGCAAGGCTCTCGATCGCCACGCCGCCGGCCCGTTCGAACGTATCCCAGGTCTCGAACCATCGAATGGGCTGACCCGGCCGCGAATACACTTCGCAAAGCCTGACACCGGGCAATTCTAACAACCAACGCCAAACCTCAGCCACGTCGGCATCGGTGCCGAAGAAATTGACCTGCATAGACGGGTTACTTCATCACTCGAAGGCTCTTGGCGTCGAACGGCTGGATCTCGCTACCGTAATCGATATACGACACCTTGGTCGGGTCGTCGGCCAGGACTTCGAAGGCGCGATCGCCGGCGAAGGACACACCCAAGGCGCCGCACGGCGGGGTGCCGTCGCCGCCGGTCTGGACGTTCTTGTCCCACGCCGTCTTGGCCGCCCCCGTCGGCGCCAGCTCGAACAGCTTGCGCGGATGGTCAGGATCGAGCGGATCGGGCGACGGCTGCAGCGTGCATGTCGCTGTCGCCGGACCGGGCGACAGCTTGCGGATCTCCGGCAGGATGGCGTCTATCCCTGCGTCCTTGGCCTTGGTGAAGATGCGCACCACCGGACGGTAGGTCATGGCGTCGGGGCCTCCGCCCTCGACCAGGGCAAAGCCCGGCAGGGTTTCGTCGGCCACCAGGTGGACATTGCCGAAGTCGGGGCCGCAGGCGTAACCGTCCATCGCCAGGGTCTCGCCCCTCACCTCCATCCACTTGCAGGCCTTGAACGTGTCGTCCATGGCCTGCGGCGGCTTCGGCATCTCGGCCTTTTTCGGCGAACAGGCGGCAAGCGCCACCAGGGCCACAAGGCCCGCGTACTTAAGTATCGTCATGGTCGCCCTCTCCCGGCTTTCGGTCGAGGTTACCGCACGAAGTCCAATCCCTCAAGAATTACGTCGTCGTCCAGGGCAACGATTCGCAGGCGCACATGCCCGGACATCCCCATCGGCCCGGCCGCGCGCAGGGCGTTGTCGAGCACGCCCTCCTGCCAGCCTGCGTCGAGCTTCGAACGGTCAAACGTCACGACCTGAGGCGTGCCGTCATTGACCTGCACGCCCAGCCGCCAGACCTTGGCGCCATGGGTCGGGAAGGTCGGCAGCACCGACAGGCGCAGCGCCGGGAAGCCCTGCGGCGCGTCGGCCTCGACGATCAACGGCTTGCCGGCCCTGGCTTGAAGCCCCAGGCCATCGACGTCGGTCCAGCCATCGGCAGGCTTGAGCGGTATGGCCACCGCATCGACCACCGGCGTCGCGGCCATTGGGGTGCTCTCCGGCCATTGCGGCTTGGCGATGCGGAAGCTGGTCCAGTCCTTGTCGGCGGGTTCTTCATTGATCAGCCCGGCCCATTTGCCGCCGGCGATCGTGCCGAACTGCGCCGTAAGGCCCTTCAAGGCATCGTCGGCCGCATGGGCATCATCGACTCCGCCAAGGTCGCAGCCCTTCGACGGCACGGCGGCGCATTCCAGCGCGAAATAGCGGCGATTGGCGAGCGCACTGGCTTCGACCGGATACTGCACCAGTTCGAACAGTGCGTCCTTCTGTGTCGACGATATCGAAAGCGCTTCGGCGGCCTTGCGCACGTCGTCGAAATCCGCCACGCGCTCGTTGATCCGTGCCGCCGTCCATGGACTGGCTTTCGGCGTCGCGCCCTTGCCCCACCACCATTGCAGATGTTCGGGCCGGCGCGCGAAGTTCAGGCGATAATATTGATCCAGCACGCTGCCGATCGCCTGCGCCTTCTCCGCGCCGAAGGTGTCGGCGGCGAACCGGTCGAGATACTGGCGCTGCGTCAACTGGCGCGTGGCCTTCACGTCCCACGCCAGGTCGAAAAAGTAGGTCAGTGACACTTCCATCGGCTTGATGTCGCCCGCATTGGCGATCCAGAAGCGGTCGACGCCGTTGTCGTAGGCGCGCGTCAGCTCTTCCTTGATCAAGGCCGGCGGCGTGGTCGACAGCCAGATGTAGGACAGCGGCGCGCCAAGATAGCTCAGGTGATAATAGAGCCCTGAGCCCCCCTTGCGCTTGCGTTCGGCGTCGGTCGGAAACTGGCGGATATAGCCGAAATTGTCGTCGGGCCAGACCACCGTCACGTCGTCGGGAAGGCTCAGTCCGGTGCGGTAGATGTCGAGCACCTCCTTATAGGGCACGAAGATTTGCGCCACGGTTTCCGGCGCGCCGATCTCGTCCTTGATCAGTTGGCGCTGGTCGGCCAGGACCTTGTTGAGAAGATCGCGGCGCTCTTCCGGAGTCTTCGCCCCCATCATCGGGGAATCGTGAATGCCGCGCATGCCGATGGTGATCAGGTTTTCGTATTTGCCGTTGGCCTTCAGCCGCTCGCGCCAGTAGGCCTTCACACCTTCCGGATTGGTGGCGTAGTTGTAACGCTCCGGGTCGTCCTTCCATTCACCGACATTGTTTCGCAGCATCGGCTCGGCGTGCGAAGCGCCCATGACGATGGCGTATCTGTCGGCCAGGGCCGCATTGGCGGGATCGGCGTTGAAGGGTTGCGACACCGCGTGCATGGCGGGCCACAGCGTATTGGCGCGCAGGCGCAGCATCAGATCGAAGACGCGCTCATAGGTCTTCGGGCCGATATTCCCGTACGCCGGATCGAAGGTTTTCGCCGCCCACGGTTTCAACCCCCAGTCCTCGTCATTGATGAACAGGCCGCGGTACTTGACGCTGGGCGGGCCGAAGCGCTTCAAACCCGAGGGGATCGTCAGCACATCCTGATGCCTGGGGTTGACGTCGGCCCACCACACCCACGGCGACACGCCGATCATGCGAGAGACCTCGAAGGCGCCATAGGCCGTGCCGCGGCGGTCAGAGCCCGCGATCACCAGGACCTGGTCGACGCCCGGCCTGGGATGGTCGAGCGTCGCGATAACGAAGCATTCCCAGCAGCCTTTCAGCTTTCCGGCGCCGATACGCCCCGCGACGCTGTCGATCAGCGCGTTCTTGCCGATCGTACCGATCCACACCTGGCGCCCGGCCGTCGAGCTTTCCACGACCTGCGGCGCGGTGCCCGTCACGCTGGCGATATCGCCGGACAGGTCGCGCGCCGCGATGCCGACCACCGGCGCGTCATCCTTCGCCAAGACGATGTCTGCAGCTGAATGCGCGTCGGCCAGGACCATCGGCCTGGGTTCGGCCGCCGCCGGCAGGGCGATCAGCACGCAAAGGAGTGGCAACAGTCTCATGGCGTTTCCTGATCGTTTGAGATCGGAATTGATTATACCACTGCCGCCATATGGGCTAGACCTTACCTGCGCTTCACCGGCTGGCGCAGCAGCGTCCGGAGCTTTTCCGGCGCGGTCTTTCGGGGATCGCTAAGATAGATTTCGTGGTGGTGGCCGTTTTCGACCAGGCCATTGGCCGGCAACCAGTCCTCGTGCAACCGCTTCAGCACCGGCCCCTCGTCGTCGTACGATCCGACATGGAGGATCTGCGCGCACAGCCCTTCTTCCAGCGTTTGCAGCCGCGCCTTTTCGATGCCGGGCAGCCCCTTTTTCATCAGGACCTCCGCGCGCGCGCCCTTCACCATCTCCTCGCAAATCCAGTCGGGCTGAAGAATCATCATGGTCCACGACCATTTGCTTTTCTGGCGCGAGATAAACGTCGAGAGATCGTCGGCGTACCATAGCCCTTCCAGCGGCCCCACGACATAGTCGCGGTAAAACGCCCGCTTGCTGGTGAATTTCAGCGTGTACGAGAGCGAGTACAGCGCCTCGATCGCCTGCTGGTAGTCAGGCGCCGTATTGGGGTCGCCCTTGCCGTCGAACATCAGGTATTTGAGCGCCGGGACCTCAATCAGCGAAAAATCGCGCGCCGAAGCGGAATAGAGCGATTTGTATTCGGTCTTGAGATCGATCTTCGACATGGCAAGGCTCCTTTATTGGCAAGCCTAAAGTCGACTTTGCCAAAATCTGCCAGCATATTTGCATTCGGTTGCAAACAATGCACTTATAGATGCATTCCTGGCAAATGGGGGCCAAAAATGACCTACAAACAAATAGACTTGGGTGCACTCTCAGTAAATCGCGCAAATGACCGTCACGGAGAATTAGAGAACGAGACTTATGCGATCGCGTGGCTCTTCGCTAATCGTGAAGCTCACATGAAAAAATTGGCTAAGGACATCGTTGATCAAAATGGGATTCTTGAGCCGCCCTTAGTGATGCCAGAGGGGGGAAGCTATATTGTTTATGATGGAAATCGACGCGTCACCTGCCTAAAGCTCATTCATAATCCCGCTAGCGCACCTAATGTCGATCTACAGGAATATTTTCAATCCTTGAACGATCGTAAGAAGCCCGATTTTCCCATCTCCTTCCTATGCCAAATCGAAACTGATGGCGATTTGGTCGATGAAATTCTGCTTCGTCGTCACACAGGCGTTCAAGGCGGAATCGGTCAAAGCACTTGGGACGACCGTATGAAAGAAAATTTCATTATCAGAACGGGAAAATCCACCGGCCCCAGCGTCGCCGACGAAGTAGAAAGGCATCTTTCTGCACGAAAGCTAATCGCAAATACAATAAAAATTCCGAGATCAACGCTAAATCGCTTACTATCTTCGGAATACCTCCGAAAGAAGGTCGGATTTAGCTTTAAGGGAAACAAGATAATATTTACCCATGACGAACAAATCGTCATGAACGCATTAGCAAAAATTGCAAACGACCTAGCTTCAAAGAAGGTGGTATTGGGTCACCTTTGGGACAATGACAGTAAACTTGCCTACTTGGAGAAACTAAATGTAAGCGGCTTCCTTCCAACTGCAAAGGATATAATTCCTCCGTCAAAAGGAACCGTTACGCCGTCGGCGCCAACTCTTCCAGCTTCCTTGCCTCTTCCTCCAGTTGTTCCGCCTCTAAAACGGCAAAATTTAATTGCTCAGACAGACTACGGCGTTAATTGGAATGGAAAAATTCAAAGACATAGAAATATCTGGGAAGAGTTACAGCATCGCCTCAATTTTTCGTCTCACATGAATGCTATATCGGTTTTATTTCGAGTTTTATTAGAGATATCAGTTGACAACTATATCGACAGATGTGGCTTATCCGCGGTTTTTCCAACAGACAAACTGTCTCTAAAAATACAGAAAGTAGCCTCTGACCTGAGGTCAAAGGGGAAGATTGATTCAAAATACGAGAACACCTTGAAAAAACTTCAACAACACGAGAAAATAATATCTATAGATACATTAAATAAATACGTCCACTCGCCCACATTTTCTCCTTCACCAGATCACTTAAGGGCCATATGGGACAGCTTATCGCACTTCATAGTGCAATGCCTAAATGCCTAAATTCCACGGACTAATCCAAATTTCTAAAGTTATCTAGGACGCGACTCGCTGCACCTTTTCGCTTTGCAGCCCCAGCCCGCTCTGGTAAAGCCTGCCCTCATGTCACCAGCGGGCCTCTCCATACGAATTATGGCCCCGGCGCGGGCCTGATC
>FTCT01005681.1_pt1 | contig 22191 bp, 17 predicted proteins | sample 1658881 | NCBI WGS metagenome assembly FTCT01 (sample SAMEA3914864, study PRJEB12502) | metagenome | biome: forest; material: soil | place: USA | collected 2012-03-12 | depth 0.3 m | reverse complement strand
TGCCCATGATGTGGAACAAGCGGTCCCTGGGCGTCAGGTCGAAATAGAAATAGACCTCCGAGCGCCGTTCGTGGCGGTGCGGCGGCATGGTGTTCCACACGCTGCCCGGGCGCAGCAGGGTCAGGCCCATCATCAACTGGGCCGACGCGCAGACGCCCGGATGGACGAACGGATAGATCAACCGGTCATTGGCGGCATCGGCCGTGCCGCGCGGCATCGGATCCTGGGCCGAGCGCGGCAGGAGCCGCGTCTCGAACGCCCGATGGGCCGGGGTACTGGCCAGATAGAAACGCCCCGGGTTGCCGGCGTCGTCGCTTTCGAAAACGACCTGGGCGGCGCCCTGCGACACATAGAGCGCATCATATTGGCCAAGCCCATAGCCCGCGCCGTCGACCGTGATGCGGCCGGGCCCGCCGATATTGACAACCCCCAGCTCGCGCCGTTCCAGGAACGGCTTGCCGGCCGCCGATACAGGTTCCGTCTGGACCGGCAGGGCTATGGCGCTGGTGACCGGAAGCCCCCCGCCGATGACCATCCGTTCCTGGTGGACATAGTTGAGCGTCACCCGGTCGGCGCGGAACAGGTCGCCGATCAGGAACAGCTCGCGCAGCCGGCGGTTATTGGCGCCGGTCAGCATGTCGGGATGGGCCGCGTGGTAGGTCCGGTCGAACACTTTTTGTCTCAACGATGGGGCGTCTCAGTTGGTCCAGGCGGCCGCGACGGCGGCGCGCGCGCAGGTGTCGGCGACGTCGTGCGGCACGTCGGCGACGGCCAGGCCGCCGATCAGCTTGCCGTCCTTGTGCAGCGGCAGGGAGCCCGGATGGTCGTTATAGATGTCCTTGTACGCCGCGAGTTGCGCCGCAAAGGCCGCATCGGTCTTCGACCGCGGTTCCATCTCCGAGCCCGGCTGGTCGAAAGCGGCCGCGGCGGCGGCCTTCATCGGCGCGGCGACCGGCGGCTTGGGGGCGCCGTCGGCGCGCAGCACGACCTTGACCAGACCCGTGCTGTCGACCACCGCGACCGAGCCGTCATAACCCTTGGCGTGACAGGCGGCCAATGCCGCCTGGGCCAGCTTCAGCGACTGGTCGAGCGTGGGCCCGGGGGGCGGGCTGGGCGCAGGCGCGGGATCGGCGGCGAGAGCGAAAAGTGCCAGAGCAACGAGCATGACTGTGCCTCCCTTGAATACAGGATGCCTAACACGACGCGGCCGCCGTATCAATATGTTGAAATATAGTCCCGATTATCGGGACGTCGCGGGCTTAGCCCACGAAACCGAAGTCCCGGCTGATCGCCAGCGCCGCATCCTTGACGTATTCGCGCAGGGTCAGCAGGCGGGCGTCATCCATATATTGCTGGGCCGACGACACGCTGATGGCGGCGATGATGCGGCCGGAAATGTCGCGGATCGGCGCGGCGACGCAGCGGATGCGGTCCTCGTTCTCGTCCAGATCCAGCGCATAGCCGTCCACCGCATAGGCCTTCATGACCTCTAGCCACGACTTGAGATCGTAACGATAGCGCGGCTGGTCGCGGGCCTCGCGCAAAAAGACCTCGCGCAGCATGTCCTCATCGGCGTCGAGCAGCAAGGCCTTGCCGAGGCCGGTCGGGCGCAGGGCCTGGCGTTCGCCGATGATGCAGCGGACCTCGATGCGGCGCGTACCGGGGATCTTGTCGATATAGTGGACCTGGTGGTGGTCGAGCACGCCCAGATTGACCGTGTCGCCGGTATCGGCCGACAGCTTGAGCAGGTGCGGATGGGCGATGCGCGTGACCGTGATCTGCTGCGAGGCGGCGAACCCCAGTTCCAGCAGCTTGGTGCCCAGCGAATAGCCGTCGCGCGGCGACAGGATCAGGTACTTGTGTTCGACCAGGGTGGTGGCCAGGCGGTGCACGGTCGACTTGTTGATGCCCAGCGACTTCGACATCTTGGCCAACGTATTGTCGCCCTTGGCGACGCGGTCCAGCACATCCAGCCCGCGCATCAGCGTCAGGGCGCCGGCGACGCCGCGCGACGGTTCGGCTTCGCTATCCAGGTCACCGGGGAGGGTCATCTTGTTCATTCAGCGATACTCACACACGCCGTTCGACGTGTTGCTTCAACGTCTGGAGGCGCCGTCTTCCGTTCCCGGAAAATCATGGGCCCCAGCGAAGCGCCAGTATAGTGATTATTGACAATGGAGCAAGCGCGGCCTGACCTCATTTGCGAGGCCGGGCTCATTTTCGGTGAATTGGCTTGGCCAATCCCGGACTTGCCTCGCCTCATTGCGGCCGGCCCGAGGGCTGGTAAGGCGGGGTCGTCAGGGTGATGTGCGCGGCGCCGTAGTCGCCCACCGCCTTGGCCGCGGCGCCCAGCCTGGCGTCATGATAGCCCCACGAGGCGCGGACCAGGGCGTCGTAGAGATCCTGCTTGTTCATGTCGATCTCCTTCCATGTCCACTGGTCTTCGTGGCCGGCATATCGCGCCAGGAAATCGGTATTCTTGCGCAGCGACTTGCCGTCGGCGCTTTGATAGGACCACAGGTCGATGCCGACGCATTCGCCCAGCCGGGCCATGTCGTAGACGGCCTGCATCGCCCAGGTCGAGTAGTGAAACGACCGGGTGCGCGCCAGTTCCTGCGGCAAGGAGCCGTCGGCGGCGAATTGCGTCGCCATGCGCGCCTGGGCGAAGGGAACGATCATGCCGAAGGCCTGGTTTGTCTTGCCGGAAAACAGGGCGTAGTCGGAATATTGCAGGTCGAACCAGATGGCGTGATTGTTCTTTGCCGCGTACTCGGCGCGGCCGGCATCGGAGGTTTCGAACCAGTCGCTCAGGTCGCCGAACCATTTGCGCAGGCCGGCCGTCTGCGCCGCCGACAGGGCGCCCGACGGTTGCAGCAGAATGATGCTGTCGACCACGGGCAGCAGTTCCGCCGTATCGATGATGCCGAAAGACCGGCCGGGCGTCTTGCCCGGAATGCCCTGGGCAAAGTTGAGGTTGGGGTTCATCCGCGTCGCCGGATCGAGGAACCAGGCGCGCAGGATGACGGCGGCGCGGTCGGCATATTTGCGGTCGCCGGAGAAATAGTAGGCGAGGCTGAGCGTCTGCACGGCCGACGCCATGTCGCCCAGCCGAACGCGGTCGTAGGCGGGCGTGGCGCGTTCCGGATTCACCTCGCCGTCGCGGTTGATATAGGGCAGGCCGTCGGCCTTGGCCGGATCCGGCCAGAAATAGGGGGCGATCGACATATAGTCGTGCGGGTCACCGGACGGCGGCGTCTTGGTCTTGTCGACGACGCTCCACGGCCCCGCCGTCATGGCCTTGTCGGCGTCCTTGATCAGGGCGGCATAGGCGGGAACGCTGGCCGGCGCCTGATCGATGCGCGCCTTTTGCGCGGCCATGGCGTCGGCGCGCCACAACAGCGTGGTCGGGCAGGGGGGCTGGACCTGGATTTGGGCCTGAACTTGGGAAGGCGCCGCAAAAGCCAGGAGAAGCGGAGCCAGCAGGAGAAGGTGGGGGCGCATGTTTCGGACTCGGGAAAAAGGCGGCGGAGCCATGTTGTTACACATAGCTCCGCCAGTGGGGAGGCCGGAGTTTAGAAGGAGGCCTGGATGGTCGCCTCGTAGGTGCGGCCGTCATAGTCGATACGGCGCGGCTTCAGCGGGCTGTTTTCGTATTCGGCGCGCGTCGCGTCGGTCAGGTTGAAGCCGTCGACCGACAGGGTGATGCGGTCGTTGAGGTGATAAGAGGCGGAGGCGTCCAACTGGCCGCGCGCCTTGACGGTCCGCGCGGCGCCGACATAGGTCGAGCCGGCGGCCAGGGCGTACTTGTCGCGGTAATTATAGACCAGGCGCACACCGAACTTCGGCGTTTCGTAATAGCCGATCAGGTTGACATTGTTCTTCGACACGCCGGGCAGGATCGCCTTGGAGCCGTCGGGATTGGTCCCTTCGATCTCGGTATAGGCATAGTTCATGGCGCCGCCGAAATTCTTCCAGAAGGAGGGCAGGAAGTCGAGGTTCTGCTGGACGTCGAACTCGACGCCCTTGACCTTGAGCGGGTTGCCGTTGTGGTTGCCCGACGCATTGATCTGGTTGGGCTGGAAATTCGGCGAGGCGGTGGTGCCGATATTGGTCGTCTTGTCGCTGAAGCACTTGCCCTGGGTGGCGTCCCAATGCAGGTTGCCGAGGCCGAGGTCCGCGCCGTTGATCAGGCCGTTGGCCGGGCACAGGACGTTGATATCGGTGATCGGTTCGATAAAGCCGGAAATGTCCTTTTCGAACGCGTCGATCGAGACCAGGCCGTTCTTGCGGTTATACCATTCCAGCGAGATGTCGTAGGAATTGGCCTTGTAGGGCTTGAGCGCCACATTGCCGATCGACACCGAATAGATGTCCGAACCGCTGCCGGGCGCGGTGACGCCGGTGACCGGGGTGATGTCGCGCGGCTGCGGGCGGACATAGGTCGAATAGGCGGCGGCGCGCAGCACCAGCTTGTCGGTCAGGTCGGCGGCGACGACCAGCGACGGCAGAAGGTCGCTATAGTGCTGATGGGTGACGTCGGTGACCAGGTTGCCCGTGGGCGGCCGGATCGTGGCAGTGATGGTGTTCTTGGTGTCCTCGTAACGCAGGCCGGCGTCGCCGCGCAGGCGCAGGCCAAACACCTTGGTGTCGAACTTGGCCATCGCATAGGCTGAGGTAATCTTGTTGCCGTCGGTGAAGTTGTTCAGCGTGAAGTTGGTGTCCGACGAATTGTTGACCAGGCCATAGGGCGTCAGGAAGACGCCGGCCGACGGATTCAGCGTCCAGGTGACCGGTTCCAGCGTCGCCAGGACGTTGCTGATGTTCACCGCGCGCCAGTTCTGCGTATAGCCGGGCGCATCGCCGCCGAAGAAGTCGCTGATGAACGGGTTGGGCACCGACAGGGCCGAGGTGACGCCCGAGGCGATGGTGCCCTGGGCCGTGTTGCGGGTGCCGGTCGAGGCATAGGTGCCGCTCTCGTAACGGGCGCCGAACTGCACGCTGCTCAGGAACGGATTGTTGCCGAGGAAGCGTTCGCCGTCGAGCTGCAGCGCGTTCAGCGAAGTGTTGGCGCGGCCGTTGGTGCCGGTCAGGCCGAAACGGTCGTTCAGCGAATTGGTCAGCTGGGTCGCCGAGGACGACTGGCTGTAGGGGCCCGGGTCGATGTGCGAGGCGTTGGGCGTATTCAGCACGACCTGGTAGTCGTTCAGATTGGTGCCGCCGGTGAATATGGTGCCGTTGATGCCGTTATTGCCGCCCAGATTGTTGGCGCGGTTGTTCTGGACGATGTCGATCTCGATCTGGTTGGCCAGGCTCTGGGCCCGCGACAGCGTGCCTTCGGCGGTGAAGTGCCAGTCGGCATTGTGGAATTCCAGCGTCGGGTCAAGGACATAGGTCCACTGATGCGTCGGCTGGTTGCGCGTCGAGTCGGTGATGGCGACGTTGGTGAAGCTGAACGAATTGATATAGGCGTTCTGGCCCGACGGCTCGTTGATCACGTAGGGCGTGCCGATCGGCGTGATGTGGGCGGTGGCGCCGGTCGCCGACGCACTGGAGGCGCTGGTGTCGACGTACAACAGGTCGTCGACCTCGTCCTTCAAGTCGTTATTGGTATACATCACCGTCGTCGAGAACTTCCAATTGTCGTTGATGCGCCAATCGAAGCCGCCGGCCGCCGAGGTCTGGGTGCCGATATTGTCGAGCACGACCTGGCGGACCTGGGACGGATATTGCACGCCGTTCGGATACTGCGAGGTCGGATAAAGGGTCGCCAGGTTCGGCACCTGGGCCGCCGTCAGCTTGGAGTAGGTGTTGACGAAGATCGAGTCGCGGCGGAAATTCTGCTTCTTGCTGGCGATCACGCCGAACACCGCGAAGTCGCTGTTGAAATGGTGGGTCAGCGACAGGGTGGCGCTGGGGCTCGACAGTTTGCCGAGCTCATCATACTCCTCGCCGGCCTTGATATAGCCGCCGTCCTTGCGCTGCAGGGCGGGCGCGACGCGCAGGTCGATATTGCCCGACAGGCCGCCGGCGATGTCCGCCGCCGTCGGCGACTTGATCACCGTCACCGAGGTGAAGATATCCGAATCGAAGGCGCCCATCGGCGTCGAGCCGTTGAGGATCGGGTCGGCAAAGCCCACGCCGTTCATCGTCGTGCGGGCATAGGTGCCGGGCAGGCCGCGCAGGTTGATGGTGGCCGCGCGCGAATCGGCTTCGCGATTGATCTGTACGCCCGGAATGCGCTGGATGGCTTCGCCCAGGTTCAGGTCCGGAAAACGGCCCAAACCGTCGGACGAGATCGAGTCGGAGATTTCGATGGTGTCGCGCTTGGTCTTGACCGCGTCGGCATAGGCCTTGCGGAAACCGGTGACCACCACGACCGTGCTGTCGGCCTTGGGAGCGCTTCCAGCACTGCCACTCGAAGCGGGCGCCGCGGCGTCTTGCGCCCAGGCCGCGCCTGAGGCCAGGGCCAGCAGGCTGACCGTCGCGACGGCGAGGCGGCGTGAAGGTGTGGAGAATTTCGTCATGTCACTTCCCTGTTGTTGGACGTCGCGCTCAGTGGCCTGACCGCATCGCCTTTTTTGACTATGACTTCGGATTAGATGAAATCGTGACGGCGGTCCATATAGTGAGATGATGAATTTGGGCGACGCAACCAAATTGGCCTGACACATGTGTCGCGGGGGACACATTTTTCAAGATTTGCGTCCCTTTATGTGAAACAAAAGGCGTTCATGTGCTTATTATCGTACATTTTGTGGCGTTTGCGCCGACGCGCCATAGCCCTTTCCGGGACGTGAGGCATGGCCAGTTTTCTGCCGAGTGGATTTGTTTCAGGCCTGTTGCGCGCCACGGTTGACGCGGGGTGCCAAAAATAGGGATTCGCGTCCCGCGGCATTTTGCCGGACATTTGGGGGATTTGGATTGACGTTTCGGCCCTGCAGAGGTAAGGCCAATTCAAATTTCCTTGCCTGGAGTTATGCGTCCATGTCCACCGCCGCCGGCCAACACCTGATGATCCAGACCATGCGCTGGTTCGGCCCCAAGGATCCGGTCAGCCTGTCCGACATCCGTCAGGCCGGCTGCGAAGGCGTGGTCACGGCCCTGCACCACATCCCCAATGGCGAGGTCTGGCCGGTCGAGGAAATCGAAGCGCGCAAGCGCGAGGTCGAGGCCCACGGCATGCGGTGGAGCGTCGTCGAAAGTCTGCCGGTATCCGAGCCGATCAAGACCCAGTCCGCCGGCTTCGAGCGCCATATCGAGGCCTACAAGCAAAGCCTGCGCAACCTGGCGGCCTGTGGTGTCACGGTTGTGACCTATAATTTCATGCCGTTGCTCGACTGGACGCGCACGGATCTCGCCTATGAGATGCCCGACGGCGCCCGCGCCCTGCGCTTCGAGCTGGCAGCCGTCGCGGCCTTCGACCTGTTCATGCTGAAGCGCCCGGGCGCCGAAGCCGACTATTCCGCCGAAACCATCGAAAAAGCGCGTCATCGCTTCGAAGCGATGACGCAAGCCCAGCGCCAGGCCCTGGAACGCACCATCATCGCCGGCCTGCCGGGCAGCGAAGAGACCTTCACCGCCGCCGATTTCCTCAAGGCCATCGAGGGCTACGCCCATGTCGATGCCGGGGTGCTCAAGGACCACCTGGTCCACTTCCTGAAGGCGGTCTGCCCGGTCGCCGACGAGGTCGGCGTCAAGCTGGTCATCCATCCCGACGACCCGCCGTTCCCCATCTTCGGCCTGCCGCGCGTCGTCTCGACCGAGGCGGACCTGGCGGACCTGTTCGACCGCGTGCCCAACCCCTCGAACGGCCTGTGCTTCTGCGCCGGCTCGTTCAGCATCCGCGCCGACAATGACTTAACCACCATGATCGAGCGCTTCGGCGAGCGCATCTACTTCACCCACCTGCGCAATACCCAGCGCGACGACGAAGGCAATTTCTACGAGTCCGCCCACCTCGACGGCAGCTACGACATGTACGACGTCGTCAAGGCGCTGCGCGGCGTGTCGCTGCGTTTCGCCAAGCGCATCCCGATGCGCCCGGACCACGGCCACCAGATGCTGGACGACCTGAAGAAGTCGACCAATCCCGGCTATTCCGCCATCGGCCGCCTGCGCGGCCTGGCCGAACTGCGCGGCCTGGAAATGGGTATCGCCCGGTCCGCCCGCGCGTAACCAGCGGGAATCGGGTCAAGGATTTTGGTTGTCGCGTCCCGGCTTGTAGGCGACGGCGAACGCCAGGTAGGCCGTGGCCCCGATCAGCGGCGAAAAGGTCATCATCGCGACGAGGGGGGCATTGCCCAGCCACGGGTGATGATAGTCGCCGCGCGCCAGCATCTGGCCCAGCATGAAGGTCGAAAAGGCGAAGCCCAGCTTGGACGCGAAGGTGAACAGGCCGAACGTCCGGGGCGCGGACAGGCCGGATCGGGCAATGACGCGTGTCAGGGCGACCCAGGACAGCATCATCGTGCCGCCGGCGCCGAAACCGTAGATCAGGCTGGCCACGACCACCGGGGCCAGAACCCCCCAGGCTGGACCCGGCCGCATGAGCGCGACATAGAGGGCGCCGCAGCCGACCATCTGCACCAGGCTCGAGATGGTCATCAGACGCCACGTAGACAGGCGCCGGGCGAGTAGCGCGAAGCTGGGCTGGGCCAGAAGCCCGCCCAGCGCGATGACGATCATGACGCCGGCGCCCGTCAGGTGTGACGAGGCGCCGTAGGCGGCGAAATAGGGCTCGAGCCGCGTGAAAAAGGCCGTTCCCGCGGAGAACAGCAGATTGGCCGCCAGCAGCATGATTGCCGGCAAGCCGCTGCGCCCTGTCGTATCGGCGGCGACGGGCGGGGGCGCGCCGGCCGATGTCTGTCCGCGCGCCCAAAGAACGACGGCCGTCGCGATCGCGCAGACGGTCATGGCCGCCGCCAGGCCCGCCGTGTCGAGCGCCTGGACCGGCGCCGGCTTGCCGGCCAGCAGGGGTACGAAGACCGCCGATATCAGCAGGCCCGCGCAACCGCTGCCGAACAGGCGCAGGGCCGACAAGGTGTTGTGCTCGGCCGGCGAGCGGCCGGCCAGGGATAAAATGACGTTTTGCGGGACGTCGTAGAGGGCATAGGCCAACCGGAACAGCATCAGGCTGGCGATGGCATAGGGCAGGCGGACGCTTGCCGGGACAAGGCCCGATGCCAGGAACCCGACCAGGCAGGCGCCGGACAGGACGGCGCCCCGGACCTGCAGGCCGACCGCGTCGCCAAGCCTCGCCATGCGGCGGGACAGCATCGTGCCGACCACCACGTCCGAGGTCGCATTGACGGCGATGCTGATCGACAGGATGACCGCCATGTGCCACGGCGGGATCCGGCAGACCTCCGTCAGGAAGAAGGCGAAGAGGCTTTCGGATGTGTACCAGAACAGGCTCTTGCCGAAGTGCGCGAACCCGTAAGGCACAATGATCGTGGGCCTTCGGTGCTGCGCCAAGCCTATCGTCTCCCGGATATCGAGACAGTCCTTACCGGCGCAATATTACACCGCAATTACAGCCCGCAAGGCCTAAGCCAGGTAGAATTGCCGGCGGAAGGCATACATATCCTTCAGCAGGCAATATTCCGGCGCGCCGAAGACGATGGTTGGAGACCGGGCGGCAATGCGCCGGCGCCACGTGTCCATGAGAACCTCAAAGCGCGCGTCTTCCTCGGCGGAAAGCCACTGAATGGCGTAGCCGAGCGTGGTGTGGAAGCGGTAGGTGGCGATATGGGGCGGAGATATTTCCAGGCAATCGGCGAGGCGGGCGATCAGGTCGCGCAGCGTCGCCGCCTGCGCCGCGTCGGCCGGCAACAGGCGTAAGGTCAGCGGCCCTTCCGGCAGGGGATCCGGATCGATGCGCATCCGTATGGGAAGGTCCATCCCCAGCTTGAACGTCCGCAGCCGCTCGCCCAGGATGCGGTCGCAGTCGTCCATCGGCGTATCGAGCGGCAGGAAGGCGGGCCACAGGCCGGGTGCGCGTTCCTTGTCGTTGGCGCCGCCGAAGATCGTCATGTGGTAGCTCGACGGTGGCAACAGCGTGACCTTGCTCTTCAGGAAGTCGACGCCTTGCGCCTCGCGGTAGATGTCGAGCAGGGCGTAGAAATAGTCCGAATGCTCGCCCTGCTGGGCCACATGGCAGACAATGGTATTGCCGGCGAAAGGCATGACCTGCCCGTCGGGATAGAATTTCCGGTTGACGTCCGGCGGACGGCCGGCGCGCGTCAGCGCATCGGTTGCGCGAACGGACTCAGGCACGACAAACCCCGCCGACGACAGCGCCGCCAGCTTCAGGAATGTGCGTCGTCGGGGCATTGGCTCTTCCATGCTGCACTCGCTGAATTTTGACAAGGGAAGGGCCGCCCCCTGGCGGGGCTGAGGATACTGTACGGGTGGGGGCCAGGGGGCGGTGATCCATATTGGATCCGTTTCGGGCAGGGCCGGGTGGAAGCGTCAGTTTTTGAACTTCACGCCGAACATCAGTTGCATCGGCAATTTCCACTGCGACTGCAGCAGTTCCTGGCTGGCCCCGTAATTGTACTGCATGCCCTGGCGGGTCAGGTTCAGGGCGTCCATCGTCACGGCCCAGTGCCTTGTCAGGTCGTAAGACGCCTGCAGGTCGAAATTGTCGGTCGGCTGCTGGAAGCGGTTGGCGTAGAAGCCGGCCGGCGTGAAGTTGGGGAAGCGGTCGTCCCACAGCTGGCCGAGGTGATTCCAGGCCAGCTTGGCGTGGATGCGGCCCTTGTCGTAATAGAGCGAGCCGTTATAGATCGTGCGCGGCTGGTCGGGCAGGCGGTGCAGGGTCTGGACCGAACCGTCCGACAGGGTGATCGGGAAGCGGGCCTGGGACAGGGTGGCGTTCAGGTTGAAGCCCAGGCCGTCCCATGGCGCCGGCAGGAAGGTCAGGTCCTCGCCGAACGTCAGCTCAAGCCCCTGATCATAGACCTTGCGCTCGGTATTGCGGGCCTCGGTGACCAGAACCGGAACCGACGACCCCGACACGCTCTGCAACTGCCCCCAGGTGAAGATGTCGTGGTTGATGATCTTGTAGAAGGCGGCGATCGAGACCAGGCCGTGGCCGTGGTCGATATACCAGTCGTGGCTGAGGTCGAAATTCTGGGCGTCGCGCGGCTTGAGATCCGGATTGCCGACCGACAGGGTGGGCGGATTGGTGGTCGTGGTCAGGACGCCGCCGTGCAGCGACGCCCCGGCGAAGGTGGGCCGGCTCAGCGTCTCGCTCATCCCGAAGCGCAGCTTGCCGGCGTCGCTCGTCTCGTAGACCAGCGAGAATGATGGCAGGGCCTTGGTGTAGCTCGACGCGGCCGAGACCGGCGCATAGACGCCGTTCGTCGCCTGGGTGCTGGCGGACTGGTAGCGCGTGTGCTCGACGCGCAATCCACCGATGGCGAACCAGCGGTCCGCGCGGTACTGCAACTGGCCGTAAGCGGCGGCCGTGCCTTCATGTGTCGAATAGGTGCCGCCGGCGGCGGATGCCGTATCCTGCGATACCGTTTCGCTCGCCAGGTTCTGTTGCCAGAACTGGTCGGCCTTGGCGGCGCTGATCAGCGGAATCGGCGTGTCGCACACAAAGCCGCACAGCGTATCCCCCGACAGCACGTTCGACAGGTTGTAGGCGGTGGTCGTCCAGTTGGTGCGCGTGAACGAGACCTGCTGGGCGATGCCGGTCCAGCGCGCGCCGAAGGCATAGCCAAGACCGCGGTCGTCCGCGGCGGTGTTGCGCGTCAGGTTGAGCTGCTCGTCAAAGCGGTTTTCGTTCAGCTTGTAGCGTTCCTCGCGGTGATAGTTCAGGGCGTATTTCGCATAGTTTGTGGCCAGGGTGGGATTGACCGCCGTGAAGGTCGGGGTCGCGCCGCTGGTATCGTAGGTGAACTGAAGCTTGGTCTGGCCGAAATTGTCGACGGTCTGCGGGTTGTTGACCGCCGAATTGGACCAGCTCGAACCACCGTCGAGCCTCCAGCCCGAGCCGAGATCCCAGTTGAAGCGGCCGTACAGGCCGCCCAGTCCGCGATGCCAGCGATAGCGGCCGAGCTGCATTGTCTGGGTGACATTGGTCAGGGTGCCGGACGTCGCCGTCTGGTTCAGGTCCTGGGATGCGCTCTGTACGGCGGCATTGAGGTCGTTGCGGTAGGAGCGCTCGGTCTGGTGGTAGTCATAGGCATTGACCCAGGCCTGGAAGGTCGAGGACGGGCGCCAGTCGAAGCGGCCCTGCAGCCCCATGCGCTCGCGGTTGTTCTGGTAGTTGTAGTAGAGGCGCTGCGACGGCACGGCGTAGCCCGTGCCGCCATAGGGCGTCGCAAGCGTACCCGATGCCGTGTACCAGTTGCGGGTGCCGCCCATTTCGGCCTGCGGCACGTTGATGTCGCGGGTCCAGTAGGTCGCCGACACATAGAGGCCGAACTGCTGGCGGTCGCCGAACCGTTTGGCGCCGGAGACCTGGGCCTGGCCGGACGGATGGCTGCCGCCGTACTTTCTCTGGTCGACGGCCAAGCCGCCGACGACCGAGGCCGACAGGCTGTTGTCCTTGAAATCGAAGGCGCCGGGCGAAACGAAATTGGCGAGGCCGCCGATGAAATTGCCGTCGGTCGCCGGCGTCGCCGACTTTATCACGTCGATATGGGAGGCGATGTTCGACGGCAGGATTTCCATCGACACCTGGCGGCCGCCGCCATTGGTCTGGCCGAGATTGATGTCGGTGGAGGCCAGGCTGAAGCCGTCGATCAGGATGGAATTGTAGTTCTGGTTGAAGCCGCGGACGATGAGAAAACGGGGCTCGCCCTGATAGAGCATGGCGTTGACGCCCGGTACGCGCTTCAAGGCATCGCCGGCGTTGAAGTCGGGAAGGGCGCCGATCTCGGTCGCCGAGACGGTGTCCATGATCTGGTCGGCATTGCGCTTGATCTTGACGGCGCGCTGGTTCGAGGCGCGCACGCCGGTCACGACCACGGTCGTCAGGTCGGGGGCGGCATCGGCCTTGCCGGCCGGCGCCGCGGTCCGGTCGATAGTCTGTGCACTGGCGGAGGCGGCCAGGGCGATCATCGGCATCGCCGCTGAAAAAAGCATGGCCTGCTTGAAAACGTGACGTGTCATTGCTGTTCCCTGAGATACCGGGTTCTGGAGCCCATTTGCAATTAATAACTCTATGGAAGTTATTTGCAAGCCCCGGCAATGCCCTAGCAGGGTTTTGTGACAGATTTATCATACTTTTCGCGCAAGACCGGCGCCTTGCGCCGCAAAGATGTGAATTGATAACTTTTTGGAATTTAATAATATGGCAAGCCAATCATGGGTTTAAGATGACCATGGAAACCGACTCGTTCATCCCCAAGGCCTTTCTTCGCCGCCCCGATTTTTCGACCTTTACGGCGAACGAACGGCGGATTTTGTCGTTGTTGCGCGAAAAAGGACCGGCATCGCGGGCCGACCTGGCGCGCCTGGCCGACCTGAGTGCCCAGTCCGCTATCCGCATTGTCGACAGCCTGATGAGCCGCAATGTGGTCGTGGCCGGTGACAAGGTCATCAGCGGCCCGGGTCAGCCCAGCGTGCCGATCAGCCTGTCTCCCCAGGGCGCCTACGCCTTCGGCGTGTCCCTGCGCCAGGATGCCATCGGTATCCGGCTGATCGACCTGGCCGGCGCCAGCAGGGGGACGCTGACCCTGCGGGACGGCACGGGCGACCGCCGGGCCGTCATCGCCCGCATCGGGGCCGGGATGACCCAGGTCGCCGACGCGGCGGGGATCGATCGCGGCCGCGTCTTCGGCGTCGGCGTGGCCATGTCCGGATTTTTCCTGGAAGGTGGGCAGAAGCTGAATACGCCCCTGTCCATGGGCGAGTGGGCGCTGCGCGACGTCGAGTCGGAGCTGGCGTCGGCCCTCGGGCTTCCGGTGTGGATCGAGAACGACGGCAATGCGGCGGCCATCGGTGAAAACCTGTTCGGCGCCGGTCAATCGTTCAGCGACTTTGCCTATATTTACGTCGATCGCGGCCTGGGCGGCGGCCTGGTTCTCGATGGCCGTCTGTACCGCGGACGCAATGGCAATGCCGGCGAATTTACCGGCCTGATCGCCCCGGAAATGCGGGCCGATCGCCCGACCTTGACCCTGTTGATGGACATGCTGTCGCCGGGCCGTGAGCCGGCGGAAGAAATCCTGGCCACGCTGACGCTGGACACGCCGGGCGCGGCCGCCTGGCTGGCGCGCGTTCAGGCGCCGCTTGATCATATTCTCTCATCCATCGCCGCCGTGTGCGATCCGGAGGCGATCCTGATCGGCGGCCGCTTGCCGCGCGTGTTTGCCGAGGCCCTGGCGCAACGCGCCACCTTTTTCCAGGTGCCGATCCGCGACGTCGAAAGGCCGTTCCCCAAGGTCCTCGCAGCCCAGGTCCAGGGCGATCCCGCGTCCCTGGGCGCGGCGGCGCTGCCCTTCGCCTATCACTTCTTCTGAGGGCTCCCAGGCCGGCCCGTGACGTCGGCCTTAAACGCCCCCGTCGGTGATATGCGGTGCCGCATCGCTGAAATGGACGCCGCGGGCGTTCTGGATCGATCCGGCCTTGGCCGCAACGATATCGATGGAATTTCGGGAAATTCGACGCTGACGATCTCCCTTGCCGTCGACCCACGCGAATGATATTTTGAACATCGTTCAAAATTGGAAGGGGTATGCGGATGAATAGATCCATCGCGACTGTTTTTTGCTGTGTCGCGCTTGCAGCGACCGGACCTGCGCTTGCGCAAGGCGCGTCGCCGGGCATCAGGCAGCCGGGGGCCGGTTTGACCGCCGGCGAGGCCATGGCGGCCTTTGACAAGGCGCTGCTTGTATCCTGCCTGCAAAGCCTCGAGCAGCAGAAGCCCATAGCCGATCTGGACAGCCAACTCCGCTCCGACCTTGTGCCCGCCACGTCGGAAGAGCGAAACTTTGTGGCGTCGAGACATCCGGACGCGCCCGTCTGGTCGTCACAAACCCTGGGGTCGCACCTGAGCGTGATCGAGGTTTCACCGCAACGCTGCGAAATCTGGGCGAACCAACTCCCAGTCGAACGTATCTTCCAGTCCGCTATTGGCGCGATTGAGCACGTCATGCCGGATTTTCGGGCCGTGCCGCAAAAGCCGGGCTATAACCCGATCGTCTATCAGTACGAGGCCGACAGGGATGGCGTTCACTACACCATCCATATGGAAGGGGCCGAACCCGGCGGGTTCGGCCATGCCTATCGCTTCAGCCTGCTGTCCGCGTGGGTAACGAGAAAATAACGCCAACAGGGCGCGCCGTCCGCCAGGAGCGTCGGGATCAGCGCGCCTTGCAGTAGCGGTGCAACTCTTCCATGTAGACCGGGACCATCTTGTCCCGGTCGTCCTTGGGGTTTTCGGGTGTGCACACCCGGGCCTTGAATCTCGCCGCGCCCCAGATGCGTTCGCCTTCGGCTTCGCCATGACGGATGAGGTCACGGAAGACCTCTTCTTCGGCGGCGCTGCTGAACACGTAATGATAGTTGCCCATGGTGTCGCCGTCGTTCCTGATCGAGGGGGCATGGACACCGGGCAGGTGCGGCGGCGATGTGTCCGTCGTGGCGGCATAGCCATGTTTGGGAACAAAGCCGGTGAACATATTGCCAGCGTCACTTTCCTCGCAGGTGCCGCCGAAAAGCCTGACGGCAGCGCCGAGCGAGTCGTTGTCCTGGTCGGGGCGCCAGCTCATGACGATGTAATAGTCGGCGCCGGCCTTGCGGGTATGGGCGAAGACCCAGCCGTTCGGGTCGGTGAAGTCCTTGCAGACCTCACGGATACGCACGGGCACTGCTGGATAGCGGACAACGGACGGGTTATAGTCGATGCCGAAAATCGGCTCGACCAGGACGTGAGGCAAGGCCGATGGCCTGTGAGTCGCAGCCCCCGCCTCGACGGCCTGAGGCGTGGCAAGCGCGGCAATCACCACGGCGGTATCAATCAGGCGTCGCATCTTCCCATTCCCCCGCTTTTCGTCATTAGCCCGACCTTACCTTTTTTCGAGGCGGACGAACAGGCGTCCGAACCTGCGGCAACCCCGTCACATCCGTCGAGTCTTCGGCCTTTATCCGGTCACCATCGGCTATGCGCAAAGCGCTATCCGTGACGTGAGCGCCGCGCGCGTAGCGGATCGATCCCGCCTTTTCTCACTCTCGGTCCCTGGAGGCGGCGTACGGGTCGCGCCTATGGCGAAGTCGAACGCACCGCGTCGGGGTTATCCGTTCCAGTCCATTGTAATTGTGTCAACGCAACCGCTACTGTAATCAAAATTGCTTTTATAGTTTGGTCGCATTGAGTCTTGTAGCTCGCCAGGTCCAACTTTGGCAGTTATATTTAGGGATGCGTTCTTTTTAATAGCAGAATATCCGTGCGTGACAAAAGTCGAAGTGTTTCTGAAGCCATACCATCCGCTATTTTGAGCATCACGCCGAGACGCTGCGACAAGATAACAGTATCCCGTCTCTAGCGCGTTTGCGTGAGTCATCTCTATGGATAGTGTGAATTGGACGCTGTTCTTCCAGGATAATTTCCGGAATTTCACGTAGAAGTTCCCATCCTGTTCATTCCCGGTATAGGAATAGACGGCGGCAGCAACGGCAGGGCCGTAACCCAGCTCGTCTTTCGACTGCGCGAGCTTCCAGCCTGTGGCCCGTTCGATGGCTTCAGGAGTGGACGGCGCATCTACAAGGGAAAGAATTTGCCGCATTCCGCTCGGCAAGTCGGACACTTTGCCGTTCGCGTCGCGATTGGAAGGCAGCGCTTGCGGGGAAAATAGCACTTGCCTTTCCGCCACGGCACTTCGACGAATATTTCCGCCCTCGGCGCAGCCAGCCAGTAGAAATAGAGAAAGAGCAAAGGCGCAGGTTCGGGCAGAACTATTAAGCATATGAAGGCTTTCTCCATGCTGCCGAAATTCATAGTCAGCGGTTAATGAAAAATGGGTCAGAGTTGTTCAAGTAGCAAAAATGGCTATAACTTTTTTTGCGGCATTTTCAATATGTGCAATTTTTTACTGAACTTTTGGGTCAAAGGGGTCGGAGTCATTTAAGCAGCAAAAAGTGACTCTGACCCCTTTTCGCGGACCCCTTTTCGCGCGTTGAACGCGTTGAATGTTTGGAGGTTGAAGGAAAAATGAGTGGATTCGATTTACTTTTAAGTGGAAATTTTTCCGAAGAATCGATCAAGGTGATTTTATCGTCTGCGACGGGAATTAGCCTATCCGATGTTTGGGTCGGGAGCGAATATAATGAGGAAACACCGGAAGGTGTAAAGTTGATATGTATACACTCCAATACAGATGGGGACTTCACAAATCACTTATCGATTGATTTGTTTGGTGGGTATCTTGATAAGATCGTTTTTGGAAGAAAAGTTTCAATTATATCTAAATCAGATTGCTTGATTCCGAGTGACGAAGAAAATCCGTACTCCATGATTCTCTTTTCTCCATTTCAACCAGAGCAAAAAGTTTATATGTGTCCATCAGATATGGACGATGGAAAATATTGCATAAAGGATTAAACCTGGAATTGAGTCTATGGATTTCAGTGATACGGGGAAATAGAGAAATTATCATCCGTTTTATTACGCATTTAGCAATATGCTCCCCAAATTTGAAATTTAAGCTAAATGTTCGTTCGTCAAATTCTGTTTCAACTCGGCGAGCAGCTCCGGCCCGCCCTCGGACAGGTGCTGCGCAATCATTGCGAGTTCCGGATCGGCGCTTCTGTGAATACTTCCCCAAAGCCCGAGTTCAGCCAGCAAGGGCAAAAGATCGATACCGGCTTCGGTTAGTCGATAGATGGCTTTGAGCTTGTGATCCGGGTCATCGTGACGGGTCAGAATGCCCTCGTTCTGGAGCGTTTGGAGACGCTCTGCCAGCGTCCGGGAGGAGACCGACTCATCGGACTGCAGGAATTCGCGAAAGTGCCTTTTCCCGGCGAAAATCATGTCTCGGATGATCAACAGGGTCCAGCGATCGCCGAGCACCTCGAGCGATAGGCTGATAGGGCATCCGGACCTCGACTTGCCTGACATCTACGGTTCCAATCTGAAAGTGATTTACTATTGACACCATAGGTGCGCCGTGTCAACGCTTCCAATTGTAAACCATTTCTGTGGGCGTAGGACGAGAGGTTCGGGAGATGACGCAAGGCAAACAATCGGATGCGGATCGCCGCACGATCGTGGTGGTCGGTGCGACAAGCGATGTCGGCAGGGTCGTGGCGGCGAAGCTTTCGGCGGCGGGGCATGACGTACGCGGTGTCGCCCGCAGTCTCGGTGTCGCCTTAAATAATCAAGCGGCGCTCAATCGCGCGATGTCGGCAGCCGACAGCGCCTATCTCATGATCCCATTCGACATGAGCGTGCCTGACCTTCACGAATATGAGCGGCAGATCGTAGGAAACCTGATCGCTGCGCTGAAAGAATCCAGGATCAGGCGCGTGGTGCTGCTGAGCGGCCTCAACGCCCATCTGAAGATGGGCACGTCACTTGGCGCCGCCGAGATGGAAGACCGGCTGGACGCACTCGGCCTTCCAGAGGTCACCAGGCTGCGAGCAGGCTTCTTCAACGAAAACCTCATGAAGGGCATGGCGTTTCCTGCGCAGGCCGCAACCGGCACCTTCGCAACACCCTTTCGCGGCGATCTGCCCATGCCGATGATCGCGGCTCGCGACATCGGCGCGCGCGCAGCCGACCTGCTCGGCGCTTCGACCTGGACCGGACGCCCCGTCATCGAGTTGCATGGCGGTGGCTATTACACGTTCGAGGACGTGACGTCGATCCTGGGAGCCGCTCTCCGCCGAGACGTCACCTATCGGACCGTTCCGCTCGACGAGGCTCGAGCCGGGATGATTGTGGGCGGGATGTCGGCCAGCTTTGCTGATGCCCTCATTGAAACCGCTGCGAGTTTCAACCGGGAAGAGCGTTGGGCTCTTGAGTCTCCGTCGCCGCAAAACACCACATCGACCAGCTTCGAACGCTGGGCACGCGAAAGGGTCTCGCTGCCACAACGGGGTCACCGCGCCGTGACGCACGACGGTGCCGCGGCGGCACCCGCGGATTGAGATGGCTGGAAAGCGCGCCGCGAACACGGTCGCATCGATCAATCCGCACAGCGAGGGAACCAAAATGGTAAAGCTGATTCTGCAAATGCAAGTATCCGCCGACGGGTTTGTCGGGTCGATGGAGGCTAACGCCTGGACGTTGTGGGACTGGGGTCGGAACAATCACTGGGACGAGCAACTCAAGGCCGACTTCAACGCCCACTTTGATCGGATCGACACCATCCTTCTCAGCCGTAAGATGGCGGAGGAAGGCTACCTGCCACATTGGGGGGATGCGGCGAAGCGTCACCCCGCCGATCCATTCTATGCATTCGCAAAGCGCGTCATGGAGATGCGCAAAGTGATCCTTACCGACAAGTTGGGCGCCTCGTCCTGGGAGCGGACGCAGGTGCGCAGCGGCGACCTTGCGCGCGAAGTCGGTCTCCTCAAGGCGCAACAAGAGCGCGACATCGGCGTGTTCGGCGGAGCCGGATTCGCGTCGGCCTTGATTCAAGCCGGCCTGGTCGACGAGTTTCAGTTTTACGTCAATCCTGCTGTTCTCGGAGACGGCGTCAGACTCTTTGAAACGTCCGGATTTCTGCAACTGAGGTTGTTGCAGGCCAAAGCTTACCAAAGCGGCATGGTCGTCAGCCGATATGCACCTGCGGCCTAAGCAGGCCTTGCCAAGCGCGCAATTGGGATTTCGGGGGCAGGTTATTCATTGCATAAATCGAGCCCATCGCCGCTCTCCACCCTTGCGCCTTCCGAGGCGGACGAACAGGCGTTCGACCCTACGGCAATCCCGTCACATCCGTAGACTCTTCGACCTTTACCCGGCTGCCATCGGCTATGCGCAGAACGCTATCCGTGATGTGAACGCCGCGAGTATAGCGAATCGATCCGGCCTTTTGAGCGGTAATGTCGACACGATCGAGCGAGATATCCCCGACCGGCGCGTCGGGATAGGCGTCGATATCGATGGCCGTCTGGGCCATGGCCTTGAGGTTGGCGATGTGAAAGCCGTGGACGTGCGGCAGGCCCTGATCGTGCGGGACAGGCGTCGTCAGCACTTTCCAATAGTCCGGATAGGTGGTCAGGCCGTCGGGTAGCCTGGCGTAGCTGTAGGCCGGGTTCCAGTTGAGATCGATGGCGATCGCCGTGCGGGCCTGGTCGACGACGATGTCGTGCACATAGACGTCGGACACGCCCCCGCCGCGCGTCGCCGCCGACTTGATCAGGACGCCGCTACCGGCCGGGCCGACGACATGCAGGCCATAGGCTTCGACATCGTGGATCGTGCCCGACGTCTCGCTGCCGAAGGTCACGCCGGCCGCACCGGCGCGGATGGTCGAATTGCGGATCAGCACCCGCTCGGTCGGCCGGTTGACGCGCAACCCGTCGGCGTCGCGCCCGGCCTTCAGGCACAGGGCGTCGTCATTGACGTCGATATCGGCATTTTCGACCAGGACGTCGTGCGAGGAATCGATATCGATGCCGTCGGTCGACGGTCCCTTGCCGTCGATATTGTTGCGGATGGTGACGCCGGACACCTTGATATCGTGGGAATAGACCAGTTGCATGGTCCAGAATCCCGAGCGTTGCAGGTTCAGACCCTCTCCGATCTCGATGCGAGCGCTGTCGAAGACCTGGATCAGGCGCGGACGCTGCGCATCATAGTCGGCGGCCCAGCGCAGGCCCCTGGGGATATAGTCCTTCACCCGGGTGCGATAGAGGTCCCAGAACACCTTGCCATTGCCGTCGATCGTGCCCTCACCATAGATCTTCACATCGCTCTGGCGATAGACATTGAGCAAGGCCGACGGCCAGGTCATCTCGATGCCGGCGATGCGCGTCGGCTGCTTCGGATAGGCGTCGAGGCTTTGCTCGCCGATCAGGTGGACGTCCTTGTCCAGCCGCAGCGCCATGCCGGACTTGAGGAACAGTGCGCCGGTCAGGTAGGTGCCGGGCTTCAACACCAGGGTGCCGTGCCGGGCGGCCGTGGCGTCGATCGCTTTTTGCAGGGCCGCGGTGTCGTCGGTCGCGCCGTCGCCCGTGGCGCCGAAAGCCTCGGCGTGGATTTCGGTCGTCGCAATGCCCTGTGGCGCCTGCGGTTGGACGGCGATCATGGCGCGGTCTCCAGGACGGGCGTTTGCAGCAGTCCCGAGGGCAGGGGCTTAAGCCCGCCCATGCCCTGGGCCGAAAAGCGTTCGCCGAATTTGGCGTTCAACCGGCTGTAATCGGCCGGCGGCCGTCCGGCCAGCCCATTGATCGCCGTATTCGACACGCGGATCTCCAGCTGATTGTCGCCCGAATGGACCAGGCCCTTCAGGTTGACGGTGAAGGGCGCGGTCCACACAGCGCCGGCGCGTCGGCCATTGACGAAGACCTCCGCCGCTTCGCGCACCGGAGGGACCAGGGCGGCCGAGGTGCCGGGCTGGCGCGGGCCTTGCGTCGGGACGGGCGTGCCCTGGCCGAAGTCGAGCCGGATCTGGCCGGCCTTGACCTGGGCGGCGGTCAGTTTCACCGTGCGGCGGTAGACGGCCGTGCCCGAAAAATGTTCCATCGAGGGATTGGCCGTCCAGTCCGTCATCCTTGACAGCGGCTGCGACCGTTGCCCTGCCACGGCAAAGGTCCAGCCGCCCACAAGGCGGGTGCGCACAGGCTTGGTTTTGATCTCGGCCACGACCGGTGCATCGGCTGCGGCGCCGAAGACGAAGATCCGCGATTCATAGGGTTGCAAGCTGACCGGCGTGCCCGGCGCCCAGGCGTGAGCCTCGCCCGTGCGCGGATCCCACCACTGGGCGTTCGCTGTCTGGGCGCGCAAGGCCAGGGGCATGGTCACCGGCCGGTTTGTGGTGTTGGCGACGAAGTACAGGTCGCCGGTGTCGAGGCGGCGATGAACAAAGCCGATCCCGGCGGGCGCGCCCAGAAGGTCGGGCCGGGCTACAGCTTTAAGGGCGGCCCCGAGCTGCGCCTCGGCGACGGCGCCGTGCGTAAAGAGCGTTGCCGACATAGCTTTCACCATGGCCGTATCGGCCGCCAGGTTCGCCAGGCCGGCCCCGCTGTCGGGCAAACGGTCGACGGCGATGACGCTACCGCCGGCCCTGG